>Ga0247830_10000776_pt1 | contig 12178 bp, 10 predicted proteins | sample 12C_Control_Day5_FD_207766 | JGI IMG/M metagenome (GOLD analysis project Ga0247830, IMG submission 207766) | Soil microbial communities from agricultural site in Penn Yan, New York, United States - 12C_Control_Day5 | ecosystem: Environmental > Terrestrial > Soil > Agricultural land | place...
CGCGAGCGATGAGGGCGGACCGGCGCCGCGCGTCAGCACGTTGCGGCCGTTGACGCTCGTGCCGTTCGAGGAGCCGGCGTCGAGGACGAGGAAACGGTCGCCGTCGCGCTTCAGCAGCGCGTGACGCCGCGAGACGCTGCGGTCGGGGATCACGACGTCGCTCTCGCGTGCGCGGCCGAGCGTCACGATGTGGACCGACGAGCGCAGCGCATAGACCCAGGTCGCGAGCGCGCCCGTGTGGCCGTCTTCCTCGTCGAGGAGCGCCAGGTGCGTCGAGAAGGTGTCCTTCGATTCGCGCGGGCGGATCGCGCTGAGCAGCAGGAAGGCGTCGCCGTGGCGCTGCGCGAACTCCTCGGCGGAGAGTCGCCGCGCGTCGTCGCGGTAGGCTTCGAGCGGGAGTCCGGAGCCGGCGCCGCCCGGGCTGTGAGGGGAACTCATGCGGGCCTCCGACGCGAGCCTTCGGGACACCGGGAGGGGCGCTTGAGCGCGTGCCGCGTCGGGCTCGCCGTCAGCGCCGCGCTCGCCCTGGCCGGCTGCGCACACAGTGCGGACCCGAGCGCACCGCGTTCCTATGTGGCGCCCGCCGCGCGCCAGGGCGTCGCCGTCGCGGACGACGCCTTCTATGCGATCGACGACCGTGTGATCGAGAAGTACGACGCGCGGAGCGGCGCCCGCATCGCGCGCTACGACGCCGGCGACGACGCCTCGATCGTGCACCTGAACGGGTGCACGGTGCGCGACGGCATCCTCGTCTGCGCGCACTCGAACTATCCCCACGTGCCGATGCGGAGCACGATCGAGCGCTTCGATGCCGGCTCGCTCGCGCACCTCGGCTCGCAGGCCCTTGCCGACGCGCCTGGCTCCGCGACCTGGGTCGACTGGAGCGGGGGACACTGGTGGGTGGCGTTCGCGCACTATGCCGGACGTGGGGGCGAGCCCGGCAAGGGGCCGGAGCACGCGCGGCTCTGGAAGCTCGACGCATCGTGGCGGCCGCTCGCGAGCTACGCGTACCCACCCGAGCTGGTCGCGCGCTTCGCGGGACGGAGCAACTCGGGCGGCGCTTTCGGGCCGGGCGGCTGGCTCTACCTGACCGGCCACGACGCCCCGGAGCTCTACGTCGTCTGCGTGGACGAGGGGAGCGCGGCGCTGCACTGGCTCGCCACCTGGCCGGCCCCGATCGAGGGCCAGGGGATCGCCTGGGATCTCGCGACCGGCACCTTGTGGGGCGTCGTGCGGGAAGCTCGGGAGATCGTGGCCGTGCCCGCGCGTCCGGACCGGCATCCCGCGCAGACTGGAGAGGCCGGGCAGCCCGGCCTTTGCCCCGCGGGAAAAACAGACAAGCTGGAGACGCCGTTCAGCCGATAAGTCCGCGCGGGAGGGCCCGGACCCTGGCAGAGAAGCGTCGCGCACAGACCGAGCGCGTAGCCAAGGTCACTTTTGCGGACCTCGACACGTTCCGGCGTGAGTACACGAGCAATCTCGTGAACGGAGGCGTGTTCCTGCGCACGGACGAGGCGTACACCCTACGCGAGATGGTGCAGGTCCGGCTCGACCTCGACTGGATCGGCAAGGCTCTGCAGCTGCCCGGTGAGGTGGTGCACATCGTCCCGGCGGAGATGGCCGGCATGGGTGGCACGCCCGGCGTCGCGGTCCAGTTCTCGGACTCCGCCGGCGCCGTGCGCCAGAAGCTGCGCGAGCTCGGGGTCACCGTCGGTGAGCCGGACAAGAGTGCCGACAAGGGGGTGCGTAGCGCCCCGCGGACACTCGTTCGTGTGGGAGCCCGCATCGCCGGCACCAGCCAGGTCGTGGACGGTCAGACCCGCAACCTGAGTCGCAGTGGCGTGCTCGTGGACGTGAAGGGCGGGGCGATCCCGGTCGGCGAACCCGTGCGCATCACGCTCTCCAACCCGAAGACCAGCGTCGAGCGCTCCGTGGACGGCCGCATCGTGCGTCAGGTGGCGAGCGACGGGGAGGTCTCCGCGCTGGCCGTGCACTTCACGCCGCGCGCGGACGAGCGCGACGCGTTCGAGCGCTTCGCCACCGACCTGCAGCAGGTCGAGCACACGCTGCGGCTCGGTGGCATCTCCGGCCCGATCGCCGAGCTCGGGCCCCAGAACGTCGTGCAGATGTTCGCCACCTCGGCGCCGGAGGGCACCCTGTGGCTCCGCTGCGGGGAAGAGGAGGGCATGGTCTGCTTCCAGCGCGGGCTGCTGCGCCTGGCTCGCGTCGGCAACCACACCGGCGTGAAGGCGCTCGTGCACATGTTCGCCTGGCGCGACGGCAGCTTCGAATTCCACGCACGGCTCGAGGATGTCGAGATGAAGGGCGCGCCGCTGCCGCTCGAGGCCGCCATGCTCGACGCCTTGCGGCAGATGGACGAGGGAGCGCAGGTCGAGGTCGAGCGCTTCCCGCTGCACGCGCACGTGACGCTGGTCGAGGGCGCCGACCCCGACGGCTACGAGTCTCCGAGCAAGGTCGAAGCCGCGATCCTGGACCTCGCGCGCGCCGGCTTCACCGTGCAGCGCATGCTCGACGTGATCCCGGAGCCCGATCCGGAGATCTTCCGCGCGCTCCAGAACCTGCGCGACGCGGGGCTCGTCGAGCTCTCCACCTGACGCGGCGCGCGCCGCGCGGCTACGCTGCGCCGCCGTGCAGTCTTCACGCGCCGGACGCCTCGCAGGACGCACGGCGCTGATCACGGGCGCGGGCAGCGGCATCGGCCGCGAGAGCGCGCTGCTCTTCGCCGCCGAAGGTGCCGCGGTGCTCGTGGCCGACCGCGATTCGAAGGCGGGCCAGGCGACGGCCGAGGCGATCGGTGCGACGGGCGGGCGCGCGCACTTCGCGCAAGCCGATGTCTCGCGCTCTGCGGACGTCGAGCGCGCGGTGGCGGAGGCCGAGCGCGTGTTCGGCGGGCTCCACGTGCTCTTCAACAACGCGGGCATCTTCCCCGCGCAGGATGGCTCGCCCGTCGACACGCCGGAATCGGTGTGGGACGAGGTGATGACGGTCAACCTCAAGTCGGTCTTCCTCGGCTGCAAGTACGGCATCCCCGCGCTGCTGCGCGCCGGCGGCGGCTCGATCGTCAACACGGCGTCGTTCGTGGCGCTGATGGGCGCGGCGACCTCGCAGATCGCCTACACCGCCAGCAAGGGCGGCGTCCTCGCGATGACCCGCGAGATCGCGGTCGAGTACGCGCGGCGCGGCATCCGCGCGAACGCGCTGTGCCCGGGGCCCGTCGACACGCCACTGCTCGCGCAGCTCCTGGCGGAGCCCGCGGCGCGGGCGCGCCGACTCGTGCACGTACCGATGGGCCGGCTGGCGCAGGCGCGCGAAGTGGCGCAGGCGGCGCTCTTCCTGGCCTCCGACGAATCCGCCTATGTGAACGGCTCGACCTTCATGGTCGACGGCGGCATCACCGCGGCGTACGTCACCGCCGAGTAGCCGGCTTCAGGACTCGGGCACGAAGCTCGGGTCGGAGAACTCGCGCCGCACCAGGCGGCCCTGCTCGTAGAGGCTGCGGACGTCCACGGCGCCGTCGCCGTCGAGATCTTCCTCGCGCAGCGCCACCCGCCCCGCGGCGTCGAAGTGGTCGACGCGATCGCGGCGGCCGTCGCCGTCGGTGTCGAGCTCCTCGATCTGCAGCCGGCCGGCCTCGTAGCGGAACACGCGCTCGGGCTCGCCGTCGCCGCGCGCGTCCATCTCGACGCGCAGCAGCGGATCGCCACCGTCGGCGAAGACGAAGTGCAGCGCCGGTGTCGCGCCCGTCGCCGCCTCGAAGATCTCGCTGCGCGCGGCGCCGCGGTAGGCGATCCAGCGGTCGGACTCGCCGTTCTGGTCGGTGTCCTCCTCGCGCAGCACGGGCGCACCGCCGCCGCGCGGGATGTAGTAGCGCGCGAGCTCCGAGCCGTCGGGCGCGTAGGCGACGCGTGCGACCACGTCGCCACGCGCGCGCTCGCGCGCGAGGTGCGGGCCGAAGGCCTCCGGATCGTCGACCTCGGAGACGCGCAGCGCCGCGAGAGTCGCCTCGGGCGGCGGCGTCAGGTCTTCGTCGAGCACGGCCAGCGCGGCGAGCAGCTCGTCGCGGCGGCGGCGCTCCTCCTCGAGCGCGCGCTCGGCCGCCTCGCGGCGGACCGCCGGCAGATGCGGTTCCAACCGCAACCCTTCGCCCGCATCGCCCGAGCGCGCGGCCAGCTCGCGCGCGAGCTCGAGCGTCAGCGCGGTGTCGGCGAGCAGCGCCTGCACCTCCGGGTCGCCGGGATCGATCGCGGAAGCCGCCTCGAACGCGCGCTGCGCCTCGCCGAGCTCGCCGGCGCCGAGCAGCGCGCGTCCGGTGCGGAGCTCGTCGTGCAGACTGCGCGCAATGCTCGGAAAGAGCGCGCGCAGCGCCTCGCGGGTCCACTCCGCGGGCGCAGCGACGGACGCACGCGCGGGCGGCGGCGCCTTCGCCAGAGCGCGCTCGAGCGCGCGCGCCACCGCCTCGTGCTGGCAGTCGCCCGTCGTGCGCGGCTCGAAGGCCGTCGTCATGCGCTGCGGACTCGCGTCCTCGCCGGGCTGCGCGGCGGCGACGCGCATCACGGCGACGGCCAGGTCGCCGTCCTTCACGGTGAAGCCGCACCAGCTCCGCTCCAACGCGAGCGAGAGTGCGCTGCGTGCGCCCTGTGCCGCGAGCCACTGCCGCGCGGCGCCGACGCTGCCGGGGTCCGCTCGCAGCACGCGGGCCTCGGGCAGGCGGACCGCCAGGCGCTCGGTGAGGACGCGCTCGAGATCGGGCGCCGGCCACGTGGGCGCGTTGCCGGGCGTGTCGGCGTCGCTGGCCACGATGGCGACGAGCGTGCCGGCTCCGCGTCCTGGCAGCGCTTCCCGCGGAAGCACGGGCTCGGGCGGCGCGAGCGCATCGGCACGGGCGCGGGCCGCAGCCGCCTCCGCCGTGCTTCCCTGCGCCTCCAGCGCGCGCGCCAGCGCGCTGTGGAGCCGCGCATTGCCGGGATCGTCCGCGACACCACGCTGCAACACGCGCACGGCATCGTCGTTGCGGCCCTCGCGCAGCAGCGCGCGTCCCTGCTCGAGCACGTGGCGCGAAATCAGGGGATCGGGCGGGGCCGGCGGCGCGGCGACGTCTCGCGGGGTCTGGCACGCGGCGAGGAGCGACGCGAGGCCCGCGAGCGCGCGACGCGCCCGGCTGCGCATCAGCGGCGCACCAGGGTGTCCCGACGGAAGTGGACGTCGTCCCGCGCCGGGTGGTCCACGTTCGAGTGCAGGCCGCGGCTCTCCAGGCGCCTGCGCGCGCACTCGATCACCAGCTGCGCGACGGTGGCGAGATTGCGGAGCTCGACGAGATCCGGCGTCACCTTGACGTTCCAGTAGTACTCGGTGATCTCGGCCTGGAGCAGGTCGATGCGGTGCTGTGCACGCGCCAGGCGCTTGTCGCTGCGCTCGATGCCCACGTAGTTCCACATCATGCGCCGGATCTCGTCCCAGTTCTGTGTGATCACGACCTCTTCGTCGCTGGGGGTGGCGTCGCCTTCCTCCCAGGGCGCGGCGTCGGCATCGGTGCGGGAGAGCTCGGGCAGCCGCTGCGCGCTCGCCTGCGCGGCCGCGTCCGCGTAGACGAGCGCCTCGAGCAGCGAGTTCGAGGCCAGGCGGTTGGCGCCGTGCAGACCCGTGCAGGCGACCTCGCCGGCTGCGAAGAGATTGCGCAGGTCGGTCTCGCCCGAAGCGTCGGTGCGCACGCCGCCGCAGCAATAGTGCGCCGCGGGCACGACGGGGATGGGCTCGCGCGTGATGTCGATGCCGAACTCGAGGCAGCGCTCGTAGATGTTCGGGAAGCGCTCGCGCACGTAGGCGGGATCGCGGTGGGTGATGTCGAGCAGCACCCACTCGTCGCCCGAGCGCTTCAGCGCGGCGTCGATGGCGCGCGCGACGATGTCGCGCGGCGCGAGATCCTTCAGCGGATGCGCGCGCTCCATGAAGGCGTCGCCCGCCTGCGTGCGCAGGATCGCGCCCTCGCCGCGCACCGCTTCGCTGATCAGGAACGACTTCGCCTTCGGGTGGTAGAGGCAGGTCGGATGGAACTGGACGAACTCCATGTTCGCGAGCGTGGCGCCGGCGCGATAGGCCATCGCCATGCCGTCGCCCGACGCGATGTCCGGATTCGAGGTGTAGAGGTAGACCTTGCCCGCGCCGCCTGTCGCGAGCAGTGTGATGCGCGCCTGGAAGCGCTCGACCTCGCCGCTGCGTGCATCGAGCACGTAGGCGCCGAGCGCGCGTCGCGGACCCGGGAGGCCCGCGCGGTCGGACGTCAGCAGGTCGACGCCGCAGTGATCCTCGTAGAGCGTGATGCGAGGATGCGCGCGCGCGCGCGCCAGCAGCACGCGCTCGATCTCGCGTCCCGTGGCGTCGCGATGGTGCAGGATGCGGCGGTGCGTGTGGCCGCCTTCGCGGCCGAGATCGAAGCGTCCCGGTCCGCGCGAGGCGTCGAAGTCGGCGCCGAGCTTCAGCAGCGCGTCGATCATCGCGGGTCCGCGCTCGACCACGCGCTGCACGACCTCCGGATCGCAGAGGCCGGCGCCGGCCTCGAGCGTGTCGCGCACGTGGGACTCGAACGAGTCCTCCGGGTCCTGCACGGACGCGATGCCGCCCTGCGCCCAGTTCGTGGCCGAGTCGGCCGCACGCTTCTTGGTGACGATCGCGACGTCCGCGCGATCGGCGATCCGCAGCGCGTAGAAGAGCCCCGCAATCCCGCTTCCCAGAACCAGAACGTCGAATCGGTGCGGGTCGCTCAAGGGGGTCTCGAGTGCGCACCGGGGCTAAAGGGCGGCTGCCGTCGGCTCCGATAAGCGCGGTTCGATGGGTGCCGCGCATTCTATCGGGACGCTACGGGGCTCGGCAGCCCCCCGCAGGGGCTCGCGCGGCGTGGCGAGCGTTCGCGGAATGGCCGCTCTGCTGCTCGGCGTGACCTCGTTGGCCCTTTCCGCCTCGGCCCGGGCGGACGCCATCTATTCCTACACGGACGCCAAAGGCGTCACGCACTATACGAATCGGCCCCTCGGGGATCAACGCTTCCAGAGGGTGCGCTTCCGGGACGATCGGCGGGTCTGGCATCCGGCGCCCGTTGCCTCCGAGTACGACACGCTGATCGACGAGACGGCGCGCGTCTACCGGCTTCCGCCGGCGCTGGTCAAGGCGGTCATCGCGGCCGAGTCGGCCTTCGACCCGGAGGCTGTGTCGCGCAAGGGCGCGCAGGGTTTGATGCAGCTCATGCCGCAGACGGCGGCCGAGCTCGGCGTCGACGATCCGCTCGAGCCCGAATCGAACGTGCGAGGCGGCGCCGGCTATCTGCGCGCGATGATCGACCGCTATGGCGATCTCTCCCGCGCGCTGGCGGCGTACAACGCGGGTCCGACCGCGGTCGATCGTTACGGAGGCGTGCCGCCGTATCAGGAAACGCGTGATTACGTCGATCGCGTTCTGACCTACTATCGCTCCTATCATGTCGATTTTGCTCGATAGCGAGGGTGCTGCTCCGTCGAGGCCCGCACCGCCGCTCTCGCGCCACGCCATGCACGCCACGCAAGCCGCCATCGCGCGCGAGCGCTTCTGGAATGCGCCCAACACGATCACGGTCCTGCGCGCGGCCGTGGTCCCGGTGCTCCTGCTGCTCCCGCTCTTCCAGGGTGAGAAGGGCAGCACGGTGCTCGCGTGGATCTTCATCGTTGCAGCCCTGTCGGATCTCCTCGACGGCTGGCTCGCGCGGCGCGGCAAGATGGTCACGCACATCGGCAAGCTGCTGGACCCGCTCGCGGACAAGCTCCTGGCGTCGACCGCGCTGATCGTGCTGCTGGCGGTCGACCGGATCCCCCCGTGGGCCATCTGGATGGTGGTCGTGATCGTTGGCCGGGAGCTCGCCGTGACCGGTCTCCGGGGGCTCGCCTCGGCCGGGGGGCAGGTCCTGCCTGCCTCGAGCTTCGGCAAGGCCAAGACGCTGACACAGAACATTGCGATCGGGGCACTCCTCTTTCACTACGAGACGCTGGGACTGAACGCGAACCGGGTCGGCCTGGCCTTCCTGGCCGTCGCCACCGCCTTCACCCTGGCCTCGGGCTATCGCTATTTCGCCGACTACTTCCGCGGCCTCGCGACCGCTGGATCCGGAGGACCCCCTTGAGCCGCCTCGACGACCTTCGGGTACGCATCACCGATCGCACGGCGCACATCGGCGTCATCGGCCTCGGCTACGTGGGCCTTCCCCTCGCACTCGAGTTCGCGCGCAAGGGCTTCCACGTCACCGGGATCGACATCCACGGGGCGAAGGTGGACACGCTTCGCAAGGGCGCGTCCTACATCGAGGACGTCCCGTCCTCGGCCGTGAAGGAGCTCCGCGACGGCGGCTTCTTCGAGGCGACGAGCGATTTCAAGGCGCTCGCACGCTGCGACGTGATTCACGTCTGCGTCCCGACGCCGCTGACCCGCGCCAAGGACCCCGACGTCTCGCACATGGCGAGCGCCATGGAGGAGGTCCGCAAGCGGCTGCGCGCGGGCCAGCTGATCGTGCTCGGCAGCACCACCTATCCGGGCACGACGCACGAGCTGTTCGTGCCGCTGCTCGAGTCGAGTGGCCTGCGCGTGGGCGTCGACTTCGCGCTGGCCTTCGCGCCGGAGCGCATCGACCCGGCCAACCGCAAGTTCGCGGTGCACGAGGTGCCGAAGGTCGTCGGCGGCGAGACGCGGCTCTGCGGCGAGCTGGCCGCGCTCTGCTACCAGGCCATCTTCGACCGCGTCGTGCCGGTGTCGTCCACGCAGAGCGCCGAGATGGTGAAGCTGCTGGAGAACACCTTCCGCGCCATCAACATCGGCCTCGTCAACGAGGTCGCGCTGATGTGCGACCGCCTGCACCTCGACGTGTGGGAGGTGATCGAGGCGGCGGCGACGAAGCCCTACGGCTTCATGAAGTTCCTGCCGGGCCCGGGGCTCGGCGGCCACTGCATCCCCGTCGACCCGACGTACCTCTCGTGGAAGATGAAGTCGCTCAACTTCACCGCGCGCTTCATCGAGCTGGCGACGGAGATCAACAGCCACATGCCCGAGCACGTGGCGCTGCGCGCGGGCGACATCCTGAACGAGGACCGCCTCGCCGTGAACGGCGCGCGCATCCTGGTGCTCGGTGCGGCCTACAAGGCGAACGTGTCGGACGTGCGCGAGTCGCCGTCGCTCGACGTCATGCGCGAGCTGATGCACAAGGGCGCCGAGGTCAGCTACCACGACCCCCACGTCTCGGAGCTCGACCTCGACGGCCGCACCTTCAAGTCGATCGACCTGACCGACGAGGTGCTGGCCGGATCGGACCTCGTGCTGATCGTCACCGACCACGAGGCGGTGGACCTGAAGCGCGTGGTTGCGAAAGCGGCACGGATCTTCGACACGCGGAATGCGACGAAGCACGTGCGCGAGGGCCGCGAGAAGATCCGGCTGCTCTAGACGCCGTATCTGGCCGCATCTGCTTCGTTGCGCTCCCTCGGCCCTGCTCGACGTACCGCGAAGTACGTCTGCGCGGTCCTCGGTCGCGCGCCTCGCATCTGCGGCCATCTCCGGCGTCTAGCGGAAGGGAGCTGTGCCGGCCCTTGCCCGGCCCGTAGGGGACCGCGATATTCCCGGGCATCGCACGAGTAGCTCAGCTGGTAGAGCGCCACGTTGCCAACGTGGGGGTCGCGGGTTCGAGTCCCGTCTCGTGCTCCAGGAATCGAGAGCGCCTCCGGTGCGTGGCACCGGGGGCGCTGCTGTTTCCGGCGGCGGTCGGCCCTACTGCGCGGAGCGAGCCGGCGCGTCCATGCCGCGCAGCGTCGGGCTCCGCAGGAAGAGCAGGGCGAGCGCGGTCGCGAGCAGCGCCGCGCCGCTCACCGCCTGCTGCACGCCGAGCTCGCGCGCGGCGAAGCTGACGGGCAGGACGCCGAGCAGCGGCAGCGAGAAGCTCATCATCAGGAAGCTCGACACGCGACCGCGTACCTCGTCGGGGATCAGGGTCTGGATGGCGGCGCTGTTCACGGTGCCGAAGACGCTCGCGCAGACGTTCGCCAGGAAGACCAGCACGAGCGCTGTCGCGAAATGCGGCGTCCAGCAGAACGCGACGAGCAACAGGCCGAAGCCCAGCATGCTCGCCGTCTGGACGCGCAGGCGCGCGGATCCGACTCCTCGCCACGCCACCCACAGCGATCCGGCGACCCCACCGAGGCCCACGACGGCCGACAGCAGCCCCAGACCGCGCGAGCCGACCGGCCAGACGTTCTGCGCGAACGCCGGCAGGAGCTGCTGGAAGGGCATCGTGAGGAACATCGGCAGCAGCCCGAAGAGGAGCAGCAGCGTGACGAGCCGGTTCCGTCCCAGGTAGGCGAACCCTTCGACCAGGTTCGACCAGACGGGTGCCTTGCGCGCGCTGCTCTGCGGGACCGGGCCGACCCTCAGCATGCAGAGCAGCGCCGCGACGTACGTGGCGATGCCGGTCGCATAGGCAAGGCGCACGTCATCGCCGAGGATCAGCATGCCGCCGAGCGCCGGGCCGACGACCCGCGCCGTGTTCATGCCGGTCATGTTGAGCGCGATCGCATCGGTGAGGCGCTCGCGCCCGACCACGTTCGCGACGATCGCCTGGCGCGCGGGCATCATCAGCGGAAAGACGCAGCCCATCACGAACGCGGCCCCGAGCAGGTGCCAGAACTGGAGGTTTCCCGTCACGTAGAGCGAGAGCACCGTCGTCTCGGAGACGAGCACGAGGCCCTGCGCCGCCATGATCAGCCGCCGTCGGTCGACGCGGTCGGCGAGCACGCCACCGAGCGGCGAGACCAGGAGCATCGGGACCGCGACGGCGAAGCTCACGCCGCCGAGCGCGAACTCGTTGCCCGTCAGCCGGAATGCCAGGAAGCCCCGCACCAGCGCCTGGCTGTTCATGGCGAGGAAGAACGCCATGTTCGAGACGAAGAGCCAGCGATACGTACCGACGCGGAGGAGCTCCCACACCTTCGAAGCCGCTCCCTGGACCTCAGACCATCGAGTAGCCGCCGCTCACGCTGAGGGTCTGGCCGGTCACGAAGCTCGACGCGTCGGAGGCGAGATACAGGACGGCGTTCGCGACGTCCACAGCGCGGCCGATGCGGCGAAGCGGGTAGTTCTTGGCGATGCGCGCGCGGATCTCGTCCGTCATCCAGCGGCGGTTCGGCGCGGCCGTCCACATGCTGCGGCTCGAGATCTCGGCGTCGTCGTCCGGCATCGTCATGCCGGGGCAGACGACGTTGAGCCGGATGCCGTACTTGCCGACCTCCGTGGCGAGGCTCTTGCTGAGCGCGATCACGCCGGCCTTGCAAGCGCCGTAGACGGCTTCGCCGAACTGGCCCACGCGCCCGGCGTCGGAGCCGAGCGAGACGATGGATCCCGCACGGCGTTCGATCATGCCGTCGAGCACGGCGCGCGTGCAGTTGATCGTGCCCCAGAGGTTCAGCTGGACCTCGCGCTCCCACTCCTCCCGCGCCTTGTCGACGAAGAGCGCGTCGACGGTCCCGCCCGCGTTGTTGACGAGCACGTCGACGGCGCCGCGGCGCGCCTCCACCTCGCGCACCAGCGCCTGCACGCTCGCCCAGTCCGTCACGTCCGTGCGGACCACGGTCGCCGACGCGGCGCCCTGCTGCGCGGCCTCGCCGGCGACCTTGTGGCCCTGCGCCTCGTCGATCTCCGCGAGCGTGACGTGCGCCCGCTCCTGCGCGAACGCCAGCGCGATCGCGCGGCCGATGTTCGAGCCCGCGCCCGTCACGATGACGCTCTTGCCGGCGAGCTTCAGGTCCATGGCCGACGCGCCTATTTCCGGAACTTCGAGAAGTCGACGGGGCGCTTCTCGACGAAGGCATTGCGGCCTTCCTGCGCCTCCTCGGACTGGTAATAGAGATTCAGCGCCGTCGTCGCGAACTCGCTGAAGCCGGCGCGCTGCTCCGTGTCCATGTTGAACGACTGCTTCGCGAGGCGCAGGGCCGTCGGGCTCTTCTCGAGCAGCTCGCGGCACCACTTCTCGGTCTCGGCGCGCAGCTGCGCGTACGGGACGACGCAGTTGACGAGGCCCATCGCGAGCGCCTGCTTCGCGTCGTACTGGCGGCACAGGTACCAGATCTCGCGCGCGCGCTTCTCGCCGACGACGCGCGCG
>Ga0247830_10000777_pt1 | contig 12173 bp, 12 predicted proteins | sample 12C_Control_Day5_FD_207766 | JGI IMG/M metagenome (GOLD analysis project Ga0247830, IMG submission 207766) | Soil microbial communities from agricultural site in Penn Yan, New York, United States - 12C_Control_Day5 | ecosystem: Environmental > Terrestrial > Soil > Agricultural land | place...
TCGACGGTCAGGTCGACATCGCGGATAGCCCTGATCGAGCCGTAGCGGCACGAGAGGCCCTCGACCGCGAGGATCGCCATCGGGCGAGGTCAGCCGATCGTGGCGGCGAGCGTGGGTCGACCGTCGACCATCTCGGTGATGAACACCGGCTTGGCCGGGACGGCATTGCCTCCGTAGGTCAGGCGCCCGGTGATGCCGTCGACGTCGACGTCGGCGATCGCCGCGCCGAGCTCGGCTCCGTCCGTCGTCCCCGCCTGCTGGTAGGCGGAGATCAGCACGAGGATGGCGTCGGCGGCCAGGCTGCCGAAGGACGGATTCTCCAGCGGCGCGCCGGTGGCGGCGGCGAAGCTCTCGTCGAGCGCCGCCACCCGGTTGCCCGCCTCGGAGAAGGCGTGCGTCGTGGCGAAGAACCCGTCGGTCCCCTCGGTCACGTACCCCCCGGTCGCCTCGAAGGCGTCGGCCATCAGCATGGTCGTGTCCACGCCGGCCGAATCGAGCTGCGCCGCCAGCTGCACCGCCTGCGAGGCCAGCATGGCGCTGTAGACGACGGCTGGCTGCTCGCCGAGGTTGGCGATCTCGTTGACCTGGGTGGAGAAGTCGGTGTCGTCCAGCGGGACGTAGTTGTAGTCACCGAGGATCGTCCCGCCGCCGGCCTCGAAGACCTCCGTGAAGACCTCCGGGTTGTACCCGAAGTACGGGCCGGGCGAGGAGAAGGTGACCGCCGTCTGCCACCCCTGGTCCAGCGCGAACTCGGCCGCCGCAGTCGCCTGGGCGGTGTCGTCGAAGGCCGTGAGGTACGAAAGGGCGCTGACGTCGCCGAGCGTCGGCTCCGTCGAGGCGACGAAGAGGACGGGCACGTTGCCCTGCGTGACCTGAAGCAGCGGCTGGCCGAAGTCGGCGAACGGCGGTCCGAGGATGGCCGAGACGCCGGCGTCGAGCAGGTCCTGCGCGGCGCGAGCGGTGACCTCCGGATCGCCTTCGATGTTCTGGATGGTCAGCTCGAGCGGTGTGCCGTCGACGCCGCCCACGCAGTTGATGAGGTTGACGAAGTGCTCCGCCGCCGCGCTGGCCGGAGCGTCGGCAAACCCGCCCAGGTCGGACAGGTCGGCGGCGTACCCGACCTTCAACGGCTCACCGGTGGGCTCCGGCGCGCAGTTGTCCAGGTCGGCGGCCAGCACGGCGTCGACGTCGAACGCTCCTTCGGGCGCCGGCTCGCTCGAGGCCGACGAGTCCCCCGGGGCCGCATCAGCACTGGTGTCGGGGCTGGTGGCGGCCACCGACGTGTCGGGCGCGGCCGTGGTCCCCTCTCCCGAGTCCGAGTCGCTTCCGCATCCGACGGCGGTGGCGAGCACCGCAGCCAGAGCGATCGAGATGTGTGTGCGCTTCATCAGCCACGCTCCCCCATGGTCAGGTGTTGGTGCTCAGAACAGACGGGCATACTCGCGGATCTCCCAGTCGGTCACGGCGGCGTTGAAGCGATCCACCTCGGTCCGCTTCACCCCGAGGAAGAGGTTCACCAGATCAGCGCCGAGCGCCTCGGTGAGGACGGTGTCGGCTGCGATGGCGTCGAGGCCCTCCGCCAGGGAGTGGGGCGCGTGGCGATCGGTGTTGGGGTCGGCATCCGCGTCGCCCACCTGAGGCTCGGGGAGGGGCAGTTCCTCTTCGACGCCGTGCAGCATCGCGGCCAGCATCGCCGCCGTCACCAGGTGCGGGCTGGAGGCGCCGTCGGGGTTGCGGCACTCGACGCGGGTGGCCTGCCCGCGCTCGCCCGGCACGCGGTAGGTGCTGAAGCGGTTGTCGAGCCCCCAGTTGGCCCAGTAGCCGGCGATGAGGCCGGGGACGAGCCGCTTGTACGAGTTGATCGTCGGGGCGCCGATGCCGCACAGCGCCTCGTGGTGCGCGATGAGCCCCGCCAGCGCGTGACGACCGAGCGGGGACAGCCCGTACTCCTCGTCGGCGGCGGCGAAGGCGTTCGAGCCCGGCGCGTCCTGGAGGCTGAGGTTGACGTGCAGGCCGCTGCCCACCAGCCGCGGGAATGGCCGGGGCATGAAGGTGGCTCCGAGGCCGGCCCGGTGCGCCAGCTCCCGGGCCAGCTCCTTGAAGAGGAAGGCGTCGTCCGCCGCGGCGAGCGCGTCGCGGTAGTGGAGCGCCACCTCCATCTGCGCGGGGTGGAACTCGCCGTTGACCCCCTCGACCGGGATGCCGCACCGCCGGCAGGTCTCGAAGATCTCCCGGCCCAGACCGGTGGGATCGAACGAGGGTCCGGTGCCGTAGACGCGGTGCCACGGCACGGCGAGGGGTTCGAAGCCCTCCGACGGGTCTTTGGCCAGCAGGTACAGCTCCATCTCGAACCCGGCCATGGGCGTCAAGCCGCGATCGGTCCAGCGGCCACAGATCAGGCGCAGCGCGCGCCGCACGTCGATGGGGAGCTCTCGGCCATCGGTGTGGTACAGATCGGCGAAGACGACGTCCGTGTCGGGTTCCCAACCGGGGCGGCGCGTGGCCAGATCGGCGCGGGCCTCCATGTCGGGAAAACCGACGTCGGCGCCGTAGCCGGGCGCCGGCGGCATGTCGCCGTCGATGGCCTGGGTGAGCACCGTGACCGCGTAGTGCGTGGGGTGGTCGAGGTCGTCAGCGGCCACGTACTTCCCGTGTGACAGCCCGTGGACGTCGCTGTAGAAGACGCGAGCGATTTCAGCCGCTTCCGGCACCCCGCTGTCCCCCCTTCAGATCGTTCGGTACCTTACGACACTCGCTGCGAGTGGTCGATCCTGGCCGGCTCACCTCCATCGGCTCACCGCACCAGCCGCCCCGCGTCGACGACGACCTGCCCGTCGAGTGCCACCGTGCAGCCGCGCATGGGCAGGTCGAAGTGACCGGCGCTGAACCGCTTCGCCACCTCGTTGGCCCCGGTCGAGTAGAGGAAACCCCCGGCGAAGGCCCGGGCCTCGGTGCCGTTCACCGCGCCCTTGTCGTACAACTCCAAGTAGTCCCAGCGGGCGTGCTCGTTGAGGCCCCACCCCACGTGGGAGCAGGCGTACGCGGACCGGTCGCCCTCGGCGTCGGCGAACGCCGCGAGGTAGGAGCGGAACAGGTCGGCGTCGACGCCGTCACCGCCGATGGTCTCGATGTGGTCGTCACGGATCTCGAGGGTGACCGGCCGCTCGAGGTAGCGCTTGAACGTCAGGTTCAGGTCGCCGGGCGCCAGCACCACCGAGCCCTCGACCGTGCCGGGTGCCGGGAAGGCGAGCACCAGGCCACCGGGCCAGTGGGCGATGGATCCTGGCCCGTCCGTCAGCCCGGTCGAGCCGGCGGTGACCGAACCGGCCAGGTGCACGGTGAGGTCGGTGCCGGCACCCGAGGTGACGTGCATCGACGAGGCCGAGGCGAGGGCGTCGTGGGCTTCGGCGACCCGGCGGCCCAGCTCCGGGTCGTACCGGAACCGCTCGAAGTTCTCCGGGTGCTCGTTGGAGATCATCAGGACGCGGGCGCCACCGCCGAGGATGGCGCCGAGCTCGGGGGCGTGGAGGAGCCCCTCGACCGTGCAGTCGAGCACGAGGCCGGACGAGCCCAGCGCGGCCAGCACACCCGGGTTGCCCTGCAGGGCGCGTGAGGCGCCGGTGGAGCGGATGGCCACCGGCTGGTCGTTGACCGGCGTCGGGACGATGAGGTCGAAGATCTGGCCGTCGAGCGACTGCGCTGCCAGCCGGGCGGTCTCCACCAGCTCCGGGCGGCTGGAGGACTCGGAGAGCACGGCGACGACCTCACCCGGGGCGAGGCCGCAGCGCTCGAAGTGCTCGGCGAAGATCCGGATCCAGCGCCACTCGGCCATCAGGACCCATCCTGCTCCACGCGGGCGAGGTGCTCGATCAGCAGCGCGTTCACCTGCTCCGGCATCTCGGCCGGCAGCAGGTGCCCGGCGCCCGGCACCAGCACGAACCGGGCGCGGGGGATCGCATCGGCCAGCGCCCGGCCGTACCCCGGCGGTGTTTCGGCGTCGAGCTCCCCGGCAACGACCAGCGTCGGTGCGGTGACCTCGCCCAGCCGGGCGCGGGTGTCGTGGGTGGGCAAGCAGGCGATGGCACGGCGCAGCGCCTCCTCCGGGATCCGCGCCATGGCCGCCACCTGCTCGGCGCGGGCGGCGGCGGTGAGGCCGGGACCGGCGATGGCGTCGATGACCTCGGGCGCGATGTCGGCCGGCGTGCGCCCGGCGTCCAGCGGCGCGAGCCGGCCCGACCGCCAGGCGTCGGCCGTGGTCCCGTCCAGGCCGAAGGCGGGGCTGGTGGCGAGCAGCGTCAGGCTGCGCACCCGGTCCGGGTGCCGCAGGGCGGTGTGCTGGGCGATCATGCCGCCGAACGACAGCCCGACGAGGTGAGCGGCCTCGGTACCGGCGGCGTCGAACAGCCGGACCGCGGCGTCGGCCAGGACGTCGAAGTCGAGAGGGCCGGGCAGCGGAGCCGAGGCGCCGTACCCGGGCAGGTCCCAGGCCACGACCCGCCACGACGCCGACAGCGCGGCGAGCTGCGGCTCCCATGCCGTGCGGCTCCCCCCGAGCCCGTGCAGCAACACGACCACCGGCCCTTCCCCGGCCTCCCGCCACGCGATGGGGCCATCCACGTCGCGGGGCGCGTCCGGCACCGGGCGACCTTGGCAGCGCACAGGCTCGTTTGTCAACGCTGTTGACTTATCGGGCCGGTGCCGTCCACACTCGGCGCGATGGCGCCAACGCGGGACGAGCTCGTAGGGATGGTGGCGGAGCTCGGGCCGACCATGGAGGAGCGGGCGTTCACCTACGACCGCGAAGCGTCGTTCCCGTTCGAGAACTTCCGGGACCTCCACGAGCGGGGGCTGCTGGCCCTCTGCGTCCCGACCGCGTACGGCGGTCTCGGGGCCGGGTTCGCCGACTACGTGCGGGTGTCTGAAGAGATCGGTCGCCACTGCGGGGCGACGGCGCTGACCTTCAACATGCACATCGCCACCACGCTGTGGACCGGTCCCGTGGCCGACCTCCTGACCATGACGGACGAACAGCGGGAGCGCCACGAGCGGGTCCGTACCGAGCTCTTCCGGGGCATCGTGGAGGAAGGGAGGATCCACAGCCAACCGTTCTCCGAGGGCATCAGCCCCGGCGCCACCAGCGGCATCGCGACGCGAGCCGTGCCCGTGGATGGCGGCTTCCTCGTCACCGGGCGCAAGATCTTCGCGTCGCTGTCCGGCGCGGCCGACTTCTACAACGTGACCGCGCAGGTCGAGGGCGAGGACGTCATCCGCTTCCTCGGGGTGCCCGCCATGGGCGACGGGGTGCGGATCGAGGGAACGTGGGACCCGCTCGGCATGAGGGGCACCGTGTCGCGCACGCTCGTCATGGACGGAGCCTTCGTGCCCGCGGAACACGAGTGGCTGCCCCCGGGCCTCTACGACCAGGCCGCGGAGCGCTACCCGTTCCTGTTCATGTCGCTGGCGCCGACGTATCTGGGGGTGACCAGGGGGATCTGCGACTTCACGCGGTCGTACCTGCGGGGCGAGCTGGCGGGCATGACCACCGGCGCGCGGCGCGACGTGCCCCAGAAGCAGGACGGCTGGGCACGTATGCAGGTGGCGTACGAGCGCAGCCGGGCGCTGCTTCTCGCGGCGGCCGACAACGCCAGGGTCGACCCGTCGGAGGAGCAGCTCGCCCAGGCCTGGGCAGCCACCTTCAACACCATGGAGACCGCGCCCGAGGTGGCGGCCATCGGCGTGCGGGTGTGCGGCGGGCAGGCGATGCTGCGGCACCTGGCCCTCGAAAGGATGTACCGGGATGCCCGGCTCGGTTCGCTGATGCTGCCATGGAGCGCGGAGGTCTGCCTGGAGCGCCTGGGGCGGGCCAGGCTCTATTGATCGGCCTGTGCTGATGGCCCCCCACTGATGGCCCGGCCGGCGCGGCTCAGCCGCGACGAGATCGTGGACGCCGCCGTGCGGCTGGTCGAGCAGGGCGGGCCCGATGCGCTCACCATGAAAGCCCTCGGGGCCGCGCTCGGCGCCGACCCCTCCGCCGTCTACCGCCATGTACAGGACAAGGACGAGCTGCTCCGGGCCGTAGGTGATCACCTGCTGGACGGCGTGGTCGAGGGCTTGCCCGGTCGCCGATCGTGGGAGGCCACCGTGCGGACCCTTTGCCTGCGGCTGCGCGCCGCGTTGATGGCCCGGCCCCATCTGGCCGACCTCGCCCGCTCGGCGCCGACCCGCCAGCGCCACGAGACGCGGCTGACCGAGGTGCTGCTCGGCGCGCTCCACGCCGGCGGCTTCCCGCCCGGGCACGCGGCGACGGCGTACCACGCGCTCATCGAGCTGACGGTCGGTTCGGCCACCATCGACGGCGCCACGGCCGCCCTCGATCCGGCCGCCCGCCGGGCCACCTACGCGGCATGGCGGCGCGACTACCGGGCGCTGCCCGCAGCGGAGTTCCCGCACTGCCGGGACGCAGCCGCCCACCTCTACCGCGGCGACGCCGACGCACGGTTCCGGTTCGCCCTCGAGGCCCTGCTGCGCGGGCTCGTGGCTACGGTGCCGGGCTGATGACGACCCCTGCGTTCCTCCATCCTTTCGCCCGCCCGACCCGTGCTGGCGATCAATACGTCTCCATCACCGGTGGAGCAGGAGCCGAGGTGTGGGACCGCGACGGCCGGCGCTACATCGACGGCATGGCCAGCCTCTGGTACTGCAACGTCGGGTACGGCCGGGTGGAGATCGCCGACGCCGTCCGCGACCAGATGGTCAGGGTGGCCGCGTTCTCCTGCTTCGAGCCCTTCACCAACGAGCCAGCCGACGAGCTGGCCGAGCTGGTCGCCGGCCTCGCCCCAGCCGACGGGACGAGGGTCTTCTTCACCAGCAGCGGTTCGGAGGCCGTCGACTCGGCGATCAAGCTGGCCCGCATCGCCCACGTCCGGGCCGGCCGGCCCGAGCGCACCGTCATCCTCAGCCGCGCCCGGGCGTACCACGGCGTCACCTACGGCGGGATGACCGCGCAGGGCCTACCGCTGAACCGGGAGGGCTTCGGCCCTTACGTCGACGGCATGGTCAACCTCCCCGCCGACGACATCGAGGCCTGGGCGGGCTATCTGGCCGAGCACGGTCACGAGGTCGCGGCCATCCTCACCGAGCCGGTCCAGGGCGCGGGGGGTGTGTACCCGCCACCCGAGGGATTCCTGGCCGGGCTGCGCCGGCTGGCCGACCAGCACGGCTGCTACCTCATCTTCGACGAGGTCATCTGCGGCTTCGGCCGGCTCGGTCGCTGGTGGGCGGCCGATCACTACGAGGTCACGCCCGACCTGGCCACGTTCGCCAAGGCGGTGACGTCTGGCTACGTGCCCCTCGGTGGTGTGCTGGTGGGCCCGGCGGTGCGGGAACCGCTGGAAGCCGAAGACGCCTGGCTGCTGCGGCACGGCCACACGTACTCCGGGCACCCAACGGCGTGCGCGGCCGGTCTGGCCAATCTGAAGATCCTCCGCGAGGAAGGGCTGGTCGAGCGGGCGCCGGCCATCGGCGAGCGGCTCTTCGGCGGGTTCCGGGCCATCGCCGCCGACGGCCGGCTGGCCGAGGTGCGCGCCGCGGGGGCCGTCGGTGCCATCAGGCTCACGGGCGAACACGACGCCTTCGCGGTGCGGGACGCGCTCATGGCGGCGGGTGTGATCACCCGGGCGGTCAACAACGAGACGCTCACGTGGTGCCCCCCGCTCGTCATCACCGACGACCAGATCGACCAGGTCGTCGACGCCGTCAACACCTCGCTCGACTGACCGCCGGGCTCAGCGGAGCCCGGAGCCGCCGCCGTCGGCCACCCAGCCCTCGCGGACCGCGTCAGCGATGCGCTCATGGGCCAACGCGATCGACAGGGGCCCACAACGCCTGCGACCCGTCGGCGATCACGGCGTTGCGGCGCACGATCTGCTCGTCGGTGATGCCATGGCGGACCCACGGCGCGTCCGTGCCGGCGGCGTGGTTGAGCAGCACGGGTTGCAGGCGGTCCAGCGCGTTGGCGAAGCGGGCGTCGGCGGTGACGCCGGCCTCGTGCTCCGCCCACAGCGCGCCCGCAGCTGCCCGCCCTGCCCATCCGGGAGCAGACCGAACAGGCGGTCGGCGGCGGCCTGCTCGCGCGCGGCCTTCGTCTCGTAGCCGGTCTCGTCGTAGGCGAAGGTGTCGCCGGCGTCGATCTCGACCAGGTCGTGCACGAGCACCATCGCCACCACACGGGCCACGTCGACGGCCTCGTCCGCGTGCTCGGCCAGGACCAGCGCGAAGAGACCGAGGTGCCACGAGTGCTCGGCTGTGTTCTCGCGGCGGCTGCCCCCGATGATCGCCGTCTGCCGCTCGACCTGCTTGAGCCGGTCAGCCTCCAGCAGGAACGCCAGTTGCCGAGACAGCCGGCCCGGGTCCTCGTCGCGGCTGCGGTCGGCGTCGTCGGACTCGGGCTCGGGGCGGCCCGCGCCCTGCGCGCCGATGTCGCTGGCCATCAGGCGCCGATCAAGGTGCCCAGAGCCCAGAGCGCCGCCACCAAGCCGATGCCCGCCATCACCAGGCTGCGCGCCACCGGCGCCCGTCGCAGATCGCCCGCTTCCGTCTGGGCCGGCGGGCGCACGATGGCCAGCAGGTTGCCCACGGCCAGGGCGCCGCCGAGCGCCAGCACCAGCCAGGCCAGCAGGTTCTCACCCAGGAACATGTGAAAGGACCTCCGTGTCCGCAACCGTCGGCTGCCGCAGCACGATGACGCCGCCGGCGACGATGAGGGCGCCGCCGACGAGCGTGACGCCGCCCGGGTCCTCGCCGAGGAAGACCCAGGCCAGGAGCAGCGCCGAGACCGGTTCCAGGTAGAGCAGGACGCTCGCCGTCGAGGCGGGGAGGCGGTCCAGCACCACCAGGTACAGCGGCCCGAGCAGGGCGGTCATGCCCAGGCCGAGCACGAGCAGCCACGACCACGACGTCTGCGGCTCCCCCCACTCGGCGAGGAGCGCCCACGGCGCCAGGACGAGCCCAGCGATGCCGATGTTGGAGAAGCCGAGCCAGATCCCACCCACGTCGGCGACCACTGCCTTGCTGATCAGCGTCCACGCCGCGAACAGGACACCCGCAAGCACGGCCAGCACAACTCCTGAGCCGGTCCCCGGCTGCGGGCGGGCCAGGAGGACGAGGCCGACGGCGGCGAGAGCGAGAGCGACCTTCGTCGTGGGGGGCACGACCTCGCCGAGCACCCGCGGGGCCAGGACGGCCACAAGGATGGGCGAGAGGTACATGAGCAGCATGACGGTGCCGAGCGGCGCGCGTTGCTGCGCGGACACCAGGAACAGCCAGTGCAGCGCCAGCACCACGCCGCACAGCCCCGTGAGCACCCGCCGGCGCGGTCGTGGCGGCCGCGCTCCCGTGCGCCAGCAGTAGAGCGCCAACCCCAGGCCGATGGCCGTCGCCCCCAGCCAGCAGCGGGACGCCACGATCACGACCGACGGCAGATCGACCTCGCGAACGATCAGCCCGATGAACCCCCAGGTGGTGGCGATGGCCGCCAGTGCGGCCGCCGCGGTGCTGGAGCTCGACCGTTGCCGCACTCCGGCGAGCCTACGAGGTGGCCTCGCGGGCGATACCGGCGCGATGCTGGTCGCATGGGGTTCCACCACGTCGCGCTGGCCACGCGGGACACGGCCGCCACCCACGCCTTCTACACCGAGGTGATGGGCTTCCGGTTGGCCAAGGTCGTCGCCTCGCCGACACCGAACGACACGGGCTGGTCGAAGCACTTCTTCTACGACACCGGCTCCAAGGGAATGATCGCGTTCTGGGAGATCCACGATCCCGACATCGGTGACGACTACCCGACCGATCTCAACAAGTCCATCGGCCTGCCCTGGTGGGTCAACCACCTGGCCTTCGACGCCCCGACCCGCGAGGACCTGGTCCGGCACCGGGAGCGCTGGCGGGAGCACGGGCACACCGTGCTCGAGGTGGACCACGAGTGGTGCGTGTCCATCTACATCCGCGACCCCAACGGGATCATGGTGGAGTTCTGCCACAGCACGCGCGACTTCCGGCCCGAGGAGGTGGAGGAGGCGCAGCAGCTGCTCGCCGACCCCGCCCCACCCTTCGAGCGCAACGCCAAGGTCACGATCCACGAGCCTCTGACGGTCGCGACGGCTTGAGCCACTTCGGTCGACGGCCCGGGCCGGTGGTGGCGACTCAGATGCTGCGGGCGGCGTTGTCGAACCGGGTGTACGGCCCGAGGAACACCAACCGGCGGGTGCCGATGGGCCCATTGCGGTGCTTGGCCACGATGACTTCGGCCGCCCCCCGATCGGGTGAGTCCGGGTTGTAGACCTCGTCGCGGTAGATGAACATCACGACGTCGGCGTCCTGCTCGATGGAGCCGGACTCGCGTAGATCCGAGAGCATCGGCCGCTTGTCGGCCCGGGTCTCCAGGTTCCGCGAGAGCTGCGAGAGGGCGAGGATGGGCACCCGCAGCTCGCGGGCCAGGATCTTGAGGCCGCGGCTCAGCTCGCTGACCTCCACCTGACGGTTCTCGGCCCCCAGCCGGCCGGACATGAGCTGTAGGTAGTCGACCACGATGAGGCCAAGGCCGCCGTGGCGGGCCTTCATCCGCCTGGCCTTCGCCCGGATCTCCATGACGGTGACGTTGGGGTTGTCGTCGAGGTACAGCGGAGCGTCGAGCCGGCCGATGGCCCGGCCGATCTTCGACCAGTCGTTCTCCGTGAGGTCACCGGTACGGAGCTTCTTGGAGTCGACGCGGGCCTCGGCCGACAGGATCCGGCCCGTCAGCTCCTTGTGGCCCATCTCCAGCGAGAAGAACAGCACCGGCAGCCCGCCGTTGATCGCCACGTGGGTGGCGGCGCCGAGGGCGAACGCGGTCTTGCCCATCGAAGGACGGGCGCCGACGACGTTCAGCGTGTCCGGCTGCAACCCGGACAGCAGCTCGTCGAGGTCGTGGTAGCCCGTGGCCACGCCCGTGAGCGCGCTGCCCCGCTCGTAGGCCGCCTGCAGGTCGTCGAAGGCCTCACCGAGCAGGTCCGACAGCGGTCGTGTGCTGTCGACCACCTGGTGGTCGGCCAGCTGGAACACCCTGTTCTCGGCCTCGTCGAGCGCCTTCGTGACGTCGTCGGGCTCGTCGTAGGCGATCTCCGCGATCTCGCCCGCCACCCCGATGAGGCGGCGGAGCAGCGCGGTGTCGCGCACGATGCGGCCGTACCGTCCGGCGTTGGAGATGGCCGGCGTGGCCGTCTGCAGATCGAGCAGGAGGCCGGGACCACCGATGTCCTCCAGCACCCCGGCCCGGCGCAGCTCGTCGGCGACGGTGACCGCGTCGGCGGGCTCACCGGCCGAGATCAGGGTCCGGACGGCGTCGTAGATGAACTGGTGAGCCGGCTTGTAGAAGTCCTCCGGGCCGAGGCCCATCTCCGCGACCGCGGCGATGGCGTCCGGGGACAGCAGCAGCGCCCCCAGGAGCGAGCTCTCCGCCTCGACGTTGTGCGGCGGGACACGACCGGCACCGCCACGCAGCCGTCGTTCCGTTCGCTCAACCATGCGGGCTCACCTTCGCCGATGTCGGCTGTGGGGTACTAGAGGAAGAAGGCTGTGAGATACCTCGGGACAAGTTGGGGACTTGCATGTGGATAGTGGCGTGGCGTGCCGTCGCAGTCGCGGATGCCCGTGTGAGCGGCCCTGTTTTACGGGCGCGCCACGTCGGACATCCATCGCTCCAACGCTTCAGTTGTCAGGTCGGCGTCAGGCGCTGACGACGTCGACCGTGATCGGGAACTGCACGTCGCTGTGCAGCTTCACGGGCACCTGATGGCTGCCCAGCGCCTTGATGGGCTCGGCCAGCTGGAGCTGGCGCCGGTCGAGATCGACCCCTGCCTGGCTCGAGACGGCCTCCACGACGTCGGCCGAGGTGACCGAGCCGTAGAGCTTCCCTTCTGCACCGGCCTTGGCCGAGATGGTGATGGTCCGGGCGACCAGCGTCCTGGCCACCTCCTCCGCGGCCGACCGGTCTGCCGCGTCGCGCAGATCCCGGGACCGGCGCATGGCGGCCGCCTGGTTCACCGCGCCGTCGCTGGCCGTGATGGCCAGTCCACGCGGGAGCAGGAAGTTGCGGGCGTAACCGTTCGACACCTCGCAGATGTCGCCCCGCTTGCCGA
>Ga0247830_10000780_pt1 | contig 12159 bp, 8 predicted proteins | sample 12C_Control_Day5_FD_207766 | JGI IMG/M metagenome (GOLD analysis project Ga0247830, IMG submission 207766) | Soil microbial communities from agricultural site in Penn Yan, New York, United States - 12C_Control_Day5 | ecosystem: Environmental > Terrestrial > Soil > Agricultural land | place: USA...
GGGCTCGGCGGGGAACCTCAGCGCGCTGGCCGTGGCCCGCGAGGGCGGCGGCCGGGCCGACGCAGGGGAGCGGTCGGTGGCGGTGGCGGACACCGCGCACTCGTCCGTGGCCAACGCGCTGACCCTCCTGGGTCTGCGGGCGCTCGTGGTGCCGACAGCCGCGGACGGTGTCTTCACCGGTGCCGCGCTGCAGGCCGCCCTCGCCGGGCACCCTCAGGGCGTATGCGCGGTCGTCGCGTCGGCGGGCTCGACCAACGCCGGTCTCGTCGATGACCTTTCCGGCCTGGCCGAGGTATGCGCCGAGCACGGATCCTGGCTCCACGTCGACGGTGCCTACGGCCTGGCCGCGCTGCTCGCACCGGCGGTCCGGCCGTGCTTCGCCGGGATCGAAGCGGCCGACTCACTGATCGTCGATCCGCACAAGTGGCTGTTCGGGCCGCTCGACTGCTGCGCGCTGCTCTATCGCGATCCGGACGCGGCCCGCGCTGTACACACGCAGGACGCGCCCTACCTCGACGCGCTCCACGTCGACGGCGCGTGGAACCCGGCCGACCTCGCCTTCCACCTCACGCGGAGGACCCGCGGGCTACCGGTGTGGTTCTCGCTCGCCGCGCACGGCGTGGCGGCGTACCGCCGGGCGGTCGAGGTGGGACTCGACCTCGCCCGCTGGACGGCCGACCGCGTCCGTTCGCTGGGCCCACCGGTCGAGCTCGTGATGGAGCCCACGCTGTCGGTGGTCCTGTTCAGGAGGCACGGTTGGACCGAGACGGACTGGTACCGCTGGTCGCGTCAGCTCCTGGAGGACGGCGTGGCGTTCGTGACGCCGACGCGCTGGAAGGGTGAGACGCTGGGGCGACTGGTCTTCCTCCACCCGGAGACCGGGACCGAGGTGGTCGAGGAGATCGTCGGCCGGCTCAGGTGATCGGTGGGGCCCCGCCGTCGGTCAGTTGACCCGGCGGCCGTCCTCGACCAGGTTGATCTCCCAGAGCACCTCGTCCAGGCGGTCGCCGGCAGGGATGGCGCCGTAGCGCTGAGGCCGCTCCGGCGAGACGCACGACGGCACCGGCGAGAGGACGGTCCACGGCGTGGGATGGCAGAACTGGACCACGCTGTAGCGCTCGCCGCCCTGCCCGGGCGCGGCGACGACGCGGTGGATGCCGGTCGGGATCTCCCCGTTGGTGAGCTGCTCCAGCATCATCCCGGTGTTGATGATGACCTGCCCCTCGGGGGCCACCGCGTCCACCCAGCCGCTGGCGGTCTCCACCTGCAGGCCAGGGGCGCTGGCCCGGGGGAGTGCGGTGATGAGGTTGATGTCACCATGGGAGCCGGCCCAGACATGGCCCTGGTCCGGAGCGAGGTCCATCGCCGGGTAGTGGATGGCGCGGGTCAGGTGCGGACCGTGGCGGAGCATGGCGTCGAAGAAGTTCTCGTGGCACCCGACGGCGACGGCGATGATGCGCAGGAAACGGCGTTGCAGGTCGGCGATGCGGTCGTGGAACTGGTTGAGCACGTCCGAGATGCCGGGCACGGCTCCTTCTGGCAGCACCTGCGGGCCGTAGCGGTGGGGGAAGCGGGTGCGCAGCGGATGACCGTCAGGCGCCTCGCGGCCCCAGTTGAGCATCTCCTTCCAGTCGGGCACGTCCGAGGACGCCGCGGTCTCCACGAGGAGGCCCGTGTACCCCGTCTGCCCGTGCGAACCCGGCGCCACGTACTTCAGCTTCTCGTCGGTCGGGCGGGAGAAGAACTCGGCCAGCATGTCGTAGGCCTGATCGAGGAGGTCCTCGGACAGGTCATGGCTCGTATAGACGAAGCCGGTCTGCAGGCTGCGGCGCACGCCGTCCACGACCGCGCGGCGGGCGGGTGCGTCGCCCTGCTCGAAGCTCAGCAGGTCCACATCCAGGATCTCGTCGGCCACGAGCCGAACGCTATCCGGGCTCGGCGGACGGTGGCGGCGGCCCGGCGGACGGCACGTCCAGCACGGCGAGGACGGGCCGGTGGTCCGAGAGTCCCGCCATCGCCGGCCCCAGGTCGTCCAGCACGGCGGCCTCCACCACGCTCACGCCGGGGCCGGCGAGGACGTAGTCGATGCGCCGGCGGGGAGCGTTGGCAGGGATCGTGTGCCCGGGACCCGACCCGGCGGCCGCCCATGTGTCGACGAGGCCGGCATCCACCAGGCTCCGAATGGGCGCGCGGTCAGGATCGGCGTTGAGGTCGCCGGCGACGACGGACGGCGGGCTCTCCGGCAGGAGGCGCAGGAGATGTTCGGCCTGCTCGGATCGCCGCGCCTCCTCGGTCCCGCCGGAGGAGAGGTGGGCGTCGATGAGGAGCACCCGCTGATCGTCGTCGAGCACCACCTCGGCCGGAACGAGGATGCGCCGCTCGTAGCTGCGCTTGCTCACGCCCGGGGTCAGCACGACGGTCGGGTGCACGGCCAGCTTGTGGCGCGACAGGACGGCCAGACCCTCCCCCCGCCACCACAGCGGCCACCAGGCGTTGTGCTTGAGCGACCATGCCGGGCGCCGCCAGCGCAACAGGCCGGCGATGCGGCGCGCCTGCCCCGACCGGACCTCCTGGAGCGCGAGCACGTCGGGCTCGTGGGCCTGCAGCAGTTCGACCACCGCGTCGATACGGGGCTTGGCCGACCCGTGCAGGTTCCAGGTGATCAGCCGCAGCCGCGTCACAGCACCCGTTCTAACCCCTGGCGGTGGCAGTTCGAGGCACTTCGACCGCCGTGGTGGGACCCGCGGGGTCCCCGCCGGAAGCTCTGCTCCCGGCGGGGTGCTCTTGCCGTGTGGTTACATCGGCCCGGTGAAGTTCGGGATTTTCTATGAGCATCAGATGGGCCGGCCTTGGGAGGCCGAGAGCGAGCAGCGGCTCGTCCAGGACGCTCTCGAGCAGGTGGCCCTCGCCGACCGCCTCGGCATCCAGTACGTCTGGGAGGTGGAACATCACTTCCTCGAGGAGTACAGCCATTCCTCGGCGCCGGAGGTGTTCCTCGCCGCCTGCAGCCAGCGCACGGAGCGCATCCGGCTCGGTCACGGCATCATCCTCACCGCTCCCAACTTCAACCATCCGGCGCGCACCGCCGAGCGGGTGGCGATGCTCGACCTGGTGTCGAACGGGCGGGTGGAGTTCGGCTCGGGCGAATCCTCCAGCGAGGCGGAGCTGGCCGGCTTCGGCATCGACCCCGCGCTGAAGCGCGAGCAGTGGCTCGAAGGCCTGGAGGTCGCGCTGCGCTGCATGGTCGAGCAGCCGTTCACCGGTGTCGACGGCGAGTACGTCAAGATGCCGCCCCGCAACGTCGTCCCCAAGCCGGTCCAAAAGCCGCACCCGCCGCTGTGGGTCGCCTGCTCCCGCCGGGACACGATCCTCCTCGCTGCTCAGAAAGGTATGGGCGCGCTCACGTTCGCGTTCATCGATCCCGAGGAGGCCCGCACCTGGGTCGAGGCCTACGAGAGCACGCTGGCGTCGTCGTGCGTGCCCGTCGGTTGGAGCGTCAACCCCCAGGTGGCCTGCGTGAGCCCGATGATGCTGCACCACGAGGAGGACGAGGCCATCCGCCGCGGCGTCGAGGGGGCCAACTTCTTCGGCTACTCGCTCGGTCACTTCTACGTGTTCGGCGAGCACCGACCCGGTGTCACCGACGTGTGGAGCGAGTACGAGCAGCGGCGAGCCGCGCAGGGCTTCGATCCCGAGGCGGTCGCCCAAGCGGTCAAGGAGGAGCGGCTGGGGGCCAAGGTGGCCGCCGGTGACACGACCGGCCTGCGGGGCGCCATCGGGACGCCGGCGCAGGTCCGCGAGTACCTGCGGCGCTACGAGGAGGCGGGCGTCGACCAGGTCATCTTCGTGCTGCAGGCCGGACGCAACCGTCACGAGGACATCATGGAGTCGCTCGAACTGTTCGGCCGCGAGGTGCTGCCGGAGTTCCTCGACCGGGACGAGACGGCGTCCGCGGCCAAGACGGCCCGGCTCGCCCCGCTCGTCGAGGCCGCGCTGGCCCGCAAGGAGTACGAGCCGCGGGACCTGGGCGACTATTCCTTCCCTGCCATCCCCCGCCAGTGGGCGGATGCCGCGGGCAGCGAGGAGATGCAGGCGTGGCTCGATCGCTTCGCCGACGACCGCGCCGCGGGCCGGCGCGACGACCAGCTCGGCATCGCCGGCTGAAGCCGCCGAACCGCTCCGTTCGATGCTGACACGGGTGCTGGTCGCCAACCGGGGCGAGATCGCCGTCCGCGTGCTGCGGGCAGCGCAGGAACTCGGCGTTCAGACGGTGGCCATCCACGCCGAGGACGAAGCCGACGCGCTCCACGTGCGTAGGGCCGACCGCGTGGTGCCCTTGAAGGGATCAGGACCTGCTGCCTACCTGGACATCGATCAGGTGGTGCGGGCCGCCGTGGACAACGGGTGCGACAGCTTGCACCCGGGGTACGGCTTCCTGGCCGAGAACCCGGAGCTGGCGCGCGGTTGCATCGATGCCGGCGTCGCCTTCGTCGGACCGGACGCGGACACGCTGGCCGCCCTGGGCGACAAGCTGGCGGCCCGGGACCTGGCCATCCGCTGCGGGCTACCTGTCCTCGAGGGCACGAGCCGTCCCATGACCGACGAGAGCGCCCGAGCGTTCCTGGCCGCTCTCGGGCCGGGTGCGTCCGTGATGGTCAAAGCTGTCGCCGGGGGTGGCGGCCGCGGCATGCGGCCGGTCCTCGAGCCCGCCGAGCTCGCTGAAGCACTGGCCCAATGCCGCCGGGAGGCGCTCGCCGCGTTCGGTGATGATGAGCTCTACCTGGAACGGCTCCTGCCCGGTGCCCGCCACGTGGAGGTGCAGGTGCTGGGCGACGGCACCGGTGCGGTCTCACACCTCCACACCCGGGACTGCAGTCTCCAACGCCGCCGGCAGAAGCTGATCGAGATCGCGCCAGCACCGTGGTTGGCCGACGACCTGCGGGACGAGTTGCACGACGCCGCCGTGCGTCTGGCCGGCGAGCTGAACTACCGCGGGGCCGGCACCATCGAGTTCCTCGTCGCTCCCGGGCTCGAGCGGGGCTATGTCCTCCTGGAGGTCAACGCCCGCCTCCAGGTCGAGCACACCGTCACCGAGGAGATCACCGGGGTCGACCTCGTGCAGGCCCAGTTGCGCATCGCCGCGGGCGCCACCCTCGCCGAGCTCGGTCTGACCCAGGACCGGATCCCACCACCCCGCGGGATGTCCGTGCAGGCGCGTGTGAACGCCGAGACGCTGCAGGCCGACGGCACGGCCGCGCCGTCCACCGGGACCATCACCGTCTACGAGGTCCCGTCAGGCCCCGGCATCAGGGTCGATGGCGCTGGCTGGGCCGGTGGCCAGGTGAGCGGTCGGTACGACTCCCTGCTGGCGAAGGTCATCGCCTGGTCACCGGAGCCCGACCCTGCGGTCGTCATCGCTCGCGCCGGGCGGGCCGTGCAGGAGCTGCGCGTCGAGGGTGTGGCCACCAACGCCGCGCTGCTGGCCGCTCTTCTGGCGCGTCCGGAACTGGCGCAAGCCGAGGTGACGACCACGTTCGTCGATGACCATCTGGTCGAGCTGGTGCCCGCCGCGGCGACGTCAGCAGTCGCCGGCGCGCCCACCAGCCATCCCGACGGCACCTTCGACCTCGTCGCTCCCCTCACCGGCACGGTGGGCTCCGTGCTGCCGGAGGCGGGGGAGCTGGTCGCTGCCGGTCAGCCCGTCGTCGTCCTCGAGGCGATGAAGATGGAGCACGAAGTCATCGCGCCGATGAGCGGCCAGGTGCATCGGGTGCTGGCGGTGCGGGGCGAGACGGTGGTCGCCGGCCACGTCCTGATGACCTTGCTCCCGATGGACGTCGACGGGCCCGGCGCGGGGATGGCCCACGACGTCGATCTCGACCACGTCCGAGCCGACCTGGCGGCCGTCGTCGAGCGCCACGCGGTCGGCCAGGACGAGGCCCGTCCGGAGGCCGTGGCGCGGCGGCGGGCCACCGGGCAGCGCACAGCCCGCGAGAACATCGAGGACCTGTGCGACGCCGGCACGTTCGTCGAGTACGGGCCGCTGGTCATCGCCGCGCAACGCCGCCGCCGGGCCGTGGACGACCTGATCGCCCGCACGCCCGCTGACGGCCTGGTGGCCGGGGTGGGCACGGTCAACGCCAGCCTGTTCGGCGAGGAGCGGGCCCGCTGCGTGGTGATGTCCTACGACTACACGGTCCTCGCGGGCACGCAGGGGTACCAGAACCATCGCAAGAAGGACCGCCTGTTCGAGCTGGCCGAGCGGTCCCGGCTGCCGGTCGTGTTCCTCACCGAGGGCGGCGGCGGTCGCCCCGGGGACACGGATGTGCCGAGCGGCGTGGCCGGGCTGGACTGCATGGCCTTCCACCTCTGGGGACGCCTGAGCGGGCTCGTGCCGTTGGTCGGCATCAACTCCGGGCGGTGCTTCGCCGGCAACGCCGCCATTCTCGGCTGTTGCGACGTCGTGATCGCGACGGCCGACTCGAACATCGGCATGGGCGGGCCGGCCATGATCGAAGGCGGCGGCCTCGGCGTCTACCGGCCGGAGGAGATCGGCCCCATGTCCGTCCAGGTGCCGTCCGGCGTCGTCGACATCGCCGTGGCCGACGAAGCCGCGGCGGTGGCCGCGGCGAAGCTGTACCTCTCCTACTTCCAAGGCTCGCTCCCGACGTGGGAGTCCGCCGACCAGCGCCGGCTGCGCACGCTGATCCCGGAGAACCGGCTCCGGGTCTACGACGTGCGCCAGGTCATCGGCACGCTGGTCGACACCGGCTCGGCGCTCGAGCTGCGCCGCGGGTTCGGGCCCGGCATGGTCACGACGATCGCTCGCATGGCTGGTCGCCCCATCGGCATCGTGGCCAACGATCCGACCCACCTCGGCGGCGCCATCGACACCGACGGGTCCGACAAGGCGGCCCGCTTCATGCAGCTGTGTGACGCCTTCGATCTGCCGCTGCTGTTCCTCTGCGACACGCCGGGGATGATGGTGGGGCCCGAAGCGGAGCGCACCGGGCTGGTGCGGCACTGCAGCCGACTGTTCGTGGTCGGGGCCAACCTGACGGTGCCGTTCTTCACCATCGTGCTCCGCAAGATGTACGGGCTCGGCGGGCAGGCGATGGCCGGGGGCAGCACGAAGGCACCGATGTTCACCGTGGCCTGGCCGACGGGCGAGTTCGGCGGCATGGGCCTGGAGGGTTCGGTGAAGCTCGGCTATCGCAACGAGCTGGCCGCGGTGGAGGACCCGGCCGAACGCGATGCGCTGTTCGAGCAGATGGTTGCCCGTGCCTACGAGCACGGGAAGGCGGTCAACACCGCGTCGCACTTCGAGATCGACGACGTCATCGACCCCGCCGAGTCCCGCCGGTGGATCATCCGCGCCCTCCGCTCCGTCCCGCCGTCCCCGGTCCGCACCGGCAAGAAGCGACCGAACATCGACACCTGGTGAGAGGGAGGACCGATCATGCCTTCGAGCCGAATTCGCGTGCTGGCCGAGCAGCACTGGAACGGCCAGGGTGACCTCGTCCACGCCCACCATCCGGTCACGCCCGTCGAGAGACGAGTCGCCGAGGAGCTCGTCGACGGCGTGCTGTACGTGAAGAGCGTGGCGTCCATCACGGCCCTCGACAGTGGTGACGGGCTCGTCATGCTCGACACCGGTGGGCCGTTCGATGCGCAGCACATCTTCGATGTCGTCCGGGCCTGGAGGCCCGGCAACGGAGGGCGGGGCCGGTTGTCCGCCGCCGTGTTCTCCCACCACCACATCGACCACGTCTTCGGGACCCGGCTCTTCGAGGCCGAGTCGGAAGCCGAGGGGTGGGAGGCGCCAGCCGTGCACGGCCACGACGCCATGCCGGCCGGCTTCCGCCGTTACGAGCGCACGCGGGGTTGGAACACCGCCATCAACCAACGCCAGTTCGGCCTGCCGGTGGCCGGCTGGGAGTTCCCGGGCGAGTTTCGTGATCCGACCGTCACCTACCGGGAGGAGCTGACGTTCCGGCGTGGCGACCTAACGTTCGAGCTCCACCACGGGCTCGGCGAGACCGACGACGCCACATGGACGTGGGTGCCCGAACGCGGCATCCTGCATCCCGGCGATCTGTTCATCTGGGCGGTACCCAACGCCGGGAACCCGCAGAAGGTCCAGCGCTACGCCGGGGAGTGGGCGACGGCGCTGCGCCAGATGGCGGAGCTCGGCGCCGAGATCATGCTGCCCGGCCACGGCCTGCCAGTGTTCGGCGCGGAGCGGATCCGCCAGGCGCTGCTCGACACCGCCGAGGTGCTCGACGCGATCGAGTTGCAGACCCTCGCCCTCATGAACACGGGCTGCACGCTGGACCGTGCGCTGCACGAGGTCGGGGTGCCGGCGCACCTGCTCGACCGCCCGTACCTGCGGCCGGTGTACGACCATCCGCAGTTCCTCGTCCGCAACGTGTGGCGGCGCTTCGGGGGATGGTACGACGGGCAGCCGGACAACCTGCTCCCGGCCCCCCGCCGCCAGCAGGCCGAGGAGTGGGTGGCGCTGGCGGGCGGGAGTCGCGCCGTGCTCGACCGGGCTCGCGCGCTGGGCGACGGCGGCGACCACCGCATGGCGTGCCACCTCGTGGAGCACGCGGTCCTGGCCGACCCCGGCTCGGCCGAGGTGCACGCGGCCCGGGCCGAGATCTACGCCGCGTGGGCGGAGCAGCAGGAGTCGTCCATGGCCCGCAACATCCTGCGCCACGCCGCCATCTCATCGGAGCAGGGCCGCCTGGACCTCGCCGGCGGGCGCTGAACCCCGCCGGCCGCGCCGGCGCCCACGGGGTCACAACTGGCGCACAAATCGCATGCTGCGTCCCCCGGGCGGTCCCTCGGCGCGATTTGTGCGGAGATGGTGACCGCGGCGCCGGCTCAGGCCTTCGTGTCGAGCACGAGCTTGCCGGTGACCTCGCGGTCGAGGATGCGCCGGTGGCACCGGCCGGCGTCGGCCAGCGGGACGACCTCGACGGGAACGGTGAGCGAGCCGTCGGCGACCATCGCCACCAGGCCGGCCAGGATCGACCGTCGCTTCTCGTCGGCCATCACCAGGCCGCCGTAGCCGAGGATCGAGCCGTTCTTGCGATAGAGGACGCGGAGGTTGAGCGAGGCCATCTGGTCAGCCGAGGTGCCGTAGACGGCGATGCGGCCGTTCGTGTGCAGTACCTCGACGGCGGCCGCGGTGAACGCGCCGCCGACGCCGTCCATGATCACCGTCGGTCGGAGCTCGGCGACCGCGGCCGCAAGCTCGCCGGCCTCAGCGACCACTACGACGTGATCGGCTCCCGCGGCCTCGATCACGGGCACCTTCTCGGCCTGCGTGGTCTGGCCCCACACCGTGGCTGCCGTCCCCTGGGCGAGTGGCACGGCGAGGGAGCCCACGCCGCCGCTGGCCCCCAGGATCAGCACGCGGTCGTCGGCCGTGAGCTGGGCTCGGTCGTACAGCGACGCCCACGCCGTCACCCCGGCCACGCCGAGTCCGGCGAGCTGGGCGAGGTCGACGCCCTCGGGCACCTCCGTGACCGCGGCGCGCGGCACCGCGGTCTGCTCGCAGTAGAGGCCGGGTCGGAGCACACCGATTCCGGCGCCGTTCACCATCACCGGATGTCCGTCTGCGTAGCCGGTGCCCTCGGTGCCCGGGATCCACGGCAGGTGATCGGCCGCGGCGCCGGTCGACCCTTGCGTGACCCAGACGTCGAGCGGGTTGACCGAGGCGTAGGCCATCTCGACGAGGACCTCGCCCTCGGCCGGTGTGGGATCGGGAACGGTTTCGAGCTGGAGGCTGCCCCCGAGCTCGTGCAGGCAGGCGGCGCGCATCGCGGCACCTTACGGGCGGGGTCCTACGGTGGAGGCATGGAGCACCTCACCAACGGATGGGAGCCCGATCTCGACGACGGCGACAGTCTCCTGCGCCGGTTCGTGCTCGCCAGTGGCCAGCGCAGCATGGACCTGGCGGAGCTGGCGGGAGGCCGCACGAGGGCGATGCCAGCGGTCACCACGGCCGATCCGGCATCGCCGGTGCTGTTCGACAACATCGCCGTCCTCCTGCAGCCGCCCGCGTACATCAACCTCGACGCCACGGTCGAAGCCGTGCTCGCCTTCTATCCGCCCGACCGCCACTTCGTGCTGTTCTCGGCTTGGCCCACACCCGATCTGTCGCGCTTCGGCCTCGTGCTGATGGGGCATCCGCCGCTCATGTACCGCCCGGTCGGCGGCGAGGCTCCTCCCGCGCCGCCGGAGCTGGAGATACGGCTCGTCACCGACGGCGCCGGTCTGCGGGACTTCGTGCAGACGCTCATGGAGGCCTATCCGATGCCGGGCGCCGAAGGGACGTCCCTCGCCGACCCCGCCGTGCTCGATGGGCCGTTCCGTCTGTTCGTCGGTTATCTGGACGGCGCGCCGGTCGGCACGGCCGGCGCCCGCCTCGGTCACGGTCTGAACGACGTCGAATGGGTCTCGACCCGGCCCGAGGTGCGGGGCCGCGGCTTCGGGGCGGCGCTGACCTGGGCGGCGACGCTCGTCGAGCCCGACCTTCCGGCCGCTCTGCTGGCCAGCGATGACGGTCAGCCCGTCTACGAGAAGATGGGCTACCTCCGCATCATGCGCCTGACCGTGTGGCACCGGCCTCCCGCCGGTCGCGGCTGAGCCCGCCGGTCCGGTGATGCGCTGGCTCACCGGCGGTCACGTGCTCGAGCCTGAGGGCTCGACGTTCGTGCGCGCGGACATCGGCGTGGAGGGCGATCGGATCGCCCGCATCGTGCCGGCAGCCTCCCCCGCGGCGGGCGACGACGTCGTCGAGCTCAACGGCCGCTGGCTGCTTCCGGGCCTCATCGACTGCCACGTCCACCTCACGCAGCCCACCGACGCGGGCGACCCGGCGGCCGCCGCGAGCCGCTCCGACGCCGCAGTCGCGCTGTTCACCGCTGCGGCAGCCGGGAGGACGCTCGACGCCGGCATCACGACCGTGCGGGACGTCGGCGGCTGGAACTACGTGGAGATGGCGGTACGGGAGGCCATCGAGGGCGGTCTGGTGTCCGGCCCCCGCCTGTTCCTGGCCGGCCGGCTGCTCTCCATCACCACGGCCACGGTGTCGTACTACCCGGGGATGTACGAGGTGGCGGACGGCCCCGATGCGGTGCGGGAAGCCGTGCGCCGGCAGCTCGCCCGGGGCGCCGACGTGATCAAGGTCATGGCCACCGGGGCGATGCTGTCGTCGGAGCGGGAGGACGCGCGGGCCATCCAGTACACGCTCGACGAGCTGCGGGCCGCCGTCGAGATCGCGCACGACAACTTCACACCCGTCGCCGCCCACGCCCATGCACTGCGCGGGATCGAGCACGCGATCGAGGCCGGCGTCGACAGCGTCGAGCACTGCACGTTCGCCGATGACGACGTGCTGGCTCGGCTCGCCGCGACGGGGACGTTCGTGGTCCCGACCATCTGCGCCGGCGAGCTGCTGGTGCGCGACCGGCCCGTGCTCGACGCCATGCCTGCGCACCTCCGCCGGCGGATGGTCGAGTTCAACGAGCTGCACGTCGACACGATCCGGCGGGCCCACCAGGCCAGGGTGCGCATCGCGATGGGGACAGATGCCGGCACCCCCGGCAACCACCACGGTCTGAACGCCCACGAATGCGTCTTCATGGTGACGGAGTGCGGGCTGTCGCCGGCCGAGAGCGTCCGGTCGGCCACCGCGACCGCGGCCGCGCTCCTGCGCCGACCGCAGGAGCTGGGGCGTCTGGACATCGGAGCATTTGCGGACGTCATCGCGTGCGCGGGTGATCCATTCGACGACATCACCGAGCTGACCCGTGTGTCGTTCGTGATGAAGGGCGGTCACGTCCATCGCCGCGACGCGGCGTCCTGACCGCCGTAGCGACGTAGCGTCGTCGAACGTGGCCAAGCAGGAGGGTGGCGCCGACGCTGACGTGGATGAGCTCTTCTCCGTCCGGCCGGAGGAGTTCGTCGCCGCCCGCAACGCGCTGGTCAAGTCCCTGAAGGCGGCGGGGGAGCGCGAGCGCGCCGTCGACGTTGCCGCGTGGCGCCGTCCCACACCGATCGACTGGGCGCTGAACCAGGTGGCGCGTGATGACGCCGACGCCATTGATCGGTTCACGGGGGCCGCCACGGCAGCACGCAGGTCCTCAC
>Ga0247830_10000783_pt1 | contig 12143 bp, 8 predicted proteins | sample 12C_Control_Day5_FD_207766 | JGI IMG/M metagenome (GOLD analysis project Ga0247830, IMG submission 207766) | Soil microbial communities from agricultural site in Penn Yan, New York, United States - 12C_Control_Day5 | ecosystem: Environmental > Terrestrial > Soil > Agricultural land | place: USA...
CATTCGACTGGACAAGTAATTCCTCACCCCAGGGTGGACCGATCTCGAGCATCAGCCGATCGCCGGCGGGCTGCCGGAGGCGATCGCCGACATCGAGCAGGGGCGTGGCGGCACCTGGACGAGTGACGGAACGATCCTCTTTACACCGACCGGTGGCGGAGTGATCCATCGCGTCGCTGCGCGCGGCGGGCCGACCGAACCGGTCACCACGCTCGACGCGAGCCGCAACGAGAACGCGCACTACTGGCCGGTGGCGCTGCCCGACGGCCGCTCCTTCCTGTTCTTCGTTCGCAGCACGCGTCCGGAGAATAATGGCATCTATCTCGGATCGCTCGAAAGCAAGACCGCTCCCGTGCGCCTGGTGACGTCGCTGTCGAGCGGTCTCTACGCGGCGGGCCATGACGGGGGGCCGGGACACGTTCTGTGGGTGCGCGACGGCGAACTTCTCGCGCAGCCGCTCGACATCGCCGCGGCGCGGCTCACCGGCGACGTCACCACCATTGCGTCGGACGTACGCGTGGAGGAAAGCCAGCGGGGGACGTTTGCGAGCGTCTCGGCAACGGACACGCTCGTCTGGGCATCCGCGAAAGCGGCCGACGTGGAGATGGCGTGGTTCAGTCGCGATGGGCGCAAGCTCGAGACGCTCCCATCGCCCCGGGGAAAGTGATGCAGCCGCAACTCTCGCCCGACGGCGGCAGGCTCCTGTTCACGCGTGCGGCCAACGGGACTGCCGATGTCTGGCTGCTCGATTTCGCGTCCGGTGTGATCACGCAGATGACAACGGATCCCGGTTACGACGAAAACCCGTCCTGGGCTTCCGACGGCCGCTCCTTTTCATATGGAGGGCGTGCGGGGGATCAGACGGGTCTCCTCATCATGCCGGTCGACAGGTCCGCCCCTCCTCGTTCGGTTGGGACCGTCGAATTGTCTGAAGGCGAGTTCCTGCGGAACACGCGGTACCTGGTGGTTCCACGGCCTGCGAAGGACGGCGTCAATGTGGCGCTCGTGCGCCAGGATCGTGCGGACGCCGTCGAGGATCTCACGACCGACCCCGGGATACGAAGGACAGCCGATGCCCTCGCCTGATGGCCGATGGCTCGCCTTCGTGAACGACCACACAGGACGGTGGGAGGTCGTGCTCGCACAATTGATTGACGACGGGACGCGGGTGCGCCTCAATCCGCAGCGCCTGGCGATTTCGGCAAACGGTGGAATCGACCCGCACTGGCGCGCGGACGGGCGCGAGATCATCTATCTCGCGCCCGATCGAACGCTCATGTCGGTGAGCGTCACCGTGACGGGGAATACGGTTTCCATCGGGAAGCCAGTGCGCCTGTTTCGGGTTCCCGTCGATGCCGGAGGCTGGGACGCCAGCTGGACGAGCAATGCCGATCACTCGAAGTTCGTCGTCGTCGACGCGCCGAATGGCACCGCGCAGACGTTCCGCGTGTTGACGCACTGGCGTCCCTGACGCTACTGGTGAAATCAGTCGGATGTAGAGCGCACCCGTGGCTGGCCGCGAACGGGGTCGCTCCCCAAAGACATCCACCAGACAATGCCGAGCCCCGGACCAATCCCCTGTTCGTATTGGCTGATCGAGGGAAAGCTCCTCGCCGGCGAGTATCCGGGCACCTACATCGAGGCGGAGACGCGCGAGAAGCTCACGAAGTTTCTGGAGGCGGGAATCCGCACGTTCATCAATCTCACCGAGGAGCGCGAGCTGACGCGGTATGACGACGTGCTGCAGGCGCTCTCGGACGAGCGCGGCGTCGAGACGACGCATATCCGCGCGAGCATTCGGGACCACTGCGTGCCGGCTTCGCGTGAGCAGATGGTGAGCATCCTTGCGATGATTCGCGACGAGATCGATGCGGGCCGTCCGGTCTACGTCCACTGCTGGGGAGGCATTGGACGCACGGGCACGGTGATCGGCTGCTGGCTGGTCGAACAGGGGCTCTCCGGCGAGAAGGCGCTTCGCAGGATCGAGGAGCTGCGGCGTCACACCCCGGACGGGCTGTTTCGCTCGCCGGAAGTCGACGAGCAATGCGACTACGTTCGCGAGTGGCGGGAAGCGAAGCCATCGGACGGGAAGTAATCCACCGCTCGCAAAGGGACCGATCGTGGGACGAGAGTGGCCACGAGCGGACACTCTGAAGAGCAACAAAACGTGATCAGATGCTGAAACCCCCCGCAATACGGGCCGTCTTGCGTCGCGGGGCAGCCGGCGAAGAGTCTGCACACGGTGCAGAACAGATAACGTCAAGCTACAAACTACAAAAACGACGAAACTGCAAAGCGAGCCAAGACGGCGAGGAGACGCCATTTTTCGTCCTTTTTGGAGTTTGCAGTTTGGAGTTTGGAGTTGACCGACCGATATGGACCTTCGATACGCCCTCAGGATGCTGCTGGCGCAGCCACTGTTTACGCTCGGCGCGGTGCTCACGCTCGCGCTGGGCATCGGCGCCAACAGCACGATCTTCACCTTCGCCAACGCGGCGCTGTTCCGGCCGATGCCGGGCATTGCGGACCCCGACGACCTCGTCTGGGTCTCGGCCGTCTGGCAGGACCGCGGCCGCGAGGTGCGCATGTCGTATCCCGAATATCTCGACTATCGCGATGCGATGACGACCGTGTTCTCGGACCTGGTGGGGTTGCGCAGCACGCCGGTGAGTCTCGGCAGCGGACGCGAACCGCAGCGCGTTCGCGGACAGGTGGTCACCGGCAACTTTTTCACCATGCTGGGAGTGATACCCGGCGCCGGACGCCTCCTCACATCTGCGGACGAGCAGCCGGGCGGCGCGCCGGTGGTGGTGCTCAGCGATCGCCTCTGGCGGCAGCAATTCGGCGGTTCGCCCGACATCGTTTCCTCGCCGATCATCATCAACGGTCACTCGTTCACTGTCGTCGGCATTGCGCCGGACGCGTTCCACGGACCCGCGCTCGGCGAGACCGCTGATCTCTGGTTGCCGATCGCACGCATCGCGGAGGCGCGCTCGAGCGATCGCGCGCTGCTGACCGATCGCGGTGCATCGTGGCTGCTGGTCATGGGACGGCTGCGCGAACACGTCTCGGTCGCAAGCGCGCAGGCAGCGGCGTCCGCCGTCGCCACGCGGCTCGCCTCGTCGTATCCAGGGACGCAGACGAACCGCACCGTCCACATCACCGATGCGCGATCCGGCCTCGCTCCCGAAGGTCGCGGTGAGCTGGTTCCTCTCGGCGCGCTTTTGCTGATAGTCACCGGGATCGTGCTGATGATCGCGTGCGCAAACGTCGCCAACCTGCTGCTGGCGAGGGGCGCTGCACGCTCGCTCGAGATCAGCATCCGCGCATCGCTCGGAGCCAGCCGTCGCCGATTGATCCGCCAGTTCCTGACCGAAAGCGCCCTGCTCGCCACCGCGGGCACGCTTGGCGGGCTGCTGCTCTCGTTCTGGGCCGCCGACCTTCTCCAGGCGCAACTGCCGGAGGAGGAGTTCCGCGGGCTGTATGCGTTCGCGGATATGCGTGTTCTCCTTTTCACAATACTGGTCGGCACGCTGAGCGTGTGCGGGTTCGGGCTCGCGCCGGCGTTGACTCTGACACGCGGCGCGCTCCAGCCGCGTCTGCGCGAGACGGCCGGTTCCGGCGGCCGCACGCGACTCCAGGGCATCTTCGTGGTTGCGCAACTCGCGCTGTCGCTCGTGCTCTTGCTCGCCGGTGGCCTGAGTCTTCGCGCCGTGCAGAAATCGACGCAGGTGGATCTGGGGTTCGAGCCGAGTGGCGTGCTCACCGCGTCGTACGATCTCGTGTTGCAGAACTACACGCCGGAACGCCGCGTGGCGTTTCGCCGCCTCCTCCGCGAACGGATCGCCGGCCTGCCTGGTGTGACCGACGTCAGCATCAGCAACGTGCCGCCGCTGAGCGGCACGATGGTCGGTACGGTCGTTTCTTCGAAAGGCACCGCCAGTGGCCAGGTCGAGTCGCGCGCTTACCTGAACGCCGCCGGTCCAGCCTACTTCGACACGTTGCACCTGCCGATCGTCCGCGGGCGTGGCTTCATCGATGGCGATACCGCGGGCGCGCCTCACGTTGCGGTTGTGAATGAAACGCTCGCGAGGAACCTTTGGGCGAACGACGACCCGCTCGGTCGCCAGATCACGGTCGAAGATCGGACGGTCCGCGTGGTCGGAGTGGCGCGGAACTCGAAGTACGACGAGGTGACGGAGGATCCGCGTCCATTCATGTACCTAGCAATCGATCAGAATCCGCAGCTCGATCGAGAAACGGTCCTCGTCCGTGCGGATGGGGCGACGGGCGGCCTGACATCGGCGGTTCGCGCAGCAATCCAGGCGCTTGATCCTGCGCTTCCCGTGTTCGACGTGCGACCGCTGGCGACGGTGCTGACGGAGCGCAACGACAAGCAGCGGGCGGTCAGCGCGCTGCTCGCGGGATTCGGGACGGTCGCGCTGCTGCTCGCAGCGCTCGGGCTTTACGGTGTGATGGCGTACGCCGTGACGCGGCGCACGCGCGAAATGGGCATTCGGCTGGCGCTCGGAGCGACGCCGTCGCAGCTCACGACTCTGATCGCCCGCGACGGTCTCCGCCTCTCGGCGCTCGGGGTTGCCATCGGTGGGATTCTTGCGCTGCCAATGGCGTATGCGCTGGGCGCGCTGTTGTTCGGCGTGCAGATCGCGGATGTCGCGGGCTTCGGCCTCGTGTGCCTCGTGCTCGTCGTTGTCGGCACGGTCGCCGCCGTACTGCCAGCCCGCCGCGCCGGCCGGCTCGATCCACTCGCCGCCTTGCGCAGCGAGTAGGACGCTGGGGTCAGATCTTGTTTTTTGCATGAAGTGTCCTCCCGAGAGGACCCGAGCGCAAAAAACAAGATCTGACCCCCGGCGCATGACCCCGCGGGCGACACCCTGAGCGCGGCCACTGGCGAGAAGCTCTCAGCTCGCAGATAATCGGCGGCCATGAGCTTTACAGTCGCGAGGCGACTCGCGGCCGCGGTGCTGTCCGCGAGCGTCATCGTTGGCGCGATCGTCCTGACCGGCGCGTTGCACGCTCGCGCGCAGGACCTGGTGGCCGTCGCCCCCGATGCGGCCAAAGTAGAGTACGAGGACGTGCGCGTGCGCATCGTCCGCCTGAAGATGGCGCCCAACACGTCATCCGCGATGCACGATCGGCCGCGGCGCGTGGTGATTCCCCTTACGGAGAACGATGTCCGCATCACGCGCGCGGACGGCACGGTCGGGACGACGCGAGCTGCCGCGCAGCGGCCGGCGTGGAGCGAGCCCGGACGGCGTGCCGTCACCAACCTCGCTACCGCTCTTGAAAACATCATCGTCGAGCTGAAGACGGCCGATGTACCTGGGAAGGCCGTCGAGCATCCTCCGTCACCCGCGCCGCCGCAGTATCTCGACGAACCTCACCACACGTGGCTGTTCGAGAATCAGTACGTGCGCGTCTACGACGTCCGCATTCCGCCTGGTGAGACGACGGAGTTACATCGGCATGCGTACGACGCGGTCAACGTCCGCGTGTCAGGCGGGCTGGTCGCGACGCAGGTGCAGGGAGGTGCCTGGGGTGCGGCGATGAAGCTGGATCCCGGGAGCGTAGCGTTCGACGCGGACTCGAAGAAGCCCTACGTGCACCGCGTGCGCAACGAGGGAAACGCCGAATACCACGTGATCCTCGTGCAGCTGCTCCGCTGAGCCAGTAGCGACTACTGTCTCAAGACCTCGCCACAGAGATACAGACTGAACGCTGAGATTGTTTTGTGGTTCGAGCCAGCAACGAGAGCATGAAAGACAGGAGAATCGTCTCTGTGTCCGCGGTGTGCTCTGTGGTGAGGAATTCTTGACAGCCGTTCGGAAGGCACGGCGCATGGATAATCAGTCCTCCGGCATCTGAATTGAGAGAGAATGTGCCGCTCCCATGACTTCAACTGCGAATCGTCCGCTCGCCCTGGGGCTGGTTGCCGTGTCGATGCTGCTCCTGGTGCCGGGCTTGTTCCTGCCTGTGCTGACGATCCGCGGCGTGCTGACGAAGGACGGCATCGCCCAGGTCGCGCCGATGATGCTCGAACGCGGCCTCGACGACGACACCGTCAACGTGCTGAAGTCGATGATGAACCCTGCGGTGCTCGGGTTCGTCCAGGCCACGGGCGGCGACGTCCGCAAGATCGTCATCGACAAGCTCGGACCGCAGATCTCCGCCTCGCTGCAAAAGAGCGTTGCGGAGGTCGAAGTCTACGCGCAGACGCGCAGCATCGTCGGCGCGGTGCGGCGTCTGTACGAGGTGGGAAGTCCGATCCCCGCGACGCTGATCCTGCTGTTCAGCGTGATCGTGCCGTTCGGGAAGGCGGCGCTAGTGGTGGGCGCGATGTTCATGGCGAAAGCGCGGTCGCGACAGCGCACATTGTGGTTGGTCGAGACGATCGCGAAGTGGTCGATGGCGGATGTGTTCGTCGTCGCGATCCTGATCGCCTACCTGGCGGCGCAGGCGAGCACGGCACCGACGACAGGGCCTGATGCCGCGCCGGCGCTGCTGGCGTTCACAGCGAAGTTCGGCCCCGGCTTCTACTGGTTCGCGGCATATTGTCTGTTCTCGCTGGCCTCACAACAGCTCACCGCCAGGCTCGCGGCGAACACGGGCCCGGTCGCATCTGAAGAGCCGGCCGGCAGCCGTTAAGACGGCCATAATCTATTTCCAGTTCGCGATCACGCGCACGGCCGGCTTCGCTTCGGGATCCGCGCTCGACGGCGGCAGAATGACGAGGAACCGGTCCGTCTTGTTGTCGACCGCGTAGTTGATGCCTGCCTCCGTTCGCCAGTTGTACACGCCCCCGAAGAGCGCCCGCTCCTGACCCGCACGAAAACGCGGCGTCGTCTCGATATCCACCGCCATCTGCACGTCACCGCGGCGGAAGAACAGCTCCCGTCCATCTGCAGACCATCGAGGGCAGAGCCCGCCGAGCGTGGAGATCTGATATTGGCCGCTGCCGTTCATCTCGCGCACCCAGACTTCCTGCACGCCCGTGGAGGCGGAGACGTACGCCACCCAGCGTCCGTCGGGTGACACCTCGGGTGCGAATTCGAGTGCGGCCGTGGCCACGAACGGCTGCGGCTCGCCGGCCGGATTGAGCGGCACGCGCAGAATATCGTTGTTGTTCGCGCGGTCCGGAGCGACGGACATGACAATCGCCGAACGCTCCTCGCGATCCACGAAGCCCAGGTATGTGCGGCCGTGCACGCTGGCCAGCGAGGTCGGTTGTGCACTGCCGTCCACGGCCTTTCGGCGCAGCGTGGACTGCTGCGTCGCTGGATCGATCGTCATGTAGTAAATCGACCGCCCGTCGGCCGTCCACCTCGGTGTCGCGGCCTGCCCTTCAAAGGTGAGCCGCGAGAACAAGCCGCGTTCCGTGTCATAGATCCACACGTCCGCTCCGCCCACCGTACCAACGACGACCGCGATGCGGCGGCCGTCGGGTGAGACTGCCGGTTCATTGAACACCGCCGGCGTGAGATCGATTGGCGTGTATGTGCCTTTTCGGTCCGCCCACGCGAGGCGACGCTGACCGCTGGCTCCCAGTCCGGGCACATATACGAGCGTCCGCTCGGCGCTGATGGAGAAGTGCCCGGCGCCGGTCGTCCCGTCACCTTCGATGCCGGCGAGCACGGCGGACGGCGTGCCGGTGACGGCGAGCCGTTCTGCATCGAAGGGCGCGACATACAGCACGCCACTGCGGATGAAGAGCAGGCGCCCATCCGCGGTCACCCGGACCGAGCTCGCATGGTCGAGCACGTGCTTGCGCTCGCCCGTCGCGACGACCACCGCGTCGATGGCCGCCTGGCTGTAATCATCCGGTGTGGCATCGGTGCCGACGGTGAAGAGCACGGCCTTGCCGCTGGGCACCGCGGCCGGCCATCGATGTGTGCGTTCATTACGCTGCCGGTCGAGCGAAGTAATCTGGTGCAGCGGACCGCCCGCGGCGGGGATGGCGTCGAGACCCAGCGCGACCTCACGCGACGCGACGATGGTCTGATTGTCGAGCCAGGTGAGTCCGCGCGGGTCGACGACGGCAGCGAGCGAAACGCGCGTGCGTCCGTCCACGCTGATCTTGACAACTTCCGAGTCGGTGACGAACGCGATCCACTGTCCGTCAGGTGAGAACGCAGGGTCCGAGGCGGCGGCAGTATTCGGGATCTCCTGTATCTCGACCTCACCGCGCTTGCGCACGTAGAGGTGCGACTGCCCCTGGGATGCCGCGACGATGACCATCGTTGCACCGTCGGGCGAGATAGCAACGGCGGGTCGGGACGAGAGTTGCAGGGTCGTACCGCGCGGTGGTGCCACATCGAAGGTGATGACGGGGGCCGCGGGTCGATTCTCCCGCCCCTTCCACAACGCAGCGGATACAACAATGAGGCCGAGGCCCAGTGCCGCCGCCACCCACGTCGCCGCGTGACTGCGGCGGACGCGTGCAGGACCGATCTCCGTTGTCGCCGAGGGCGCGGCCGATTGCTCGAGCTCGATGCGCGCGTCACCGATGTCGCGCAGCCGTTTGCGCGGATCGCGCTCGAGGCACCGGCGCAGCAGCATCCGCACCCGCGGCGGAACCGCCGGCGGCAACACGCTGAAGTCTGGCTCGCGTGTCAGCACGGCCGCGATCGTATCTGACGCCGTGTCACCGGTGAACAGACGCGCACCGCTCAGCATTTCGAAGAGGACGACGCCGAACGCCCAGATGTCGGCGCGCTTGTCGATCGGTTTGGCGCGCGCCTGCTCTGGTGACATGTACGCCGCGGTTCCCAGAACGACACCGAGCTCGGTCCCCACACTGGTGAAGGTGGGGGAGTTCATCAAATCGCCAACGGTGGACACCGAGGCGGTCACCACCGCCTTGGCCAGGCCGAAATCGAGCACCTTCACGACATCGTCCGGCGTCACTTTGATGTTTGCCGGCTTCAGGTCGCGGTGAACGATGCCTCTCTCGTGCGCGGCCTCGAGCGCGTCGACGATCTGGCGCGCGATCGGGAGCGCCTCTTCCAGGGGAACGCCTCCAGGATGGCGCGCGATGCGCTCGGCCAGCGTCTCACCGGCGACGAGCTCCATCACCAGGAAGTGGCGTCCGTCGACCTGCTCGATGCCGTGCAGCGTCGCGATGTTCGGATGGTTCAGCGCGGCGAGCGTCTTCGCCTCGTGCTCGAGCCGCGACGTCCGCTCACCGTCGGCGACGAACGCGTCGAGTACGAGCTTGAGCGCGACGCGGCGATCGAGACGCGTGTCGCGCGCGCTGTACACCGCTCCCATGCCGCCCGCTCCGAGCGAGTCCAGCACTTCGTACGGACCCAGTCTCGTCCCTGAGGTGAGCACTCGCAAACTCCTCGCTGACATGAAATTGTTCGGTCACTGTGGCAGATTATCGTCCACACCTGGGGAATGGGCGCATTCAATGCGATAATTTCCCAACTCAGCTCACGCCCTTCGTCGCCCAACATTGATGCACCGCCCAAATATCTTTTCCTCCTTCTGGATGGCCGGCTACGAGTCTGCCTGCCACATCAACGGCAAACACCAGCGGCTCGACATGCTCGCGGCGACGCAGCACGATCGCTACGTCGTCGACGATTACGCGCGGCTTCGGCAGGTCGGGATGGCCGCCGTTCGCGACACGGTGCGCTGGCATCTCGTGGATCGCGCAGGGGAGTTCGACTTCTCCTCGCTGGATCCGATGCTCGCGGCAGCGAAGCAGCAGGGGATCCAGGTCACCTGGGACCTCTGTCACTACGGCTGGCCCGACGGCCTCGACATTTTCGCGCCGGCCTTCGTCGATCGCTTCGCGCGGTTCTGCGGCGCCGTCGCGCGTCACATACGCGAACAAGACGATGCGGTGCCGCTGTATACCCCGATCAACGAGGTCTCGTTCTTTGCGTGGGCAGCCGGGGAAGTCGGATGGTTTCATCCGCACGCGCACGGACGGGGCGCCGAACTGAAGCGGCAGCTCACTCGCGCATCCATCGCCGGCATCGAAGCCATATGGGCCCTCGACCCGCGCGCGCGCATTGTCACGGTTGAACCGCTGATCAATGTCGTGCCGCCGAAAGGGAAGGGCGATCCGGACGGCGCCGCCGCGGCCTACCACGACAGCCAGTTCGAGGCGTGGGACCTGCTCTCAGGACGGACGGAGCCCTCGCTCGGCGGCGATCCGAAATATCTGGACGTCTACGGCGTGAACTTCTACCACGACAACCAGTGGGAGCATCCGGGCGGAAAGAAGATCGCCTGGCACATGCATCCGCGCGACGAGCGATGGGTGCCGTTTCATCGTTTGTTGAAGGCTGCGTACGAGCGCTATCGCCGCCCGATCTTCGTCGGCGAGACCAGCCACGTCGGCTCGGGCCGCGCCGAGTGGTTGCGCGAGATGACCGCGGAGCTCGTGCTGGCGATCGAAGCTGGCGTGCCCGTCGAGGGCGTCTGCCTGTATCCGATCATCGACCGCTTCGAGTGGGAGAACCCTGCGCACTGGCACAACAGCGGGCTCTGGGACTTCGAGCGCGATACGGAAGGCAACTTCGTCCGCGTGCTCAACATTGAGTACGCGGCCGAGCTCTGGCACAGTCAGTTGAAGCTGTCACAGCTCGGCTACGGCGCTCCTCCGGCGTTTGCCACTGAGACCGAGGTTCACGTCCAAGACGAGGATCCGATCGAGCAGTAGATCACTCCGTTCTGAGGATGCTGAGCGGATCGATGCGCGTGGCTCTCCGCGCGGGAACGAAACACGCGAGGGCGGCGGTAGCGACGAGGAGCGCTGCGACGAGGCTGATCGTCAGCGGATCCCCGGGAGAAACTCCGAAGAGCAACGTTCGCATCGATCGTGTCAGCCAGCTCGCCGCGACGACGCCCAGCGCGACCCCGGTCAACGCCTGTTTCAGGCCGTCGGCCATCACCATCCGCTGAACTTCGGCGGTCCTGGCGCCGAGCGCGAGACGGATGCCCAGCTCGCGAAAGCGCAGATTCACCACGTACGACATCACGCCGAACACGCCGACGGCCGCCATTGCAGCCGCGATCGCGGCAAAGAGCACGAGCAGCAGCATGGACGCTCGCGCCGGAGCCGCTGACCGCCGGACGATCGCTGTCATTGGCTGCATCGCGGTGACCGCCAGCGATGGCGCCAGCTCGCGGACAACCTGTCGCGCCTCGCCGGCGACCGACAGTGGATCTCCGGATGTGCGCACGGCGAACGTGAACCCCCGCCAGAACGGCATCAGCGAGTTCAGTCCATAGACAGCTTGTGTGAGATCGCCGGCCAGCGCGCCAAGTTTCACGTCTTTGACGATGCCGACGATTCGCGCGCGCGCAAAGCGGTTGTCCGCCGGACCGAGCGAGATCTCGGCGCCGATCGGATCACTGCTACTCCAGAAGCGCCGCGCGAGCGATTCGCTGACGACCACCGACGGCGTGCGATCGAGACCGTCCGCCTCGGTGAGCAGCCGGCCGCGCACGAGCGGAATCTGCATGACGCGAAAATAATCCGGCGTGATCACCCGGTACGGCACCGACGGCGGCGTTTCTCCGGACGGCGTCGGCCGTGAGGCGATGTTGAACCACGCCGAGTTCCCGAGTCCGGTGACGGGCACATAACTGCTCGCTGAACCCGCAACCACGCCGGGCAGATGCTGCAACCGCTCCACCATTTGATTCACCGCGCGGACGCGCACAGCTGGCTCCGCGTATTCGGGCCCTTCCAGCCGCACATTGAACGTGAGGACGTGGTCTGCGTCGAAACCTGGGTCCACCTGCTGCAGGCGGACGAAACTGCGGATCAGGAGTCCGGCGCCAGCGAGCAGCACGACCGCGATCGCCACTTCCGCGACGACCAGCGCCGAGCGCATCACCGAGCGGCTCGTTGCGGTCCGCACGGAGCCGCGCATGAGCATCGCAGCCTCGTCGCGCGTTGCCTGCACTGCAGGAGTGAGGCCAAAGACGACGCCGGTCAGCGCGGACACCGCGATGGTGAAGAGCATCACGCGGGCGTCGATGGACGCGGACGCGATGCGCGGGACACCCGCTGGAAGCCACGCGACGAGCGCATCGAGGAAGAAGCGGCCCGTCAGCACGCCTGCGAGGCCGCCGATCAGCGCGAGCACCAGGCTCTCGACGAG
>Ga0247830_10000785_pt1 | contig 12125 bp, 5 predicted proteins | sample 12C_Control_Day5_FD_207766 | JGI IMG/M metagenome (GOLD analysis project Ga0247830, IMG submission 207766) | Soil microbial communities from agricultural site in Penn Yan, New York, United States - 12C_Control_Day5 | ecosystem: Environmental > Terrestrial > Soil > Agricultural land | place: USA...
CTAAGTTCTTCGAAGCGAAAAATAGCGGACTACGACGGACTGCCCAGATGTTGTGACTGCAGCACTTGCGCGACAGCGGTGTTGTCCACAGTAGTCTGCAGTTGTCTGGTGTTTGGTCACAGGTTTGGTCACAGGTGACCCCCCCCCGAAAAGTTCGACGGGGGTGGTGGAGCAAAGGCCCGGTCCCGCGGGCTCGACTTCTTCGACTGGGAAATTTCCGGAAGAGGACCCGCGTCAAAAAATACAAATACTAGGCTCAAAAATGTTCGGTCCAGCACCGGACAAGAGTTTGGGCGGTTCCTGCAACCCTCTCCTAGCCCACGCCGGGCCGCAGCGGTATCCTTCAGCGTCCTCTAACCCTTCCCATTTCAGAGTCTTGAGTGGCTGACCTGCGCGAGCAGCTTGCACGCGGCTTGGCGGATCGCTACCGGCTCGAGCGCGAGCTCGGCCGGGGCGGGATGGCCACCGTCTACCTGGCCCAGGACCTGAAGCACGACCGGCCGGTGGCCTTGAAGGTCCTTCTGCCCGAGCTCGCCGCCTCGCTGGGGCCCGACCGGTTCCAGCGGGAGATCCGGCTCGCCGCCCGGCTGCAGCACCCGCACATCCTCACGGTCCACGACTCGGGCGAGACCGCCGGCCAGCTCTGGTTCACCATGCCATTCGTCGAGGGTGAGTCGCTGCGGGACCGGCTGCGGCGGGAGCGGCAGCTCCCCGTGGAGGACGCGCTTCGGATCACGCGGGAAGCGGCCCAGGCGCTCCAGTACGCTCACGACCACGGGGTCGTGCACCGCGACATCAAACCCGAGAACCTGCTGCTGACCAAGGATGGCAACACGCTGGTCGCCGATTTTGGGATCGCGCGGGCAGTGGCGGGTGATGAGCACCTGACCCAGACCGGGATGAGCGTGGGCACCCCGGCCTACATGAGCCCGGAGCAGGCGAGTGGGGACAAGGCGCTCGATGCCCGCACCGACATCTACTCGCTGGGCGTGGTCTTGTACGAGATGCTCGCCGGTGAGCCGCCCTACACCGGACCCACCGCCCAGGCCATCCTGGCCAAGCGGTTCACGGGCGAGGTGCCCCGGGTGCGGCAGGTGCGCCCCAGCGTGCCCGAGGCAGTGGAGCAGGCGCTGACCAAGGCGCTCGCGCCAGTACCGGCCGACCGGTTCAGCTCAGCGGCCGAATTCGCCCGTGCGCTCGCGGAACGCGTCCCGACGGTTACGACGGCGCCCACCCGCGTCGCCACGCCGGTCTCGGATACTGCGCCTGGGCCGGTGGCCGTGGCGCCTTCCGGGCGGCAGCCACGGCGCCTGCCACTCGCGGCGATTACGATGGGGCTCGGTTTCCTGATCGGGCTGGGCGTGCTCTTTGCTTGGCGGCGCGCGCATCCCGGGGCGGACGACAGTCCAGGCCCCAAGCGCCTTGCCGTGCTGCCGTTCGAGAACCTGGGCGACTCGGCGGACGGGTATTTCGCCGATGGGATCACGGACGAGGTGCGCGGCAAGCTCTCGCAGGTGTCGGGGCTCGCCGTGATCGCCCGGGCCAGCTCGAACGAATTCCGCCACACCGCCAAGGCGCCGCAGGAGATCGCTCGCGAGCTCGGGGCCGATTACCTGCTCACGGCCACGGTGCGCTGGGAGAAAGCGCCCGGTGGGCCGAGCCGGGTCCGGGTCAGTCCCGAGCTCATTCGGGTCGAGCCCGGGGCCGCGCCGACCACCAAGTGGCAGCAACCATTTGACGCATCGCTCACGGACGTGTTTCGGGTGCAGGCCGACATCGCGACGAAGGTGGCCAGTGCGCTCGACGCGGCCCTGAGCGACAGCGCCCACCACGAGCTCGCGGCCAAGCCGACGGCGAACCTAGCGGCCTATGATGCCTATCTCAAAGGCGAGGCCGCCTCCCAGGGAATGGGCACGGGGGATCCCCCGAGCCTCCGCCGGGCCATCGGCTTTTACCAGCAGGCGGTCGCACTGGACTCGGGGTTCGTCCCGGCTTGGGCCCAGGTCGCCCGCGCCTACGCGGTGCTGTATTTCAACAGCACGCCGACGCCCGAGCTGGCCGCGCAGGCCCGGGAAGCGGCGAACCGGGCGCAGGCGCTCGGCCCGGATAGGCCCGAGGGGTGGCTGGCGCTGGGTGAGTACTACCGGAACGTGCCAGTCGACAATCGCCAGGCGCTCGCGGCCTTCGAGGCGGGTCTCAAGCTGGCACCTACCAATGTCGATCTGCTCGTGGGCGCGGCGTTGGCCGCGCAGACGCAGGGCCGCTGGGAGGTAACGCTCCAGCACCTCACGCAGGCGTCCGCACTCGATCCCCGCTCGGCCAACACGGCCCGGCGGACAGTCCGCACCCTGACCTTCCTCCGCCGCTATCCCGAGGCGCAGGCCGCTGCGGAGCGCGGCCTCGCGCTCGCCCCAACCAACCTCGACGTCATCGAGGAGCGGGCGCTCGTGGCGATCGCTCAGGGCGATCTCGCGGGTGCCCAGGCCGTGATACGCGCCGCCCTCCCCAGGGTCGATACGGCCGAGTTGCTCGCGTTCTTCGGCAACTTTCAGGACCTCTACTGGGTGCTGGACGACGCCCAGCAGCAGCTACTGCTCACTCTACCGCCGAGCAGCTTCGATAACGACCGGGCGGTTTGGGGCATCGTGCGTGCCCAGACATATTGGCTGCGGAAGGACGCGGCAAAAGCGCGAGTGTATGCCGACTCGGCTCAGCTCGCCATGGCGGAGCAGCTCCGGGCCGCACCGGAGGATGCCCAACGGCATGCCCTCCGGGGCCTGAGCCTCGCGTATATGGGCCGGAAAGCCGAGGCCATCGCGGAGGGGAGGCGGGGCGTGTCGCTGGTGCCGCTCAGCCGGGACGCGCGCTCCGGTCCCTACATCCAGCTCCAGCTCGTCCGCATCTACCTCCTAGTGGGGGAGCCCGAGAAGGCGCTCGATCAGTTCGAGCCGTTGCTCAAGATTCCGTACTACCTTTCGCCCGGGTGGTTGAAGATCGATCCCACCTTCGACCCGCTCCGGGGCAACCCGCGCTTCGAGCGGTTGGTGAACGGGAGTTAGGCCAACTCAGCCCCGCTGTGACCAAGGTCGTCTTCTTGTCTCGCCGGCTCTCCTTGTCATCTCTGCGCTGGAACCGCCATTAGCAGTCACTGCCGCCAGTCGGCATGCCGGCCGCGAGCAGTCACTCTGCTCGACCCCCCCCTCAATGCCGGCGAGGCCGGTGCCTGTGTAAAGGCCGGGGTCATGAGGGCGCGAGCTTAGGCCGCTCGTAATTGTGGGTGGGAGCCCCGTTCGAAAAATAAAAATTCTGCCGTGAGGGAAATGTCGTCCCCACCTGGCTTGTAGACGTGGCCGTGCCGCCTTGGCCGCGCTTGCTCCTGGTGGACCGTGGCATCCCGCTCCGCCCCGAGATTGCGCTCGAGCTGCAACGACCATGCAAGCCTTCCTGGAGGCACTCGCGCAGGTCTGTCATCAGCTGCCGTTGACCAGTTGCTCGAAGCGCGGGTTCCCCCGGAGCGGGGCGAACCTGGGATCAATTTTGAGCCAGGCGGGCGTGAGGTAGTACGGGATCTTGAGCAAGGGCTCGAGCCGATCCAGAGCTCTCTCGGGCTCGCCCACGAGAATGTAGATCCAGGCGAGTGCATGCTGGAGGTATGCCCCATTCGCGTCCCTGCCGATCGGCATGAGCGCCACCCCGCGCTCGCCCTCGCGGATCGCCTCCGCCTTGCGGCCCAGATAGGCCAGCGCGACGCCGAAGAACGCGTGAGTCATCGCGGCCTCGGGCACGTCGCGAAGCCGTGCGTCGTAGTCGAGCCGGCTCGAGTCAGCGTAGGCCCGCGCCAGGGCGGAATCCCCCCGGAGCGCGTGGATCTCCGCAAGGCAGAGGGCCCAGTAGGCACGGTTGTTGTCGAAGGGGGCGGGCGAGAGTCGGAGGACCAGTCGCTGCTGCGCGTCGTCCAGCACCCAGTAGAGGTCACTCGTGGTCGCCATGTAGGCCACGAGCGCCGCGGGGTCCACCTCCCGCGGCACGGCCTGGAGTACCGCCTGGGCCCCGGTGAGATCGCCTTTGGCGAGGTGGACCATTGCCTTAGCATGGATCGCTGAGAGGTTGGCCGGCGCGAGCGTGAGGGCGCGGTCGGCCGCGGCGATCGCCTCCGCAGGGCGGCGGAGATACAGCAGTGTGTATGCCACGTAAGTCGCGGTCGGGATCGAGCGCGGGTCGAGCACCTCCCCCGCCCGCAGCTGCGCGAGCCCCTCCTCGAACTGGCCGAGACTCATCTTGCTCGCAGCCACCGCCGTCAGGAGCCTGGCGTCCTTCGGCGCGAGCTCCTGCCCGCGCGTGTACTGCTCGAGCGCGCGGGCGTACTCGTGTTGCACATTAGCGTAGTAGTCCCCCAGGGCCAGGTAGCCCTCGGGCTGCTTCGGCGCGAGCGCGAGCGCCCGCTCGGCCCCGTGGCGGGCCAACGCCGCCGCTGCGGAGGTCGGGGCACCCCAGTAGTCCAGTGAGTAGGCACGGGAGAGCTGGGCCGAGGCGAGGGCGAAGCCAGAGTCCAGGGCCACCGCCCGCTCGTAGTAGTCGATCGCCCTCCGAAGCGCCACGGGATCTTGGGTACCGAGGCCCTCCGCCGCCTGCTCGCCACGGAGGAATGCGTCATAGGCAGCCAAGTTCTGGGTGGGCCGCTCGGCGAGTTGCTCGCGCTCGTCGGCGCCGAGCGCCACGCCGAGCGCTTGGGCCACTTGTCCGGCGATCTGCCCCTGCACTTGGAAAACATCGGTGAGCGGCGCTTCGAAGGGCGCTTGCCACTTGGCCGCCGCGGTGGCCACCTGGACTAGCTCGGGGCTTACCTGCACTCGACCTTGCCCACTCCCTCCCTGCTGCCAGCGCACGGTCCCCGAGAGGATGTAGTCCACCCCGAGCTCCCTCCCGATCTCCCGAGGGCTTTTCGTGGTCTTCTTGTACTGGCTCGAGCTACCGCGGGCTGTCACCTGCAGGCCGGGAAGGCTCGTAAGCTTGCCACGCACTGCGTCGGTGAGCCCGTCGGCGAAGTACTCGTTTTCGGGCCCGCCGAGGTTCTCGAATGGCAGTACCGCCACCCGCCTCGGGCCAGCGGGCTCGGCCGCGGGGCGGGTTCGAAGCCAGGCGAAGAGGACCCCCAGGGCGAGCAGGAGGCCCACAGCGAGCGCGGTTACGCCCGCCGGCATGCGTCGCCAGCCGATCGGCTTCGGTGGTGCGGTCATCGTTGCTGTAGCCCCGGGTGTAGTCGCCGCCGCCGGGACGCCTCCCGCTGCCGGGGTCACCGCGGAGACGGCGAGCGCGCGGGCAAACTCGGTGGCGGTCTGGAACCGGTCGGCGGGCATCTTGGCGAGGGCCCGGGTGATCGCGTGCTCCACGCCCTCCGGCACGCTCTCGCGCAGGGTGCGCACGTGCGGCACGGACTCCAGCACGCGCTTGGCGAGAATGGCCTGCGGGGTGGTCCCCGTGTAGGGCGGCTCGCCGGCGAGCATCTCGTACAGGACGCAGCCAAGCGCGTACACGTCGGCTCGGGCGTCCACCGCTCCGCCGCCCGCCTGCTCCGGTGCCATGTATTGCGGGGTGCCCACGGCCATACCGGTCTCGGTCAAGTGCCCCGCACTCGCCTGGTCCAGCGCCTTCGCCACGCCGAAGTCGGCCACCAGCGCGTGGCCGCCGCTCAGGAGGATATTCTCCGGCTTCACGTCGCGGTGCACGACCCCGCGCCCGTGGGCGTACGTAAGCGCGTCCGCGACCTCGCGCGCGATCCCGAGGGCTTCCTCGATCGGGAGCTGGGGCTCGCGGGTGAGCCTGTCGCGCAGGCTCTCGCCTTCGACGTAGGGCATCGTGTACCACAGGAGCCCTGCGACCTCTCCCGAGTCGTGCAGAGGCAGGATGTGGGGGTGCTGGAGCCCCGCAGCCGTCTCGATCTCGCGCAGGAACCGCTCGATCCCGAGTGAGTGCGAGAGGTTGGGGCCAAGCACCTTGAGCGCCACCGGCCGCTTGTGCTTCAGGTCGCGCGCCAAGTAGACCGTCGCCATGCCGCCCCGCCCGAGCTCACGCTCGATGCGGTAGCGGCCGGCCAAGGCGACCCGGAGCTGGTTGAGGAGATCGGTCACCAGATCATCCCCTGGCGAGGTACGTCGTCGCACATCAGGGTATCCCAACCTTCGTCACCAACGCCGCGAAGCGGGGGTCGGAGCGAATCGGATCCCAGTGTCGCTCCACCTTGAGCTGCAACACGCCGGTGGACCGCGCCCGGTAGGCCGCCTCCAGCCAGCGGAAGGCCGCGTCCACTTCGCCGAAGGCTACGTAGACCTCGGCGATCGCTTCGGGACGGACGTAGCGCCGCGCCGCCTCCTGCTCCAGCTCGCGCAGCACGCGCCCGGCCTCCTCTCGCTGGCCGAGCGCGACCAGCGCGCGAGCGGTCGCAGCCCGCACGTGCGGTGGCGGGTCTTCCGCCCGGCGGAGCGTGCGCAATGCCTCCTCAGGCCGCCCAGTTAGGAGCAAGGTCCGTCCCAGGAGGTCCAGCGGAAGCCAGGCGTGCGGATCGAGGTCGAGCGCCTGTCGGCCTTCCTGGATCGCCTCACCGTAGCGGCCCATGAGCTGCAGCACCCAGCCCAGGTCGTGGAGGGTATACGCCGACAGCGGGTCCAACGACTGCGCCCGCCGTAGGACCGCTAGCGCCGAGTCAAGCCGCGCCGGGGTACTGAGCAGCACGTATCCATAGTAGTGGTACGCGGCGGCAGCATTGGGGTTCAGCGCGATGGCCCGCTGGTACTCGTGTTCAGCGGCGGCGAAGTCCCAGTCGTACTGATGCAGGACGAGCCCGAGCGCGGCGTGCGCGTCCGCCAGCGTGGAATCGAGCGCAACGGCGCGCCGGGCCGCGCCCTTGGCCTTCGGGTACGCCTCGCTAGGCGCTAGGTAATCGTCAGCGAGCGCGCTCCATGCGTCAGCCATGCCGGCCCACGCCGGCGCGTAGGTGGAGTCCCGCGCGAGGGCCTGCTGGTAGAGCGTAAGGCTGCGCCGCAGGTCGGGCTCCGTGTACTTGATGTAGTAGAAGCGCCCTCTGAGATAGAGGTCATGGGCTTCGAGGCTCTCCGTCCGGGGGCCCGCCAGGTGCGCCGTGTCGTCGGCCCCGAGCCTCACCTGGAGCGCCCGGAGGATCGCCCGGGCGATGTCGTCTTGGACATCAAAGACGTCCTTGAGCTCGCGCTCGTAAGTCTCCGACCACAGGGCCAGGCCGTCGGACGTGTTCACCAGTTGGGCCGCCACTCGGAGGCGTGGCCCCGCGCGGCGGATGCTGCCCTCGAGGACGGTCGCCACTCGGAGCTTCTCGCCCACCTCGCGCGCATCGGCGGTCTTCCCCTTAAACGTGAAAGCCGAACTGCGGGCCGCCACACGAAGGCCGGGAATCTTGCCCAACGCGCTCGTGAGCTCGTCCGTCATCCCGTCAGCGAAGTATTCCTGCTCGGGGTCGTTGCCCACGTTTACCAGGGGGAGCACGGCCACCGACTTGCCTGCCGCGACGCGCTCGGGGCCGGCCTCGCGAGCTGGCCGGGAGGAGTCACTGAGTGAAGATGCAGCGGGGCGAGCGCCTCGCCCGAACAGCGTTCCGCGCGTAAGCACCAGCGCCACGAGAGCGACGGAGGCGAAGAGCAAGCCGAGCGTGTAGGGGAGCAGCCGGCGGGCCGACCAGGGACGGTCCGAAGCTCCCTCAGAGGGGCCCCTCGCGAGTGCCCTGGCGAACTCGGCGGCCGTGGCGAACCGGTCCGCGGGTGCTCTGGCGAGCGCCCGGCTGATCGCCTGCTCCAGTGGCTCCGGCACGCCCTCACGCAGCGTACGCACATGCGGCACTGGCTCGAGCACGCGCTTGGCGAGAATGGCCTGCGGGGTGGGCCCCGTAAACGGCGGCTCCCCGGCCAGCATCTCATAGAGCACGCAGCCGAGCGCGTAGATATCCGAACGGCCGTCCATCTGGCCCGCGCTCGCCTGCTCAGGCGACATGTAGGCTGGTGTCCCGACCGACATGCCGGTCTCGGTGAGCTGGCTTCCACCGGCCGCGTCTAGCGCACGCGCCACGCCGAAGTCGGCAACCCGCGCATGTCCGTCGCTCAGCAGGATGTTCTCGGGCTTCACGTCGCGGTGCACGAGCCCGTGCCGGTGAGCGTAGTCCAGGGCATCCGCCACCTCGCGCGTGAGCCTGACCGCCTCCTCGACCGGGAGCTGCACTTCGCGCCGCAGACGGTCGCGGAGGCTCTCCCCCTCGACGTAGGGCATGGTGTACCAGAGCTGCCCGTGCGTCTCGCCGGAGTCGTGAACCGCGAGAATGTGTGGGTGGTCGAGTCGGGCCGTCGTTCGGATCTCGCGCAGGAAGCGCTCGGGACCCAGAGTCGCGGCGAGCTCAGGGTGCAAGACCTTGAGCGCCACGCGCCGGTCGTGCTTGAGATCGTGCGCTAAGTAGACCGTGGCCATGCCGCCCCGGCCGAGCTCGCGCTCGATGACGTAGCGGTCGGCCAACGCGGCCTGGAGGCGGGCAGCGACTTGGGTCAGGTGGACGGTCCTACCAGGAGCTATGCTCCCAGGGTAGCACCGCGATGTCGTCAGGGCCAGAGACTCCTAAGCTCTAATGGCGGGGTGGACAGGGGACAAGAGCAGACCACGTGGGTGATGTGGCTGTTGAGCTTAGCCTCGGGCCTGTTGTCCCTTGTGGTCAGCAGTTGTCTCCTGTTCCGGCACAGTTCCGGCACAGGTCTGCTCGACCCCCCCTCGATGCGGCGAGGCCGGTGCCCGTGCAAAGGCCGGGTCTCGAGGGCTGTCTAGCGACACTCCGCGCGCGTGTGACGAATTCTGCTCCACGTTAGGCGCGCACGGTGGGCTTGCGAATCACCGCCGCCCTCGGTGACGTCCTGCCGCCCTCAACGTCCCTCCGAGGGTAACACGGCGTCCTGTCCTGCTCTTCCAACAACCCCACAGAACCAACCCCCGCTGGCCTCGCGATGGGCTGGCGGGGGTTCTCACATGCCCTAGACGATCACCTCTGGGGACTGGCCCGTGGCATCCAAGGCCCCAGCCCCCGGACACGAATCTCCCCAGCGCGCCCCTCGACGACCGCTCGCCCTTTGGGCAGAAGCCGGAACTCGATCCGCCGGCCGATCCGGCGCCTCACGACCAAGTCGAGAGGGAGATTTCGGACAGCCTTGTAAAGGCACGAAAACGAGAACCCCGAGCGGATTCCTGGCCCCCGCCCCTTCGCCCTGAGCTGAATGACGTAGGGCGTAGCGGCGGCGACCAGATCGCGACGTGAACGTGCGACACCGCGCGGTCGGTCAAGGAGCCCTTGGAGGAAAGCAAGCTGGTTATGCGTGAGGATCATGCATCTGCCTTCAGCGGGATCACGTTCTGTTCGGGTGCCGCCCCATTTAACCGGCTTACGGCCTCGTGCAGGTCGCCTTCGGTCGTGATCGAGTAACGCTCGAACATGCTACGGGTCTTATGACCCATAAGCTGCATCGCGACCCGCTCGGGGATGCCGGCGGCCGTCAGATTACGCGCTGCGCTCGCACGCATCGAGTGGAAGACCCGGTTCCGACTGAGCTTCACCCCAGCCGCGTCGCAGGCGCTCAACCAGGCGGTCCTAAACTCCCGGATTTGATTCCCCTCGCGATGAAAGACGTGCTGAGGGATGGTGCCAGTGCGGCGAGCGACGTCGTCCGTATAGGTCCGCTGGGCGCGGAGCGCCTCGTCGAGCGGTGCCAGTGGCCGGAAAGGAAAGACACGACCGTCGTTGGTCTTTGTGGTCGTGCCGGCGATAGTCGAGGTCGGTCGGAGCCGCAGCACACCCGCCACCCAATCAACCTCGCCCCACTTCAGATTGAGCAGCTCCCCTTGCCGCCAGCCGGTCCAGAAGGCGACCCGGACGAGGTTCTCCAGTTGCGGGCCGATCCTCGACGCGATCTTCTCCATCTCCTCGTGCGTGAAGAATCCTGTGCGGGCGTTATGGACGCCAATGTGGGGGAAAGGTGGCCGAGTGCGGAGCTGACCCTTCCTCACCGCCAGCGACATCGCTCTGCGCAACACGGCGAGCTCATACTGCACCGTGGCAGGCGCAGCCTCCTTCAGGCGCTCGGAAGCGTAGCTCTCCAGCGCGTTTGCTGTGATCGCACGCGCCTTCCAGCCGCCGAAGTGATCGCGCAGGCGATTCCACGCGGTGCCCGCCCGTTGGAGGGAGCGGCGCCCGCTGTTCTCGTAGCTCCGGCGGAAGCCCGCTTCGAGGTCTTCGAAGGTGAGGCGCTTCGCCTCCTCCCCAATCTCCAGACCCAGCGCGTGCTCGCCCATACGACGGCGCAGGAGCGCCTGGGCTTCCGACTTCTTGCGGCTCTTCGACGATTCGCGCTTCCTCTTGCCGTCCACGTAGTACGATATCCACCACGTCCGCAGCTTCTGGCCAGGCTTGTTCGGATCGGCCGGCAGGAAGACCGACCCCGTGCCGCGTTCACGCTTCTTCGCCATCGGGTTCACTCCAGGCAGGGGACCACACCTTTGACCGCAACATCCACACCCTTGCTACAAATCCACGCCAAATGGTCACAGGTTGGTCAAAGGTCAGCTGCTGAGGAGGGCTCGGTACGAGACTGTGTGATGGATGGTATATCATTGTGGGCAAATGACATGCCCGGGCCGGGATTCGAACCCGGACGGGGTTGCCCCCAAGGGATTTTAAGTCCCATGCGTCTACCAGTTTCGCCACCCGGGCGGGGAGCGGCCTGAAATATACCGTTCCCTACCCCGCCAAGGTCTCCCGCCGCACCCCCGCGCCCGCGCGCGTGCTCCACGCCACCGGATCGCGCCCGAACCGCTCCCGGAACCCGCGCGCCACCTCCGCCACGATCCGCGCGCTCCGCTCCTCCGGCGCGAGCAGCACGACCGCGCCTCCCCAGCCGGCACCCGTGAGCCGCGCGCCGTAGGCCCCGGCTTCCGCCGCCAGCTCCACGATTGCGTCCGCCTCCGGCACGCTGGATTCGTAATCCACCCGCAGCGACTCGTGCCCCTGGAGCAGCAGCCACCCCAGTTGCCGCTGATCCCCGCGCGTCAGCGCGTCCGCCGCCAGTCGCGTGCGCACCGTCTCCGTCACCACGTGCCTCGCCCGCGCGGCCAGCTCGGCCGGGAGCCGGGCCTCCACGGTCCGCAGATCGTCGGTCGAGAGCACCGACAGATGGCGGAGCCCCGGCCACACCTCCCGGCAGCGCGCCAGCGCCTCCTCGCATTCCCGCCGGCGACGATTGAGCGCGCCGCCGACCAGCCCGTGCGCCACCCCGGTTTCCACGATCCACACCCGGCCGCCGAACGGCACCCGTTGGATCTCGCCGGGCCCCGTCTCGAACAGGAGCGCCGTCCCCCGCGCGCCGTGGGCGGCGATGGTCTGATCCATCCGGCCGCACGCGACACCTACCTGGTCGTGCTCCGCCCGGTAGGCCACGTCGACCAGCTGCGCCGGCGTGAGCCGCCGGCCCGCAAGCAGGCTCAGCGCCTTCGCGGCCGCCACCGTGAGCGCCGCGGAGGACGACAGGCCCGCGCCGGTCGGCACGGTGCTCGCCACCGCGATTCTCGCCCCGGTTGGCGCCGCGCCCAGCGCCCTCAGCTCGCGTATCACGCCGACGATGTAGTCGGTCCAGTCCCGCCTGAGCGGCGCCTCGATCTCCACCCCCCGCACGACCCCATCCAGCGCCGAGACGAAGAACCAGCCGTCCTCCCGCGCGGCGAGCACGGCCGTGCGCCTCTCCACCGCCAGTGGGAGAACCGGCCCCCCGTTGTAGTCGGTGTGCTCGCCGATCAGATTCACCCGGCCTGGCGCGCTTGCCGCGACCGCCGGCCGGCTGGCAAACGAAGACTCGAACAGCGAACTTGCCAGTCTTACGGACGACAATCGCGTGACGGAAATCGGCATCTCTCTGGAGGGACAGTGGGGTATGGCGCGCGGTGCCTGGGAGTCCTCGTCTGTCTGGTGGCGCCCCTGGTGGCGCCGCGGACGGCGTCCGCGCAGCTGGCCCCGGTCGGCGTGCCCCCGGGCGTCGTGCGGATCGAGGTCGACGGCACCTTCGACACCTGGGACCACG
>Ga0247830_10000789_pt1 | contig 12094 bp, 8 predicted proteins | sample 12C_Control_Day5_FD_207766 | JGI IMG/M metagenome (GOLD analysis project Ga0247830, IMG submission 207766) | Soil microbial communities from agricultural site in Penn Yan, New York, United States - 12C_Control_Day5 | ecosystem: Environmental > Terrestrial > Soil > Agricultural land | place: USA...
TTCCAGGGGTGGTCGGAGACGAGCACCAGGTCGGCGCCGAGAAGCTGGTGCGCATCGCGCAGGAGCGCCTGGCCGACCCGGTCGGCGAAGAAAGCGACGCTCGTCACCGCGGCGACCGCGATCGCCAGCGCCGCCGCCAGCACGCGCAGCTCGCCCGCGCGCCAGTCGCGCGCGAGCATTCTCCAAGCCTGCCTCATTGAACGATCCTTCCTGCGGCCAGGCGAACCATGCGCTGGCACCTCGAGGCAAGCTGCTCGTCGTGGGTCACGAGGACGAGCGTAGTGCCGTATTCCCTGTTCATGTCGAAGAGCAGGCGAATCACCGCCGCCCCGGACTCGGCGTCCAGGCTTCCGGTCGGCTCGTCGGCGAAAAGGAGCTTCGGCCGCACGACGAAGGCGCGCGCGAGCGCCACGCGCTGCTGCTCGCCGCCGGAGAGGTGCTTCGGATAGTGCTGCAGCCGCTCGCCGAGGCCAACACGGCGCAGCATTTCAACGGAAAGCGCTTCCGCGTCCGGGTTTTGTGAAAGCTCCAGCGGAAGCATCACGTTCTCTACTGCGGTCAGCGCAGGCAGCAGCTGGAACGACTGGAACACGAAGCCGACGCTGCGGCCGCGCAGCTCCGCGCGCTGGTCCTCGTCCAGCGCGAAGAGATCGCTTCCGTCGATGTGAACCTCGCCCGCGGTCGGCGTGTCCAAGCCCGCCAGGATCGCGAGCAGCGTCGACTTGCCCGAGCCGGAGGCGCCGACCACCGCGACCGCCTCGCCCGGAGTGACCGCGAGGTCGATCTCGCGCAGAATGACGAGGTCCGAATCACCGCTCTTCACGGTCTTGCCGATGCCGCGTGCCGTCAGAACGCTGTTGTTCTTCATCCTGCTAGCCTCGAGCGGCGCGGGATTGTGCGCGGAAAGATCCATCGTCGTGTTGGGAGACAGCCTGTCCGCGGCCTACGGCATCGCGCAGGCGCGCGGCTGGGTGGCGCTGCTCGCAGAGCGCCTCAAGCGCGAGCGCCTCGATTATAGCGTCGTCAACGCGAGCATCTCGGGTGACACCTCCGCGGGCGGCGCGGCGCGCCTGCGCAAGACGCTCGAGCAGCACAAGCCTGCAATCGTCATCCTCGAGCTCGGCGCGAACGACGGCCTGCGCGGCTTGCCGGTGGCGCAGATGAAACAGAACCTCGCGTCGATGATCGCGCAGGCGCAGAGGGCGGGCGCGCGCGTGCTGCTCGTCGGCATGAAGCTGCCGCCCAACTACGGGCCGGACTACACGCGCGCCTTCGAAGCGACCTACGGCGAGCTCGCAAAACAATACAAGACCGCGCTGCTGCCGTTCCTGCTGGAGGATTTCGCCGAGAAGCAGGAGCTCTTCCAGCCCGACCGCATCCATCCTACGGCCGAGGCCCAGCCGTTGATGATGGAGCGCGTGTGGAAGGCGCTCCAGCCACTGCTCGAAAGCGAAAAACAGGGACAGACCACGTTTTCCCGGTAGAAAAACGTGGTCCGTCCCTGAATTGGGGTTTGGGTCTAGGTGACGGTGAGTCGGGCGGGGCCTGCGCTCACCTTACCCACGACCGCAGCTTGCGCGAAGCCGCGCTTCTGGAACTCGGCTAAGACCCGTTGCACCGCATCGGGCGCGCACGAAACGAGCAAGCCTCCGCTCGTCTGGGGGTCGGCGAGGAGCTTGCGCTTCCAGTCGGGGAAGCCCGCGGGGAGCGCGACCTCGTGGCCGTAGCCCTTCCAGTTCCGATCCGAAGCCCCGGTCGCTACGCCCTGCTGCGCCCATTCGAGCGCCTCGGGAATCACCGGCAGCGCATCGAAGCTCACTTCGCCCGCGAGCTGCGAGCCGCGCAGGATCTCGAGCAGATGACCGGCGAGGCCGAAGCCGGTGACGTCGGTGAGCGCGTGCACGCCGGTGAGCTCGGCCAGCGCCTCGCCCGGCGTATTGAGCCGCGTGGTCCAGTCGAGCATCGCCGAATAGCCCGCTGCCGAGAGCTTGCCTTTCTTCAGCACCGCGGAAAGGATGCCGATCCCGAGGGGCTTCCCCAAGATCAATACGTCGTTCGCCTTCGCGGAGCTGTTGCGTTTCACCTTTTTCGGGTGCACGAGGCCGAGCGCCACCAGGCCGTAGATCGGCTCGAGCGTGTCGATGGAGTGGCCGCCGGCGATCGGGATGCCGGCCGCCGCGCACACCGATTCGCCGCCTTCGAGGATCTTCTGGATCACCGCGACCGGCAGCTTCTCGAGCGGCATGCCGACGATCGCGAGGGCGAAGATCGGCTTGCCGCCCATGGCGTAGACATCCGAGATCGCGTTGGTGGCGGCGATGCGGCCGAAGTCGAACGGGTCGTCGACGATCGGGGTGAAGAAGTCGGTGGTCGCGACGAGCGCCTGCTCGTCGTTGAGGCGATAGACCGCCGCATCGTCGGCGGTCTCGGTGCCGACGAGCAGATCCTTCGGCAGGCCGCGTATGGGCGTGGAGGCGAGAATTTCCGAGAGCACCGCGGGCGCGATCTTGCAGCCGCAGCCGCCGCCATGGCTGAACTCGGTGAGGCGAATCCGTTCCGGTGCATTCATAAGCGTAGAATTCTACGGTGGATTTCAGCTCCTACGTCAGCCGCTTCGACACTGTGGTCGACTGCCGTTCGCCTTCCGAGTTCGCCGAGGACCATGTCCCCGCGGCGATCTCGGCGCCGGTGCTCGACGACGCCGAGCGTGTCGCCGTGGGGACGCTCTATAAGGCTTCGCCCTTCGAGGCGAAGAAGCTCGGCGCGGCGCTGGTGGCGAAGAACGTCGCGCGGCACGTGGAGACCATTTTCGCGGGCAAGGGACGCGCCTGGCGTCCCCTCGTGTACTGCTGGCGCGGCGGCAAGCGCTCGGGGGCCATGGCGCACATCCTGCGCGAGATCGGCTGGGATGCGCAGACGCTTCCCGGCGGCTACCGCAGCTACCGCAAATCGGTGGTCGAGGCGTTGCTCGAGCTGCCTTCCCGCCTCGACTTCAGGGTCATCCACGGTCCAACCGGCAGCGGGAAAAGCCGCCTGCTCGCGGCGCTGCGCGGGGCCGGGGCGCAGGTGCTCGATCTCGAGGAGCTCGCCGCGCACCGCGGCTCGGTCCTGGGCAACCTTCCGGGCCGGCCGCAGCCGACGCAGAAGTGGTTCGAGAGCCAGGTCCTCGACCAGCTTTCGCGCTTCGAGCCCGCGCGCCTGGTCTTCGTCGAAGGAGAGTCGAAGAAGATCGGCCAGCTGCAGGTCCCCGAGGCGCTCATCGCCGCGATGCGCGCCTCGAGCTGCGTCGTGCTCGATACCGCGATCGAGGTGCGCGTAACGCTCCTCCTCGACGAGTACCGGCATTTCGTGGAGAACCCGGCCGCGCTGGACGCACGGCTCGATTGCCTCGTGGGCCTGCACGGCCGCGAGACCATCGCGCGCTGGAAGTCGCTCGCCGCGCGCGGCGCCTGGCGCGATTTCGTGGCGCTGCTTCTCATGGAGCACTACGACCCGGCCTACCGGCGCTCGTCGCTGCACAATTTCGTCCGCCTGCGCGAGGCCGAGCGTGTGCCGCTCGGCGCCGGCGATGAGCGCGCCTTCGACGCAGCCGCGCGGGCGCTAGTCGATGCCGGCCAGCACGCGCAGGTGCTGCACGACACTGCGGCCTAGCGCCGAGAGCGCGTACCCCCCTTCGAGCATCGAGGCCATGCGCCCGCGCGCGTAGCGCTCGGCGAGCACCCTCACCTGCTTCGTCACCCAGGCGTAGTCCGAGTCGGTGAAGCGCAGCATCGCCATGTCGTCCTCGGCGTGGGCGTCGAAGCCGGCCGAAAACAGGACCAGCTCGGGCCTGAACTCGTCGAGCGCGGGCAGCCAGGTCTCGGTGACCGCCTCGCGCAGCTCGCGCGTGCCGGCGCCGGCGGCGAGCGGCACGTTGAACATGTTCGAGGCCGGGTTGTCGGTGCCGCTGTACGGGTAGAACGGGTGCTGGAAGATCGACGCCATCAGCACCTGCTCGTCGCCCTCGAAGATGTCCTCGGTGCCGTTGCCGTGATGCACGTCGAAGTCGACGATCGCCACGCGCTCGAGGCCGTGCGCCTGGAGCGCGTGGCGCGCTGCGACCGCGACGTTGTTGAAGATGCAAAAACCCATCGACCGGAAGCGGCAGGCGTGATGGCCGGGCGGGCGCACCGCGCAGAACGCGGTTTGCGCCTTGCCCGCAAGAATCAAATCAACCGCCAGCACCGCGGCGCCGGCCGCGCGCAGCGCCGCCTGCAGGCTGTGCGGATTCATCGCGGTGTCCGGATCGAGGTGAACCGTGCCGCGGCTGGGCGAAGCGTCGCGGACCGCCTGCACGTACTCGAGCGGATGCACGCGCGCAAGCTGCTCGTCGGTGGCGAGCGGCGCTTCATAGCGCGCGAGGTAGGGCGCCACGCCGGAGGCGATGAGCTGGTCCTCGATCGCCGAGAGCCGCGCCGGCTGCTCGGGATGGTGCGCGCCCATGTCGTGCCTCAGACAGTCCGGATGCGTGATAAATGCCGCAGGCATACGCATGCGATCTTAACGCAACCCCAGTACAATCCCTGCATGCTGCTCAAGGCGGAATTCCAACCAAAATACGCCGGTAGCGGACCGATCCAGCGGGTGATCCAGGCCGCCGGCAGCGTGATCCTCGGCAAGGAGACGCAAGTGCGCCTTGCCCTCGCCTGCCTGCTCGCGCGCGGCCACCTCCTGATCGAGGATCTGCCGGGCATGGGCAAGACCACCCTCGCGCACGTGCTCGCGCGCTCGCTCGGGCTGCAGTTCCAGCGCATCCAGTTCACGAGCGACATGCTGCCCGCCGACATCATCGGCGTGTCGGTGTACGAGCGCGAGAGCGGCGTCTTCAAGTTCCATCCGGGGCCGATCTTCGCGCAGGTGATCCTCGCCGACGAGGTGAACCGCGCCACCCCCAAGACCCAGTCGGCGCTGCTCGAGGCGATGGAGGAGCACCAGGTCACCGCCGAGGGCGAGACGCGCAAGCTCCCGGCGCCGTTCTTCGTCATCGCCACCCAGAACCCTTCGGAGCAGGTCGGCACCTTCCCGCTGCCCGAGTCGCAGCTCGACCGCTTCACCATGCGCATCGAGCTCGGCTATCCCGATCGCGACGCCGAGCGCGCGCTGCTCTCCGGGACCGACCGGCGCGACCTGCTCGCGACGCTCGACCCGTGCATGAGCCCGGCGGAGCTGATGGAGGTGCAGGCCGGCGTGCAGCGCATCCACGTCGCGCCCGCCCTGCTCGACTACGTGCAGGCGCTCGTGGAGCACACGCGCCGCTCGCCCGACTACGTTGCGGGCCTGTCGCCGCGCGCGGCGCTCGCCCTGGTGCATTCGGCGCGCGCCTGGGCCCTGCTCGAAGGCCGCGACAAGGTGCTGCCGGAGGACGTGCAGGCGATTCTTCCCGGTGTCGCCGCGCACCGCCTGCGCCCGGCGCACGACTCGGCGAGGCGCATCGACGTGGGCGCACAGCTCCTCGCCGCCGTTCCCATCCCATAGAAGAAAAACCGTCCGACACGCTGCACCCCGCGCCGCCAGGGCGCCGCGGGTCGGTCTCGATTCCAGGCTGGGCGAGCGCCGTGCTCGTCATCTCGGCGTTGCTCGTCGCGCTGGGTTACTGGACCTACCGCGCGGTCGAGAACTCGCTGCGCGAGCTGCGCGCCGTGAGCCTCGCCTCCATGCTCGAGGCGCAGGTGCGCTCGCTCGAGATCTGGATCGAGAACCGCAAGGTCGACATGCGGCGGGTGGCGCGCGACGAGCAGGTGCGCAGGCAGGTCGAGGCGCTCGCGAAGATCGCAGCGCGAGCCGCGGGCGCCTCGGACGCATACTGCGACGCGCCGGCGCGCCGGCCGCTCGTGGAAGAGCTCGGCGTGGCGCTCGAGGAGCAGGGCGCGGTCGCGTTCAACGCCACCGACCGCACGCGCCGCATCATCGCTTCCCGCTTCCGCGAGTACTGCGGCCTGCGGCTGAGGGAGGCGGCGTTCCAGCGCGAGCTCGCCCCGGTGTTCAGGGGTGAGACGCGGTTCGTGCGCCCCTACGAGGAAGCCGAGCGGCTCGAGGCGCCGCCGAAGAAGCCGCCTCTCGAGCGCCCGGTGACCTGGTTCGAGACCCCGGTGCGGGATGCGGCCGGCGAGGTCATCGCCTCGCTCGGCTTCGCCGAGTACGCCGACGGCCAGTTCGGCGGCGTGCTGCTTGCCGCACGCACCGGCGAGACCGGCGAGGCCTATGCCTTCGACCGCAGCGGGCGCCTGCTCTCGCAGGCGCGCTTCGCTGCGCAAGCGCCGGCGCCGAGCCCGCTCGCCGCGCTCGCGGCGCAGTCCGCCCAGGGCGCGGTGCTCGACCCGTATCGCAGCTATCACGGCGGCGAGGTGGTCGGCGCCTGGCGCTGGCTCGCGGAGCACGACTTCGGCATCGCCGTCGAGATCGGCGCGACCGAGGCCTATGCGCCGCTGCGCTACCTGAACATCGCCTTCGGCGTGGTGTTCGGCGCGCTGGTCATCGCGCTGTTCGCCGCCCTCGCCTCGGCCTGGTCGGTGCTGCGGCTCAAGCGCGAAACCGGCCGGCGGCTGGGCCCCTACCGCCTGGGGAAAAGCATCGGCGAAGGCGGCGTCGCGACCGTGTATCTGGCGCAGCACGATCTCCTGAAGCGCCCTACCGCGGTGAAGCTGCTGAAGCCCGCGCGCGCGACCGACGAGATGATCGCGCGCTTCGAGCGCGAGGTGCAGCTCGCCTCCAGCCTCTCGCACCCCAATACGGTCGAGATCTTCGATTACGGCCGCACCCGGGACGGCCTCTTCTACTACGCCATGGAGTATCTCGACGGCATGACGGTGTCGCAGCTCCTCGAGCGCCAGAGCCCGGTCCCCGTCGCCCGGACGATCCATATCCTGCGGCAGGCGTGCGCCGCGCTCGCCGAGGCGCATGGGCGCCAGATCGTGCACCGCGACATCAAGCCCGAGAACGTCATGGTGTGCCGCTACGGCGGGGCCTACGACTTCGTCAAGATCCTCGATTTCGGGCTGGTGAAGCACATTGCCGGGAAGCACAGCCGCGATCTCACGCGCACGCTGCGCATCCTCGGCACGCCGCTCTACATGGCGCCCGAGCGCCTGCGCAATCCCGCCGACGTCGACGAGCGCGCCGACATCTATGCCGTCGGCGCGCTCGCCTTCCTCATGCTCACCGGGCGGAGGCTGTTCGAGTCCGTCGACGACCTCGAGCTGACCAGCAAGATCCTGAACGAGGAGCCGCCGCGCGCCGCCGCGGTCGCGCCGCAGAGCGTTCCGATGGAGCTCGACCTCATCGTGACCTCCTGCGTGGAGAAGAAGCGCGAGCTGCGGCCGCAGCGCGTCGTCGACCTGGTGGAAGCCTTCGACGCGCTCGCTCTGGAGCACCGCTGGACGCAGCGCGAGGCGCAGGAATGGTGGAACACAATTGCGGATTCTGTAGAATTCGCAGTTTCGCGCGCCAAGCACTGAAGTCTGGAACAGCCGCGTGCGGGAAAAGTTCATGCCGCCCGGTACCCGCTACTTCCTCGAAGTCAATCCCCGCATTCCGAAGCGCCTGGCGCGCCTCGAGGAGCTTGGGAACAACCTCTGGTACAGCTGGGACCGTCCGACGCGGGCGCTCTTCGCCAAGCTCAATCCCGCATTGTGGGATGCGGTCGGGCACAGCCCCAAGGCGATGCTCAAGCGCATCGACGAGCAGCGCCTGATCGACGCGGCCACCGACCCCGCGTTTCTCGACAGCCTGACGCGCGTGCTCGCGGCGTTCGACGCATACAATGCCGAGCCGCCGTTCCGGCAGAACGCGGGCGGCGTGGCACGCGAGGACCTCGTCGCCTATTTCTGCGCCGAATTCGGCGTACACGAAAGCCTGCCCATCTATTCCGGCGGCCTGGGAATTCTCGCAGGCGACCATTGCAAGGCGGCGAGCGATTTCCAGCTCCCGTTCGTGGCCGTCGGGCTCCTGTACCGGCAGGGCTACTTCACGCAGACCGTCGACGGCGAAGGCCGCCAGCGCGCCGAGTACTACGACTCGGACTTCGACGATCTGCCGATCGAGCCGGTGAAGCGCAAGGACGGCACCGAGCTCGCGGTCGAGCTCTCGCTGCCCGGGCGCAGGGTCCTCGTCAAGGCATGGCGGGCCTGCATCGGGCATGTGTCGCTCTATCTCCTCGACACGGACCTGCCCGAGAACAGCGAGCGCGACCGCGACATTACGCACCGCCTCTACGGCGGCGACCGCACCACGCGCCTGGAGCAGGAAATCGTCCTCGGCGTGGGCGGCATGCGCGCGCTCGCCGCGATGGATCTCAAGCCCTCGGTCTGGCACATCAACGAAGGCCACGCGGCGTTCCTGGTGCTCGAGCGGGTGCGCTCGCTCGTCGCCACCGGCCTGCCGATCGAAGCCGCGATCGAGGCGGTTGCGGCCAACACGGTGTTCACGACGCACACCCCGGTACCGGCCGGGCACGACCAGTTCACCGACGCCACCGTCGTTACCTACCTGAAGAGCCTGTTCGCCGAGCTTGGCGCGCCCGACGAGGTCGCCGCGCTTGCCCGGCCGCCCTCGGGCGGCGACTTCAACATGACGGCGCTCGCGCTGCGCGGCTCGCGCCACCACAACGGCGTATCGCGCATCCACGGCGGCGTATCGCAGACGCTGCTCAAGGATTTCTGGCCGCAGGTGTCGCCGGAGGAAAATCCCGTCGGCTACATCACCAATGCCGTGCACGTGCCTACATTCCTCGCCCCGGAATGGAGCGAGGTGCTCGACCGCTTCCTCGGCGTGGGCTGGATGCACCGCCTCGGCTATCCGGGCATCTGGGAAAAGATCCGCGATATCCCGGACCACATCTTCTGGAGCGTGCGCCAGGACATCAAGGCGCGGATGCTGCACATGGTGCGCCACCGGCTCGCGGTGCAGCACACGCGCAACCACGGCAGCGAGTCGCACCTGGAGCGGCTGCTGCGCTGCGCCGACCCGGCCAAGCCGCACGTGCTCACGATCGGCTTCGGCCGCCGCTTCGCCACGTACAAGCGCGCGACGCTGCTCTTCAACGACATGGAGCGGCTGAAGCGCATCGTCTCCGACCGGGAGCGCCCGGTGCTCTTCCTCTTCTCCGGCAAGGCGCACCCGGCCGACGAGCCGGGGCAGGACCTCATCCGCGCGATCGCGCAGATGTCGCAGGCCCCCGACTTCGAAGGGCGGCTGCTCTTCCTCGAGGGCTACGACCTCCATCTCGCCCGGCGCCTCGTCGCGGGCGTGGACGTATGGCTGAACAACCCGGTGCATCCGCTGGAGGCCTCGGGGACTTCCGGAATGAAGGCCGGCATGAACGGCGTCCTCAACCTCTCCATCCTGGACGGCTGGTGGGACGAGGGCTACGACGGCGACAACGGCTTCGCCATCAAGCCGGCCTCGCCCGAGCTCGAGGCGCACCGCCGCGACCGCGAGGAGGCGCGTACGCTGTACGAGATCCTGCAGGACCGGGTCGTGCCGCTCTACTACAGCCGGTCGAACGGCGGCTACTCGCCGGAATGGATCCGGATCGCGAAGCGCTCCATGGCCTCGCTCCTTCCGCGCTACGACGCCTCACGCATGCTCGGCGAATACGTCTCCAAGTACTACCTTCCCGCCTCGCGGCAGGGCCGCAGGTTCGCCGACCAGGGTTACCAGGGCGCCAAGACGCTCGCGCAGTGGAAGGCGCGCGTAGGCGCGGCCTGGGCGGGAGTGGCGGCGCGGCGTCTCGACTCGCCGCGCACGCGCGTCCAGTTCGGCCACGCCATCCCGGTGGAGATCGCGGTGCGGCTGAACGGCCTTGCGCCCGCCGACGTGTGCGTGGAGCTGCTGCTCACGCGCGGCATGCGCGAAACTCCCGTCGTGCAGCACAGCCACGAGCTGTCGCCGGAGGGAACGCTCGAGGGCGGCGAGCATCGCTATCGCATCGACCTCAAGCCGGGGCTCGCGGGGCGCCTGGACTACCGCATCCGCGTGTTTCCCCGCCACGAGCTTCTCACCCATCCGTTCGAGCTGGGCCTCGCCTGTTGGGTTTGACGAGCAGCGCCGCGGCACGCGCGCCGAGAGGGTAGGTCGCGCCGCGGCCGTAGCGCTTGCCCTCGAAGTCCGGGTGGCCGGTGTCGAGGACCGCGTCCCAGTGCTCGCCTTCGTTTCCCGGCAGGACGAACGCGACGCTCTCCTCGTGCGCGTTCAGCAATAGCAGCACGTCGTCATCCTCCACCGGCCGGCCGAGCTCGTCGCGCTCGGTGAGACCGCGCCCCGAGATGAGCACGCCGAGCGCGCGCGCGGAACGGCGCGCCCAGTCCTCGTCGCTCATCTCCGCGCCCTCCGGGTTGAGCCAGGAGATGTCCTTCATCGGCTCGGCGTGCAGCGCGCGGCCGCGGAAGTACGTGCGGCGCCGGAACAGGGGATGCTTGTTCCTCAGCCGGATCAGTTTCTGCACGAAGGCGAGAAGCGCGGGATCGGCGTTTTCCCAGTCGAGCCAGGAGAGCTCGCTGTCGTGGCAGTACGCGTTGTTGTTGCCGCGCTGCGTGCGGCCGAGCTCGTCGCCGGCGAGCAGCATCGGGACGCCCTGGGAGAAGAGCAGCGTTGCGAGGAGGTTTCTTTTCTGCCTCCTGCGCAGCGAAAGGATGACGGGATCGTCGCTCGCGCCCTCGACCCCGTAGTTCGAGCTGCGGTTGTTGTCCGAGCCGTCGCGGTTCGCCTCGAGGTTGGCCTCGTTCCGCTTGTCGTTGTAGCTCACCAGGTCCTCGAGCGTGAAGCCGTCGTGGGCGCTGACGAAGTTGATGCTCGCGGTGGGTCCGCGGCCGGCCGGCTGGAAGATGTCGCTCGAGCCGGAGAGGCGCGAGGCGAGCTCGCCGATCACCCCGCCTTCGCCCTTCCAGTAGGAGCGCACCGCGTCGCGATACTTGTCGTTCCACTCGGCCCAGCCGGGCGGGAAGTTGCCGAGCTGGTAGCCGCCTTCGGCCACGTCCCAGGGCTCCGCGATGAGCTTGACCTGCGAGATGACCGGATCCTGGCGCACCGCCGACAGAAAGGCGCCGTTGCGGTCGTAGGCATGCGACGCGTTGCGCGCGAGCGTCGTGGCGAGGTCGAAGCGGAAGCCGTCGACGTGCATCTCCTCGACCCAGTAGCGCAGGCTGTCCATGACCAGGGCGAGCACCACGCGATGCGCCGTATTGAAGCTGTTGCCGGTTCCCGTGACGTTGAGGTAGCGCCGCGGGTTGGACGGGTCGAGGCGGTAGTAGATGAGGTTGTCGATGCCGCGGAAGGCGAGCGTCGGCCCGGTGTGGTCGCCCTCGCCGGTGTGGTTGTAGACCACGTCGAGGATCACCTCGACGCCCGCCGAGTGCAGCGTCTTCACCATGGTCTTGAACTCGGAGAGCGTCCCGGTGGCCGAGTAGCGCAGCTCCGGAGCGAAGAAGCCGATGCTGTTGTAGCCCCAGAAGTTGCGCAGGCCGTGCTGCAGCAGGTGCTTTTCGTCGACAAAAGCATGCACCGGGAGCAGCTCCACTGCGGTGACTCCGAGCTTCTTCAGGTGCTCGATCGCGGGCGCGGTGGCGAGCCCCGCGTAGGTGCCGCGCAGCTGCTCCGGCACGTCGGGGTGGCGCTGGGTGAACCCCTTGACATGGAGCTCGTAGATCAGCGTGTCCTTCCACGGTGTGCGCGGCGGGCGGTCTTCGCCCCAGCTGAAGGCCGTGTCCACGACCTGGCAGCGTCCCAGGCCGGCCGCGAGCTTTCCCTGGACGAGGCGCGCGTAGGGGTCGAGCAGGACCTTGGAGGGATCGAAGCGGTGCCCGCGCTCCGGGTCCTGCGGACCGTAAACCCGGTAGCCGTAGAGCTGACCCGGCCGCGCGTCGGGCAGGTAACAATGCCAGACGAAGTCGGTGCGCTCGATGAGCGGCACCCGCTCGATCTCGCGGCGCCCCTTGGGGTCGAACAGGCACAGCTCGACGCGCTCGGCGTGCTTGGAGAAGAGCGCGAAGTTGACGCCCGCCCCGTCCCAGGTGGCGCCGAGAGGGTAAGGCCGACCGCGCCAGACCGTGCTTGGCGCAAC
>Ga0247830_10000791_pt1 | contig 12075 bp, 11 predicted proteins | sample 12C_Control_Day5_FD_207766 | JGI IMG/M metagenome (GOLD analysis project Ga0247830, IMG submission 207766) | Soil microbial communities from agricultural site in Penn Yan, New York, United States - 12C_Control_Day5 | ecosystem: Environmental > Terrestrial > Soil > Agricultural land | place...
ATGCGGTGCGGACGCTGGGCGGGGAGCCGCTCTTCGCCGTCGCCGGCGACCGCCGTGCCGTCGAGCTCGTCCGCGTGGCCGGGTTCGAGGCGACCCCGGTGGCGCGCGACACCATCGCGGCGTCGCTGACGGGCATCCACGCCGTGGTCGTCGACGACTACGCGGCGACGTCGGCGGACCTCGCGCGGTTGGCCACCGAGCGGATGGTGGGCGTGATCGACGATCTCGCGGACCGGGAGCTCGACGTCCAGCTCGTCGTCAACGGCTCCGCCGGCGCGGCCGCGCTTCGCTATCGCGGCGGCGCGCGGACGCAGCTCCTGCTCGGCCCGCGCTTCATTCCACTGCGGGCCGAGTTCGGCGAGGCGCCGGCGCGCTCGGTGTCCGCCACGCTGCAGCGGGTGCTGCTGACGGTGGGGGGCGCCGATCCCGCGGCGGTCACCGAGCGACTGCTGGCCGCCACGCGCCGGGTGCTGCCGCACGTGGCCATCGACGTGATCGCGGGACCGCTGGCCACCCGCGTCGATCGGCTGCGGGAGGCGGCGCGCGCGCATGCGGCCGCCGTCGTGCTGCACGAGGACCCGAAGGACGTTCGCGCGCTCATGCTGGCCGCGGACGTGGCCGTCTCGGGCGGCGGCCAGACGCTCTACGAGCTCGCCGCCACCGCCACGCCCGCGGTGGCCATCCGGCTGGCGGACAACCAGACGCTCAATTTGACGAATCTGCAGACCGAAGGGACGCTGCTGTGGGCGGGGGACGCCGGCGACGCCGACCTCGAGACCATGCTGACGTCGGCGCTCATGGTGCTGGCCGAGAACCGCGGGCGCCGGGCCGAGCTGAGCCGGCGCGGCCGGGCGCTCGTCGATGGTCGCGGCGCGGCGCGGGTGGCGGCGGCCATCCTGGACGGGCTGCGCCGGTGAACGCGCGCGTCCGGATCGGCGATCGCTGGGTGGGCGCGGGCGAGCCGACGTTCGTCATCGCCGAGGCCGGAAGCAACCACAACGGCAGCTTCGAGCAGGCGCTGCGCCTGATCGACGCGGCGGCCGAGGCCGGCAGCGACGCCGTGAAGTTCCAGCACTTCAAGGCCGCGCGCCTCTATCCGCGGTCGGCCGGCGAGAGCGACTACCTCAAGGTGCGGCGCTCCATCTACGACATCATCGAGGACATGGAAACGCCCGACGACTGGATCCCGAAGCTGGCTGCGCACTGTCGGGCGCGTGGGCTGGCGTTTCTCTCCACGCCGTTCGACGAGGCAGCGGTGGACGCGCTCGATCCCCATGTGCCGGCGTTCAAGATGGCGTCCTACGAGATGACGCATCACCCGCTGCTGCGGCGGGTGGCGGCCACCGGCAAGCCCGTGCTCATGTCGACCGGCACCGCCACCCTCGACGAGGTCGTGCGTGCCGTCGATGTGGTCCGCCGGACGGGGAACCAGCAGCTCGTGGTGCTGCAGTGCACGGCCAGCTATCCCACGCCGCCCGAGGCCGTCAACGCGCGCGCGCTCGTCGCCCTGCGCGAGGCGACCGGCTGTCCGGCCGGCCTGTCCGATCACTCGCGGGACCCCATCGTGGCGCCGGTGGTGGCCGTGGCCCTCGGCGCCTGCGTGATCGAGAAGCACTTCACGCTCAGCAACCGGCTGCCGGGTCCCGACCACGCGTTTGCCGTGGAGCCGCACGAGCTCAGGGAGCTGGTGCGCCGCGTCCGCGAGACCGAGCTGGTGCTCGGTCACGGGCGCAAGGAGACGCTGCCCGAGGAGCGGGAGCTGCGGGAGTTCGCGCGTCGATCGATCTTTGCGACGCGGGCGATCGCGCCCGGCGAGGCGCTCGGCGACGACAACGTCGCCGTCCTCCGCTGCGGCAAGCTGGGGGCAGCCCTGCCGCCCGAGGCCCTCGATGCAGTCCGGGGCCGCAAGGCTGCGCGCGCCATCCGGGCCGAGAGCCTGATTCGGCTGGAGGACCTCGCGTGATGCAGGGGCCGCGCGTGTCGCTCCGACGCATGACCGTCGATGACACGGATACCGTGCTGCGCCTGCGCGCCGAGCCGGGCGCGCTCGCCCAGCTCTTCAGCGACGCGCCGCCGACGCGCGAGGCGCACCTGCGCTGGCTGGCCGACGTCGAGGCGCGCGGCGATCGCCACGAGTTCGTGATCGTCGATCTCCAGAGCGGACGCGCGGTGGGGACGATCGGCCTGAGCCAGATCGACCGGCGGCATCGGCGTGCGGAGTACGGTGTCCTCATCGGCGAGCCCGATGCGCGCGGCAAGGGACTGGCGGCGGACGCGAGCCGCCTGCTCCTGCGCTACGCGTTCGGGGACCTCGGCCTGCATCGCGTGTACCTGCACGTCTTCGCGGACAACGAGCCGGCGCTGCGGCTCTACGAGCGGCTCGGCTTCAAGACCGAGGGCTGCTTGCGGCAGCACGCCTCGAAGGAGGGGCGGTTGAAGGACGTGATCGTGATGGCCATCCTGGCCACGGAGGCTCCGTGAGGCACATCCGCTACTGCGCCCGCTGCGTGATGCCCGAGACGAAGCCGGACCTGTTCATCGACGGCGACGGTGTCTGCAGCGCGTGCCGGAACTTCGAGCGACGACAGGTCGTCGACTGGGCAAGGCGCCGCGAGGAGCTCGACACCGTCCTCGAGCGATATCGTACGCGCGACGGCAGCGCCTACGACTGCATCGTGCCCGTGAGCGGCGGCAAGGACAGCACGTTCCAGGCGCTTCGACTGCTCGAGCTCGGCCTGAACCCGCTCTGCGTCACCGCCACCACGGATCACCTCACCGCGCTCGGCCGGCGGAACATCGAGAATCTGAAGAAGCGTGGCGTCGACTACGTCGAGGTGACGACGAATCCGGTCGTCCGCCGCCGCATCAACCGGCTGGCCTTGACGCAGGTCGGCGACATCTCGTGGCCGGAGCACGTGACCATCTTCACCATTCCCGTTCGCATGGCCGTCCAGCTCGGCATTCCGCTCATCGTCTGGGGCGAGAATCCCCAGAACGAGTACGGCGGCCCCGCCGCCGCCGCCGCCGACAACGTGCTGACGCGGCGCTGGCTCGAGGAGTTCGGCGGCCTGCTCGGACTGCGTGTGTCCGATCTCGCCGGGCAGGAGGGCATCGAGCCGAAGCACCTCATCCAGTACACGTACCCGACGGACGCGGAGCTGGCGAGGGTCGGCGTCACCGGTCTCTTCCTCGGGTACTACGTCCCCTGGGACGGCTACGCGAACGCCCTCTACGCCCAGGGGCACGGCTTCGAGACGTACGACAAGCCGGTGGAGGGCTCCCTCGTCAACTACGAGAACCTCGACAACGCGCAGACCGGCATCCACGACTACTTCAAGTTCTTGAAGTACGGCTTCGGCCGCGCCACCGACCTCGCGTGCCTCCACATCCGACGCGGCCGGCTGCCGCGCGAGGACGCGCTGCGGCTGGTGAAGCGGCACGACGGCAAGTTCCCCTGGGTCTACCTCGGCACGCCGCTCGACGAGGTCTTGCGATCGATCGACATGTCGCTCGACGACTTCATTCGCGTGTGCGACCGTTTCACGAACAAGAAGCTGTTCGTGTGCGACGCGCGCGGCCACCTGGTCAAGGACCGCGACGGCAACCTGACCAAGATCAACGACGACAACCCGTGAAGCGCGCCGTCATCGTCGACTACGGCATCGGCAACGTGGACTCCGTGGCGCGGGCGGTCGAGGAGTGTGGCGCCACCGCCCTCATCAGCGCGCGCGAGGAAGACCTGGCCGCGGCCACGCATCTGATCCTGCCGGGCGTCGGCGCTTTCGGCGACGGCATGCGCCACCTGCGCGAGCGTGGCCTCGACGCCATGCTGCGCGAGCAGGTGATCGTGGGCGGCATCCCGTTCCTCGGGATCTGTCTGGGGATGCAGCTCATGGCGACGCGCGGGCTGGAGCACGGTGTCACCGAAGGCCTCGGCTGGATCGACGGCGAGGTGCGACGGCTGGAGCCCACGGGCCTGGACACCCGCATTCCGCACATCGGCTGGAGCGAGGTGGCGCCCGCCAGGCCATCGCCGCTGTTCGACGGGGTGACGCCCGGGCGCGACTTCTACTTCGTCCACAGCTACCACCTCGCCTGCAAGGAGGAGACGGACGTGCTGGCGCGGACCCCGTACTGCGGCGGCTTCGTGTCCGCCGTGGGCCGCGACCGCATCTTCGGTGTGCAGTTCCATCCCGAGAAGAGCCAGCGCGTGGGCTTCGCGGTACTGCGCAACTTCCTGATGGTGTGAGCCGGCCATGCCGAAGATCCGGGTCATGCCGACGCTGCTGTTCAAGGACGTGGGGCTCGTCAAGGGTGTCGGCTTCGACTCCTGGCGCCGCGTCGGGAGTCCGATGCAGGCGGTGAAGGTCTACAACATGCGCGAGGTGGACGAGCTCGTCTATCTCGACATCACGGCTACCCCCGACGCGCGCCCGCCGGACTTCGACACCGTCGACGACCTCGCCGACGAGTGCTTCATGCCGCTCACCGTCGGCGGCGGCGTCCGCAACGTCGAGGACGTCCGGCGGCTGCTGGCGGTGGGCGCGGACAAGGTGTGCCTCAACACCGCCGCCGTGGAGACGCCGAGCGTCATCGCCGCCATCGCCGATCGCTTCGGCGCCCAGTGTGTGGTCGTGTCCGTCGACGCCCGGCGCCACGCCGACGGCAGCTACGAGGCGTACATCCGGAGCGGCGTCGTCGCCACCGGCCGCGATCCGGTCGCGCTCGCCAAGGATGCGGAGGCGCTGGGGGCGGGCGAAATCCTCGTCACCTCGATCGACCGCGACGGGACCATGCAAGGCTACGACGTCGAGCTGACGCGCCGCATCGCCGATGCCGTCTCCATCCCGGTCATCGCGTCCGGTGGCGCGGGCACCTACGAGCACATGGCGGCCGTGCTGCGCGAGGCCCGCGTGTCCGCGGTGGCCGCCGCCAGCATGTTCCACTTCACCGAGCGGACGCCCCTCGGCGCCAAGCAGTACCTGCGCGCGCAGGGATTCCCGGTGCGCCTGTGAGCGGCGGCGAGCGCCCGCTCGCGGACGCCGCGCGCCTGGAGGCGCTGTGGGCGGGCACCTTCGGCGACTCGTACACCGAGCGCAACGACAAGGACAGCACGAACCGCGAGCGCTTCTGGCGCGGCGTCCTCGACGAGCTGCCCGTCCGCCGCGCGCTGGAAGTGGGCTGCAATCTGGGGGCGAACCTGCGCTGGGTCGCCGGCCACGAGCGCGTGGAGTGCGCGGCCGGCGTCGACGTCAACGTCGGCGCCCTGCGGCGGCTGCGCGAGAGCGTTCCGCGCGCACGGGCGCTGTCCGCCTCCGCCCGCGCGCTGCCGTTCGCCGACGGCGCGTTCGACCTCGTCTTCACCATGGGCGTGCTCATCCACCAGTCGCCGGAGGCGCTGCCGGCCGTGATGGACGAGATCGAGCGCTGCTCCCGCCGCTTCGTGCTGTGCGGCGAGTACTACGCGGCGGAGGCCACCGAGGTGCCGTACCGCGGTCAGGCCGGCGCGCTCTTCAAGCGGGACTTCGGCGGCCTGTACCAGGCACGCTTCCCGCGGCTGGTGCTGCGCAACCAGCAATTCCTGTCACGCGCGGACGGCTGGGACGACGTCACCGTGTGGGTGTTCGAGAAGCGATGAGGCGCGTGGCGATCGTCCAGGCGCGGATGACGTCGACCCGGCTGCCCGGCAAGGTGCTGATGGACCTGGCCGGGCGTCCGATGCTGGCGCGACAGCTCGCGCGGGTCAAGCGCTGTCGACTGGTGGACGACATCGTCGTCGCGACGACCACCAATGCCACGGACGATGCCGTGGTGGCCACCGCGCGCGACGAAGGCGTCCGCTGGTTCCGCGGGAGCGAAACCGACGTGCTGGGCCGCTACGCGGGGGCCGCCCAGGAGGCGCGCGCCGACGTCGTGATCCGGCTCACCGCCGACTGTCCGCTGATCGATCCGGAGATCACCGATCGCGTGATCGACGCGCTCACCGTGCGGCCGGAGGCGGCCGACTACGCGTCCAACGTGCTGCGGCGCACGTACCCGGTGGGGCTCGACAGCGAGGCGCTGTGGCGCGACACCCTCGACCGGGTGGCCCGGCACGCGCGCTCCGCCGTCGCCCGCGAGCACGTCACGCCGTACATCTATGCCGAGCGGCCGGACCTGTTCCTGCTGCGCTCGGTCACCGACGAGACGGATGCCTCGGATCTGCGATGGACGGTCGACGTCGCCGAGGACCTCGAGCTCGTGCGCCGCCTGTACGAGAGCCTCGGCCTCGGCGAGCGCCCGCTCCCGTACCGCGAGCTGGTGCGCTACGCGCGCGCGCATCCGGCCGTGTCGGTGGCCGGGCGGAGGACGTAGCGTGGGCCACGCCGGCCTGCACTGTGTGGCGACGGTGGAGGCGCGCATGACGTCCTCGCGGCTGCCGGGCAAGGTCCTGCTCGAGGCCGGCGGCCATCCGCTCCTCGAGGTGCTCGTCGGACGGCTGCGTCGCGCCCGCGGCGTGGACGCCGTCGTCATCGCGACGACCGTGAACGCGACCGACGATCCGATCGCCGCCCTCGGCGAGCGGCTGGACGTCGACGTTTTTCGCGGCAGCGAGCACGACGTGCTCGGGCGCGTGTGCGGCGCGCTCCGCAAGAGCGGCGCCGACGTGTGCGTCGAGATCACCGGCGACTGCCCGCTCGTGGATCCCCGCCTCGTGGCAGAGGCGCTCGACGCGTTCATGGAGACGCGCGACGTGCATCCCTACGTCAGCAACTCCGACCCCCACCGCGCGGTGCCGGCCGGGCTCGACGTGCAGGTGTTCTGGAGCGAGGCGCTGTACCGGCTGGAGTCCGAGACGGCCGAGCCGGACGATCGCGAGCACGTCTCGTATGGCTTCTATCGCCCCGAGAGCGGCGACCGCTGGCGTCCGCGCTTCATCCACCACCCCGGGTGCGAGGGCACGGCCGACCTGCTCGTCACGCTCGACTATCCCGAGGACTATGCGCTGATCCGCGCGCTGCACGAGGCGCTCGCTCCGCGCGATCCGCTCTACGGGGCGGTCGACATCGTCCGCTGGGCGCGCGCGCATCCCGCGCTGCAGGCACGCTGCCGCGCGGCGAGGGCCGCGTGATCGTCGGCATCCTGGGCGCGGGCCGGATGGCGCAGGGCTTCGATGCGCCCGGGGCGCCGCGCGTCCTGAGTCTCGCGCATGCGGTCACGCGCTCGCCCGTCTTCCGCCTCGGAGGCTTCTTCGACGTTCGCACCGAGCGCGCGCTCGCCGCCGAGCGCGCGTGGCACTGTCCGGCCAGCCCGCGCGAGCGGGCGGCGTGGCTCGACCACGGCTGGGATGTCGTCTGCGTCGCCACGCCCGAGATCGAGCACGCGCGCGACGTCGCCGACGTGCTGGCGCGCAAGCCGAAGGGCGTCGTCGTCGAGAAGCCCCTGGCGCTCGACGCGGAGGACGGTGCCCGCCTGCTCGATCAGGCCGACGCCCTCGGCGTCGCCATCCTCGTCGACTTCCCCCGACGCTGGCACAGCGGCGTGTCGGCGCTGGCGCGGCAGGTCGCGGACGGCCGCCTCGGCCAGCCGCTGGCCGCCGTGTTCGCGTACTCGGGCGGCGCCGCCCGGGCCGCCAGCCACATGCTGGACCTCTTTCACACCGTGTGGGGCGACTGGGACGTGGCGGCCGCATCGCGCGCGGCCGGCGTCGTGTCGCTCGTGCTGCAACGGGCGCGCGCCTCGGTGACGGCCACGTTCGTGACGCTGCCCGAGGGCGCTCCCTACGTCTGGGAGATTCACGTCTACTGCGAGCGCGGCAAGGTCGAGCTGTCGCACAGCCCCGAGGTCCTCGAGGTCAGCAGTGTCGGGCCGCACGCCGACTATCCGGCCTTCAGCGTGCTGACGCCGCTCGGCCGCCACGACATGGAGAACGAGCCGCTGCTGGTCAGGATGCTGGAGACGCTGGCGGCCGCCATCGGCGATCCCGAGGCCGGCCGGCGGCTGCGGCAGCGCGAGCAGACCAGCCACCGCTTCACGGGCGCGGTCCTCCGCGCGCTGGAGGCCGCATGACCCCGGCGCTTGCCGTGCTCGGAGGATCGCCGGTCCGGACGCGGCCGTTCCCCGCGCACAACCCGATCGGTGAGGAAGAGAAGAAGGCGGCGCTCGGCGTCCTCGAGAGCGGCGTGCTCTCACGCTTTCTCGGTGCGTGGCACCCGGACTTCTATGGTGGCGATCGCGTGCGGGGCTTCGAACAGGCGTGGGCCGAGTTCGTCGGCGCCCCCCACGCGGTGGCCGTTAACTCGAACACGTCCGGCCTGGTGGCCGCCGTCGGCGCCGCCGGCGTGGGGCCCGGTGACGAGGTCATCGTGCCGCCCTACACGATGTCGGCGTCGGCGACCGCGGTGATCGCGTATCACGCAGTGCCCGTCTTCGCCGACATCGAGCCCGATACCTTCTGCCTCGATCCCGCGAGCGTCCGCGCCCGGCTGACGCCGCGCACCAAGGCCATCGTGGCCGTCGACCTGTTCGGCCAGCCCGCCGACCTCGACGCGCTCATGGCCATCGCCCGCGAGCACGGCCTCACGGTCATCGAGGACGCGGCGCAGGCGCCGGGCGCGCGCTACCGCGACCGCCGGGTCGGCGCCGTCAGTGATCTCACCGTCTTCAGCCTGAACTATCACAAGCACATCCACACCGGTGAGGGCGGCGTGGTCACCACGGCCAGCGAGCGACTCGCCGAGCGTGTGCAGCTCATCCGCAACCATGGCGAGGCCGTCGTCGGCGACAAGGGCGTGACCGACCTCGTCAACACGTTCGGCTTCAACCTGCGGCTGAGCGAGATCGCCGCCGCCATCGGCCTGGCCCAGCTGGGGAAGCTCCCGGCGCTGCTGGAGCACCGGCAGCGGAACGCGGAGCTCCTCTCGCGTCGTCTCGGCGCCATCCCCGGCCTGACCGCGCCCGCCGTCCGCCCGGACTGCACCCACGTCTACTACGTGCAGCCGTTCCTGTACGACGCCGACGTCGTGGGCGTGACGCGCGAGCGCTTCGTCGCCGCCGTCGCCGCCGAGCTGCCGACGTCGCCCGACCGTGACTGGCCGCTGCTGTCCGCCGGCTACGTGCGCCCGCTTTACCTCCAGCCGATGTACCAGCAGCAGATCGCCATCGGCCCCTCCGGCTGTCCGTTCCGCTGCGCGCACTACGCCGGCAAGGTCGACTATCGCGAGGGGCTGTGCCCGGTCACCGAGCGCATCGAGGCGCGTCACATGATCGTGACCGAGTTCCTGCGCCCGCCGGCGACGCTCGCCGACATGGAGGACGTCGTGCGCGCGTTCGAGAAGGTGTACGACCAGCGCCGGGCGCTGCGCGAGTCGGAGCGGGTGCGGTGAGCGTGTCCCTGCCGCGGTATCTCGATCCCCGCCGCTACGCCCGGGCGCTGTGGCGCTGGCGCGCCGAGCAGCGCGAGCATCGCGGGCGCGGCCGCGCCGAGCGCGGCTACCGCGCGCGCCCGGTCGGCATCACCGGCCGCGGCGAGCGCGTGGTCCTCTGCGAAGGCATGTGGGACAATCCGAACCACTTCTTTCGGCTGCACCTGATGCTCGCGGCCATGCCCGACATCGCGGAGTGCCGTGTGATCGGCATCCTGCGCCGCCACTCGGAGCGCGCGCAGCGCCGGAGCCTCACGAGTGTGGGGGTCTCCGAGTTCGTGTACCTCGACGAGGACCCGGTCACTGCCGACGCGTTCGCGGTGGAGGCCCGGCGGCTGCTGAGCGGCGTCCGCCGTCACCGCGATCTGCTGGAGCTGCCGCTGCCCCACCGGCTGCCGGCCTACGTCTACTACGACACCGTCGTGAAGCAGACGCGCCATCCCCAGCCGCCGCTGGACTCGCCGGTGTGGCATCGCGCGCTCGCCGAGCTGCTGCGCAACGTCGGGATCTACGGCCGGCTCTTCGAGCGCCACGAGGTCGCCCGGGTGGTGACCAGCCATCCCTGGAAGAGCGAGTTCGCGGCGCTCGTCTGGATGGGGCTCGTCCACGACGTCGTCTCGTACTACGTCACCGGCTTCTGCGACAGCACGCGCATCCGCCGGTTCGCCCGCCTGTCGGATTTCGCCACGCCCGTCGAGCACGGCACCGGCAAGGAGTACGACGCACTGCCGCTCGCCACCCAGCGCCGGCTCATCGAGTACGGCGCCGCCTACCTCGACGAGCGCGAGCGGGGAACGAGCACCGACATCAACGCCCGGTACGCGTTCCACCCCGAGCGCCGCCACGCCGAGCGCGCCGCCGCCCGCCGGGCGCTGGGGCTCCCGCCCGATCGGCCCGTGGCCGCGGTCTTCACGCAGGCGTGGTTCGACTTTCCCCACACCTTCGGGATGCACAACTTCACCGATTTCCTCGACTGGATCCGGTTCACGGCCGCCCGGATCTCGGAGAACACCTCGGTGTCGTGGCTGCTGAAGCCGCATCCGTGCGACGACTGGTACGGCGGAATCCGGCTCCGCGATGTGGTGGGAACGCTGCCATCTCACGTGTACGTCTGCCCGGAGGACACGGATTCGCTCACGGCGCGGGTGGCCGCCGACGCCATCGTGACCGTGCACGGGACGATCGGGATCGAGGCGGCGGCGCGCGGGCTGCCCGTCCTCAACGCCGACCGCAGCCAGTACACCGACTGGGGATTCACGCACCTTGCCACCTCCCCCGAGCACTATGCGGCGTTGCTCGCGGAGATCACGGCCCTCGCCCCACCCACCGCCGTCCAGCGCGACCGCGCGATGGCGTTTGCGGCCCTGTCGCTGGCCCCGCCGCCGGCGGGGCTTGGTCTCGTGCGAACCTCGTGCGATACGAGCGCTCCGCCCTTCCTCTACGGCGAGATCGCCGCCCGCCTCGAGACCGGCGGCCAGGCGTGGGAGCGGGAGCGGAGCGCCATCACCGAGTGGCTCGCCACCGGCCACCCGTGCTATGCGGCGTACAACACGACGCGGGCGTTCTCCGATGAGTGAGCGGCGTCTCGCGCGGCGCGTCGTGGCCTTGCCCGTACGCGTGTTCGAGACCTCGCTGGGACGCGCGTACGAGCGTCGCCATCCGGGCGTGCTGGGGCGCGGTCTCCTGCGCCTCCTCCGGCCGGCCGTCCTGCGCTGCGCGCCGAACGACAAGTGGAATCTCCACGTGTTCGTACCCGAGTGGCTGGCGGCCCTGCGGGTGCCGCCCCGGGCGCCGTTGCCGGCGGCCAAGCGGATCTTCCTCTTCTGCGCGTACCGCATCGAGTTCACGCTGAACCTCAACCTCGCCGTGTTCCTTGCGTGGCGCGGCCATCGGATCACGATCGGCTACCTGCCGAAGCTCCAGAGTCCGATCAAGGAGCCGCGCCGCGACCACCCCTCGGCCAAGCCGTACCTGGCGGCGGCCCTGCGTCAGGTCGACGCCCTGAGCGGCGGACGCATCCGGTGCGTGGACCTCAGCGAGGAACCGGAGTGGAGCGGGAAGCTCGACGAGGATTACATCGAGCGGCAGATGCTCTCCGACGTCGTCATGGCCGTCCGGCGCGAGACGCTGGACCCCTCCGATCCAGAAGTGCGCGACAGTCGCGCCTACTACGACGCCGTCGCGCGGACGGCACAGCGCGCGGCCTGGGCACATCTCTCACGCGCCCGGGATCGCTACGACCTGTGCCTGATCCCGAACGGGACCACGTTCGAGGGCGCCCAGGTATGTCACGTCGCCAAGCGCCTCGGCATCCCCGTCAACACGTTCGAGAAGTTCGCGTTCCGCTCGGTGCGGATCATGAACCACGGCGACAACTTCCTGGCCTTCGACGACCTGGATCTGGCGTGGAACCTCCGCGGAGCGGCCGGGTACGAGGACGAGCCCGTGTACCGGCGGGCCTGCGCGCGCGCGATGCGCCTGCTCGACGAGCGCCGGGGGAACTCCACGACGACGTGGGGCTGGAGTCTCCAGACGGCTCCACCGCAATCGCCGGCGGCGGTCCTGGCGCAGCATGGGGTGGGGGCGGCGGGCGAGTTCGTGCTCGTGTGCCCCAACGTTCCCTACGACGCCGGCTACGAAGGGCTCCGCACGGTCTTCCCCAGCATGCGGG
>Ga0247830_10000795_pt1 | contig 12036 bp, 13 predicted proteins | sample 12C_Control_Day5_FD_207766 | JGI IMG/M metagenome (GOLD analysis project Ga0247830, IMG submission 207766) | Soil microbial communities from agricultural site in Penn Yan, New York, United States - 12C_Control_Day5 | ecosystem: Environmental > Terrestrial > Soil > Agricultural land | place...
GACCTGACCGGTGGCACCAACCACACCTACGCGCATGGCCCGCGACGCTACCGGCCCGTCCGGTCGCCGCCCGGTCGCATTCCGGGGACGGGTGCGCTCAGGTCCGCTCGGGCAGGGGCCCGCCGTAGGTCTGGCCGGAGTCCAGCCCGAACGCGGTGTGGAGCGAGCGGACGGCGCGCTCCATGCCTGCCGCCCCGATGACGACGGAGATCCGGATCGTCGAAGTGGAGATCATCTCGATGTTGATTCCCTCGTCGGCCAGGACCCGGAACATCTTGGCGGCGATGCCGGGTGACGTCTTCATCCCCGCCCCGACCAGCGAGACCTTGGCGATGTCTCCCTCGTGCGTCACGCCTCCGGCCCCGATCTGGGCGGCGACGTCGGCCACCACCTTCTCCGCCACCGCCATGTCCGCCTTCGGCATGGTGAAGGAGATGTCGGTCGTGCCGTCCTTGGACGTGTTCTGCACGATCATGTCCACGTTGATGGTGGCGGCGGCCAGCGGCTCGAAGAGGGCGGCGGACACGCCCGGTCGGTCGGGCACGGCGCTCACCGTGACCTTCGACTCGGACACGTCGTGCACCACTCCGGAGATGATCGGGTCTTCCATGCTCGGCTCCTCGTTGTTGACCCACGTGCCGGGCTCCCACGTGAAGCTGGAGCGCACGTGCAGGGCGACGCCGTGGTTGCGGGCGAACTCCACCGATCGCAGCGCCAGCACCCGCCCCCCGGCCGCGGCCATCTCCAGCATCTCGTCGAAGTGGATCCGGGCCAGCTTGCGGGCCTGGGGGACGATGCGGGGGTCGGCGGAGTAGACGCCGGTGACATCCGTGTAGATCTCGCAGCTGTCGGCCTTGAAGGCGGCGGCGAGCGCGACGGCTGTCAGGTCCGACGCCCCCCGGCCCATCGTCGTGATCTCCTTCTCGGTCGACACGCCCTGGAAGCCCGCCACCACGCAGACCTTGCCGGCGGCCAGGCCGTCGCGGACCCGATCGCCCTTGACCTCGAGGATCTTGGCCTTGCCGTGGACGTTGTCGGTGATGATGCCGACCTGGCTGCCGGTGAAGGACACAGCGTCGACGTCGAGGTCGGCGAGCGCCATGCAGACGAGCGCCATGGTCTTGCGCTCGCCGATGGTCAGCAGCATGTCCATCTCCCGGCCGGGCAGGGTGGACGACACCGCGCCGGCCAGGGCGATCAGGTTGTCGGTCTCCTTGCCCATCGCCGAGACCACCACGACCAGGTCGTGCCCCTGCCGGCGGGTGAAGGCGACGTGCTCGGCCACGGCCTTGATGCGGTCGGCGTCGGCCACGGAGGTGCCGCCGTACTTCTGGACGATCAGGGCCACGGGGACCACACGGTAGCGACCGGCACGGCCAGGACCCGGGCGTTTGGCTCCCTGCGGGCTCGGGTCGGACGCGGCCTGCGACCCTGGCCGATGTTCGGCCGGGCGTCGCCCTCGGTAGCCTGCCGCCTCCGTGGGCACCGACAAACGGGAACGACAGAAGGCCAACCGCCAGGCCCGCCTGGCCGAGCTCGAGCGCGAGCAGCGGCGCAGCACCACCCGCAAGAAGGTGATCCGCATCGGCCTCATCGTGATCGTGGCGCTGGCGGCGGCCTTCGGGCTGTCCCGCGTCATCGGCGAGGACGACAGCACGGTCGATTCCTCGGATTCCACGCTCACGACCGACGCGACGGCCACGACGGTCGCACCGAGCACCATCCCCGGGGCGGCGATCACCGGCGAGACGCCCTGCCCGGCCGCGGACGGCTCCAGTGAGCGGGCATCCAGCTTCGAGAACCCCCCGCCGATGTGCATCGACCCGGCGAAGACCTACACCGCCACCATCGACACCAGCGAAGGCAGCTTCACGGTGGCGCTCGACACGGCCAAGGCGCCGAACACCGTCAACAACTTCGTGGTCCTGTCCCGCTACCACTTCTACGACGGGTTGACGTTCCACCGCATCGAACCTGTGGTCATCCAGGGCGGCGATCCGAACGGCACGGGCTCCGGCGGCCCCGGCTACGAGTTCGCCGACGAGCTCCCATCGACCGCCGCGGACTTCGTCTACACGGCAGGCTCGGTGGCCATGGCCAACTCGGGCCCGAACACCAACGGCAGTCAGTTCTTCGTGACCGTGACCGACACCCCGTTCGACGGGCCCAACTACTCGCTGTTCGGCCAGGTCACCGAGGGCTTCGACACGACCATCCCGGCGCTCGAGACGGCCGGTGCCGCGGGCGAGGTGCCCACGATCACGTCCGTCACGATCACGGAATCGTGACCGGAGCCTCCCCGAGCGGGAGGGCATCGAGGTCGACCTCGGCCCCGGCCAGGTGGACGACGGCGTCGCCGTGACGCTCCCAGCCGCCCGGTCGCCGCAGCACCGCGGCGCCGGTGGGGAGGGTGACGACGGGGAAGGCCAGGCCGAGGCCCAGCGTGCGGTGCAGGCGGTCGTGGGACCATGCCTCGGCCCCCGGCACCACCGCCATGGGGCGGGCCAGGCCGAGGCCGAGGGTGAACGCCCCGCCGCGCGGATCGGTCATCGGATCGCACAGGGCCATGGCCGCCGGGCCCGAGGCAGCCACGACGGCGCCCTCGGCCAGCGCCGACACCAGGGCGTCCCACAACGGCGTGTCCTTGAGCACGGACCGCAGGTGCATGGGCGAGTCACCGACGAGGTAGGTCAGCGGGCTCTCGGCCACAGCAGCCACGTGCTCCGGGGCGAAGGCGTCGGCCCGCCCGAGCACGGGCAGGCCGCGAGCCGCGCCGCCGAGGCGCTCGAACCACTCCGCGGCCCGGGCCACGGCCCGCTCGGGGTGCTCGAAGGCGTCCGCGGTGGGCAGGACGAGCGCCGAGGGCGACCCCGCGCACTCGAGCAGGGCGCGGTCGAGCTCCTCGGTGGCCACGAACTCGCCCCCGCCGATCAGCGCCAAGGTGCCGGTCACGCCTCTCCTCTCACCTTTCCCTCGATCCTGCGGACGCCGCCCGGGCGCTGCACCCGAGCCACCCCCGCCACGCAGGACCGTAGCGGGAGGGTCAGCGTCGCCAGCCCGAAGCGCTCGATGTCGACGATCGTGTAGCCGGACGTCCGCAACGCCCCCGGCAGATCACGACCGGCCACGAAGCCGTCGGCCAGGAACCGCCAGAGCGGCCGGCTCAGCTCGGTGGCCCGGCCGGCCGGCCGGCGAGGGCTGTGATCGAGGAAGAGCAGCCGCCCGTCCGCCGCCAGCCAGCGGGCCAGCGCCCGCAGGTCCCGCTCGAGATCGCCGCGTGCGCTGAGCGTGAAGGTGGCCACGATGGTGTCGAACTCGTCCTCCATCCCGTCGAGGGAGCTTCGGTCGACCACTTCGAAGCCCGGGATCCCCCGCCGCGTCGCCGCGCGCGCGAGCCCGGCCCGCGACGGGCCCTCGGCCCCGACAACCACGAGCGAGCTGATGTTCGCGGCGTCGTAGTGCTCGAAGTTGACGCCTCCGGCTCCGCCGAGCTCGAGGACGCGGCCCTGGGCCCGCTCGAGCAGCCGATGCCGACGCGAGCGGAGAAGGGCCTGATCGAGCGGGGTCATGACCTGCTCGATCGGCGCGGGATAGGTCACCGGCCCGGACGCCGGCGCGGAGGGGCCACGCCGCGACGCTACCGATCCGGCCGGCGAGGGCCCGGCGACGTCAGGGAGAGGTCAGCAGCGCCGACTCCAGGTGGAGCAGCAGCGCGTTGGGCACGCCGATCGACACGACGTAGTTGCGCACCGACCCGTGCTCGTCGGCCAGCACCTCGAGGAAGTGGGAGATGGCCTCCGGCTCGGCCGCCATGTGGTTGGCCGGCACGGTGTCCCAGACCGCGGCCAGCTCGGGGTTGTGGACGAGCGCCCACTCACGGGTCCGCTCGATGGCGCCGCGGGACAGGCCGTAGTCCTCGCTGACCAGCTCGTGGGGAACACCCATCGCAGCCAGGATCAGCGCGGCGAGGATGCCCGTGCGGTCCTTCCCGGCGGCGCAGTGGAAGACGGCCGGGAGGGCGCCGGGGAGCCCGAGCAGGTGGAAGGCCTTGGCGAACAGCGGCTCGCCGTAGGCCAGCAACGAGCGGTACTGGTGGAACAGGAAGTCGGCGGCCCGGTCGTGGTCGCCGACGCTCTCGACGTCCCACGTGACGTCGATGACCGGCAGGTGGTGGAACGTCACCGGGTACAGGTCCACCGGGAAGCGACCCCGCTCCTCCAGCTCACGGTCGGTCCGGAGATCGATCACGGTGTGCAGGTCGAGAGCCCGCAGCGTCTCCACGTCGGCGGGGGAGCACCGCTGAAGACCGTCGGCCCGATAGAGGGTGCGCCAGCGCGTGACCCGGCCATCACCCGTCGGATAGCCGCCGAGGTCCCGGAAGTTGTGGACGGCTTCGAGGATCAGGCGGCGGTCGGGTTCGGCGATGGTGGGCACGTAGTTCAGGGTACCGAGGGCAGGTTTCCGAACCGTGGCCAGTGGGTGACGCCGTCACCTCGCCCCGCGGTCATCCGTCACGCCCGCCGCCAAGGGCGGTCCCGCGGCCGCGCCGGCGACTTCCACGCCTCCTTACCCATCGGTAACATGCGGCGATGGCAGGGACGGTGATCAAGCGCGTAGGGGTCCTCGGCTCGGGGATCATGGGCTCGGGCCTGGCGGAGGTGGCGGCCAAGGCCGGCTGCGAGGTGATCGTGCGGTCCCGCAGCCGCGCGTCGGCCGACGCCCTGCTGGCCGGGCTGGGCCGCAACCTCGACCGCCAGGTGGCCAAGGGCAAGCTCACCGCCGACGAGCAGGCCGACGTGCTGGGGCGGGTGTCGGGCACCGACCAGCTCGATGCTCTCATCGAGTGCGATCTGGTCATCGAGTCGGTCGTCGAGGACCTGGCCGTCAAGAAGGCGCTGTTCGCCGAGCTCGAGGAGGTCGTCCAGCCCGAGGCCATCTTCGCCTCCAACACCTCGACGCTCCCGATCGTCGAGCTGGCGGTGCAGACGCAGCGGCCCGACCGGGTGTGCGGGCTGCACTTCTTCAACCCGGCGCCGGTGATGCGGCTGGTGGAGATCGTGCGGCCACTCACCGCCAACGACCAGACCGTCGAGTCGGTCCGCGCCTTCGCCATCGCCTGTCAGAAGGAGCCGGTCGAAGTGGCCGACCGCGCCGGGTTCGTGGTCAACGCCCTGCTCTTCCCGTACCTCAACAACGCCGTACGGATGCTGGAGAGCGGCACGGCGTCGATGGAGGGCATCGACACCGCCATGCAGGGTGGGTGCAACTTCCCGATGGGCCCCTTCGCCCTGCTCGACCTCGTCGGACTGGACACGTCCGTGTCCATCCTCGACGCGCTCTACGAGGAGTTCCGCGATCCCAATTACGCGGCCGTCCCGCTGCTGCGGCGGATGGTGACCGCCGGCCGGTTGGGCCGCAAGAGCGGTCAGGGCTTCTACTCCTACGCGAGCTGATCCCCCGGGCGCCCGCCCGGACCGACCTCCTGTGAGCACCCCCACCGTGATCGAGGGTGCGGAGGCCTGGGACCGCCGGCCGGTCGAGCCCCCGCCGAGCCCTTGGGGGTTCCCCCGCCCCGCCGAGTACGGCACGGAGGACCTCGTCGCCATCGGTGGAGACCTGGAGCCGGGGACGATCCTGCGCGCCTATCGCCAGGGCCTCTTCCCGATGCACGCCGACCACCGCCACCTCGGCTGGTGGTCACCGGTGGAGCGGGGGATCATCCCGCTCGACACCTTCCGGCCTTCGCGGTCGCTGCGCCGGAGCTGCCGCCGGTACGGCGTGAGCGTCGACCGTGACTTCGCGGGCGTCATCGCCGCCTGCGCCGGCGCCGACCGCCCGCACGGTTGGATCACGCCGTCGATCATCGACGCATACAACCGTCTCCATGAGCTGGGCTGGGCCCACAGCGTCGAGGCCTGGACCGAGCACGGGGAGCTGGCCGGCGGTCTGTACGGGCTCCGCCTCGGCGGCCTCTTCGCCGGCGAGTCGATGGTGCACCTGTTTCGGGACGGGTCGAAGGTCGCCCTCGTGGCGCTGGTCGAGCTGCTGCGGGCCAGCGGCGCCACCCTGCTCGACGTGCAGTGGCTCACGCCCCATCTGGCGACGCTCGGCGCGATCGCCGTCCGCCGGCAGGAGTACCTGACCCGCCTGGCCGACGCACTCCGTGACACAGACAGCAGGGACACCACCGGAAAGCCGATGGGGTGACCGACATGGCCGGTCACCCCATGGCCCCGGGGGAGGCCCTTGCGATCTCGTGGGGACCGGTTGCCATCGGGGGGATGATGGCGGCCCGGCACCCCACGTCGTGCTTGCCGAAGGTAGTTCCAGACGCAACGACCTGCCCAGCCATTTCTCGTCGCCGTCCGGCCTGGTCCACCCACCGGCCGCCGCGGACCCCCCGCCGTGACGCCACCGTCACCGAGCGTGCGGTCGGGTGCACACCGTGCTCGTCGCTCGTGATCGGGGCAGACTGAAACCATGGGCGACAGGCCGTGGATGATGCGGACCTACTCGGGGCATTCGACGGCCTCGGCCTCCAACGCGCTCTACCGCTCGAACCTGGCCAAGGGACAGACCGGCCTGTCCATCGCCTTCGACCTGCCCACCCAGACCGGGTACGACCCGGACCACCCGCTGGCCCGGGGCGAGGTGGGCAAGGTCGGTGTTCCCGTCGCCCACCTGGGGCACATGCGCACCCTCATGGACGGCATCCCGCCCGGCGCCATGAACACTTCGATGACCATCAACGCCACGGCGCCCTGGCTGCTCGGGCTCTACGTGGCCAACGCCGAGGAGCAGGGCGTCCTGTCGAGCGAGCTGCGGGGCACCACGCAGAACGACATCGTCAAGGAGTATCTGTCGCGCGGCACCCACATCTATCCGCCCGGTCCCAGCCGCCGGCTCACCGTCGACGTCATCGCTTGGTGCAGCGAGCACGCGCCGGCGTGGAACCCGATCAACGTCTGCAGCTACCACCTGCAGGAGGCGGGCGCGACCCCGGTGCAGGAGGTCGCGTACGCCTTGGCCGATGCCGTGGGCGTGCTGGACGCCGTGCGGGACTCGGGCCAGGTGCCGACGGACCGGTTCCCGGCCGTCGTCGGCTCGATCTCGTTCTTCGTCAACGCCGGCATCCGCTTCATCGAGGAGATCTGCAAGCTGCGGGCACTGGCCGAGCTGTGGGACCGGATCACGCTCGAGCGCTACGGCGTGGAGGATCCCAAGTTGCGCCGGCTCCGCTACGGGGTGCAGGTCAACTCGCTGGGCCTGACGGAGGCGCAGCCGGAGAACAACGTCCAGCGCATCGTGCTGGAGATGCTGGCCGTGACGCTGTCGAAGCGGGCCCGGGCCCGCAGCGTGCAGCTCCCGGCGTGGAACGAGGCGCTCGGCCTACCCACACCATGGGACCAGCAATGGTCATTGCGGATGCAACAAGTCCTGGCCTTCGAGTCCGACCTGCTGGAGTACGAGGACATCTTCGAGGGCAGCCACGTCGTCGAGGCCCGGACGGCCGAGCTGCGCGACGCGGCCGAGGCCGAGCTGGGCGAGGTCCTGGAGCTGGGCGGGGCGTTCGAGGCCGTCGACGAGCTCAAGGCCCGGCTCGTCCGCTCCATGGCGGCTCGCTCACGTCGCATCGAGAGCGGCGAGCAGGTCGTGGTCGGCGTCAACCGCTTCACCGAGACGACGTCCTCGCCGCTCGGCGGCGCGGGCGCCATCGTCCGCGTCGACCCCGCGGTCGAGGCCGAGATGGTCGCCGACGTCGAGCGCTGGCGGAAGGACCGCGACGCGGCTGCCGTGGCCGTCGCCCTCGACGAGTTGCGCCGGGTGGCCGAGACCACCGAGAGCGGGGCCAACCTCATGCCGGCGACGGTCGCGCTGGCCCGGGCCGGCGGCACGACCGGCGAGTGGGCCGGCGCCCTGCGGGAGGTGTTCGGTGAGTACCGCGCCCCGACGGGAGTGGGCGGGGCCAGCGGCGGGCGCTCGCGCGACCTGGCCTCGGTGGCCGCACGGGTGAGTGGATTAGCCGGGGGCCCGCCCCGCCTCCTGGTGGCCAAGCCCGGGCTCGACGGCCATTCCAACGGCGCCGAGCAGATCGCGGTCGCCGCCCGAGATGCCGGCATGGAGGTCGTGTACTCGGGGATCCGCCTGACCCCCGAACAGATCGCGGCCTCGGCCCGGGACGAGGATCCCGACGTCATCGGGCTGTCCGTGCTCTCGGGCAGCCACCGCGAGCTGGTCCCCCAGGTCCTGGCGGAGCTGGCGTCGGAGGGAGTCGACGCACCGGTGGTCGTCGGCGGCATCATCCCCGAGGAGGACCGCGCCGAACTGCTGGCCGCGGGGGTCCGGGCCGTCTACACGCCGAAGGACTTCGAGCTGGCGCGGATCATGGACGACATCGCGCACTTCACCGAGGAGCACCGCGCCGCGCTCTCCGGCGCGGCCGAGCGCTGACCGCCTCCGCTACCCCGCTGCGGACGTGGGCGGCGCGGGAGGCGGTGGCACCACGAGCTGCTGGCCGACCTCGATGCGGTTGGGGTCGGCGATGGCGTTGGCCGCGATGAGATCGGCCACGGTGATGCCGTACTTCTGGGCGATGCCGGCCAGGTTGTCGCCCTCCGCCACGACATAGAAGACCGGCGCCACCGTGGTCGTGACGGCGATCGTGGTCGTGACCGTGGGCAGCGGAGGGAGGACCGTCTCACGCGTCGGCGTGACCGGCTCGTCGCCGCAGCCCACCAGCACCTGGGCGAGCGCGGCCGCGCCGGCCAACCCAGCGACCCGCAGCCTGCGCGGCACCAACGGTCCACCCCGGGCCATGCCAATTCCTCCAGCGTCCGGCCAGCGAGCGTACCCGCCACGCTTACGGCCGGACCTGGTCAGGCCCGCAGCCGGTCCTGGTCGGGCCGGGACGCGCCAGGAGGTCCGCGTAGGGTGGCGAGATGCCCGATCCGGAGGCCGACGACCCCGCGGCGGTGACCTACCCCGGCGCCGCCGCGCCGTCCCGCACGGCCCGGGTCAATGCCTCCGGCATGGGGATCGCCACCTACGAGTGGGGCGACGAGGACGCGCCGCCGCTCTTCCTCGCCCACGGCGGGTTCGACTTCGCCCGCACGTTCGACCTGCTGGCGCCCCGCCTCGCCGACGGCGGCTGGCGCGTCGTCGCCTGGGACCAGCGCGGCCACGGCGACAGCGACCGCGCCGCGCTCTACTCGTGGGAGGCGGACCTGCGCGACGCCGTCGCCGTCATGTCCGCCATGACGGACCGGCCGGCGCCCGTCGTCGGGCACTCCAAGGGCGGCGGGTTGATGATGCAGCTCGCCGACTGCCAGCCGTTCCGGTTCAGCCACCTCGTGAACCTCGACGGCCTCCCCTCGCGCCGGCCCGTGCCCGACATCGCCAACCACGACCGCACCCGCATGCTGGCCACCGACCTGGCCGGCTGGCTCGACCACCGGCGGGTGGCCGCGGACGCCGAACGCAAGCCGGGGACGATCGACGAGCTGGCCCGACGGCGGGGACGGATGAACCCCCGCCTCCCCATCGAGTGGCTGCGGTACCTCGTCACGACCGGTGCCCGGCACGACCCGGACGGCTGGCGTTGGAAGATCGATCCGATGATGCGCTTCGGCGGCTTCGGCCCGTGGCGGCCGGAGTGGGGGCTCTTGCGCATGCCCGGCCTCGGCATGCCCTTCCTGGCCGTCCTCGGCCTGGAGCTCGAGGAGATGGGGTGGGGGACACGGCCCGACGACGTGCTCCCCTACCTGCCCATCGGGGCCCGCTTCGAGGTGCTCCCCGATGTCGGCCACTTCGTCCACATCGAGCGACCGGACCTGATCGCCGATGCCGTGCTCGACCTCACCGGACGGCCGTCGTGACCCCAGCCGTTTCATCAGCGGTGCCGCCGTACAAGGTGGTCCGGCACGGCCGCATCGAGCTCGCGCTCCACGAGCTGCGGCCCGGGGCGACACCGTCATCGTCGGCGTCGGAAGGCGCCCGGCCGCTGCTCCTCCTCCACGGCCTCGGCGAGCGCTCGGTCGAGTCGCCGCCCGAGTGGGCCGAGGGCTGGCCGGGGGCCATCTGGGGTCTCGACTTCACCGGCCACGGCGCCTCCACGGTGCCGATCGGCGGGGGTTACTCCGCCGAGCTGCTCATGGGGGACGCCGACGCCGCGCTGGCCGAGCTCGGCCCGGCAACGCTGGTGGGCCGGGGACTCGGCGCCTACGTCGCCCTCCTGATCGCCGGCGCCCGGCCGACGCTCGTACGCGGCGCCGTCCTCACGGACGGGCCCGGGTTGGCGGGTGGCGGCTCGTCCCCATCGTCCACGGTGCTGGACGGCGGCGCCGGGACACCGGGGCAGGCGCCCGACCCGTGGGCGCTGGCCGAGCTGTCCCGGGACGTACGCCCAGCCGACTACGCCACCGGCTTCGCCCGCTCGGCCACGCAGCTCTCCGGGCTCGAGTGGCCCGTGGCCGTGTGCGCGAAGTCCCGACCGCCCTGGCTGGAGGCCGTCGCCTCGGAGGCCGGCGTGCTCGACTGCCCGCTCACCGAAGCCATCGACCTCTACGCGGCCGGTCGCTGACGGGCCAGCACGCGGGCCCGGTTGTAGCGCAGGACGATCAGGCACGGCCCGTTCGCCACGACGGCGAAGGCCACCATGGCCAGGAACAGGCCGAGAGGATTCCAGACGGCGAAGACAGGCGTGGCCACCACGATCAGCCAATGGGTCCGCTCGGCCCGGCGGCAGTCGGTCAGGAACAGCGGCAGGGCGCGCGCACCCCCCGGCGGCAGGTGGCGCTTGGACCGTCCGCCGAAGGCCCGGCCCGCCTCGGGCAGCCAGGACTTCCACCGCCTGACCCTCAGCGTCCGCTCGTACCAGCGACCGCCCCGCTCGAACGGCCGGAGGCGCAAGACAGGTCCGTCCACCTCAGGGTGCCCCACGTCGGAATGTCGGGGCTCGTGCCGGGTCACCCACCAACCCGCCGCCGCGCTCCATGCCGTCCAGACCACGGCGTCGATTGCCACCACCCAGGCCCACGGCAGCCGGATCAGCATGGCCCGGGCACGCTAGTGCCCGCCCGGTCGACCGACCTCGTCGCTACCGTGGCGTCGATGACCCTGACCCGCGTGCTCGTCGTCCGCCACGGACAGTCGACGTGGAACGCGATCGGCCGCTGGCAGGGGCATGCCGACGCCCCGCTCAGCGACCTCGGGCGGTCGCAGGCGGCGTCCGCGGTGGGGGCCCTACCGGTCGTGGACGCCATCTGGGCCAGCGACCTGGCCCGTGCGCACGGCACGGCCGAGATCATCGGCGCCGCCCTCGACCTTCCGATCCGCCCCGACGCCCGCTTCCGTGAGCGCGACGCTGGCGACTGGACGGGCCTGACCAGGGACGAGATCGAAGCCGGGTGGCCCCGCTACCTGGCCGACCACCGCCGCCCGAACGGCTTCGAGCTGGACAGCGGCGTGCTGACCCGCGCCCTCGACGGGCTGTCCGACGTGCACCGGGAGCACCCGGGCGGGATGGTGCTCATCGTCAGCCACGGTGGCGTGCTGAGGGCCATGGAGCGCTACTGCAACGACGTCGACCGCGCCTTCCCCAACCTCGGCGGGCGGGTCTTCGACCTGGACGGCCCACCCGACGAGCTCGCCATCACCGCCCGCCACCGCCTCTTCCTCCTGCCCGAGGACGAGGCGACGTACACCACCGCTCCCTGACGACCATGGCCGGCCTGCGACGACGCCCGCCGCCCGGTGCCGTCCCGCTGCCCCTGCCCGGGCTGATGGACGGCGGTCCCCCGGTGGACGAGGCCCTGCCGCCGCCGGCACCACCTGCTCCGGCGCCCGCATCCTTTCCGGCGCCGTTCGCCGTCCGCGTCATCCGCAGCACCAAGCGCAAGCGGACGTCGTCCGCCCGTCTCGTCGGCACGACCCTGGAGATCCGGCTCCCGTCCTGGATGTCCAAGGCCGAGGAGGCGCGGTGGGTCGCCGAGTGGACGCGCCGCTTCGAGCGCAAGCTGTCGACCGACCGCATCGACC
>Ga0247830_10000796_pt1 | contig 12034 bp, 10 predicted proteins | sample 12C_Control_Day5_FD_207766 | JGI IMG/M metagenome (GOLD analysis project Ga0247830, IMG submission 207766) | Soil microbial communities from agricultural site in Penn Yan, New York, United States - 12C_Control_Day5 | ecosystem: Environmental > Terrestrial > Soil > Agricultural land | place...
TCTCCGAAGGTGTCCTCGAAACCCTGCCCGACGGCTTCGGCTTCCTTCGCGCTCCCGACTACAACTACCTGCCCGGCCCCGACGACATCTACGTGTCGCCGTCGCAGGTGCGCAAGTTCGACCTGCACACCGGCGACACCGTGTCGGGCCAGATCCGTCCGCCGAAGGACGGCGAGCGCTACTTCGCGCTGATCAAGGTCGAAGCGGTCAACTTCGAGCCGCCAGAAAAGGTCCGCGAAAAGATCTTCTTCGAGAACCTGACCCCGCTCTACCCGCAGGAGCGCATCAATCTCGAGACGACCGTTTCCGACAATCTATCCGGCCGGGTGATGGATCTCATGACGCCGCTCGGCAAAGGCCAGCGCGGTCTCATCGTCGCGCCGCCGCGCACGGGCAAGACGATGCTGCTGCAGAGCATTGCGAACAGCATCACGGCGAATCATCCCGAGATCTACCTGATCGTTCTGCTGATCGACGAGCGTCCGGAAGAAGTCACCGACATGCAGCGCTCGGTCAAGGGTGAAGTGATCTCGTCGACGTTCGACGAACCCGCGACCCGTCACGTGCAGGTCGCCGAGATGGTGATCGAGAAGGCGAAGCGCCTCGTCGAGCACAAGAAGGATGTCGTCATCCTCCTCGACTCGATCACGCGTCTGGCGCGCGCCTACAACACGATCGTGCCGCCGTCGGGCAAGGTTCTCTCGGGCGGCGTCGACAGCAACGCGCTGCAGCGGCCGAAGCGCTTCTTCGGCGCGGCGCGCAACATCGAAGAAGGGGGGTCACTCACCATCGTCGCGACCGCGCTCATCGACACCGGCTCGCGCATGGACGAAGTGATCTTCGAAGAGTTCAAGGGCACGGGCAACAGCGAGATCCACCTGGATCGCAAGCTGGCGGATCGCCGCGTCTTCCCCGCGATCGACATCCAGAAGAGCGGCACACGCAAGGAAGAACTGCTGCTGCCGAAGGACGACCTCAATCGCGTGTGGGTCCTGCGCAAGGTGCTCACGCCGCTGTCACCGGTGGAAGCGATGGAGCTCCTGCTCTCGAAGATGGCGAAGACGAAGAACAACCAGGAGTTCCTCTCGTCGATGGCGCAGGGGAAATAGCGATACTTGCCAGGCTGAAGGCTTGCATTCGTCAGGCCCTCAGCGTTTCCGGGCGCGGTTGTAGCGCATCCGGAGCGTCCTCACCGGGTTCGCATCCTCGTCGGCGGTGATGTCCTGATCGGTGACGCTGATGTACAGCGTGTACTTGCCGTCGTTGTAGGACTCTCCGTTCGGATCGTTCTTCGCCGCTTCGAGAATGTAGGCCACATGCGCCGTCTTCGCGGTGCACGGCGCCTGCAGCTTCGGCCCGGTCTCGCACGAGCAGCGACGGTCGCCGCCTGCGCCATCGGCAGCTTCCATCGCGGCCATCACGCGGTCAGTAACGGTGCCCTTCGCCGCAACGAAGGCTTCGACCGCCTTCAGGACGACGGCCTCGCTCGCCAGGATGTTGCCCTGAATCGAGTAGTGAATCCCGGTACCGTCGACCGCCCCCTGCCGGTCGAGCGACACGGCGCCGTTGCCTTCACCGGAAAACCCCGCGCTGCGGCCCTCGAGGTCGAGGATCCCGAATTGTCGCCGCGCGATCTGCGGATCCTGCTTCAACAGAGTGACGATCTGATCCGGCGGTGTGCCCTTCTGAAGCTCGGCGAAGATCAGCTTCTGGTTCGCTCGCGTGCTGTCGACACCCGCCTGCGCAGCGCCCACTCCCCGGCCGGGCACGACGATCGCCTGGATGTCGCGGAGGTCCTTAGCGGGGAATCCCGTCAGCCCTTTCTGCGTCACGCACGTGGCAGAGGCAATGACGACGGCGCCTGTCGCGCGATCGACCGCAATGATCGACCACGTGGCCCATGCGGGCGAGGCAACAAGCAACGAGAGTCCGGCAAACAGCAGCGTGCGCAAGCAAAGCATGGCCGGAATTGTAGAACAGGACGCGCGCCTCGCCACCCAATGCGGAAGGGAACTTCCGCCGGCCCGGCGCCGTCTCCTCTTATACCTTGTGACACAAGGTATAAGCTCATGACCGATACCAACTGGCAGGAGCAGTTGCGGCGAGGAACGCTCGAACTCGCGGTGCTGCTCTCCGTCGCTCCGGCGCCCAGCTACGGCCTCGAGATCATCCGCCATCTCGAGTTCGCGGACCTGGTGCTGACCGAAGGAACGATCTATCCCCTGCTGGCGAGGCTCGAACGCGATGGGTTGCTCGACGCGCGCTGGGTAGAAGGCCAGGGGCCCCGCGCGCGGAAGTATTACCAGCTCACTCCGTCGGGCCGCGCCCGGATGAAGAAGATGGCACAGGAGTTCCGCGCCATCGCCCACGGGATGGAAGAGATGATCGCGACCGTCATAGGGGACGAACGATGATTTTGAGCGACACCGGCGAATCTCGCGTCCGCGGCTATCTCTACGTGCTCGAACGCGCGCTTCGCGCGTCGGTATCGGCTCCGCTGGCCGACGACGCCGTGCGCGAAGTGGAGTCGCACATCCGCGAACGCGTGTCGGAGAGTACGGGAACGCCCAACGAACGCGACGCGCTCGAAACGATCCTGACGAGACTCGGCACTCCGTCGACGGTCGCGCGCGCGTACTCGCTCGAGTTGATGATGGAGGAGGCCGCCACGAGTGGACGACTTGTCGCAGTTCTCCGGTCGGTCTTTCATGCCGGAGCGCGCGGGATCGGTGCGTTTTTCACCGCCCTGCTCCTCTTCATCGGATACTCGGTCGGCATCGGCTTCATCGTCATTGCCGTGCTGAAACCGATCTTTCCCGGGAACGTGGGTCTCTGGCTCAACGACGGCGTTCAGTTCGGCGCTCAGTTCCCGGCGCCCGAAGGCGTCACGCCGCTGGGCGGCTATTGGATCATCCCGATGTGCATGGTGCTCGGGCTCGCTGTGCTCATCTTCACGCACCTTTCAGCGCGCCGGTGGATCACTCGTCTTCGCGAGCGAATGAAGCAGACGTTCGGGACCCTCGGGGTCAGATCTTGAATTTGAGCATCGCCGCGGGCTGACGGCGATCGTCCCGTCCCTAGTCCGAGACGATCACCTCGCCGGGCAGGATCGGTCGAGTGCGCGGCAAGAGCCCTAGCCGCGCGAGGTTACCCACATACGCGAGGATCGCGAGGAACACGGCGAGCTTGAGCGCATCCGACGTGCGCGCCGCCGGAAGGAACCGCCACAGAAACCAGAGCACCGGCTGCGCGACGCACACCGCCCAGACGGATCCGTAGAAGAACCGCCGTTCGTGCCCCTCGCCTTGCGTGGAGCGCTTCACGCGCGGCAATAATCCCGACGCGCCGAGGATCCAGACGGTCACGACGATCGGGAAATACGCGACGTCGTACATCTGCCGCAGCTTCCACTCCCCTGCCCACAGCGCGTACGCCAGCCCGGCGATGTTCAGCAGCGCGAACGCGATCACCTCGCTCCACGCCAGCGTGTAACACACGCGCCGGTACACCGGGTTGGGCCGGTCCTCGGTGAATCGAACGATGTAGGGAGCGGGCTCGACGCCGGGGAGACGACCGCGCAGACCGGCGATGCCGGTACCCACGAGGACGGCACCCATCCAGACCAGCATCGGGGTATCGAAGCCGTGGTGGAACAGCCGGGCAGTCAACGGGCCTGGCGCGATGAAGAACACGAAGATCCAGATCGGCCAGTGCGCCAGCCGATAGCGGATCTTGTTGCGGGTGCGGATGCGCCGGTCGGCCGCACGCTCGACCCGCCGCGCGTGACCGACCTGTTGTTCGTAGGAGGGAGGAAGAATCGTTCGCAGCAAGCGCTTCAACTTTACTACGTGACCCGCACGAAACCCGCTCGGCCCAGCACCCAGCACCCAGCACCCAGCACCCAGCACCCAGCACCCAGCACCCAGCACCTAGCACCTAGCACCCAGCACCGTACTAGCACCGAGTACAGCGCACCAGCCACCGAGAACGGCTCTTGACAATTATCCGTAACGGATATATCCACTACGGATAAATGTCGCCTATTCGCAAGCCAACACTGGAAGAACGCGCGAACAGCCAGCTTCCGCTGACCTCGACGGTCATGCAGATCCTGCTCTCGCTTTCAGCCGAGGATCGCCACGGCCTCGGTATCGCCGCCGACATCAAGGCGTTCACCGAAGGAGGCAGCGTACTCGGCCCGGGCACGCTGTACGGCACGATCAAGCGCATGCTTGACGCGCACCTGATCGAGGACCTCGACAGCCCTGCTGGCGACAGCGATGATCCACGCCGGCGCTACTACCGCATCACACCTCTCGGCCGCCGCGTGCTCGAGCTCGAAACAGAACGGCTGGCGACGCTCGTTGGCACAGCGCATCGCCGGCGTGCGTTCAAACGTCCATGACTGCGGGCAGGCGAGACGTGCGAAAAAAGCCGGCGCATCTCCTCTTCCGCGCGTTGCTGGCGCTCTATCCGGCGCCATTCCGGCAGCGGTTCGGCAGTGAGATGCTGGATCTCTTCGCCGCGCGATACGACGCCGCGACGTCGCTCTCAGCCCGCCTGGCGCTCTGGCGATCGGTGCTCGCAGACACGCTCCCCGCCATTATTCGCGAGCGCGTTCCACAACACAGCGTCGTCGAGAACCTGAAGCAGGACATCACGCACGCATGGCGGGTCGTTCGCCGCGCTCCTGGCTTCTCGCTTTTCGTTGTCCTGCTGATGGCGCTCGGCATCGGCGCGACGACCGCCGCGTTCAGCGTCGTGCACGCCGTGCTGCTGCGGCCGCTTCCCTACCCCGATCCAGACCGGCTCGTGTTCGTCTGGGAACAGCGCCTCCAGGTCACTCGCAATACCGTCGGCGGACATGAGTTCCCTGTCTGGCAGCAGCAGAGCCGTTCGTTCGAATCCATGGGGGCGATAGCGTTCGATCGTGAGTTCAACCTGACTGGCGCCGGTGATCCGGTCGCGCTCAACGGTGTTCGCGTCACGTCCGATTTCTTCAAGGTGATGCGGGTAGAGGCGCTGCTCGGTCGCGTGTTCGGTTCCGACGCCGATGTGCCCGGTCACGGCGACGTAGCCGTCCTCAGTCATCGGCTGTGGATCGAGCGCTTCGGCGGCGATCGCGCGCTCGTCGGACGGACGATCGAGTTGAACGATCGCGCGTACATCGTTTCAGGAGTGATGCCGGAGGCCTTCGAGTTCCCGACAGCGCGGGAAGGAGCCGCGCCCGACCTCTGGACGCCGATCGCAGAGCCGATCCATCAATATCGCGGCCGCCACTATCTGTTCGTCGTGGGCAGGCTCGCGCCGGGCGTCGCCACTGCGCAGGCACGAACGGAGCTCGGAGGAATCGCCGAGGAAATCGCACGCGAGTTCCCGCCCAACAGGCAGCACACCGTCAACGTTCAACCGCTTCAGCAGGAGCTCGTGGCCGATGTCCGCAACGCCATCCTCCTCCTGTTCGGCGCGGTCGGTGTCGTGCTGGTCGTCGGATGCTGCAACATCGCCAACCTGTTGCTGGCGCGGGCGACAACGCGCCAGCAGGAAATCGCGGTCCGCGCCGCGCTCGGCGCCGGGCGGTCACGCATTGTCCGGCAGCTCCTCGCCGAGGGCGCGATTCTTTCCCTGGGAGGCGCCATCGCGGGGTTGTGCATTGCGAAATGGCTCCTGGCAGTCACCCGGTCCGCCGTGCCCGGTCACGTGCCGCGGCTGGCGAGCGCCACAATTGATCCCGCGGTGATCGCTTTCACCACGGCCGTCGCCATCGTGACCACGCTCCTCTTCGGCCTGGTGCCGGCCTGGCAATCGAGACGAGTCCAGGTCTCGGACCGTCTCAGATCCGGCAACAAGGGCGTGACCACGCCGAGGCGACACTCGCTGCGAAACGCGCTGATCGTCACCGAGGTCGCGTTCACCGTCGCGCTCTCGATTGGGGCCGCGCTGCTCGTGCAGAGCATCGTCCGGCTGCAGCGTGTGGATCCGGGCTTCGACAGCAGCAACGTGCTGACGATTGCGCTGCGGCTCCCCGAGGCGCGCTACCCGGGCGCGGAGCAGAAGCGCACGTTCTGGACGGCCGCGCTCGAGCAACTCGCACGCGCTCCCGGCGTCGAGAGGGTCGCCGCAACGAACATGGTTCCGCAAGGCGATGGCCTGTCGGGCATCATGATCGCTCCCGCGGGGCGTCCAGCCCCGCAGCCGGGCGAAGAACTCACGGCCCGGTATCGCATCGTTTCGACTGCTTACTTCAGAACGCTGGGCATCCGAACGCTGCGCGGCCGCAGCTTCGACCCGTCCGATGCGCGAGCCGCTGTGCCTCTGATCCGGTGGTTCGAGCAGCAGCCGTTTCCAGCACACTTCTCCGAATCGCAGGCGCCGCCGGCGGCGGTGATCAACGACACGATGGCACGCCAGATCTGGCCGGGCGAAGAACCCATCGGCCGAAAGTTCCGTGTTCTCTTCAGCCCGGCAATCACGGTTGTTGGTGTCGTCGCCGACTCGCGTAACGCGGCACTGAGCGACGAGCCGGTCGCCGAGTTCTATTTGAGCGATCTGCAGGAGCCGCAATCACGGATGTCGCTGCTGGTCCGCACGAGCAAAAGTCCTGAGGTGTTACCGGTGATCCGCAGCCTGCTCGCACGACTCGACCCCAGGCTGCCGATTGCTGTCGCCCGAACGATGGAGGAGGTCGTCGACACCAACCTTGCACTGCACAGGTTCGTCTCGACGCTGATGGGGGGATTTGCACTGACAGCCCTCGTCCTGATGACCGCGGGTCTGTACTGCGTCATCTCATACGTTGCGGCTCAGCGGACGCATGAGATAGGGATCCGATTGGCGCTCGGTGCCACACGCGTGGACATCGGGCGTCTCGTGACGAGAACCGGCCTCACGCTCAGCCTTGGGGGCGCGGCGCTCGGGGCGGTAGGTGGCTACTCCGCCGGCCTAGCCGCATCGACCATGCTGTTTCAGATCCAGCCAGCGGACCCGTCAACCTACTTCACTCTGATCGCTGCGGTGCTCGCGATCGCGGCTGCGGCGTGCTGGGTTCCGGCCAGGCGCGCGATGCGCGTGGATGCAGCCGCGGTCCTGAGAAACGACTAGACCCGGACGAGGAGCTGTGCAGAAACCAACTGTGTACGGAAGTTGCAGTCCTCTTCGTGGACGACGTCAGAAAACGAGGAGGTTGGAGCTCATGAAACGTTTCATTCAGTTTACGGCCGCGCTCGCGCTTGCGGTCGCGGTGAGCGCGTGCAACAACGCGCGGACGGACGACAACCGCGCAGCAACGGGCAGCGGCGGCGCCGTGGCCGGCACGTCCGGCTCATCGAACGCCGATCGTGATTTCGTGGAAAAAGCGTTGTCGTCTGGCAACGCGGAAGTCGAGCTCGGCCGGCTGGCGGAGCAGAAAGGCAACCACGCTGACGTGAAGGAATTCGGCGCGATGATGGTCCGCGACCATCAGGCTGCGGCGGCGGATCTGAAGCCGATTGCCGCAAAGTTGAATACGACGCAGGCTGAAGCGCGCGAGAACCACGACAACGACCTGCGCGACACCATGGAAGACCTGCAGAAGCTATCCGGTCGTGACTTCGACAAGAAATACATCGACGAGATGATCGACGACCACGAAAAGGACGTGCGTGACCTCGAGAACAAGGCCGAGCACGCGTCGAACCCCGACGTGAAGGCGTGGGCAGCGAAGACGCTCCCGACCGTGCGCCAGCACTTGGAGCGCGCGAAGTCGATCAAGGAAACGCTGGATCACGCGGGCGATACGAGCAGCCCCCCCAGCAAGTAACCACACATCTACCTATCATCGTTGGTGGTCTGGTTGCCGCGTCCCGGGGGACGCGGCAACGTCTTTCTCGGCAGCTTCTCATCGCGCATGGCCGCGTTGTACGCGAAGACAGCGATCACGGTGGCCTGCTGCACCATATCGTCGCGCTGCACGCGGTCGTATAGATCCATGTTCGAGTGGTGCGTTCGCGCGTTGTACTCCAGGCGATCGACCATGAACTGGAACGCAGGGATGCCGACGGTGTCGAACGACGAGTGATCCGTCGAGGCGACCGAGCGCGGCCCCAGCGACACGACGCCGAGGTCCCTCAGCGGTTCGATCCACTGCGCGAAGATCGGCTTGACGGCGAGATTCCCCTGCAGCCAGAGGCCGCGGACCCTGCCGGTGCCGTTATCTGAATTGAAATACACCGAAATCTTCTGGTGCGCTGGCTTCAGCTGCATGGTTGCAGGATCGCCGTAATGTTCGCGCACGTACGCGCGCGATCCCAGCAGGCCTTGTTCCTCAGCGCCCCAGAGCGCGACCCGGATCGTGCGGCGCGGCTTCACGCCGATCGCCTTGAGGATCCGCATCGCTTCCATCATCGCAGCCGATCCGGTAGCGTTATCGGTTGCCCCCGTGGCGGCGGCGACTGAATCGAAGTGGGCCCCGAGCAGCACGACTTCATCCTTCAGCACCGGATCGGCCCCTGGGATCTCGGCGATGGTGTTGAAGCCGAGACCTGAGGTGCCCGAAGAGCCCTCATCGTAAAACTTCGTCTCCAGATTGAGCTCCACCTTGATCGGAATCCCCTTCTCGAGAAGGCGGATCATCCGGTTGTAGTGCTCGACCGCGAGCGTCACGGAGGGCAGCACGGTCGCAGGATCGGATGTCCGCGAGCCGCCGCCCGTCGGGAAGATGGTTCCGCCGTCTGTGCGCTGCTGCTCGATGGAGAGATCGCTGCCAATGGAGGCCGTGAGAGCGTCGCCGCCGCGATTGAACACGGCGACGACTCCTTCGGCCTTGAGGAACTGCTGGATTCGGATCGCGAGGCTCTGACCGCCACTCGCTGCGCCGCGGCCGCGTCCCGCGGCAGCCGCAGCACCACCGCGTCCGCCCGCGGCGCGTCCGCGGGGAACCGGCGTCGTTTCAGCCTCGCGCAACTCCGCCTCACCCATTCGGGAGACGATCAGCCCTTCGAGCATCCGCACCTCGCGTTCCGGCTGCGTCAGCGCGATCTTGCCCGAGAGCTTGCCGCGGTACTTCTCGAGATCCGCCTCGCTGTCGATCTGCACGCGGACCACGTCGGCGGTGATCGTGCCGCTGGTCGACGGAGTCCAGGATCCGGGGAAGCCGATGAGCGGCTGCACCTGCGGCTCCATCATCGTCGCGTGAAAACGCACGAGCGACCATCCGCGTCCGAACTCGAAATGCTCGCGATGCGGGTTCGACAGGCCCCAGTCCTGGAACTTCTTCAGTGCCCAGTCGCTGGCCTGCAGGATGCCGGGACCGCCGGTGAGTCGAGGACCGTACACATCGGCGAGCCAGCCGATATGGTCCATGACCTGCGAACGCGAGAGCCCCTCGTCGCGGATCTGCGCGATGGCGGCGTAATCGAGCTTCTCGCCCGATTGCGCCGACGGCAATGCGACGAGGCAGAGGATCAGAACGATGGACGGGATGATGCGCATCCCGAAATTCTATCCGGCTCGCGGTCAGATCAGATTGGCCACGGCTACGGCGCCCCACATCATCAGAATGATCACCGCCGCGCCGCCGACCGACATCACGATACGCGCGCGCTGCGAGTACGGCTTCAGGTAAGTGCACTCACTCGACAGCATCAGCGCGGCGGGGATCGCGCCATACAGCAGCGCCTCGGAGAACGAGTTCCGTCCCAGCCGAACCTGGAGCCCGATCGCGATCACTGTCATAACGATCGAACCGCCGACGAGCCACGAGGCACTTCTCCACTGGTCCGATCGTGACACGGCTGCGGGACTGCAACGGAATGCATTCGTCATGGTCCGCTCTCCTTTGGAAACTGGGGGTTGATTGATGGCCGTCGATTGAGGATTGAACCGCGCGTCGATGGCGCCTGCGACAACATCGGCAACGGTGCGCAGCGACAGGTTGCCTTTCGCCAGCAGGGCCTGCATCTCGCTCCCGTAGCGGCGACGCCACGCACGCGGATAGAGACAAAGCAAAACGGACGACAGCGTGGCCATCGTCACGCTCCCGCTGATGACAGGCGGCGCCGCCCTGCGCGCGCGACCGCTTCGAGCGTGGTGAGGCGCAGCCTGAGCGCCTTTTCCCCGAGGCCGGTCATGCGATAGGGGTTGCGCCGATCCTCGGATCCGATCGGCTCGATGAGCCCTCGTGACTCCAGACGCGCGATAGCGCCGTAGAGCGTGCCGGGCCCGAGCTGGACATCGGCAATCGATCCGATGTCCTCGGTCATCGCGTAACCATGCTTCGGGCCGTCCGCCAGGCTGATGAGAATCAACAGTGCCGGCTCGGAGAAGCGCCCGAAGTCGTCGAGTTCATCTCTCGAATCGTCGCGCCGCTTTGCTACGCCACGCGTAATACGCATGGCGTAATATTACGCGCGGCGTAGTAGAGTGTCAAGAGGGTCGTGTTGCGGTCCGAAGCGTGCGCTCGAATCGCGGGGCGGCAGGGCATCCATCGCACACCGAAGCCGCCGGACTGCCTCGCGAAGCTCGTCAGCGTCGAGGCACGCGTATCCGAGCCGCGCGTACGGCTGCGGACGGCTGTCGAAGCGGAAGGCGCGCGCGGTCTGGAACGCGACACCGCGCTCGAGTGCCGCTCGCCCCCACGATTCAACGTCGATGGCGGATGCGCGCAGCCATAATGCGACGCCGCCAGACGGCACATCGAATGCGAGGCGGTCGCCGAAGGTGTCGCGCAGAAGTTCAGCGAGGGTGTCTCGGCGCAGTCGATAGATTCGTCCAACACGGCGGACGTGCCGCTGCACCTCGCCGTCCTCGAGCATTTCCGCGACGGCTGCTTCTGTCGCGCAATCCCCCTGCAGGTCGAGACACTCGCGGTGCGCCGCGAGGCGATCCAGCAGCTGCCGCGGCCCCGACACGAACCCCAGCCGAACACCGGGTGCGAGCAGCTTCGAAAAGCTGCCGACGTAGACGACGGTGCCGGCGGAGTCGCGGCTGGCGAGCGGCAGTTGCCGCGCGCCCTCGTAGTGGAACTCGTGATCGTAGTCGTCCTCGAGAATGGCGACGCGGTGCGCGGACGCGAGTTCGAGCAGGTGTCGCCGGCGCGCGAGCGACATCGTGACCGTCGTCGGGAACTGGCGCTGTGGCGTGACGTACACGGCACTGATGCGACGCGAGCGCAGCAGGTCCGCGAGGCGGCGAGTGTCGAGGCCGAACCGGTCGACCGGCACCGGAACCGGTTCCGCTCCGGCAGCCTGGAACGTCTGCCAGATCTGACGGTAACCGAGCGCCTCGACGGCGACGACGTCTCCCGGCCGTAGAATCGCCCGCGCCGTCAACGCCAGCGCCATCTGGCTCCCCCGCGTCACGAAGATCTGCTCCGCAGATACCGACATGCCGCGCGTTGCGCACAGCATCCCGGCAATCCCCGCACGAAGGCGCGGATGCCCCTGCGGATCGGAATATCCGAGCAGACGACCGCCACCCTTTTGCAACGCGCGACGATAGGCCCGCGCGAGCGGCTCGACATCGAGTAGCCGCGGATCCGGCGAGCTCGCGCCGAATACGAGTACGCCAGACAGATGCTCGGGAGACCTCTGCACGACGGGTGCGGGGGCGAGCGTGTACGGGGGGGCCACGGCCATGGTGGCAGGCGCGGTCCCGGCGCGCCGCTGACTGGATGGAACGGCCTGCGCGGCCACCATGCAGCCTCGGGCCGGCTGGGTCGTGATCCAGCCCTCTGCCGCCAGCTCCTCGTAGGCGGTAAGAACCGTGACGCGATTGACGCGAAGGCGGGCGGCCAGCGTGCGCGTGCCGGGCAGGACGTCACCCGGCTGCAAACGCCCGCGCGTGATTTCATCGACGAACGCGCGGGTGATCTGCAGATAGAGCGGCGCCCGGTCCGAACGATCGAGCGACAGCGCGAACTCCCACTGAGATCGACGCATGGCGGATCTCACGGTAATCCAGGTGCGTCGGCCATCGACTACGGATGTGACGAGTGTGTCCACGAAGACCCGGAAAGCCCCGAGTGGCGGGGCAGACCGCACGTCGTTGCGCCGAATTT
>Ga0247830_10000800_pt1 | contig 12009 bp, 10 predicted proteins | sample 12C_Control_Day5_FD_207766 | JGI IMG/M metagenome (GOLD analysis project Ga0247830, IMG submission 207766) | Soil microbial communities from agricultural site in Penn Yan, New York, United States - 12C_Control_Day5 | ecosystem: Environmental > Terrestrial > Soil > Agricultural land | place...
GGACGTAGTAGGCGCTGCCCGACCACAGGATGGTCGGATCGTGGGCGGGCGACACCGCGCCGGTCAGCGGCAGCACGCCGGTGGGCGCGTCGATCGCGGCGTCGACCGGGACGGGCGCATCGGGCGCATCGGGCGCGGCGGCGTCGACCGGCGCGGTGGCGTCGACCGGCGCGGTGCCGGGGCCGCCGCACGCACCGGCGGCGGCGGCCGCGACCAGCGCGACCAGGTACGGCTTGGGGGGCATCGTGGTCAGGGGCGGGCGAGCAGCTTGATCTCGTCGGCGGTGTAGGCGCGGCACGCGATGCGGAGCTCGTCGATGGCGCCGTCGAGGTACGGATCGGGGAACCGCGACCGGCCGAGCCAATTCTCGGTGGTGGCGGTGAAGTCGGACGGCGGCACGTCGGCGTTGGTCGCGCTGGCGACCGCCGCGCCGTCGACGTAGAGGGTGACGCGATCGGCGGCGTCCATGGTGACCGCGACGTGGTGCCAGGTGCCGTCGCCGGGGAACGGCGCGGGCGCGACCAGATCGAAGAGGCCCGACGGCGACACCATCGCGAAGTGCATGCCGGCGCCGTCGGTGGGCGCGAGGTAGATGAAGCGCTGGTTGCTGGTGCCGAAGTCGAAGATGCGCGACCAGTTGGTGAGGGTGTCGACCTTGGCCCAGGCCGCGACGGTGAGCTGGTCGGTGCAGCCGGCCAGCGGGCTGGTGGCGAGCGAGACGTGGGCGTCGCCGGTGCCGGGTAGATCGATGGCGCTGCCGGCGCGACCGGTGGTCCAGCCGACGCCCTGGGTCAGCGCGGTCGGCACGGCGCGGTCCGACGCGTCGGCGGCGACCTGGCCGGTGCCCTCGTCGAAGTGCCAGGCCGAGTAGTCGGTGCCCGGCCACGCCAGCGCCTGGATCTCGGCCTCGGTCAGCACCTCGTCGTAGACGCGGAACTCGTCGAGGGTGCCGTGGAAGCCGGGGTCGGGGAAGCGCGACTTGCCCAGCCACGAGTTGGGCGCGACCGGCTCCATCTCGAGCGGCGGCACGTCGGCGCCGCCGGTGATGGTGGCGACCCGGAAGCCGTCGACGTAGAGCTGGCGGCTGCCGCCGCTGCCGGTCAGGGCCACGTGCTTCCACACCCCGGTCGGCAGCGACGCGTCGGCGCTCAGCATGATCTCGTTGGCGCCGCTGCCGCCGTACGACGTGCTGTGCAGGCCGACCGGCGTCGACCCGGCGAAGCCGCTGACGGTGAGGAACATGAACCGGTTGGCCGGGTCGGGCTGGCCGTTGCCGATGTCGTAGATGCGCGTCCACGGCGTGTTCTCGGCGACGTTGACCCAGACCGCGATCGTGAAGTCGTCGACGTCGGTGAGCGCGCCGGCCGGCAGCGACACGAACTGGGTGGCCGGGTTGCCGCCGGCGAGGGCGAGGCCGCGCCCGTCGCGCCCGGCCGCCGTCCACGCGCTGGCGTCGGACAGCGTGCCGTCCTTGGCGCGCCCGGACTGATCGGTCACCGTCGTGCCCGAGTCCTCGAACGCGTAGTGCAGGACCAGCCGCGACGCCGGCGCGCCGTCGGGCTCGGGCCCGCCGTCGTCGCCGGGCGCCCCGTCGGGATTGCGGCCGTCGGGGTCGGAGCCCGCCGCGTCGATCGGATCGCCCCCGCCGCCGCCATGGTTGTCGCCGCACGCGGCGCAGGAGAACACGGCCAGCGCGAGGCCGGCGCTACGAAGACGTCTCGTCATGGTTCACCTCAACGTGCTGAGAGCATCTTGATCTCGTCGGGCGTGAAGGCGCGGCACGAGATGCGCAGCTCGTCGATCGCGCCGTCGAACGCGGGATGCGCCACGCGCGAGCGACCGAGCCAGTTGTCGGTGGTGGCGGCGAAGTCCGACGGGCGGACGGTCGGGCTGGTCTGCTGCTTGGCGACCGCGCCGTCGACGTAGAGCAGGACCGTGCTGGCGTCGACGACCAGCGCGACGTGATGCCACTCGCCGTCGTCGGCGATCGCCGGCGCGGTGGTGACCAGGTCGAAGGTCCCGGCCGGCGACTGCATGCCGACGTGGGTGCCGGTGCCGTCGGTCGGGGCGAGGTAGAGGTACAGCGCGGTGCCGGTGCCGAAGTCGAACAGGCGGCTGTTGGCGGTCAGGGTCCCGACCTTGACCCACAGGGCGATCGACAGCCGGTTGGTGCACCCGGCCAGCGGGCTCGACGCCAGCGCGACGTGCGGCCCGCTCGAGCCGGCGGCGCCACCGGGCAGGTCGAGCGCCATGCCGAGCCGGCCGGCGGTCCAGCCGGCGCCGCCGCTGGCGGTCGCGCCGTTGGCGCGATCGGACGAGTCGCGGGCGATCGTCCCCTCGCCGTCGTCGAACCGCCAGTACGAGTAGTCGGTGCCCGGCCAGGCCAGCTCGGCCAGCTCGGCCGCGGTCAGGATGCGATCGTAGATGCGGAAGTCGTCGAGGCTGCCGCTCAGGCCGGGGTCGGAGGCGAACCGCGACCGCCCGATCCACGAGTTGGGCGACAGCGGCTCCATCTCGCGCGGCGGCACGTCGGGCGCGCCGGTCAGCTCGGCGACCGGGAAGCCGTCGACGAACAGCCGGCGGGCGCCGGCGGTCCCGGTGATCGCGACGTGCTTCCACACGCCGGTGGGCAGGAAGGCGCGCGCGCTCAGCAGCGCCTCGTTGGCGGTCGACCCGCCGTACGAGGTGGTGTGGAGGCCGACCGACTGGTCGGCGTCGAAGCCGGCCACGGTCATGAACATGAAGCGGTTCTGGGGATCGGGCGCGCCGTTGCCGAGGTCGTAGATGCGGGCCCACGGCGTGTTGACCGCGACCTTGATCCACGTCGCGATCGTGAAGTCGCCGACGTCGTCGAGGACGCCGCTGGGCAGCGTGACGTACTGGGTCGCCGGCGCGCCGCCGCCCAGGGTCAGGCCACGGCCGGTCCGCCCGGTGTCGCTGCGCGCCGCGGCGTCGGACAGCATGCCGGCGAAGCCGTGTCCGGACACGTCGGCGACCATCGTGCCGTCGCCCTCGAACGTGTAGTGCAAGCGCAGGTTGGGCACCGGCGCGCCGTCGATGCCGACGGCGCCGTCGTCGTCGGCGCCGTCGGGGCGGTCGGTGGCGGCGTCGCGGTCGCCGGCGAGCAGGCCGTCATCGATGACGCTGCAGCCGGCGGCGACGACCAGACTCGCCAGCGCGAGGTGTTGGGCATTACGGATGGCGAAGGTGTTTATCGGCATGGCGCAGCTCGTCAATCAGTCATTTCGCTTATAAGGATTCGATTCCATCTCCTCCATCAGCGCTCGCTTGCTGTCCGTGCGATTCGGAGGCAGCGGCGGAGGCACGGGCGCTGACACTTCGGCGCGCGGGAGAGGGGCCGCGACCGGCTCGACGGCGGCCCGCGTCGCCGGCGGCCGGGGACGCTCGCGCTCGCGGCGCAGGGGGGCCCGCGGTGGCGCGCTGCGCTGCGGCATCGCGCGGGTCGCCGCCGCCGGCGGCGGTGCGACGGCCTCGTCGGCGGCGGCCTCGGCGACCTCGTCGACGCGCGGCGCCGCCGGTGGCGGGCTCGGCTCGGGTCGCGCCAGCGGCGTCACCGTCGGGACGATCGTCGGCAGCGGCGCCGGCGCCGGCGCCGACGCCGGCACCTGCTCGAGCTGGCGCGGGGTGGCGAACGCGCGGTACCCGGCGAAGCCGAGCCCGTTGATCGCGACGAACAGCGACACGACCGAACGATCCCTCATCGCAAGATCGAACGTAGCTCGATCGCGCCTGTAAGAATCAAGGGCATGTGTCTGAGTCGATGTGGACGCTTACCCGAGTAGATTGCGATGTTGAGGTCCATGACAGTCGAGATCGGGGCAGATGACGGTCATTGACTTGGCGGCCGCGGTTCGCGACATGATGACGGCATGACGCGGCCCATCCCGATCGTTGCTGTTGCAATCATTCTCGCGGGCTCGAGCGTCGCCGCCGCCGACGACGTCCACGCCGCCGAGGAGGCGTTCGCCCGGGCTCAGAAGAAGTCGCTCGAGGGCAAGCCGGGCGAGGCGGCCGACCTCTACGAGCTCGCCGACCAGCTGGCGCCGTCGGCGGCCGCGCTGCGCAACGCGGCGCGCGCCCGCTACGCGGCCGGCCACCTGGCGATGGCGGCGACCGACGCCGCCGAGCTGCTCCGCCGCTACCCCGACGACGCCTCCTCGCGCAAGGTCGCCGAGGCCATCCTCGACGACGTCGGGCCGTCGCTGGCCCGGGTCGAGGTCACCTGCGACGCCGCGTGCGCGGTGCTGCTCGACGGGCGGTCGGCGTCGCGCCACGACGGCTCGGTCCACGCCCTGTTCTCGCAGCCGGGGGACCACGAGGTCACCGCGGTGTTCGACGGTGGCGGTGAGGTGGTGCGCAAGGTCTCGCTGCGCGCCGGCCAGCCGACCTCGCTCAGCTTCGCGCCGCCGCCGGTCGAGGTCGAGCCGGCCGCGGTCGGCGCCGTCGCCGCGCCGCGACGCCGCGACGGGCTCGGCCGGGCCTGGTTCCTCGGCGGTGCGGTGGTCACCGTCGGGCTGGGCGCGGTCGCGACCTACCAGGGCCTGGCCACGCTCGACGATCGCGACCAGATCCGGACCCTGGTCGCCGCCGGCGATCAGGCCGGCGCCGAGGCCGCCTACGACGACGCGCGCGATCGCCAGCGGCTCACCAACCTGCTGTTCGGTGCCACCGCGGCGGCCGGCGTGGCCACGCTGGTCGTCGCGTACTTCACCGACTGGTCGGGCGCGGAGGCGGTGCAGGTCACGCCGACCGCCGGCGGCGGCGCGGTGTCGTTCGCCGGCCGCTTCTAGCCGGTCGGCCGGTCCTGGCCCCGCCGGGCTGTGCGCGCGGTCACAGCGCGGGGACGACGAACAGCCAGAACAGCGCGCTGGCCAGCACCATCGCGGCGACCAGCCGCCAGTTGGTCGGCGCCGCCGGTGCCGCCGCCGCGCCGGCCACGCTGACCGCGCTGACCGCGCCGGCGCCCAGCCGGCCGGCCCGGGTCGGCGACGTCGCCGGGATCGACGGCGTGCGCGACCGCGACGGCGTCGGGTACGACGACGACTCGAGCGCCGCGCGGCGATCCTGCTCGAGCGATTCGTCCTCGGGCAGGGTGGCGCGCACCACCGCGCCGAGCGCGTCGGCGCCGAGATCCCAGCCGTGGCGGTGGGCGACCTCGCGCAGCGCCTGGCCGAACTGGTCGGCGTCGTCGTAGCGGTCGTCGCGATCGCGGGCCAGCGCGCGCATCACCACCGCCTCGAGGTCGCGCGGATAGTCGGGGACCCGCGCCGACGGCAGCTCGATCGGATCGTGGAGGATCGCGTGCATCGTCTGCAGGTCGTTGTCGCGCCGGAACAGCCGGTCGCCGACGGTCATCTCCCACACCACGATGCCGAGCGCGAAGATGTCGCAGCGGTGGTCGAGCGGCTGCATCGTGATCTGCTCGGGCGCCAGGTAGCCCGACTTGCCCTTGATCGTCGTCGCCTTGGTCAGGGGCTCCGACGCCAGCGCCTTGGCGATCCCGAAGTCGACCAGCTTGGTGTGGCCGTCGTAGCCGACGAGGATGTTGGACAGGCTGACGTCGCGGTGGATCACGTGACGCGGCTGACCGTCGGCGTCGCGCTCGAAGTACGCGTAGTGCAGCGCGTCGCACACCGACGTCGCGATGCGCAGCGCCGGACCCATCGGCAGGCCGCCGAGGCCGAGCTTGCGGTGGATTCGCAGCAGGTCGAGGACCGTACCGCCGCGTACGTATTCCATCGCCAGCATATAGCCAGTCGTGTCCTGCAGCAGCTCGTAGACGTGGATGATGTTGGGGTGCGTCAGATTGGCGATGATCTGAGCTTCATTGAGGAACATCGCCACGAAGTCGCCATTGCCCAGCAGGTCGGGGTGCAGCGACTTGAGCACCACCAGCCGGTTGAACGCGACCGGTCCGAGCTGGTACGCGAGGAACACGTCACCCATCCCGCCCGAGGCGAGCTTCCGGACGATGCGGAAACGCTCGTCGAGCGGAGCCCCCAGTTCCGACGCTTGGTACGGCTGAGTCACGGTGCTCGTCGACAGCCTGCACGCCTGGCCGTGTGGGTGTCAAGGCACTGATCAGAAGGGCTTGGCAGACTGACACCGACGTCGGCGCCGGCGCACTGCTTGCAGCCATTGACCGGCACAACCTCAGCAGGAGGACTTCAATGCCGTTTCTCTCGTCCGCAGCCTGGGTGGCTCACGACGTCGGCCTGGCCGCTGCGATCGGCGGTCAGCTGTATGGCACCAACGCGATGCACCCGGCGCTCAAGCGGATCCCCGATCCCGATCAGCGCGATCAGGTCGCCGACATCGCCTGGCGGCGCTTCTCGTGGTGGAACCTCGCCGCCCACGCGGTGGTCGCCGCCACGTGGATCGCCGGGCGCACGATGCTGACCGGACGCGAGGCCGGCAAGCACGCGCGCCGGCTGACCATCGCCAAGGACGCGCTGGTCGGGATCGCCGTCGCGACCGGCATCGGCACCGTCGTGCTCGGCCGCATCCTCGGCCGCAAGGCGCGCCACCTGCAGGGCCCGCAGCGCGCGCTCGAGGGCAGCGCCGACCCGAAGGTGCTGCGGCTCGAGCGCCTGTGCAAGCGGGTCGCCGACGTCAACCTGATCGCCAACCTCGGCGCGCTGGGCACGACCGCGGTGCTGGCCATGGAGGCCAGCGAGTCGCCGCGGTTCTTGCTGCGCAGCCGCAGGTTGCCGTAGCGCGCCGACCGCTCCCGCTTTACAGGCGCGAGGTGGCGTGGGAGCCTGGGCGGCGAAGGCTCAGCCCGGGCTTCCTTCTATTCTTCTTCGCACTGGTGCGAGCCCGAAAAGGGCGGCCGCACCACCGACATCGATCTGTCGGTCGCGTTCTACGACGACGCGTGGACGTACCGCGACGTGTGCTCGTACTACCAGCTCACCTGCGACGATCCGGCAGGGCGGCGCATCGCGACCAGCGCGGGCGATCTGCGCAGCGCGCCGTTCCCCGACGGCGCGTCCGAGCTCGTCGACATCGACCGCGAGGTCGCGCTCGCCGCCGGCTTCCGCTACGCGGTGATGGTGGTCGACAACTACGCCGGCCTGGCGTTCGCGCAGCTCGAGCGCGGGTTCGCCGGCCTGATGGTGCGCGACGATCCCGGCGGCGACCACTTCGACGCGCGCACCGTCGAGCTCAAGCTCGACCTCCACGGCGACAACGGCGTGTTCCTGCCCCTGGTCCTCGATCTGCGCGAGGGCACGCTGCACTGGCTCGACGTCCACGCCACCGGCGAGCTCGAGTTCAACAACGTCGCGTCGTCGGAGGGCGACATCTCCCGCATCTGCCCGCAGACGATGGCCTACTTCGCGGCCGGATCGCGCCTGTCGATCTTCGACCTCGCGCTGCTCCACGCCGCCGCCCGCGCCCGCCGGGTCTACGTGCGCGGCGATGACACCCGGGTCTACGTGCGCGGCGACGGCGAGAGCGCGGCCGGGTTCCTGGCCCGGATCACCACCACGCCCGGCGAGCCGGCGGCGCTGCCGGTCGGCGCCGACGGCCCGCCGGTGTTCGCGGCGCTGCTGCGCGGCGACGTCGACCTGCCCGCCGGCAGCACCTGCTACGCGCTGTTCCGCCAGCGGATCACGAACCCGATCGCCGCCGCGGACCTGCTCGCGTAGCGCTGGCGGCGCCGGCCGCGCCGGCCAGCCATGGCGCCAGCACGGCGTCGACGTCGGCGCGCACCCGGCGCGCGGCGGTGCCTTCTTGATGGATCGCCCAGGTCAGCAGCGACCCCGCGACCGCGACCTCGACCGCGCGGGCGAGGGCGGCGGGATCGGCGTCGGCGGTCAGCTCGCCGGCGGCGATCGCCGCGGCCAGCAGGTCGCGCACGGCCGCGCGGGTCGCCCGCGCCTGGGCCCGGACGTGGCCGTGCAGCTCGGGATCGCTCAGGTCGAGCTGCAGGTAGCCGAGGTGATGGGCCAGTCCCTCCGGCGCCTCGCCCATCGTCGCCATCGACGCCGCGTAGGCGCCCACCGCGGCCAGCGGCGAGCGATGGGCGGCGCGCAGCGCGGCGAACCGCGCCGGCGTCTCGGCGGCAGCGGCGCGGGCCAGCGCGATCATCAGCCCGCGCTTCGAGCCGAACCGCTGGACCAGCGCGCTCGCGGTCACGCCGGCCGCGCCGGCGACGTCGGCCAGGGTCCACTGGGACGGACCGAGGCGCACCATCACGTCCTGGGTCGCCGCGAAGATCTCGGCGTCGCTGGCCTTGCGCGGCCGCGGGCTCACCGCGCCCTCGCCCGCGCTTGACGGGTGCGGCACCCTCGTCTAGACAATAACTGCATCGCCGTTAAGTAATAGCCCGGCGCGCGCGCGCCGACCAGCCCCGGAGCCCGCCATGTCCACCTCCCGTCCGCTCGACGGCCGCGTCGCCGTCGTCGCCGGTGCCACCCGCGGCGCCGGCCGCGCCATCGCGATCTGCCTCGGCGAGGCCGGCGCGACCGTGTACTGCACCGGCCGCAGCGTCGGCGCCCCGTCGACGCCCGGCCGGCCCGAGACCACCGACGAGACCGCCGCGCTGGTCGCCGCCCGCGGCGGTCGCGCGGTCGCGGTCCAGGTCGATCACACCCGGCCCGAGCAGGTCGCCGCGCTGTTCGCGCGCGTCGCCACCGAGGCCGGCCGCCTCGACGTGCTGGTCAACAACGTCAACGGCGACGATCTCACCGACTGGAGCCATCCGTTCTGGGAGTCGTCGCTCACCGACGGCCTGCGCATGCTCGAGCGCGGCGTCGCCAGCCACGTGATCACCTCGCACGCCGCCCTGCCGCTGATGGTGAAGACCGGGCGCGGCCTGATCGCCGGCATCACCGACCTCGGCACGCCGTCGTTCTTCTACGGGCTGGTCAAGGGCTCGGTCATCAAGATGGCCGCGCTGCTCGCGCCCGAGCTGCGCGCCCACGGCATCGCCGCGGTGGCGGTCGCCCCCGGCTTCCTGCGCTCGGAGGCGATGCTCGAGCACTTCGGCGTCACCGAGGCGACCTGGCGCGACGGCATCGCCAAGGACAAGTTCTTCGCCGAGTCGGAGACCCCGTTCTACGTCGGCCGCGCGGTCGCCGCGCTGGCCGCCGACCCCGACGTGCTCGAGCGCTCCGGCCAGCAGCTCACCTCGTGGGGACTGGCCGAGGACTACGGCTTCACCGACGTCGACGGCCGCAAGCCGCACTGGGACCGCTTCTTCGGCCGCGAGATGGACGCCCACTGGGCCGCGTTCGTCGACGCCGTGCGCGCCGAGGCCGGGGCGCGCGGCCTCGACCCGGCGGCGATCGCCGCCGACCGGGCGGCGCTGACCGTGCGGCTGCCGCGCGCCGGCGCCTCGCCGCGGTCCCACGTCGTCACCGACGTCCAGCTCCTCTACACCGAGCCGGCGACCCTCGCCGCCACCACGCTCGACCGGCTGAGCGGCCGGCCCGTGCCCTGAACCGCGGCCCTCACCTACGTCCGGTTCTCGCCGGTGCAATCAGCGTTGCAAGATCACCTGAAGCCGTTCGTTCCGACGTCGAAGGACGGCGTCCACGGGCCAGGCGAGCGCAGGTTGCGCCGCACTTCGACGTCCGCGCCGGTCGCTGCGCTCCCTCCGCGTCGCTCAGTACGAACGGTTCGTTGGAAGGCGGCGCCCGCGGGCCAGGCGAGCGCAGGTTGCGCCGCACTTCGACGTCCGCGTCGGTCGCTGCGCTCCCTCCGCGTCGCTCAGTGCGAACGGTTCGTTGGAAGGCGGCGTCCGCGGTGCAGGCGAGCGCAGGTTGCGCCGCACTTCGACGTCCGCGTCGGTCGCTGCGCTCCCTCCGCGTCGCTCAGTGCGAACGGTTAGATAGAAGGGGACGCGTCATGTCTTCATTTCGCCTGGTGAACGGCGTGTTCACCCAGTCTGCTGCGACATGACAGATCCAAGGCCGCGGAACCATGTGTTCCGTTCGTCCTGAGCGAGGCCGACCGACGAAGGAGGGAGGCCGACGTCGAAGGACCGCGCTGGCGGCGTCCGCGGTGCAGGCGAGCGCAGGTTGCGCCGGACTTCGACGTCATCGTCGGTCGCTGCGCTCCCTCCGATTCGCTCGGTGCGAACGGCAATCGGGTGTGCGCGCGCAGGCCGGCCTCGGCCGGCACTTTCATCCGCGCGCGCAACGCGGCCTCGGGCGAGGACTGCAGCCGCGCGCGCAGCGCGGTGTCGATCCGGCTACTGCAGCCGCGCGCGCAGCGCGGTGTCGATTCGGCTACTGCATCCGCGCGCAGCGCGGTGTCGATCCGGCTACTGCATCCGCGCGCGCAGCGCGGTGTCGAGGGCGTCGAGGAACTGCTCGGTGGTCAGCCACGGCTGCGCGGGGCCGATCAGGATGGCCAGGTCCTTGGTCATCTTGCCGGCCTCGACGGTCTCGACGCACACCTTCTCCAGGGTGTCCGCGAACCGGACGACGTCGGGGGTGCCGTCGAACTCGCCGCGGTACTTGAGGCCCTGGGTCCAGGCGAAGATCGACGCGATCGGGTTGGTCGAGGTCGGCTTGCCCTTCTGGTGCTCGCGGTAGTGGCGGGTCACCGTGCCGTGGGCGGCCTCGGCCTCGACGGTCTTGCCGTCGGGGGTGAGCAGCACCGACGTCATCAGGCCGAGCGAGCCGAAGCCCTGGGCGACGCTGTCCGACTGGACGTCGCCGTCGTAGTTCTTGCAGGCCCACACGAAGCCGCCGTCCCACTTGAGCGCCGACGCGACCATGTCGTCGATGAGCCGGTGCTCGTAGACGATGCCCTTGGCCTTGAACGCGGCCGCGAACTCCTCGTCGAAGACCTTCTGGAACAGGTCCTTGAACCGACCGTCGTACTTCTTGAGGATCGTGTTCTTGGTCGACAGGTAGACCGGCCAGGCGCGGTGCAGGCCGTAGTTGAAGCAGCTGCGGGCGAACCCGATGATCTGCTCGTCGAGGTTGTACATACCGAGCGCGACGCCGCCGCCCGGGAAGTCGAACACCTTGTACTCGACCGGCGCGCCGCCATCCTTGGGCGTGTAGGTCATGGTCAGGGTGCCGGGGCCGGGGAGCACGAAGTCGGTCGCCCGGTACTGGTCGCCGTAGGCGTGGCGGCCGACGACGATCGGCTTGGTCCAGGTGGTGACCAGGCGCGGCACGTTGCTGCAGATGATCGGCTCGCGGAAGATGGTGCCGCCGAGGATGTTGCGGATGGTCCCGTTGGGGGACTTCCACATCTGCTTGAGGCTGAACTCCTGCACCCGCGCCTCGTCGGGCGTGATGGTCGCGCACTTGACGCCGACGCCGTACTGCTTGATGGCGTTGGCGGCGTCGACGGTGACCTGGTCGTTGGTCTGGTCGCGGTGCTCGATGCCGAGATCGAAGTACTTCAGGTCGATCTCGAGGTACGGCAGGATCAGCTTGTCCTTGATGAACTTCCAGATGATGCGCGTCATCTCGTCGCCGTCCATCTCGACGACGGGATTCTTGACCTTGATCTTGTCCATCTCCCCGCGTTGGTAGCCCGAAACCGGTCGCCCGCGCTACGGATCTTGGGGCCGCTTGCGCGCGCGGTCCCGAACTTCCCGACCGTCACGTGACGACACGCGCCGGCCGCGTGTCGCTGGCGCCGGCCCCGCGGCCTCGCGATTCCGGGCGGATCGGTGGATCGGTGGGCTCGCCGGTGGCGCATCGCTTGCTCTCCCGCCGGCCCATGCGCACCCTCGCCCTGTCCGCGTGCTTGCTCCTGCCGGCGTGCCTCGCCGGTGACCCGTCCGACCTCGGCGCCGACCGCGGCGAGATCGAGATCTCGGTCGCGCCGCCGCCCGAGGTCAACTGCCTGGTCGTGCACCTGGAGGATCAGGACGGCGACCTGCGCGACTACCCGGTCGACCTGGCCGCGCACCTGACGCTGCCCGACATCGTGGTCGGCACCTACTGGGTCACCGCCGGCGCCTACGCCGCCGACGGGTGCTGGAACCTGCCGGCGCGGCCGCCGTGGTCGACG
>Ga0247830_10000801_pt1 | contig 12003 bp, 3 predicted proteins | sample 12C_Control_Day5_FD_207766 | JGI IMG/M metagenome (GOLD analysis project Ga0247830, IMG submission 207766) | Soil microbial communities from agricultural site in Penn Yan, New York, United States - 12C_Control_Day5 | ecosystem: Environmental > Terrestrial > Soil > Agricultural land | place: USA...
CACGAGGTGATCCCGTGCGCGTACGACTGGCGTCAGTCAACCGCGACATCGGCCGGGTCGCTGGCCGCGACGATCGCAGGCCTGCTCAAGCAACCCGCCCGCACCGTCCGCATCGTCGCCCACGGCGTGGGCGGGCTGGTCGTCGAGCAGATGGCTCGCGGACGCGCGGACCTGTGGCAGGAGCTCGCTAAGCGCGATGGCGCTCGTGTCGTGCTGCTCGGCACGCCGCACGCGGGCACCTATGAGGCCCTCGAACTGCTCCTGGGGACACATCCGATCGCACAGCAACTGGCGATGCTGGATCCGAAGACCGGCACGCGCGGCGTCATCGAGATCCTGCAATCCTTCCCGGGCATTCTCGAGCTCCTGCCGAAAGATGCGCCGGCATTCACGACCCGCCAGGGCTGGCGTAGGTTTGCCGCGGTACGTCGCGGCGCCGAGGAGCCGGATGCCGCGCTCCTCAAGAACGCGAGAGCCGTTGCGAGCGCTCTCGAAGGCGAGCCGATCGCCCTCGACATCGTGTGCAACGTCGCCGGCACCGCGCCACGCACGGTCTTCGGCGTCGAACTGCGGGAGGGCCGCGTCGTCCTCAAGCTGACGACCGAAGGCGACGGGCGCGTGACGCACCAGTCCGCGCGCGTGAGGAATCTCGCGACCTGGTACGGCGATGCCCCGCATGGCGACCTCGCGTCCGACGCGCGAACTCTCGACGCCATCCAGGAGCTGCTCCAAACCGGGACGACCAAGCTGCTCCCCGGCGCCCCACCAAGCGCGAGCCGTGGAGGCGAGCGGGTCAGGCAGACGGTTCCCGAGCAGGTCCTCTACCCGACGGAACGGGACCTTCGTGTGGGCGCCTTCGGAAAAACCGCAAAGCGCGTCCACGAAGGCAGGCACGAGGCGCCCGCGGGGTTCCTCGTCACCGTCGTGCACGGCGATCTGAGCTTCGCGCGCTTCCCCATCGTCGTCGGCCATTACGAGGCCGACACCATCATCGGCGCGGAAGCCGTCATCGATCGCCTGTTCGATGGCGCGCTGACGACACGCTACAACCTCGGGTTGTACCCGGGGCCGCTCGGCACACACGCGGTCGTCGTCCGGGAGCCCACTCCGCTTCAGAAGGCGTTGCAGCTGCCGCCGGGGGCAGTCGTTGTCGGCCTCGGCCGCTGGGGTGAGCTGACCGCGGGACAAATCGCCAACATCATCCGGCGCGGCGCCATCGAGTACGTCTTGCAGCTCGATAACTATCAACCTGGCCAGCGAGCTTCGCGCGGCGCCAGGGACGTTGGCCTGAGCGTGCTCTTGATTGGCGCCACCGCTTCGAATCTGTCGACCGAGGATTCGGTGGCGGCCATCCTGCGCGGCATCGCGCAGGCTAATCTCGAGCTGCAGACGTTCGTCGAGCGTGTGCGCACGAGAATCTCGGAGGTCGAGATCGTCGAGCTGTACGTCGACAGCGCGATCGAGGCGGCGCGGGCGGCCAAGCATCTCGCTGGTCCTCTCAGCGAAGAGCTGAAGATCCCGATCGAGGCGGCGCCGCTGCTCCAGCGTGGCCGCTACGGGCGGATGCGGTGGGCGGGCACCCGCAACCTCGATGCGTGGCGGCGCTGGCAGGTCACCGTGGACCGCGCGCCGGAAGACAGACCGGAGGTGCCGCGTGCGCTGCGCGCATGGCTCGGCACCGCGGCGCGCACCAAAGCAGCCGATCCCGCGCTATTGAGCGCCCTCGCCGAGATCGCGGTGGCGGATGTCGCGCAACCACCCCGCGACCGCCTTCGCTTCGTGTCGCTCTCCGATCGGGCGCGTGCTGAGGTCTGGCTCGACCAGCATCAGCCGGAGTTGATCGAACGGCTGATCCAGGCTTCCGTCACCGACACGTCGTACAAGCCCGAGGACGCTCGCGTCATGTTCGAGCTGATGGTGCCCAACGATCTCAAGGACGGGCTCGGACAACTGTCGAACGTCGTCTTCGTGCTCGACGGCGACACGGCCGCGTATCCGTGGGAGTTGATGACCGACTCAGGCGAGAGTCCGCTGTGCACCCGGCTCCGCATGGTGCGGCAGCTGCAAAGCGCCACCTTCCGTCAGCATCTCCGCGTCACGACGTCCAGATACGCGCTCGTCGTCGGCGATCCGAAGGTGACGCCGCCATTCCAGCAACTGGACGGCGCCATCCTCGAAGCAGACGTCGTTGAAAAGACACTGGCTGCCACGAAGCAGAACCCCAGAGACATGTTCGAACCGATCCGCGTGCCGCCCGGGGCGACGGCACGCGATGTTTTCGCGGCCCTCTTTGCCAGGCCGTATCGCATCATCCACCTGGCCGGGCACGGCGAGTATCGCCCGGAGGCCGGGAGCACCCGCGAACGCAGCGGCATGGTGCTCGACAACGGCATCTTCCTGACGGCGGCGGAGGTCCGGAAGATGGCACAGGTGCCCGAGCTCGTCTTCCTGAACTGCTGCTCGATCGGACAGACGGGGCCGGAGCGCGTCGACGCTCCTTATCGCCCCTACAACCGTCTCGCGGCGAGCATCTCGCGCGAACTGATCGAAATGGGCGTCCGCGCCGTCGTAGCCGCCGGGTGGGCGGTGCGCGATGATGCGGCGCTGGTGTTCGCGGAGAAGTTCTACGACGAGATGTTGAACGGCGCGACGTTCGGGCGCGCCTTGATGGAAGCACGCATCGCGACCTGGCGTCGGTTTCCCGACTCGAATACCTGGGGCGCCTACCAGGCCTACGGAGATCCCGACTTCCGCCTGGTCCTCAAAGGGTCGGCTGCACGAAGCCACGGCCAGGTCGCCCACGAGGAACTGCTCGAGCAGATCGATCGGATCTGGAAGCACGCGCGGACGATCGACGTTCAGGAAACGTACGGCGCCGACAAGGACGCGACGGCCAAGGGCAAATCCGACCAGCTGCGCCACCTCGAGGCGCTGCTGGCGGATGTACCACAGGCCTGGCTCGACCGCAGCGACGTCCGCATCGCTGTTGCTGAGGCATTCGGGGAGCTGGGCGGTTACCCGAAGGCCATCGAGCACTACCGGTTCGCCCTCGACACCGGAGAGCTCGATAGCAAAACGACCATCAAGGCGGCGGAACAGCTCTTCAACCTGACCGCGCGCCAGGCGGAAGTCGACAAGGACCCCAAACGCTTGCGCGATGCGATCACGCGCTTGAAGGCGATGCAGGGCGTCGGCGCCACGTCCGAGCGCTTCAACCTGCTCGGCAGCGCGTACAAGGGGATGGCGAAAATCGCCAGGACGCCCGCCAGCGTGCGCAAGGCGGTCGAGGATGCCGCCAGGTTCTATGGTGAGTCAGCTCGACATAATACGGAACGCGGCAGCTTCGACCATTACCCGGTCGTGAACCGCGTGGCGCTCCTGGCCGTCCTGGGGAAAGCTCCCAAAGATTGGGCGGAGCAGCTGAACGAATCGGCGCTCAACGCGCATGAGCGCTTCCAAAAGTACCGCGGCACGAAGGACGCGGTCTACCACGCCATCGCGCCCGCCGACATCGCCGTCGTCCGCGCGCTTTCAGACAAAACGCTGTCCTCAGCGGGCGCCAAGCGCACGGCCGCGATCAACGAAATCGTCGGGCAGTACCAGCAGACGCTCAGCGCTGTTCAGGCCACGCCGCGACAAGTGGACTCGGTGGTACGGCAGATCAAGACGCTGGCGGCGTTCATCGACAAGCTCGGTGGCGCGAAGCTCGCGGGCGCCGAGAAGCTGCGACGCGACGCCCTGACAGAGATCGCGGACGCACTCGGTTGATGGCGGATGACCGGCGATCCACGTCAGTCGAGTTTGTAGCGACGGTCAGTTGGTGAAGGTTATCGTTCGCCAGGCGCTGATCTGCACCCGCCCCGACTGGCCGATGACCCACACCCGCCAACGGTGAGGCTGCGCTCCACTGCCGAAAGGCGCCGGCATGCGGACGAGGCCCGAGGTGCCGCGAGCGGCGACGGCATCGAAGACGCTGTCGGCCCAATTCGATCGATCCCAGTCGGATTGAGATTCGACCAGATAGCCGATCCGCAGCGGTTCCGCGGTTTGCCATACTCGCGTACCGGCACCTCCCGATCGAGCATCAGCGACCGCTCCACAGCACTAATCCGCTCGAGCGGTTGAACAAGGAGATCAAACGGCGCTCGAACGTGGCGGGATCTTTCCCACACCGTGTCCGCGCCGTCGTCGAACTCAGGGAAGGCGTGCGCGATTCGCGGCCCGAACCGGACTTGAGGTAGCACTCGAAGCGGAGGGCGGTATCCTCCTCCGTGAACTCGATGGAGACGTGCAGCTTCCATGGGCGTCGCATCGCCGTGTGTGGGCCCGGTCGCGGTCCTCAGGGCGGCCTCGTCGATAAGCATCTCCGCGTGGTACTGGCGCATATCGGCTCGGCCCTGGACCCGATGGCGCCGAGTTCGCGAACTCGAGTCCTTCGGCGAAGTAGCGCTTCGCGCGCTCCCAGTCGCCGCCCGCGGCAGCGGCGCGGCCGGCGGCAACGCGTGTGAGTGAAGTGGGGCCACCGGTGGAAGTCTTCTCCGGCGGTCTTATCAAGCGTCGTGGCGACCGTCGGAATCCTGCCGCCGCTCGACATGCGCCACAGGCCGGCTTGTGAGGGCCCCGGCGCGAACAGCATCACATCGTCACGTCTCCAACTCCCGCCGTTCCCGGCCGGTGCGTCCGCCAGCACGATTGGAGGTCCGCCGGCAATGTAAACCCCCTTGACCGCTGGCGCTTCGTGAATCGGCCCGATGTCGCGCAGAGGGTGTAACATGGCGCGCCACTCTGCTGCCACAACCTCTCTACCGTTGACGCAACGTCGAACCAAGGAGATGGAAAATGCGATCTCAGGCGAAACTCAACTTGGCCGTGCAGGCGACGCTGGGCTGGGCATCCTCCATCTTGGTCCTCGCCGTTCTCGCGAGCCCGGCATTCGGCCAGTCGCGCCCACACCCGCGCCAGCCAACGCCCGCGGTTGGCCACAGAACCCACGCAGGACCCCTCGCCGTCCAGCCCGCCACCGCGAACCAGCTGGTCGCGGCCATGGAGATCCCCCAGGCAAACGTGGTCTCGGCGACCTTCGACACGAGCGATCCAGGTGGCGTGGGGGTCGGGACGGCCCACCTCGGGCGCTTCTTTCCGCGGCAAGGGAGCACCTTCGCGATCCTGAGCACCGGCCTTGCGGCCACCGCCGAGACACCCAACGATGCGGAGGGCACCAGCACGGTATTGTCCGGGCTCGACACCAGCCAGGGGGAGGACATGGTGCAGCTCCGCATCGTTCTGGCGCCACCGCCCGGAGCGCAATGCCTCGGGTTCGATTTCGCCTTCTACTCGGAGGAGTTCCCGGAGTTCGTGGGCTCGGAATTCAACGACGCCTTCCTCGCCGAGCTTGGCGGCAGCAACTTCCAGATCGTCGGGAACACCATCACGGCGCCGCGAAACTTCGCCGTCGATCCCGCCGGGAACCTGATCTCGATCAACACCGTGTTCGGCGTCAGCCGCAACACGCAGAGCACGTACGACGGCGCGACGTCGGCCCTCCGGGCCGTGGCCGCCCTCAACGCCTCGTCGTTCCCAACCGTCGAGCTGGTGCTGACGATCGTGGACCTGGGCGATTCGATCTACGACTCGAGCGTCTTGCTGGACAACTTCACGTTCAGCACCACCGGCTGCTCCGGGGGGGCGCGGCTCGCCGACATGATCATCTCGCCTCAGTCCGGCTTCATCACGGCCAACGAGACCTTCGACTTCACGCTCCTGGCCTCGCAGCCGGTTACCAGCTACACCGTCCGCGTCAACGGCCTCGACATCAGCAATGTCGTCGCGGGCTGCATCCGGGGCACTCAGCCCGGCGGCGGCAGCACGGTTCGCTGCCCGGGCGTCACAGGCAACCTCCTGGCGGGCATTTTCGGACCCGGGCCCTTCACCTTCGACGTCACCGCGAACTTCGCGAACGGGGCGACCCGCACCGAGACCGTGGCGTATGACCTGATTTCGCCCGCGGACATTAGCGCCGTGCCTCTCGCCGTCCTGCCGGGGAGCGGCTCTTTCGCCGCGACCCAGCGATTCGACCTCGTCGCGGTCGTTCGACCTGATGTGGTCGGCGCGACCGTAAGCGTGGACGGATTCGACGTGACGGGCATTGCGTTGCCCTGTTTCGTCGCAAATGTCGAGGTGGTCGCCGGGGGCGCGGCTATTGCCGGTCGCTGTCCGCTCGTCGGCGGAATCTTGCCCCCCGGGCCGCATGTCTTGGTGATGACCGCCTTCTTCTCCGGAGGCGAGGTCGCGTCCGGCAGCTTCATCCTGGACGTACGACCGAACACCGAGCCATGAGCTGACGAACGGGATCGGCGGGCCGGGCTGACGCGCGCCCGGCCCCGCCTTGACGACGGCACATGGACCATGGGTTGTCGCGCCGTAGTGGGACGACAGCAACGATTAACGCGAGTGTGGTGGCGCGCGGGCCGGGACCGTGGCCGGTTAGGGCGGGGACGACTTCCGCTCGCCATGCCGCCCTCGGCGCCAACACGCCGTAGTAGGGCACGAGGTTCACCCGAGGACGCGGCACAAGCACCACCTCGTTCCGCCCCCTCCCATCCCTCCTGATGTTTCCTATCGTCTCGCGATGGCGCCGTAGCCAAGCGCCCCGCTGGGCGTGCGGCGCAGGCCACTGCCGCGAGGTTGACCGTGCCCTGCTCTTGCCGTCCCAGAGCATGAGCCCGAACTCCGCCGCCTCCGCCATCGCGCGGTCCTTGAGGGAGTAATAGTCGAAGCCCTTGGCGCCGCGCCGGGCGGAGACCTCACGTATTGGCAGTTCCCAACGTTGTTCCGGCAGTGATCCATGAGGACGTTCGGGTACGACCCGTCGGCCAGGTAACGCTGGACCGCCTTGTCGGCCCCGTTAGCGTCACCGACGAGGATCTGAAATCCCTTCTCGATCATTGTGTCGAGACGGGTCTTCGCCTCGGCGGGAAGCTGCGAAATCTGCCATGAGCCAGCGACGAAAACAGTTGGCGTTGCCACGGTTCGCAAGGCTCGGTGATTGCGGGGACCACCGTCGCTATGCGGCCCGAGCGGGCCTGTCGTCCTGCTCCGTGAGGGGTGGCTCCCCAAGCTCCGCGAGGAACTGGTTGAGGTGATCAAGTGGAACCGCCTGCGGCGCGGTGATCTCGACCCCAAACGGTCGCCCTGACGCGGCGTAATCGACGATGAGCAGCCCATCGGGCGATGCCACGGTCCTGGCGCTCTTCTCCCCGGTTGGGTGCGAGAGGTGCAGGTACGCCGCAAATGTCCGGCCCTTGCGCAATCAGCTGTACGCCGGCATCGTGGACGTGCCCGACTACGGCGTCCGCGCGAAACGTGGCGACTTCGAATCACTGATTTCAGAGGACTTGTTCTACCGCTTGCAGTCGGTGCTGTCGGGTCGCGTGGTGACCACGACTCCACCGCAGCGGGCGCACCCGGACTTACGATTACGCGCCTTCGTTCGCTGCGACTCCTGCGAACGTGGGCTCATGGCTTGCCAGCCCTCCTTCGCGGCTTCGCCGCTACGGCGGGCAACCTCCGTCTGGCCTGGGTGAATCGCTCGGCGTGGTTGGATGCCCCAACCCTCGATGAGAACGCACGAGGGTTGGCTTGCCAACCGTAGCTCGCTCCTGGTCGCAGGCGAGCGGAGGTTGGTGGCCCAGATTTTCCCCAGATGGAACCCACTGACCAGCTGGATGCGCCAAATCGAAGACTTCCAGAGAGCCGCATAAGGCGGTTTGCTAAGGCTACCGGGAATCACAGAACGGGCCTGAAATCGATGATTTCAGGCCCGTTTTACTGGAGACATTGGCGTGGGCTGCCGGATGATGGTCGTCGGACCTCGTGTTAGCGCACTTTAGGGCACGTTCGTGCCGATGCCAACGCGTGCCTTCTGGGCACGCGTCGCGTTGTCCTGCCGCTAGCCAAGTATTTCGCCTGGGATGACGCGAAGAAAGCGAAGCTCCGGAAGAGCGCGGCATCGGGTTCGAGGACTTCGTCTTCCATATCGAGCATGGGGACCTGCTCGACGTCCCGGAGCCGGCGAACCCCGACCGTGACGCCGGGCAGCGCATCGTCGTCGTCCCGCGCGAGGACTACGTCTACCTGGTGCCGTTCGTCGAGGACGAGCACCTGCACGAGCGCCCGCGCGGCCGGCCTTACAGCGGTCGGGCTGCGCCCTCGTAATCCACGACGAGCGGCAGCCGCCCCATCGGTTCTCATCTCCAGGATCATAGCGATGCAGACCGCGGTGCACGAGCGCGGACGTGGATGACCTCCGCTTCACAGCCAGCCGCCGGTGAACCCGGCTCGCCGTAGCCCCGCGATCACGGCTGGGCAGCCGCGCATGATGTCCCAGATGAGACCCGATCGGTAGTTCTCGATCATCAACACGACCGGTCCCTGGTCGATGCCAAAGTGATAAGGCGTGACCCACCAGCCAGTCGGGCTCTCTTCCACGGCGAAGGTCTGGTTGAAGGACGGCTTGAACCCATAGGGGGCGGTCATTCCAAGGTCGAGTCGGGCGAAATGTCGGGCGGTCGGGATGACGATTTCCGGCGCGAACGGCAACGACGCGACCACGACCCACGGTGCGACAGTGCCGTCGTCGGGGCCAAACGGCGCGCCGCGGGCGATGTAGCCGTAAAACTCCCGGTCGACCCCGTGCACTGCGCGCTTGACCCAGCCCGGGCCATCACAGGCCGTGAAGCCCCAAGAGTGCTCTCCGTAGCCCTCGAAGCCCAGAGGGTTCCTGATCGCGTACTCCTGCTGCACAAAGGTCGCCTGCCGGCTGTTCTCGAAGTAGTCGCTGGCGCGCTCGCGCATGAACGCGTCGCGAATGCCACGGAAATCGATCCAGAGGTGCGAAAGTTGGTGTGTGAACAACGGTCCGGAGTAGAGCAGCTCGCGGCCATAGATTTCCTTCCACTGATAGGTGGCGCAGTACGCGTTGTAACTCTCCGGCGGAAGTGGGTGAGTCGGCGAGCCGAGCGCGAGAAGGTAGAGCAAGAGCCCCTCGTCATATCCCTCGTAGCGGTACGGCAGGAAGCCGGTCTCGGGTTTCCAGCCGTGGGTGAGCGTCGGGCCACCATTGCACGCCCAGTTCCAGTCGGCCCGGCGGTAGAGCGCGTCGGCCAGGCGTCGGACTTCGGCCTCTTCCTCCGTGTCGGCGTCGAAGTAGGTGGCACAGGTCAGGGCACCCGCGAACAGGAACGCTGAGTCGAGCGTGGAGAGCTCGCAATTCCAGACGCGGCGGCCGGTATCGATGTCGAGGAAGTGATAGAAGAAGCCCTTGTGCCCGGCGGTGTCCGGCTCAGGTCCCTGCGGGAGGTTCATGAGGCTGCGGAGTCGGCGACGGGCGCCCTTCGCAGCGAACTTGCGAATGAGCACGCCGCGCTCGACGACTGCCGGGATCGTCGCCAGGGCGAGACCGACGGCTGCGATGCTGCATGGCGCGTCCTGGTCGGTCTTGTCACGGACCAGCCCGTTGTCGGGGTTGGTCTCGTGAAGGTAGTAGAGGACCGTAGTCCGCTGAAGCCGGGCGAGTTCCTTGTCCGTCGGGAGCCGGCCGAGGTCCTCCGCTGCCGGGAGCTCGTCGGCCAACCTTGCTTCCTGGTTTGTCTCCCGCCGTCCGTCAGCCCAGCTCGACTCGAACTTCATGGGTTTTTCCGTCGTCCATGAGCGGGATCTCGCCATCGGGCACGGCATGCGCGTCGACCGTCACGGCACGCACGCCGCGGCCCGTGCCTGGTGCGTTCTCCACGACGATATGGTAAATCGCGGAGCGGTGGCGGTAGGTAAGCTCGTAGCGCGGCCAATCCGGCGCGACGCAGGGATCGATCCTCAGACGGTCCCCTCGCTTGTGGAAGCCGAGGATCGCCTCGAGGCCGACGCGATACAGCCAGCTGGCAGAGCCGGTGTACCAAGTCCAGCCTCCCCGCCCTGTATGCGGCGGCGCTCCGTAGACGTCCGCCGCCACGACGTACGGTTCCACCATGTACCGCGCGACGTCTTCGGGAGTCGCGCCATGGCGGACCGGGTTGAGCAACGCGAACAACTCCAGCGCGCGCTTGCCCCGGCCGAGGAGCGCCGTCGCCAGCACGACCCAGGTAGCGGCATGCGTGTACTGCCCGCCGTTTTCGCGGATTCCGGGCACGTAGCCCTTGATGTAGCCGGGCTCGAGCGAGCCGCGATCGAACGGTGGCGCGAACAGCAGGATCATCTTGTCCGCCTCGCGGACCAGGCGATCCTCGACCGCCGCCATGGCCTGACGGGCCCGCTCAAGATCGCCAGCGCCGGAGATCACGGCCCACGTCTGGGCGATCGAATCGATCTGGCACTCATCGTTCTGCCTCGACCCGAGCAGAGCACCATCGTCGAAGTAGGCCCGCCGGTACCAGTCGCCGTCCCAGCCGTGCTCTTCCAATGCCTTCTGCAGCGCATTGACTCGCAGCCGGCACCAGGTCGCCCGCGCGGTGTCACTCCGCTGCTCGGCCAGGCTGGCGAACTCTCGCAGAGTCGCCAACATGAACCAGCCGTTCCAGACGCTTTCGCCTAGACCGCCGGCTCCAACCTGGTTCATGCCGTCGTTCCAATCGCCGGTCCCCATCAGAGGCAAGCCGTGCGGCCCGAACCTCAGACCGTGATCCAGCGCTCGCACGCAGTGCTGGTAGACCGTCCCGGTCACGTTGCTCACATCGGGGAGACCATAATCCTCCTCCTGTTCGGGCTGCAGGACTGGCGCCCGCAAGAACGGCACCCGCTCATCCAGCAGCGCTGTGTCGCCGGTTGTGGCGACGTAGTGACAGGTGACGAGAGGCAGGAAGTAGAGATCGTCGGTAATCCGCGTGCGGACACCGCGACCCGCCGGCGGGTGCCACCAGTGCTGCACGTCCCCCTCTTCGAACTGTCTGGCGGCCGCTCGCAGGATCTGCCCGCGCGCTTCCTCAGCGGCGCCGTAAACAAGCGCCATCGCGTCCTGCAACTGGTCGCGGAAACCGAAGGCCCCGCCAGACTGGTAGAATCCGGTCCGGCCCCATACCCTGCACGCAAGTGCCTGGTAGATCAACCAGCGATTGAGCATCAGATCCAGCGCGGGGTCGGGCGTGCGGACCTGTACGGTGCCGAGGATGCGATCCCATCTCGACGTGACGTCGTCCAGTAAGCTGTCTGCCCGCGCGGCCTCACCACAGAACCGAATGAGCCGTCGCGCGTCTTCCTCGGTCTCCGCTTGTCCGAGCAGAAACACGACGACCTCCTCGCCGCCCGGCGGTAACACCAGCTCTGTCATAAACGCGGCGCAGGGGTCGCAGAGCTCACCTGCCCGATCGGAGAGCCGCTCCCGCCAAAGAGCGGCGGGCGCCTTCGGCGTGCCGTAGCGCCCCAGGAACTCGGTGCGGTCGGTCGTGAACGAACGGGGACGACGCGCCACGTCGGCGAAAGCGATGCGCCCGGCGAAATCACCCGCCCAGGCGGTGCGGGCGAACAGGGCCCCGCTCTCCGAATCGAGCGTGCACAGCACATTCAGCGCGGCCTGCTCGCGGAGCACGCCCAGCACCCACTCCACGTAGAAAGTTGCTGACAGCCGTCTGGGCCGAGCACCGCTGTTGCTGACTCGAAGGCGAATCAACTTCACCGGATCCGTAGCGGAGACGAAGACGAGGAGGTCTTGATCGAATCCATGGCTGGTTCTGGTGAAGCCTGTGTACCCCTGCCCGTGTCGGACGACGGTCGTCGCTTCGCCGCCGCAGGGGCCCGGCGTCGGTGACCAGAACTCCCCAGTCTCTTCGTCGCGGAGATAGAGGGCCTCGCCCGGAGGGTCGGCGACCGGGTCGTTGCTCCACGGCGTTAGACGATTCATCTGGGCGTTGCCCGCCCAGGTGTAGCCGGCGCCGGCCTCGGTGATCAGAGAGCCGAACCCAGGGTTCGCGAGGACGTTGCTCCACGGTGCCGGTGGTCGCTCGCTACCGTGAAGAG
>Ga0247830_10000803_pt1 | contig 11994 bp, 10 predicted proteins | sample 12C_Control_Day5_FD_207766 | JGI IMG/M metagenome (GOLD analysis project Ga0247830, IMG submission 207766) | Soil microbial communities from agricultural site in Penn Yan, New York, United States - 12C_Control_Day5 | ecosystem: Environmental > Terrestrial > Soil > Agricultural land | place...
GGCGGCGTCAGGCGTGTCGAGGGCGACGAAGAGGCGCGGGGCGGCCATGGCGGCCGGGACTGTACGCGCCTCTGGACCGGCAAAGCAAATGACGCTCTAACTGGTGCGCGGCCCGAGAAAGCCGCCTCTCCTTCGAGGCTCGCGCACGCTCGCACCTCAGGCTGACGAGGCCTCCTTAAGTGACCTCACCCGGAGGTGGGAGGCGGAGCCGAGCCTCGAAGGGCGAGGTCACCCTGGTAAACGGATCCATGAGCAGCATCAACATCATCCGGGCCTCCGACCTGACGCCGCGCCCCTGGAAGAACGGCGGCGGCGTCACTTGGGAGATCGCGATCGATCCGCCCGGCGCGGGGCTGGAGGAGTTCCGCTGGCGCATCAGCCGCGCGCGCATCGAGGCCGACGGGCCGTTCTCGCTCTTTCCGAACTGCGACCGCTGGATCACCTGCGTCGAAGGCGCGGGCTTCGCGCTCCATTTCGACGACGGGGTGAAGCTCGCGGTGCCGCCCTTCCTTCCCGTGCGCTTCTCCGGCGACCGGCGGGCCACCTGCCGCGTGGCGGGCCCTTGCACGGATATCAACGTGATCGCGCGGCGCGATCGCATCGCCGCGGAGGTTGCGATCGCACCCGCGCCCGCCGCGCTGCCGGAGGGCGTCGGCTCGGCCGTGCAGGAGGACGGCGAGGTGCTGGTGCGGCTGGATCCCACGCGCGCGCTGCGGGCCGTGTTCCGCCCGCTCTAGAAGCCCGCCGCCCAGCGGATGAACGGCGCGGGATCGGCGCCGCTCAGGACCGTCTCGGCGATGCGCTCGCCCATTAGCGCGCCGAACTTGAAGCCGTGGCCCGAACAGGCGCTGACCACGAGCGTCGGCCCGAGCGCCTCGACGACGAAGCGGCGATCCGGCGCGATCATGTAATAACAGAGCTGGATGCGGAGCGCCCGGTAGCGCTCGAGCCCGGCGATGCGGCCCTGAAAGCGCGCGATGATGCGCTCGGCCTCGCCGGGCTCGGGCTCGCGCGGCGCATCGGGGTCCCCGGGGCGGCGATGGGCGCCCGCCCCGAACTTCAGGCCCGTACCTGCGACGGGCGGCACCGCATAGAGATCCTCCGGGCCGCCGAGATCGATCAGGATGGGCATCCGCTCCCACAGCGCGGCATGCTCCGGCGGCGCCGCCACAAAGGCCAGCGCCTGCCGGTGCGGGCGGAAGCGGTGGGAAAGCTGCGGCAGCAGCTTGGCCGTCCAGGCGCCCGCGGCTACCACCAGCCGGTCGGCCGCGAGCACGCGGCCGTCATCCAATTGCACTTCCGCGCGCTCGGGATTCACCCGCCGCGCCGGCTTCTCGGCAAGGACTTCGACGCCGGCGCGCGCGCAAGCTCGTGCGAGGGCCGCGCAAATGCGATCGGCGAGAAGCGCGCCCCCTGCCCGCGTCCACACACCCCAGGCATGATCCTTCACCGCGAGCACCGGAAAACGGCGGCGCAGCTCGGGCGCTTCGATCCGCTCCCAGGGAAGCCCCAGCCGGTCGAGCGTCTGTGCCGAACGCTCCGTCCAGTCGCCGGGCGCGTCCGAGACGGCGAGCGCGCCGGTCTCGACATAGTGCCGCGCGCCGAGCTCGGCCCACAGCCGCTCCCAGGCCGCGAAGGCATCCTCCACCATCCGGCAGTAGCCTTCGGCCTCGGCATAGACATGCCGGATCAACCGATGCTGGTCGAAGGAGCTGGCCAGCGGATTGGGCAGCGGCCCCTGCTCGACCAGTGTCACCTGCGCCCCGCGGCTGGCGAGCGCATGGGCGGTGGCCATCCCGGCGATGCCGCCGCCGAGGATCAGCGTGCGCACGGAAGCATCAGGCGCGCGGTGCGGTGGCGAGCGCGGTCGCGGTGGGCGTGACGGCGGGCAGGCCGGCCGCCTCCGCTGGCGCGGGGGCGGCCGGCTTGCGCCGCGCCTCGGCGAGCTCGCGCGAGAGGAGGTCGGCTTCGAGCGTCAGGCGGCGGGCGCGGCGGCGCTGCGGCGCGCCGGCCAGCCATGCGATCACACCACCGATCAGGAAGCCGCAGAACAGGCTCCCCAGCACCAGGAGATAGGCGGGCAGCACCGGATGCGAGGGGAAGGGGAACAGGTCGATCTCAACCGGCGTGCGGTTGGAGACCGCGAACACGACCACCGCCAGCGTGACGGGCAGTGTGATGAGCCAGGAGAAATGCTTCACGTCCGATCCGCCTCTCGACTCGCTTGTCGGTCGCCGGCTTCGCGAAGGGGCCGGCGCCTCCCCCTGACCGTCACAGGCCTTCGTTCAGCCGGTCGCGCAGCTGCTTGCCGGTTTTGAAAAAGGGGATCGACTTCTCCGCCACGTCGACGGCGGCGCCGGTGCGCGGGTTGCGACCGGTGCGGGAATCCCGCTGCCGCACCGAAAAGGCTCCGAAGCCGCGTAGCTCCACCCGGTCGCCTCGGGCGAGCGCCCGTGTGATCTCCTCGAAGATGGTGGAGACGATCCGCTCGACGTCGCGCTGGTAGAGATGCGGATTGAGCTCGGCGATCCTGAGGATCAGCTCGGACTTGGTCATAGGCGTAAGCGCCCTGAAAAGATCAGCCTCTCGCCGAAAAGGGGCGCGGCCTCTGCCGGGCCGGTGCCGTCGATGCGGTCCTGCGATCGGCCCCCTTTCGCGCCGGGCAGCCTGCCCCCGCCCTGGCCACCCTGTCAAGATTGCCTGCCATTTCAATCGTTTCGATAGGCCGAGCGGCCGCTCGCTGGGCGGCGCGCGCGCCCATGAAAAAGGGCCGCCGGCCACCGCAACCGCGCGGCAGCCGACGGCCCCCTGTCAGCTCACGCCGGTCCTTAGCGGTTCCGGCGCACGCAATCACTCCTCGTCCTTGTCCTCGTCCTTGTCCTCGTCCTTGGCGGTGCGCTCGGCTCTGGCCTTGGAGATGGCCGCGCCGAGGATGTCGCCGAGGCTCGCGCCAGAATCCGACGAGCCGAACGCGGCCATGGCCTGCTTGTCCTCGTCGATCTCGCGCGCCTTGATCGAGAGCGTGACCTTGCGGGTCTTGGCATCGAACTGCGTGATCTTGGCGTCGACCTTCTCGCCGACGGCGAAGCGGTCGGGCCGCTGCTCAGAGCGCTCGCGGGCGAGATCGGCCTTGCGGATGAAGCCGGTGAGGCCGTCCGCCAGGGTCACCTCGATGCCGCCCTCGGTCAGGGCCGTGACCGTGGAGGTGACGATCGAGCCCTTCTTGACGGTCTGCGCGGCGCCCGCCAGGGGATCGGGCGAGAGCTGCTTGATGCCGAGGCTGATGCGCTCCTTCTCGGGATCGACATCGAGCACCTTCACGCGCACCCGATCGCCCTTCTTGTAGTCCTGGATCGCCTGCTCGCCCGGCTTCTGCCAGTCGATGTCGGAGAGGTGGACCATGCCGTCGATCTCGCCGGGAAGGCCGACGAAGAGCCCGAACTCGGTGATGTTCTTGACCTCTCCCTCGAGCTCGGAGCCGACCGGATGGCGCTCGGCGAAAGCGCCCCAGGGATTCTCGAGGCACTGCTTCAAGCCGAGGCTGATGCGGCGCTTCACCGGATCGACGTCCAGCACCATCACCTCGACCTCCTGGCTGGTCGAGACGATCTTGCCGGGATGCACGTTCTTCTTCGTCCAGCTCATCTCCGAGACATGGACGAGGCCCTCGATCCCCGGCTCCAGCTCCACGAAGGCGCCGTAGTCGGTGATGTTGGTGACGCGGCCCTTGAAGCGCGCGCCGACCGGATACTTGGCCTGCACGCCCTCCCACGGGTCGGCCTCGAGCTGCTTCATGCCGAGGCTGATGCGCTGGGTCTCCGGGTTGAAGCGGATCACCTGCACCTTGACGCTCTGGCCGATCGACAAGGCCTCCGAGGGATGATTGATGCGCCGCCAGGCGATGTCAGTCACGTGCAGGAGGCCATCGACGCCGCCGAGATCGACGAAGGCGCCGTAATCGGTGATGTTCTTGACGACCCCGTTCAGCACCTGGCCCTCGGCGAGGCTGGCGACCAGCTCGTTGCGGGCCTCGGCGCGGCTCTCTTCCAGCACGGCGCGGCGCGAGACGACGATGTTGCCGCGGCTGCGGTCCATCTTCAGGATCTGGAAGGGCTGCGGCGAGCCCATCAGCGGGCCGATGTCGCGCACGGGGCGGATATCGACCTGGCTGCCGGGGAGGAACGCGACGGCGCCGTTGAGGTCGACGGTGAAGCCGCCCTTCACGCGCCCGAAGATCACGCCCTGCACGCGCTGGTTCTGCTGGAAGGCCTTCTCGAGCTGGGTCCAGGCCTCCTCGCGGCGGGCCTTCTCGCGCGAGAGCATGGCCTCGCCGTTCTTGTCCTCCATGCGCTCGAGATAGACCTCGACGGTGTCGCCGATCTTGATCTCGGGGCGCTGTCCGGGCGCGGCGAATTCCTTGAGGGCGATGCGGCCTTCGGATTTGAGGCCGACATCGACGAGCGCGGTGTCGTTCTCGATGGCGACGACGCGGCCGCGCAGGACGGCCCCTTCCAGGCTGCGGGCCTGGCCAAGGGATTCATCGAGGAGGGCGGCGAAGCTTTCCGAGGCGGGTTCCCGGGAGGCGGTTGCAACGGCTTTAGCCATGAATTCAGAGGTCCTTTCCTGTCGACAATGGTTTATCCGGCCAGCCGGTTGGCTCCGGCGGTCTGCCCCATGAGGCGTTGGAGGTGATCTCCCGTTCCGGCGGATCAGAGGCCGCAACGCTGCCTTATGAAGGCGAGCGCGGTCTCGAACACCTCGTCCGGATCGAGCGATGAGGTATCGAGCACGAGGGCGTCCGGCGCCGGCCGGGACGGGGCGACCGCACGGCTTTCGTCGCGGCGGTCGCGCTCCTTCATGTCCTCGAGGACGCGCGCATATATACTGTCCGCGCCGCGTCCGATCAACTCTTCATGGCGCCGGCGCGCCCGCACTTCCGGGCTAGCGGTCACATAGAGCTTGGCGTCGGCCCCGGGAAAGACCACGGTTCCGATGTCGCGGCCGTCCAGGATGGCCCCGTTGGCCCCGCCCGGCGGCGTCCGGGCAAAGCCGCGCTGGAACCCCAGCAAGGCCGCGCGGACCGCTGGGATCGCCGCGACGATGGAGGCGGCCTGGCCCACATCCTCATCGCGCAGGTTGGGGCGGTCGAGGTCCTCGGGGACAAGCGCCTGCGCGGCGGCCAAGGCCGCGTGCGGGTCGGCCGGGTCCTTCCCCGCGGCGAGGACGAGGGCGGCGACCGCGCGATAGATCTGGCCCGTGTCGAGATAAACGAGGCCGAGCGCCCGGGCCAGGCGGCGGGCGACCGTGCCCTTGCCGGACGCCGAGGGGCCGTCGACCGCGACGATCATGCGGGGGTCACGGCAATATCCGCGCCCAGGCGGTTCATCAGCTCTGCAAAGCCGGGGAAGCTGGTCTCGATCGGCGCGGCGTCGTCGACGGTGACCGGTTCCTGCGCGCCGATGCCGAGCACCAGGAAGGCCATGGCGATCCGGTGGTCGAGCTTGGTCGCGACGGTCGCGCCGCCCCTGGGGGCCATGCCCGTCCCCTCGACGGCCAGGCTGTCCGGCCCCGCTTCAACCTTGACCCCGCAGCGCGACAGCCCTTCGGCGATGGCGGCGAGGCGATCGCTCTCCTTCACGCGCAGCTCGGCGAGGCCGCGCATCACGGTGCGCCCCTCGGCGAAGGCGGCGGCGACGGCGAGGATCGGATATTCGTCGATCATCGCGGGCGCGCGGCTCGCCGGCACCTCGACCCCGCGCAAGGAGCCGGCGCGCACCTCGAGATCGCCCACCGGCTCCCCGGCCTCCTCGCGCGAATTGAGAATGCGGATGTCCGCGCCCATCTCGCGCAGAGTTTCATAAAGTCCGGTGCGGTGCGGGTTGAGGCCGACGCCCGCGAGCGTCACCTGTGAGCCGGGCCGTATCAGCGCGGCGACCACGGGAAAGGCGGCCGAGGAGGGATCGCCCGGCACGCGGATGGTGCGGCCCGTCAGCTCCGGCTGGCCTTCGAGGGTGGTGACGCGCGCGCCGCCCTCGCCCTGCTCGACCGACAGGCGCGCGCCGAAATGCCTCAGCATCAGCTCGCTGTGGTCGCGGGTCGGCTCGGGCTCTATCACCGTGGTCGCGCCCGGCGTGTTCAAGCCGGCCAGCAGCACCGCCGACTTCACCTGCGCCGAGGCGACCGGCAGGCGATAGCCGATCGGCATCGGCTCGGCCGCGCCGATGACCGCGAGCGGCAGCCGGTCGCCCGCCCGGGCGACGAAGCGCGCGCCGATCTCTCTGAGCGGCTGCATGGCACGTCCCATCGGCCGGCGCCTCAGCGAAGCGTCCCCGGTCATGAAGGCCGCGATCGGATGGCTGGCGATGAGCCCCATGAGCAGACGCGCCGAGGTGCCGGAATTGCCGAGATCCAGCACGTCCTCGGGTTCGATGAGCGCCCCGACGCCGCGCCCCTCGGCACGCCACACGCCGTCGGCCCCGCGCTCGATGCCGGCGCCGAGCAGGCGCATGGCGGCGGCGGTCCGCAGCACGTCCTCGCCTTCGAGCAGCCCGTGAATCTCGCTTTGCCCGACCGCGATTCCGCCCAGCATCAAGGCGCGATGGGATATGGACTTGTCGCCCGGCACGCGCACCGGCCCGCCGGTCAGCGCGCCGGCAGGTCGGGAGGTCAGCGGACGGGGCGGGTGGGTCGGCACCCTGGGGAACCTCTGGCAGCGGCGGAGCCTGCGCAGCGCGCGGACCAGCCGGTTCCTAGCATGGCGCGGCCCGGCGGCAAATGCCTTGGTCGTGGGCAGGAGCGGGAGCCGCCCGCCGGCTAGCGGGGCATATGCTCCTCGAACCAGGCGGTCACGCGCGCGGCGAAATCGATCATCGCCGGGAACCTGCGCGCCCCATGCCCCTCCTGAGGATAGGTCACCAGCTCGGCCGCAACCCCCACCTCGCGCAAGGCACTGTAGAACTCCAGCGCCTGGCCGGCCGGGGTGCAGTGATCCTGGTCGCCCGCGATGATCAGCGTCGGGGTGCGGACCTTGCGCGCATGCAGCACGGGGCTGCGCGCGATGTGCGGCCCGGCGGGATCAAAGCAGCTGCCGCCGAGGAAATCGTCGTCGAAGCTCGGCACGTTGCCGGTGAAATGCTGGCTCAGCCAGTTCGCGATGGGCGCGACGGCGACGGCGGCGGCGAAGCGCCGGTCCTGGGTCACCAGCCAGCTCGTCATGTAACCGCCATAGCTGAGCCCCATGACGCCGATCCGCTGCGGATCGGCGATGCCGTCCGCGACCATCCGGTCGATGCCGGCGAGGAGGTCGCCCGTATCGCCTGCCGCGCCCATTGTGCCGTAGACGCCGTGCGCGAAGGCTTGGCCCCTTCCGGCGCTGCCGCGCGGGTTGGGCAAGAGGAAGGAGTAGCCGCGCCGGCGCAGCATAATGTGATGGACATAGCGGCCCGGCCAGAACGGATACCAGAGCGAGACCGGTCCGCCATGGATGTCCAGCACCAGCGGTCCCGGTCCGGCGCGCTCCGGGCGAATGAGATAGCCCTGGATCTCGAGCCCGTCGGGGGCGGTCCAGAAAACCTCCTGGACCTCGCCCATCGCCGCGACGATGCCCGCGGCCCCCCTGGGCGCGAAGGAGGCGAGGGTCCGGTAGCCGCGCTCGTCCACGAGCCCGATCTCGTGCGGCGTCGCAAAGCCCTGCAGCGCGATCGCGAAGGCGCCGTCGCGGCCCGGCCAGGGGCCGAGGACCGGGTAGTGCTGAGTGCCGTAGACGCCCCGGCGCGCCCACAGCTCGCGGTAGCGTCCGGCGGGAAGGTCGACCGCCCCGGCCACCAGCTCGGTTCCGCGGACGCCCAGCACCAAGAGACACGAGCTGCTGCTGAAGGTGGTGAACGCCACGTCCACGCCGCCGGTGGCGACCGAGGCTGTCTTGCCGGATTGGATATCGATGAGCCTGAGCTCGCCCGCGACCAGCGCGCGGTCGCTGCAGACCGCCTCGACGGCCGCGATCCACCGACCGTCGGGCGAAGCCGAGAGGGCGCCCAACTGCCACCGCGGACGATAGATTGGGCGGCACGCGCCGCTCTCCGCATCGATGAGCGTGATCTCGGCCCGATACCAGTCGTCCTCCGAGGAGCCGTGCGATGCGACGGCGGCGATCGCCTTCGCGCCGCACCAGGCGGCCTCCCAGAGGCAATGCGGCCCATGGTTGAGCGGGCGGGCGTCGTCCCGGGTCGCCAGCCATACCGCCCGGGACGGCTCCGGATGCCTCGTGGAGCGGATGCGCGGCTGCCAGTCCGCGGCGGCGTGGGCGGACTGCACGTGGGGGCTCGATCCATGCGCTCCGGCGGTATCTGCGCCATAGGGCGCGACCAGGAGCAGAAGCCGGCCTCCGTCGGGGGCCCATTGCAGGGCTTCGACACAGCCCGGCACCGCCGGCCCACGGTCGAGGGCCTCACGGTCCAGATCGTAGAACCAGAGCTGCTGTTCGCCTGCGCGTGCCCGGTCCGACCGGAACGCCAGGAGGCGTCCGCCCGGGTGGAAGCGCGGCGACAGATCGCCGCCACCTGAAGGAGCGAGCACCCGAACTTCGCCGTCGGCGGCCCTCAGGCACAAGCGCGTCTGCTGGAAGGGGCCGCGCAGCTCATCGTGCATGAGGCCGGCGAAGGCGATGTCCCCTCGCGCCGACATGGCCGGCTCATAGGCGCCCAGGATTGCTCCCGTCCCAGGCTGCAGCAGCGCGCGATAGATATCCTCCGCCTCGGCGTAGCACCGGGAATAGGCGTCGGTCATGCCGGCGTCCACGATGTCCCCTTTTGATATATCATTGCGCGTTTTACTCTCTGCGCCGGGAGCCTCCAGGCTCGCTCACGGACGAGCAATACTCCACTATTCTTGCAGTCAGCTTGGAGGTAGTGCCTATCGGCCGGCCACAATTCGATATATCATACTCGCCGATCAGCCGTAAACGCGGCGCGGACGTGCGTGCGAGGGAGGGAATCAAAAATGGTCGAACGGAACGCGATGTTGCGGCGCTCGAGCCATGGGCTCGGCGGTCGCCTGCGGAGTTGGGCAATCGCGGCGGGGGCGGCGGGCGCCCTGATGCTCGGGACCGCCGATCATCAGGCAAACGCCGCTAAGGATGACCGGCTCGTCATCGCGATCGAGATGGACTTCAACTCGCTCGACCCGGCGCGCACCTTCTGCATCGCCTGCCAGATCTTCATGACCGGCGTCTACGAGACGGTGGTCGAGATCGGCCCGGACAACAAGGAGATCAAGCCCGGCCTCGCCAAGTCCTGGGATGTCAGCGACGACCAGACGCGCTTCACCTTCCACCTCGACCCGGCCGCGCGCTTTGCGGATGGCTCTCCGGTCGAGGCCAAGGACGTCAAATGGTCCTGGGAGCGCCTGCACAACGTGAAGGGCGGCGCGGCTTATCTCGCCGATGCCATCGCCACGGTAGAGGCGCCCGACCCGCAAACGGTGATCGCCACGCTGGCGGCGCCGAACTCGGAATTCCTCGGCATCCTGACCGCTGTGAATCTCGCCGTGGTCAACAGCGACGTTGCCTCCGAGCATGGCGCCAGCGCCGCAGCCGATGCGGACAAGACCGACACCGCCGAGACCTGGCTCCTCGAGAACTCGGCCGGCAGCGGCCCCTACATCCTGGCCGGCTACAAGCCCAACGAGGAGCTGCGCCTGACCCGCAACGAGAAGTACTGGGGCAAGAAGGCCGCCTTCAAGGAGGTGGTGTTCCAGCACGTGCCCAACCCCGTTGCGCAGGCGCAGATGCTGGAATCAGGCGCCGCCGACATCGCCATGAACGTGGACGCGGAATCGGCGACGAAGATCCACTCGGCCGATGTGGTCGTGCGGCCGGTCTCGGCCTTCAACATCGTCCATCTCTCGCTCTATCCCTTGGGGGACGAGCATTTGCGTGACAAGCGGGTGCGGCAGGCGATCAGCTACGCGCTCGACTATCAGGGAATCATCGACGCCACGCTGGGCGGCAAGGGCGACCGCCTCGTCGCGCCGATCCCGAATGGATTCCCCGGCACCAGCGGCCTGAAGCCGGCCGAGCACGACCCCGAGAAGGCCAAGCAGCTCCTGAAGGAGGCAGGCCTCGCCGACGGGCTGAAGCTCTTGGCCAAATACCCCGACATCAAACCGTTCGGCGTCGACCTCTCGATCATGATGCAGAAGATCCAGCAGGATTTCGCCGAGGTGGGCATCACCCTCGACCTCGAGCCCCTGCCGATCAATGTCTGGCGCGAGCAGCGCAACGCCAAGAAGGTGGCGGTCACGCCGATGTGGTTCGCGAGCGACTACTACGGCTCGGGCCAGGCGGTGCCGTTCTTCGGCATGGTCGAGGGCTCCTGGCACGCCAATTTCGCCGGCATCAGCGAGATTCCCGATCTCGCCAACAAGCGTCTGCCCGATCTCTACGCCAAGGCGCTCGCCAGCACCGGCCCCGAGCAGGAGAAGCTGTTCGCGGAGGTTTTCGAGGAGATGATGTCCGACGTCATCATCCTGCCGCTGATGAGCCCCAAGCAGACGCTCACCTATCGCAAGAACGTCACGGGCATGCATTACAGCGTGTGCTGCAACCTGATCCTGCCGGAGCTCTCGCTCCAGTAGGCCGACCGACGATCCCAGGACCCGCCTCGAGGCTGCTCGGGGCGGGCGCCCTCTTCAGGGGGCTTGGCCATGATGAGGATGCTGGTCCGCCGCCTGCTCGCCACCCCCATGCTCCTGCTCGGCATCGTCACGCTGAGCTTCCTGTTGTCGCGGGCCGTCCCGGCCGACCCGCTCGTCTCCATCATCGGCGAGCGCCAGCTCGGCGATCCGGAGGCAGTGGCTTCGGCGCAGGCGCGCTGGGGCCTCGACCGCAGCATCCCCGAACAGTACGCGATCTATGTCGCCAACCTTGTGCGCGGCGATCTCGGCACCTCGATCCGCACCAAGCGCCCGGTCGCGCGCGACCTCATGGACCGGTTGCCCGCCACCTTGGAGCTGACGCTGGCGGCGATGGCGATCGGCGTTTCAGCGGGGCTTGCGCTCGGTGTGCTCTCCGCCCGCTTCAAGGACCGGGCAGCCGACCATCTCGCCCGCGCCTTCGCCCTCATCGGCTCCTCGGTCCCGATCTTCTGGTCGGGGCTGATCCTGCTCCATCTGGCTTCGGTCCGCCTCGGCTGGGTCTCCGGGGCCGGCAGGCTCGACGCGCGGCTGTCGCCGCCCCCCGAGGTCACCGGCTTCCACCTCCTCGACGCGCTCATCGCGCGCGACGTGACGGTCCTGGCCGATGCGCTGGAGCACCTTGCGCTTCCTGCGATCGTGCTCGGCTGGGCGGTGGTCGGCATCATCTCCCGGCTGGTGCGAGCGAGCATGCTCGACGTGATGGGCCAGGATTTCATCCTCATGGCGCGCGCCAAAGGCGCGTCCGAGATGCGCGTGCTCACCCACCACGCCTTGCGCAACGCGCTCCTGCCTGCGCTCACGGTGATCGGCTTCTCCTTCGCCTATCTCATCACGGGGGCGGTCTTGACGGAGACGGTCTTCGCCTGGCCGGGCATCGGCTCCTACGCCGTCGCCTCGGCGCGCGCGCTCGACTACCCCGCGATCATGGGCGTGACGCTGATCGCGGGGCTCGCCTTCATCCTGGCGAACCTGCTCACCGACCTCTCCTATCTCCTGGCCAATCCGAGGATACGGGCCGCGTGATGCAGGCAGCCGCAGCCCGCGGCGCCGAGGCGCGCCTCACCCCGCCGCGGCTCGGCTCGGCAATGGTGGCGGGCGCGCTCATCATCCTGTTCTGGGTGCTCGTGATCCTCACGATCGACCTCTGGAGTCCCTATGACCCGCTGCGCAGGGCGGGGCCAAGGCTGGCGCCGCCGGGCGCGGCGCACTGGCTCGGCACCGACACGCTGGGGCGCGACGTCTTCACCCGGACCCTCTATGGCGCGCGGCAAAGCCTGCCGATCGCCGTGGCGGTCGTCGCCC
>Ga0247830_10000805_pt1 | contig 11984 bp, 9 predicted proteins | sample 12C_Control_Day5_FD_207766 | JGI IMG/M metagenome (GOLD analysis project Ga0247830, IMG submission 207766) | Soil microbial communities from agricultural site in Penn Yan, New York, United States - 12C_Control_Day5 | ecosystem: Environmental > Terrestrial > Soil > Agricultural land | place: USA...
GCTCTGGAGCTACAGCGAGTTCAGCGGCACGGTGGGCAGGAGCGACCTGGGCGGCGAGCTCTCCGTGGATTTCGCGGGCAAGCGCCCGCTGCTGAAAGGCCGGCTTGCCTCGAAGCAGCTCGACATCGCCGACCTGGGCGGCCTGATCGGGGAACAGCCGGGGGAGCGCGATGAGAAACCCGCGGAAAAAATACTGCCGTCCCAGCCGGTGAAGGCGGAGACGCTGCGGCGCATCGACGCCGACGTCTCGCTCACGGCCGAGCGGTTCCGCAACCGGGACAAATGGCCGCTCGACAATCTCAAGATGAGGATCGAGCTGACGGACGGCGTGCTCAAGGCCGATCCGAAGTTCGGCATCGCGGGCGGTGACATGAGCGCCAACGTTGCCGTGGATGGACGCAGCGGCAAGACGATGGTGGCGGACATAGACAGCAATTTCCGCGCGCTGCGCATCAACCAGCTCGTGCCGGGCACCGACAAGCTCGAAACCTCGCTGGGCGCGATCGACGGCAAGGTGCGGCTCAAGGGGCAAGGCAACTCCGCGGCGAGCGTGCTCGGCACCTCGAACGGCAGGGTGGACCTGGTATCCCGCGGCGGCGAGACCAGCAACCTGCTGGCAGAATTCGCGGGGGTGGATTTCGGCGAGATCATCAAGTTCTTCGTCGGTGGCGACCAGTCCATCCAGTTGAGCTGCAGCGTGGCGGCGTTCAACGTCAAGGACGGGACAATGACGAGCGAGGCGTTCGTGATCGACACCGACGACACCTATATCGGCGGAGAAGGAACGGTCAGTCTGCGCGACGAGACGCTCGATCTGAAGCTGACGCCGCTGCCCAAGGACGTGAGCATCCTGTCGTTGCGCGGGCCGCTGCTGGTGCGCGGCACGTTCGCGAAACCGGAATTCAGCCTGGAGAAGCGCAATATCGCGCGGCGCATCGGCGCGGCGGCGCTGCTCGCGCTGATTCATCCGCTCGCGGCGCTTATTCCCACGATAGAAACCGGCCCTGGCGAGGGCAAGGCGGCGCCGTGCACCGAGCTGATTGCTTCGCTGGAAGCGAACCTGAAGGGCGGCGCATCGAAACCCGTGCCGCAGCAGCAGAAGCAGAAGCTCAAGGAGAATATCGAGGGCGGGCGCGAGCCCTTCGAGAACCGGTGACGAAGTGATGAAGTGACGAGGTGACAGAATAGGAGAAAACGCTGCGCGTTTGCGTCACTGCGTCACTGCGTCACTGCGTCACTGCGTCACTGCGTCAGTCCTTCTTGAGGACTTCCTGCACCTTGTCCTCCGGTACCTTGATGTCCACCCCGGCGCGCGCTTCCTGCAGCATCATGAAAATGCGCGAGTCGAGCTTGCCCCAGCCCTCGCGGTTCAGCGCCTCGGTCATCTCGCCCAGCACCGTGTTGCAAAGCTTCATCGGCACGTGGAACTCACGGCCAACCTCGGTGGCGAGCGTGACGTCCTTGTGCGCGAGCTCCAGCGCGAACGCCGGCGGGTCGAACTTCTTGATCAGGAACTGCTCCGCGAGCCGGTCGAACGAGCGCCGGCGCCCGAACGCGCCCTGGCGAATCGCGGACCACAGCGCGAGCGGCTCCATGCCGGCCTTCACGCCCATCGTGAAGACTTCGGCCTGCACGGCGAGGATGGCGTAGCCGGCGCAGTTGTGCACCAGCTTGGCGATGGTGCCGGAGCCGACGGGACCGATGTACATGGCCTGATCGCCGATCGCGTCGAGCACTTTCTTGTGCTTGTCGAACATGGCCTTGTCGCCGCTCACGAACAGGGCGAGCTTGCCGCTCTTCGCGCCGGCCGGGCCGCCGGAGACCGGCGCGTCGAGCATCGTGATGCCGTTCGCGGTGAAGCGTTCGGCGATCTTGCGCACCACCGTGGGGGAATTGGTCGAGAGGTCGAACCATGCCATGCCCTTGCGCATGGACGCGAGCAGCTCTTCCGAAACCGCCTGCACCTCCTTCGGTCCCGGCAACGATGTGAACACCACGTCGCAGCCTTCCGCGACCTGGCGCACGGAGTCTGCCCAGGTGCAGCCCGCCTTGAGATGCGGCTCCGCCGCCGCCTTGCGCAGGTCGTTGACGACCACGTCGTAGCCCGCCTTGCGCACGTTGAGCGCCATGAAGCCGCCCATGGTGCCGATGCCGATGAATCCTACTTTCATTGCTTGCTCCTTCGAGTGTTTGCCGTTAATCGTCAATCGTTAATCGTCAATCGTGAATCGTCATTCATCGGCCGTCCGGCCGACGATTCTCGGCCAGCGATCATGGACCTGCGCGAATTGCGGCGGCGTTTCGATGGTGACGACGTAGACGCGGCGCTCCTCGCCAATGCTGGCGACGAGGCCTTGTATGTATTCTCCCGATTCCAGCTTGAACCAGTGCGAGCGGCCCTCGTTGTCTTTCTCCATGTAACCCCTGGCTGGAATCTTCACCGGCACCGGCTCGTAGGCATTCCAGCGTCCCGACTTGACCGACTCCAGCCGCGCCCAGCCGCCCTCGGGCCAGCGTCGCCTCCCGTCGTTGCCGGCGTTTTCTTCCCGCCGCGCTCCCCACGGCAGGTTGACCACGCTGCCGTCCTTCATCAGCACGGGGAGCATTGCCGTCGTGACCGGAAAATAAATTCGCGCCGCTTTTTCCTGTCCTTCAATCTCGACCCCCGCGCACATGCTCGAAATGCGTGATAAGTGACGAGTGATAAGTGATATGGGTTAACAGCAGACCGGCCGCGCCGGGAACAAGACCTTATCACCTATCACTTATCACCTATCCCGCTTTCGCGGCAGCGGCAAAGCCGCGCTCCAGATCCGCGATGAGATCGTCCGGATCCTCGAGCCCGATGTGGAGGCGGATGGTCTCGCCGCCGGGATTCCATTTCGTCGCGCTGCGATAGCGCTCGGCGTGCGCGACGATCGCGAGACTTTCGTAGCCGCCCCAGCTCGAGCCGATGCCGAAGAGCTCGAGCGCATTGATGAACGCCGGCACCCGCTTGTCGTGCGCGGCCTGCATGACGAAAGAAAACAGCCCCGTGGCGCCCGAGAAGTCGCGCTTCCAGAGGGAGTGGCCGGGATCGCCCTCCAGGGCGGGATAGAGCACCTGCTTTATCTCCGGCCGTGCCTTGAGCCAGGCCGCGACCTTGAGCGCGCTCCGCATCTGGTGCGTGAGTCTCACGCCCAGCGTGCGCAGCCCGCGCAGCGCCAGGTAGCAATCGTCGGGGCTCGCGCTGTAGGCATAGTCCGCGACGCTCTTGCGCACCGCGCGCCAGTGTTTCTCGTTGGTGACGATGACGCCCATCATCACGTCGGAGTGGCCGCAGATGTACTTGGTCGCCGCGTGGATCGAGACGTCCACTCCGCGCTCGAACGAGCGGAAGAAGTACGGCGTGCCCCAGGTGGTGTCGGCGAGCACGGGAATGCCCTTGTCGTGCGCCGCTTTCGCGATCGCCGGGATGTCCTGCATCTCGAAAGTGAGCGAGCCCGGGGACTCGCAGAACACAGCGCGCGTGTTGGGGCGGATCAGTCGTGCAATACCCGCGCCGATCAGGGGGTCGTAGTACTCGACATCCACGCCGCTGAACTTCAGCCGCGCATTGCAGAAATTGCGCGCCGGCCCGTAGACCGTATCCACCATCAGCAGGTGGTCGCCGCTCTTCACGAAGGCGCAGAGCGCGGCGACGATGGCGGCGAGACCGGACGGCAGCGCCACGGCGCGGTAGCCGCCTTCCAGTTGCGCGACCGCTTCTTCCAGCGAGCGCGTGGTCGGGGTGCCGTGGCGGCCGTAGCTGATGCGCTGGTAATCCTCATCGCGCGGCGCTTCGTAGACCTCGAGACTCTCGTGGAGGATGGTGGAAGCGCGGAATACCGGCGTGTTTACCATGCCCTGGTATTTCGCGGGATCGCGCCCGGCGTGCGCGAGTATCGTGTCTTTCTTCATGGGGGATCAGGCGGGTGGGTGAGCGGGGGGCAGCGCCCACCTATTGTGCGCGGCGCCCAACTCCCTTGCAATAGAACAGCCGCGGCGCGGTTGCCGCCGGCCGCCGCCTGTTTCATACTTGCCCGATTCTTCATGCGGCCCGCAATTTCCTCGATTTTCGTTTTCTGCGCCCTTTTCTCGGCAGCCGCTGCGCTGGCGCAGGGCTATCCCGCGAAGCCGGTGCGGGTCGTACTGGGCTTTCCGGCCGGCACCAACGTCGACGTGCTTGCGCGGCCGGTGGTCCAGAAGATGGGCGAGGCGCTCGGCCAGCAGCTCGTCGTAGACAACCGTCCCGGCGCAACCGGCCTGATCGCCAACGAGTTCGTTGCGAAGTCTCCGCCGGACGGTTACACGCTGCTCGCCGCGCCCGGCTCTTCCATCACGGCGAGCCCGCACCTGCGCCGCAAGATGCCCTACGACCCGCTGAAGGACTTGCTGCCGGTAGCGCAGATCAGTGCCTTTCCGAACCTGCTGGTGGTGAACCCCGTGGTTCCCGCGAAAAACGTCAAAGAACTGATTGCACTGGCGAGGGCGCGGCCAGGCCAGCTCACGTTCGGCTCTTCGGGCAACGGCAGCGCCTTCCATCTCGCGGGCGAGCTTTTCAAGAGCATGGCGAAAGTGGACATGCTGCACGTGCCGTACAAGGGCGGGAACCAGGCGCTGGTCGACGTCATCGGCGGGCGCATCGATCTCCTGTTCTACAGCCTCGCGATCACGCAGCCGCACATCAAGGGCGGCAAGGTGCGCGCGCTGGCCGTCACCGGGTTGAAGCGTGATGCGCTGATGCCAGAGCTGCCGACGCTGGACGAGGCCGGCCTGCGTGGCTACGACATCACGGGCTGGCACGGCTTCTTCGCCCCCGCCGGAACGCCGCGCGAGATCGTCGACCGGCTCAATGGGGCGGTTACAAAGGCATTTGCCGCCCGCGAGATTCGCGAGCTGTGGGCGAGCCAGGGGATGGCAGTCGTGTCCGCGACGCCCGAGCAGTTTGCCGCGCGGGTGCGGGCGGATTATGACAAGTATGCAAAGCTGGTCCGGCTCGCGGGGATCGAGCCGGAATAGGCGTCCGGCGCGTGTCCACGATGTGTACGCCGCGAGGGGCCAGGGCGAGCGCGGCGGCTCCCGTTGACGCGGTATAATTTCCGCAGCAATCCCGCACTCGCGAAAACCCCCGATTCAACCAAGACGAACCGGCAGACCCGGGCGCAGAGAAGCATTCACTCCACGACACGGACTTTTCCGGAAGCCGCCATGACCGACACACACGCACACCATCACGGCAACAGGGTTGAGGATCGCCGCCTGGTTACCGGAGCGGGCAAGTACGCCGCCGACTGGAACCTGCCCGGCCAGCTCTATGCCGCTTTCGTGCGTTCGGACCGCGCGCATGCCGAGATCGTCTCGGTAAATACTGACAAGGCGCTCAAGCATCCGGGCGTGAAGCGCGTCTACACCGGCAAGGACGCGCTCGCCGCCGGCTACACCCAGTATTTCGTCATCGTGAACTGGCCCGGCCGCGGCGGGAATCACATGATCAAGCCGCCGCGCCCGATGCTGGCGGCGAAAAAAGTGCGCCATGTCGGCGACGCGCTGGCGATGGTGGTCGCGGACTCCCCGCTCGCGGCGCAGGACGCCGCCGAGCTGGTCGAGGTCGAGTACCGCGACCTGCCGGCGGTGGTGAACGCGGAAGCGGCGCTCGCTTCCGGCGCGCCGCAACTGCACGAAGAAGCGCCCGGCAATCTCGCTTTCGACTACGAATCCGGCAGCGAGGACGCGGTGAAGGCGGCGTTCGCGCAAGCCGTGCACGTGACGAAGTTGAAGCTCGAGGTGACGCGCGTCGCGCCGAGCCCGATGGAGCTGCGCGGCTGCACCACGCGCTATGAGCCGAAGGACGACACCTATCACCTGTACGTGTGCATCCAGGGCATCAACATGATGCGCAAGCAGTTCGCCGCCATCGCCAACGTGCCCGAGGAGAAGGTGGTCGTGCACGCGCAGGACGTCGGCGGCAGCTTCGGGCAGAGAAGCGCGGCTTACCCGGAGTACGCGATGCAGATGCTGGCTTCGAAAGAACTCGGCAAGCCGGTGCAATGGATCTCTTCGCGCTCGGAAGGCTTCAACTCCGACACGCATGGCCGCGCCAATACCGTGACCGGCGAGCTCGCGCTCGATCGCGACGGGAAATTCCTCGGCGTGCGCCTCGACTGGATTGCCGACATGGGCGGCTACCACTCGGCCACCGGCTCGGCGAGCCACACGCGCAACCCATCGGCCTGCATGACCGGCGTCTACAGCATCCCGGCGCTGTACGGCCGCTTCCGCCTGGTCTTCACCAACACCGTCCCGGTTGCCGCCTATCGCGGGGCCGGACGGCCTGATGTCGCCTTCGTGATCGAGCGCCTGGTGAGCCAGGCCGCCCACGAGCTCAAGCTGGACCCGGCGGAGCTGCGCCGGAAGAACTTCATTCCGAAGGAAGCGTTTCCGTACAAGACCCCGACCGGCTCGACCTACGAGGCCACCGATCTCCACAACGTGCTGGAGCGCGCGCTCAAATTTTCCGACTGGAAGGGCTTTGCTGCGCGCAGGAAGAAATCGGAAAAGGCCGGCAAGCTGCGCGGCCTGGGTATCGCGACCGTGATCGAGAACACCGGCGCGGGCCTCTTCAACAAGGACCAGGTCGAAATCGAGGTCCAGGCTTCAGGCGAGATCCATGCCTACACGGTGTCGCATTCGCAGGGCCAGGGGCACGAGACCGCATTCGGCCAGATCGTCGCCGACACGCTCGGCGTGCCGCAGGAGCGCGTGCGCATCCGCCAGGGCGTGAAGGTGCTCTTCGGCAACCATACCGGCGGTTCGCGCTCCACTGTCGGCGCTGGTAGCGCGACCAAGCTCGCGGCGCTGAAGGTGATCGAGCAGGGCAAGTCGCTTGCGGCGGAAGTGCTCGAAGCCGAGCCCTCGCAGATGGACTACGCGAAGGGCACCTTCCAGGTGCGCGGCACGAAGAAGAAGATCAGCCTTGTCGATCTTGCGAAGAAGAAGCCGTTCACGGTGATGGGCGAGGGCAGCTTCGGCTCGACCTACCCCAACGGCTGCCACATCACTGAGGTGGAGATCGACCCGGCGACCGGCGTGACACAAATCGTCGCCTACAACGCGGTGGACGACTGCGGCAACGTTATCAACCACGCGATCGTGGAAGGCCAGGTGCACGGCGCCGTGATGCAGGGCGCCGGTCAGATTTTCAGCGAGCAGGTGGTCTACGACCCGGCGACCGGCCAGATGCTGACCGGCAGCTTCATGGACTACTGCATGCCGCGCGCCGGCGCGCTGGTGCGTGAAATCCGCATGCAGGACGCACCGCTGCCGAGCGTAAACAACACGCTGGGCGCGAAAGGCGTCGGCGAGTCAGGCTGTACCGCCTCGATGCCTTCGCTCACCAACGCCGTAATGGACGCGCTGCGGCCGCTCGGCGTGCATTCGATCGACATGCCGTTCACTCCGGCGAAGCTCTGGCACGCGATCCAAAATTCTAAAGGTAAACAGTAAGCGGTGAGCAGTGAGCGGAAACATCAGCCCGGTTTGACTGCTGACTGCTTACCGCTCACCGTTTATTTTTTTGTCGAAAGTAGAGATGAGTTCTGCACACACGACGCATAGCCACGGGCCCATAGGGCGCGTCGAAGACGCGCGCCTCACCACCGGCTCGGGCAAGTACGCCGCGGACTGGAACGTGGCCGGCCAGCTCCATGCCGCGTTCGTGCGCTCGGACCGCGCGCACGCGGAGATCGTGTCCGTGGATACTGCACCGGCGGCGAAGCATCCCGGCGTGAAGTGCATCCTGACCGGCGCCGATGCGGTGCGCGTGGCCTACGTCAAGCCGCCGCACACGCTCAATTTCCCCGGCAAGAACGGCATGCAGACGCGTGCGCCGGACCGCCCGGTGCTCGCGCACGGCAAGGTGCGCTTCGTGGGCGAGGCGCTTGCCGTGGTGGTGGCCGATACCGCGGCTGCCGCGCAGGACGCCGCGGAGCTGGTGGCGGTGGAATACCGCGACCTGCCGCCCGCGATTGCACCGGAAGCAGCGCTCGCGCCGGGCGCATCGCAGTTGCACGAGAACGTGCCGGGCAATCTCCCCATCGAGGCGGAAACCGGCGATGCCGCCGCGTTCGAGGCTGCGCTGGCGAAGGCGGCTCACGTGACGCGCTTGAAACTCGAGGTGACGCGCGTCTCGCCGAGCCCGATGGAGCCGCGCGCCTGTCTGGTCACGCACGATGCGCGCGATGGCAGCTATACCCTGCGCGTGTGCATGCAGGGCGTCACCACGATGCGCAAGCAGATATCGAGTTATACCGGCGTGTCCGAGGACCTGCTGCACCTCGAGGCGCGCGACGTCGGCGGCGGCTTCGGTCAGCGCACGCCGGCCTATCCTGAATACTGCGTGCTGATGATGGCGGCGAAGGAAACCGGCAAGCCGGTGAAATGGGTCTCCACGCGCGCCGAAGCCTTCATGACCGACACGCACGGCCGCGGCAACATCATCGAGGGCGCGCTCGCGCTCGACCGCGACGGGAAGTTCCTCGGCATGCGCCTCGACTGGGTCAACGACATGGGCTCGTACCTGTCGCCGGGCTCGATGGGCCACATCCGTAACACCACGACCTGCATGACCGGCGTCTATCGCATCCCCGCGCTCTACGCCTCGTTCCGAGTCGCGCTCACCAATACCACGCCGGTGTCGTCGTACCGCGGCGCGGGCCGGCCCGACATCGCGTACGTCGTCGAGCGCCTGGTGGACCAGGCGGCGGCCGAGCTCAAGATCGAGGCGCCCGAGCTGCGGCGGCGCAACTTCATCCCGCCGCAGGCGTTCCCGTACAAGACGCCAACCGGCTCGACCTACGAATACGCGGACCTGCCGGGCGTGCTGGAAAAGGCGCTGAAGCTCGCCGACTGGAAGGGCTATGCGAAGCGCCGCGCCCAGAGCGAGAAGCAGGGCAAGCTGCGCGGCATCGGCATGTCCACCGTGATCGAGAACACCGGCGCCGGCCAGGCGGCGAAGGACGACGTCGAGATGGTGCTCGAGGCGTCCGGCGACGTGACCGTTCATACCCAGGCCAAGTCCCAAGGCCACAGCCACGAGACGACGTTCGCGATGATCGTGTCGAACGCGCTGGGCATCCCGATGGAGCGCGTGAAGATCGTGCAGGGCGCGCGGGAGAAGCAGCACGTGCTGCAGGGCAATCACACGGGCGGCTCGCGCTCGACGGTGGGCGCGGGCAGTGTCTGCCATCTCGCAGCGCTGAAGCTGATCGAAACCGGCCGCGCGGCGGCGGCACTCGAGCTGGGCGTCGAGCCCTCGCAGGTGGAATACGGCAAGGGCGTGTTCCGGTCGAAGGATGCCAAGCGCACGCTCAAGCTGGGGGACATCGCGAAATCGAAATCGGTCAGCGTGGCGGCCGAGGGCAAGTTCGGCTCGACGTTCCCGAACGGCTGCCACATCACCGAGGTCGAGATCGACCCGGCGACCGGCACGACGAAAATCGCGTCGTACTACGCAGTGGACGACCTGGGCACCGTTATCAACCACGCGGTGGTCGAAGGGCAGCTGCACGGCGGCGTCGTGATGGGTATCGGCCAGATCCTGGGCGAGCAGATCGTCTACGACCGCGGCACCGGCCAGCTCCTCACGGGGACGTTCATGGATTACTGCATGCCGCGCGCCGGCTTGCTGCGCGGCATCACGGGCGAAGAGCACCCGACTCCGAGCAAGGTGAGCCCGCTTGGCGTGAAGGGCGTCGGCGAATCAGGCTGCACCGGCTCGTTGCCGGCGGTGGCCAACGCGGTGATGGATGCGCTACGCCCGCTGGGCGTGGGGCATCTCGACATGCCGCTCACACCCGCCAAAATCTGGCACGCAATTCAATCGGCGAAGAAGGGAAAACACTGACATGTACGCGCTCAAATACGTTCAGCCGAAATCGGTCAAGGAAGCAGCCGCGTTCCTGGCGGCCAACCCGGAGGCGAAGCTGCTCTCCGGCGGCATGACGCTGATCCCGACGCTCAAGCAGCGCCTGGCCCGGCCCACGCACCTCGTGGACATCTCGCAGCTCGCGGAGCTGGCGAAGATCGAGGTCAAGGCCGGCAAGCTCGTCGTCGGCGCAGGCGCCCGTCACCATACTGTCGCGACCTCCGCGGTGGTGAAGAAGGCGATTCCCGCGCTCGCCGGGCTCGCCGCCGAAATCGGCGACCCGCAGGTGCGCAACTGCGGCACCATCGGCGGCTCGGTCGCGAACAACGATCCCGCCGCGGACTATCCGGCCGCGGTGCTGGGCCTGAATGCGACGGTCGTCACTACCAAGCGCGAGATTCCCGCGGACAAGTTCTTCCAGGGAATGTTCACCACCGCTCTCAATGACGGCGAGATCGTCCTGCGCGTGGAGTTCCCTCTGGTGAAGCGCGCGGCCTACTCCAAGTTCCACCACCCGGCGTCGGGCTACGCGATGGCCGGCGTGTTCATCGCGCAGGTCGCCGACGGCGTGCGCGTGGCGGTGACGGGTGCGGGCCCGGGCGTTTTCCGCTGGAAGGAAGCGGAAGCCGCGCTGGCGAAGAGCCTCAAGCCGGCGGCGCTCGAGGGCTTGAAGCTCAACTCCTCGAATTTCAACAGCGACATGCACGCGGACCGCGAATACCGTGCCAACCTGGTCAGGGTGATGGCGGGACGTGCGGCGGCGAAACTTTCGGGAAAGAAGTAGGAAAAACTCTCACCGCGGGGAACGCGGGGGACGCAGAGGAGCGCGGGTCGAATCACGACTCACGAATCACGACTCACTTTCGGGACAAGCATATGGCCAAGATCACGATCACGGTTAACGGCGTCAAGCACACCAAGGCGGTCGAAGACCGCACGCTGCTCGTCAATTTCCTGCGCGACGAGCTCGGGCTGACCGGCACGCACGTCGGCTGCGACACCAGCCAGTGCGGCTGCTGCACCGTTCACGTCAACGGCAGGGCGGTTAAATCCTGCACCATGGTGGCGGCGCAGGCGAACGGCACCAGCGTGGTGACGATCGAGGGCATGGCGAAGAAGAACAAGCTGCACCCTATCCAGCAGGCGTTCTCGGAATGCCACGGCCTGCAGTGCGGCTTCTGCACGCCGGGCATGATCATGGCGACCGCGGGACTGCTGAAGGACAACCCCAACCCCACCGAGGAAGAGATCTACAAGGGGCTGGAAGGCAACCTGTGCCGCTGCACCGGCTACATCAACATCGTGAAAGCGGTGAAGCGAAGCGCCAAGCTGCTGCGCGGCAAGCACTAAGGGCGCCTGGCCGAATGACGGGCCCGTCACCCTTCGGCAGGCTCAGGGCGAACGGGCCGTTCGTGGTGAGCTTGTCGAACCAGGAACGGCTAGCCTGAATTGCTCATCTTGTTGATACTCTAATTCAGTCCGAGAGTTCCCGCCGCACGCGCGCGATCTCGAAGATCGCGTCGATCACCACCGGCACGTTGCCGCGCAGGGCATAGACGCCCAGCGCCGAGCGGGCGTGCCTGCCCGCATCACCCAGCGCCTGCACCACCAGGTCGGAAGCGCCGTCCAGCACTTTCGGCTGCTCGAAGAAGGTCGGAGCCGAGCTTACGTAGCCGCACAGCCGCACGCAGCGCGTGACGCGAGACCAGTCGCCGCCCGCCGCGACCTTGACCTGCGCCAGCACGTTCAGCGCACAAAGCCGCGCTGCCGCCTGCGCCTGCTCCAGCGACACTTCCACGCCGACGCGCCCGACGCTCGAGTACTTGCCGTCAACAACTGGCGCCTGCCCCGCGATGAAGACCAGGCTGCCGCTAATCACGTAAGGCACGTAGTTCGCCGCCGGCGCCGGCGCGCCGGGCAGCTTCAGGCCGAGCGCGGCGAGGCGGCTTTCAACGTCCACGGTCATAAGGCGTCCCAGATACCGCGTCCCAGATACCGCGTCCCAGATACCGCGTCCCAGATAAAGCGTCCCAGATAAAGC
>Ga0247830_10000807_pt1 | contig 11976 bp, 9 predicted proteins | sample 12C_Control_Day5_FD_207766 | JGI IMG/M metagenome (GOLD analysis project Ga0247830, IMG submission 207766) | Soil microbial communities from agricultural site in Penn Yan, New York, United States - 12C_Control_Day5 | ecosystem: Environmental > Terrestrial > Soil > Agricultural land | place: USA...
TTTTCCATATTTGCTAATAGCCTTTTTAGCAATCGCGGGATCTTTTCTTGACGTTACAACGCCCTCGGCGATCGCTTTTAAGAATGCATAAACTGTGTTGGGGTTGTTCTTCAAATATTTCTCGGTAGTGCCATACGCAACTTGGAACGCCGGAATATTGAGCTTTCCGACATCGACTAAAAGATTGAGCCCCGCTTCTTTCGCTTTGAGCGTGTTGGGCGCGGACAAGGTTCCGGCAGAAGTTTTCCCGCCGAGGACCGAGCTAAGAATCGCCGGAACGCTCTGCACGTAGAGAATTTGCACATCTTTGTCCGGCGCCAAGCCGTTTTTCTTCAAGGCTTCACGGGTAGCGGTATCCAATGCCGCCCTTGGTGTGCTCGCTGCAATGGTTTTTCCTTTCAGATCTTTGATTGACTTGATCTCCTTCGCTCCCCAGATCTGAAAGACCAACTGCTGCATAGTGCCGCCGAAATACTTCACCTGACCACCCCGCAATCGGGCATTGATCAAGTCCGGGCCATCGGTATAGAAGTCCGCCTCTTCTGATATCACCGCCTGCGCCGACACTTGCGGCGTCAGGAGTTGCAGGCTGGCATTCAATCCATATTTCTTAAACAGTCCCGCTTCGTAGGCAACCCAAATCGGCGTAAAAGCGCCGCTGGGTTGAGCATAGGTAACGACGATATCCGTTTTTTCCGGCTTACCTCCGAGTTCCGCGGCAAACGATCGGCCCGACGCTACGCTCAACATCAACGCAAATAGAACAGACCATCTCGGGGGTTTTTTTACTATGCGGTGCCTATCCATAATATCTCCTCGCCTACTTTCACAATCTATACTTGCGCAGAAGTAACGCTGGCCATCCTCGAGTCCAAGAGTTTGAGTTCAACGGTCGAGTTTCCATTCCATACATTTTCACTCAGTCGGTAAACTAGGTCGACCATCGCACCAGGCCGCGCCGCAAAGTCTTCTTTTACGCCAAACGCAACGCCGCTGACAAATCGCCCTGCCTGCCTAAAGCGAAAGCGTGCTCCCAACGAGAAGTCCTTCCGTTCACAGACTTCGATTCCTCGGCTTATAAAAATTGGTTCAGGATTGCCCACACCGAATGGTTTCAAAACATCTATCTCGCGCATGAGTGGATGACCGATTTCAGCAAAATTGAGCTGAGCATCGATTTCCAAGAACGGCACCAGAGCTTCGTCCGAGAGGACAGCGCGCGCGGCTTCATCGAAAGCCTCGATGAAGCCCAAAAGGTTCTCCTCTTTGATCGTCAGGCCGCCGGCATACTCATGACCGCCGAATTTTTCTAGAAGAGACCCGCAGCGACGAAGTCCCTCCACCATATGAAAGCCGCGGATGCTGCGCGCCGATCCCTTCCCTTCGCCCCCCTGAAAACCCAGCACTATGGTTGGACGATGAAACCTCTCCACCACCCGGGAGGCGACAATGCCGAGCACACCAGGGTGCCAGCCTTCGCCGCTCAAGACTAATGAATATCGCCTGCGCTCAATGACTTTCCCGGCCTGTTCCAGGGCAGTTTGCAGCACCTCCGCCTCCATCGCCCGCCGCTCGCGATTATGCGCATCCAGCTCCTGAGCAATTCGCAGCGCCACTTCGGACGATTCTGTCGTGAGCAGTTCGATGACTTTGATGGCGGCGTCCATCCGTCCGGCGGCGTTAATACGTGGTCCCAACTGAAAACCTACCTGCCCGGCAGTGACATCGCCCGGAGCGAATCCGGCGATTTGCTTCAACGCGATAACCCCCGGCCGCGTTGAAGATCCGAGCGCTGTCAAACCGCGCTTGACCAGAGTACGATTTACACCCTTGAGCGGCACCATATCGGCTATAGTCCCCAATGCGACGATATCGAGATGGCGACGAAGATCGGGATCACCGGAAGCGCGGAACCAGCCTGCATCACGGAGCCGGGCCCGCAACGCAATCACCACGTAGAAAGCTAAACCTGCGGCGCAAAGTCCTTTGTCGGGAAACGCACAATCGCTGCGGTGTGGGTTGACCACCGCTATCGCTGGAGGAAGTTGCTCAGGCGGTTGATGGTGATCGACGATAACGATATCGACGCCAATTTCACGCGCCGCAGCAACTTCCTTGAAGTTTGATATTCCCGAATCGACCATCACCACCAGCCGAACGCCGCGCTCTTTGAGCCGCCGCAATCCTTCGATGTTAAGGCCGTAGCCTTCCTCGATCCGGTGAGGCACATAGAAGATCGTTTCGACGCCGATTTCGCGCAAGAATGAGACGAGCACCGACGCCCCGGTGGTGCCGTCAACGTCGTAGTCGCCCCAGATGCTGATTGATTCCGATGCCTGAATCGCGCGAACAATCCGGTCCACCGCAACATCCATGTCGGCCATCAAGAACGGCGATGGCAGATCGGAACGGAGGCTGGAAGAAAGATAGCATTTAGCGGCTTCAATCGCGGTGAGATCGCGCAGCGCAATCACGCGAGCCAACAGCGCCGATAGCTTAAGCTCGTCACAACATCGGTTGACGAAGGCTTGATCAGGCTGTCTAAGAATCCATCTTTTCCGGAGTTCCTCGTGCATAGTTGTCATGAAGCAAACGATAGGAGAGAAATGGACAGCGGTCGGTTGGACTCAGTATCCAACGGGCAGTTGAACCATTGGAGTTCTGGTGTCGATTGGTCCTATCACCAGATTATTTTTTCACCGGCTTCTTCTTCCACATTAAGATCACTGGACTGGCAATGAAGATCGTCGAATAAACACCGGAGATAAAGCCCACCAAGAGAGTAAAAGCGAACGGACGGATCACCGCGCCACCCAGGAGGTAAAGAGAAACAAGCACAAGAAGGGCTGTGCCCGTGGTCAGAATAGTTCGGCTGAGAGTTTCATTGATGCTGATATTGATGATGCCCTCGAGGGTTTCTCGCTTGATCTTGCGCATGTTTTCCCGAATACGATCGCAGATCACCACCGTATCATTGACGGAAAACCCGACAATCGTCAGCAGCGCCGCGATGATTGTCAGGTCAAATTCGTAATTGGCTAACATAAGAGCGCCCACGGCGATGAGAACGTCATGCGCCAGAGCAATCACGGCGCCGATACCGAATCGAAGATCGAAACGAAACCAGATGTATATACCCATCATAATCGTGGCGACGATAACGGACAACGCGCCGCGTTGGCGCAGATCTTCGCCGATTTTCGGGCCCACGGATTCGATTCGACGCACCTCGAATTGGTCAGCGCCGAACTGATCGGTTAAAACTTTTTTGATCTGCTCACCGAGCACGCCGATCTCAACCGAGGTCTGGTCCAAGCGAACAAGGTACTCGTTCGAGCCGGGTTGACCAAAGTCTTGTATAACGCTTCCACCGAGATCCATTTTTTCGAAGGCCTGACGAACGTCCGATATGGTCACTTTTTGCTCAAACTTTAAGTGCACCATCGTACCACCCGCAAAGTCGACCCCTAAATTAGGACCCTTCACAAACAGCATGGCCAAAACGGCAAGGTTCACGATCGTCGATATGATAATGGCAATCTTACGATAGCGGGTAAATGGAATCTTTAACCCAGGTTTAATGAGCTCCATACTTCCTCAAATGCTGACCCGCGCGAGCTTGCGAGAATTCGCGCGATAATCGTAATAAATCCGGGTCAGGTAGACCGCGGTGATTACTGTGGTGAGAATCCCGACGCATAGAGTAACGGCAAAGCCTTTGATGGGGCCGGTGCCGAATTGAAACAAGATCACCCCGGAAAGAAAAGTCGTAACGTTGGAATCCAGGATAGCCGGGAGCGCATTCTGGTAGCCTGCCTCGACAGCCGAACGCGGCGCGCGTCCGGCTCGAAGCTCCTCGCGGATGCGTTCATTGATCAAAACGTTGGCGTCCACGGCCATGCCGACGGTGAGAACGATACCGGCGATACCGGGCAGGGTTAAGACTGCTTGGAAGCCGGCTAGAATTGCAATGAGGAACAGGACGTTAAACAGCAATGCTACAACCGCGACCACGCCCGCGCCCTTGTAGTAGGCGATCATGAAAACGATCACCAAGGCGCCGCCAACGATGAAAGAATTGACCCCTTGTCGGATGGAGTCTTGGCCAAGGGATGGGCCCACCGTTCGTTCTTCGACAATCTCGACCGGAGCGGGAAGCGCGCCGGCGCGCAGAATGATTGCCAGATCGCGCGCCTCTTTAATATCGAAGCTGCCGGTAATCGAGGCTCTCCCGCCGCCGATTCGTTCCTGAATAACAGGCGCTGAGTAAACCCGGTTATCGAGGACGATTGCCAAGCGCCGGCGAACATTGGCGCCGGTAATTTGTTCAAATAGGCGTGAGCCGCTGGCGTTCAGGATCAGTTCCACATAAGGTCCCTGCAGTTGAGTGCTCGGCCGCACCCGCGCATCAGCGATATATTCACCAGTCATGAGCGTACGTGATTCCACGACATAGGCTGTTCTTGGCGCGCCGCTGCCGCCCTCGCCTTTGTCACCGTAACCATAGAGAACCTGACGTCCCGGCGGGGGACCGGTGCGGATCGCGCTTTCGACATCGGCATTGTCATCGACTAATTTGAACTCGAGCAGAGCCGTCTTACCGATAATCTCCTTGGCCCGATCCGGGTCCTGGATTCCCGGCAGCTGGATGAGAATGTCCTGTTGTCCCTGACGTTGGATGATCGGCTCGCTGACGCCGAACTGATCGATTCGATTGCGTATAGTTTCGAGAGATTGATCAACCGCAAAGTCGCGCACCGCGCGCAGCTCTTCTTTGCTGAGGGTTAGGAAGAGCTCAGTCGTGCCAGCTGTCGTCTGAGTATTGACGACGGCCAGATTAGGAAAATCTCCCTTTAGAACACCTCGCACCCGTTCGACACTATCTGCCGGCGCTCTTACCTGCAGCTGTGTTCCTTGAACACGCTCGACCGAAACACTGGAGAGACCGCGTTCACGAAAAAGATTGAGGAGATCATTCCTGACCCGTTCGATGTTATGCTCAACCGCTTTGTCAACTTGCACTTCCAAGACTAAATGAGTGCCGCCTTGCAAGTCCAATCCCAAATGGATCTTTTCCGACGGTAGAATACTGCTCCACCACGACGGCAAGGGCTCAACGAAGTTCGGAAGCAGGTAAATGATCGCAGCCAGAGCCGCAACCGCCAACATAATGAAACGAGCCAAAACACCCCGCCGCATGGCTACTCCTTTGCATCCTTTGCCATCGTTTTTTCGCCCGTCAGTACGGCAGAAATTTGTGGCCGGTTGACGCGGATCCGCACGTTGGGTGCGATCTCCAGAGTGACGATGTTATCAGTTAGGGCCGTAACTTTACCGTAAATTCCTCCCGAGGTCATCACCTCGTCGTTCTTTTTGAGCTTGCTTAACATCTGTTGATGCTCTTTAGACTTTTTCTGCTGCGGCCGAATCAGCAAGAAATAGAAAATGATGAAAACCAGCACCAGCGGCAAAAAGCTGATCAACTGGCTCGGACTGCCAACACCCGGAGCGGTTTGAGCAAATGCAATGTCGAACATAATTCCTCCTGTAAGTTCTCCTCACAGATTAGGGTGTCGGGCTGTTGATTTCAAAATCAGTCCGGTCGTCGCGGATCATTTCACGACACCTTTTCATAAGGCGGTGGTAAAAGTAAAGATTATGCAGGCTATTTAGCTGAGATGAGAGAATTTCCCCCGCCATATAGAGATGGCGCAGATAGGCACGCGAAAAATTTCGGCATGTATAGCAATCGCACAACTCATCCAAGGGCCGCGGATCTCGCGCGAAATCGGCGCGCTTGATGTTGACCTTGCCGTGAGACGTAAACAAAGTCCCATTGCGCGCATTGCGCGTCGGAATAACACAATCGAACATATCAAAACCTGAGCGTATGGCATTGAGAATATCTTCGGGCCGGCCCACGCCCATGAGATAGCGCGGCCGATCTTTCGGCAGCAGGTCCACCGTGTAGGCGCTGATCGCCTGCAGTTTCGTCTCTCCTTCGCCGACGCCCAAGCCGCCCACCGCAAAACCTTCGAAAGGCATGACCGCCATCTTATCAACACACCATCGGCGAAGATCTTCATGCATCCCGCCCTGAATGATACCGAACAACAACTGATCTTTCGAAGCGCGCGCTCTTAAGCACCTTTCCGCCCAACGAACCGTCCGCTCGGTAGAACTCCGCACATAGTCGCGATCGGCGTCGTGCGGAATGCATTCATCCAAAATCATGGCAATATCGCTGCCCAGCATTTCCTGAATCTCTACTACCTTTTCTGGCGTGAGCATGTGGTAAGAACCGTCCAGTTGCGATTGGAAACGCACACCCTCTTCGGAGAGCTTGCGGGTCGCGCCTAAGCTAAATACCTGATAACCGCCGCTGTCGGTCAGGATCGGACCATTCCACCCCATGAACTTGTGCAAACCGCCGAGCTCCTTAATCAGTTCCGCGCCCGGTCGTACATGGAGATGGTAGGTATTGCCGAGCAGAATTTGACAGCCCATCTCCTTTAGATCTCTCGGCAAGACGGCTTTGACAGTTCCCTGCGTCCCTACGGGCATGAAGCAGGGCGTTTCGATCACGCCGTGCGCGGTTTCTAAACGGCCCAGCCGAGCTTCGCTTCTCGAGTCCTTTTTTATCAGCGTAAATCGATTGACCATGATTCGAAGCGCGGAACCTGTGAGTGAAAATTGATTAGGGATTCGATGCTAATCGACTCAGCAAGGATCATCTACCGCCGCCGCACCAGCATGCTTTCACAAAATCAGCATGGCATCGCCATAGCTGTAAAATCGATAGCGCTTTTGGATGGCTTCGGCATATGCTTTACGGATCAACTCCAGGCCGGCAAGAGCGGTGACGATTAAGAGGGGAGTCGATCGCGGCAGGTGAAAATTGGTTATCAGAGCATCGATGACTCGGAATCGGTCGCCCGGACGTATGAAGAGTCGCGCAATCCCCTCATCCGCCTCCACCTTGCCTTTCTGCAGTGCTACCCATTCCAACGTGCGGGTAGTGGTCGATCCCACCGCGACCACACGGCGGCCAGCATCCTTGGCGCGCTGAATCTTAGAGGCCGCTTCGGCCGGAAGAACGTAACGCTCGCCTTCCATCCGATGGCTTTCGACTTTCTCGCTACGTATCGGTTCGAAAGTACCTGGGCCGACGTGCAGCGTCAACAGAGCCCTATGGACTCCTTGCGCGTCCAATCTGTCGAGCAACTCCGGAGTGAAGTGAAATCCCGCGGTCGGAGCTGCTATCGCCCCGGGATGGGCCGCATAGATCGTTTGATACCGTTGCCAATCCAAGCCCGCAGCAGCGCGACGGCGCCGCACGTAGGGCGGTAACGGGGGTTCGCCGATTGCGACTAGTTGCGCATCAAAATCACCACTGTGATGAAATTCCAAGCCAAAGCGGCCGCGGCCGATATCGCCAATTACCTCGGCGGTTACGCCGGCGAAAATAAGTCGGCTTCCTACTTTGGGCTTTTTGGCGGCATTGATTAATGCAATCCAAAGACTGCGCTTATCAGGGAAGCGCTCGAGCAACAGGACTTCCACCTTGCCACCGCTCTCCTTAGCACCGTGTAACCGTGCGGGAAATACCCGGGTATCATTGAGAACCAGCACATCGCCGGGGTCGAGAAAATTGCCCAATTCGGAAAAATGCGTGTGGATGAAATCACCGCTCCCGCGGCGGATGACGAGCAGGCGAGAGTCCTCCCGATTGCCGCTGGGAAATGCCGCAATGAGCGATTCGGGGAGCTCATAGGAAAACTCTTGAACATCCATTTCAATGGAGCGGCAAAGCAATACCTGGCGACAGCAATCTTCAACGCCGCGGAATCAAACATGCGGCGCTAACTTGGATCATCAAGTCTGATTGGCTTTGTTGAGAAACGGCGCCAACAGATCGATAGGCACAGGGAAGATGGTTGTAGAATTTTTTTCTGAGGCTATTTCGACCAGGCTCTGGAGAAAGCGGAGCTGTAACGCCATTGGCTGTTTCGACATGACTTCGGCAGCGTCCAAGAGTTTTTGCGATGCTTGAAATTCGCCCTCGGCATGAATCACTTTCGCGCGCCGTTCCCTCTCCGCTTCCGCTTGTTTGGCCATCGCTCGCTGCATCTCCTGCGGAAGATCGATGTGCTTGAGCTCAACTAACACGACTTTTATTCCCCACGGATCGGTCTGCTTATCCAAAATATCCTGTATGCGAGTGTTGATCTTTTCTCGTTCAGCCAGAAGCTCGTCAAGCTCTCCTTGACCGCAAACACTGCGCAGGGTGACTTGGGCAAGTTGCGAGGTCGCAAAAAGATAATTTTCCACTTCCCTCACGGCGAGATTTGGATCCAGGACCCTGAAGTAGAGCACCGCATTCACTTTCACCGACACATTGTCCCGGGTAATCACGTCCTGGGGTGGAATGTCCATGGTCACCGTGCGCAGATCCATCTTGACCATCTTTTCGATCCCGGGGATGATATAGACCAATCCCGGCCCGCGCGCTCCGACCATTCGGCCGAGCCGAAACACCACGCCGCGTTCGTACTCCTTGAGAACCTTTACGCCACTGATGATCGCAGCGATGATGATGATTAAAAATGTGATCGGAGCGCCTATTCCGAACATATTCCCTCCTCCGCTAAGTCACGAAGCCCGCTCTTGCAGCCGCTTCACCTTGAGATTCATGCCGTCATAGCCAACGATCTGAACCTTGTCGCCGACATCAATCTGTCCGTCCGTCTGTGTTTGAGCATTCCAATATTCCCCGTGGACGAATACTTTCCCTGAGGGACTTAGTTTTGCCCTGACCTCTCCGATCTCGCCGATTAGTCCGTCCATACCAAGCGTTGGTTTGGCTTTTTGGGAACGAAAAACCAGATAACCGATCGCAAGAACAAGGCTCGCCATTGTCGCTACGGCGGTATAAATAATCGTTCGATCGATGGTCAGGTCCGAGTTCGGCGTGTCGAAAAGCAAAAATGAGCCGAGCGCGAGAGAAATAACGCCGCCGATCCCAAGAATGCCAAAACTCGGCATGAACGCTTCGCCGATCAAAAGGGCGATGCCAAGAAGGATTAAAATCAAACCGGCGTAATTGAACGAAAGAAGCTGCAATGATATCAACGCCATTACCAGACAGATAGCGCCGGTCACCCCCGGGAACATAACCCCGGGATTAGAAAACTCCATGTAAAGCCCGAGGATGCCGGCCATCAGCAGCATGTAGGCTATGTTCGGATCAGCAATGGCATTGACAATTTTCTGTTTGAGACTCATCTCATGGCGCACGACGTTAATGCCTTTGACGGAAAGCGTCGTCATGCGCCCGTCCAGATCGACTTTACGACCGTCAGCTTGTTTCAGTAAGTCATCGATGTCTTTGGCAATAATGTCGATGACCTTTTTCTTGAGCGCGTCGGTCTCGGTAATCGAGACGCTCCGGCGCACCGCCTCGATGGCCCACTCGGTATTGCGGCCGCGTTTTTGCGCGATGGTTTCGCTAAACGATGCAGTGAAGTTTTCGATTTTTTCACCCATCACTCCTTTTACTTCCTGTCCTCCGCCCGCTACGGGGTGAGCCGCGCCGATGTTGGTGGCCGGAGCCATCGCGGCAATGTGCGCCGCCATCGTGATGAAAACCCCGGCCGATCCCGCGCCAGCGCCGCTGGGCGCTACATGGACCATGATCGGAACTTGCGCGCTAAGCATCTCCTTTACGATCGTCCGCGTAGAGCTCAAAAGGCCCCCGGGAGTATCGAGCTGAATAATCAGAGCTCGAGCTCCATTGGATTTCGCCCGGGTAATGCTCTCGCGAATGAAATCATCCACTGCGGGATTGATCGAACCATCGATGACGATCAGATCAACGTGCGGCGCCGACGACTCGTCTGGCTGTGCCAGCACCGACACACCAAGGGCCATCAGTGACACAAAGAAAAAGATCTTAAGCGTTTTCACTGTTGCATCTCTTTCATCACCTTTTTGATGTCTTCCCAGACCAATTTCTTGTCCGCCGGATTGCGCAACAGGTAGGCAGGGTGGAAAGTGGGCATCAACTTGATGCCCATATACGTGTGCCAATTGCCGCGCAATCGGGTAATCGGAACTTTGCTCTGGAGCAATGCTTGTACGGCGAATTTCCCCAACGCGACAATAATTTTGGGCCGTATTAATTCGATTTGTTTTTTCAGAAAGGGCTCGCAGGAAGCAACTTCGTCGGGTTCCGGGTTGCGATTTTCTGGCGGTCGGCACTTGACCACATTGGCAATGTAAACGTCGGATCGCGTTAAGCCCATGCCCTTGGTGATGATGTCGGTAAGCAGCTGCCCGGCGCGGCCGACAAAAGGTTCGCCCTTGAGATCTTCGTCCCGCCCCGGGCCTTCGCCGACAAACATCAGCTTGGCATTTGGGTTACCGATCCCAAAAACCACATGCGTTCGGCCTGAATGCAATTTACAGCGCCGGCAGTCACCGATATCATCGCGAAGTTCTTCAAGACTGCTCACTTCACCGCGATCGGAGTCCGTCGAGACTCGCTCCACCTTATCAGACGCCGGCTTTTTACTTTCCATCGCCGTTGACGTCATCCTCGCAGCCTCAGGCCGCACGACGAACCGAACACCCATGCGTTGTTGCCGTTGTAAATGACGGCGCAGAGAAATTACCAAAGTTGCGAGTTCGTCGCCTTCACTGGTGGACATAGACACGGAATCCTTCACGCCAAGATCTTAACACCTGAGACTTGCGGCTATCAATGACAGAATCGCAATCGCCAAGAGCAAGGGCGCTGATTAGATCGGCCGATAATCACGATACTAAAATGCTGGCCCTTTAAGGTTAACGCCTTAAGGTGAGAAGATGATCAAAAATTTGGTCCGCCAATTCATCTTTACTCATGAGCGGCAGCGAGTGGTTTGCGCCCCGACGATCAATAATGGTTGCGATGTTGGTATCGCCGTCAAAACCGCTGCCCTGTTTGGTGACGTCGTTTGCAACGATCATGTCAAGGTTCTTTTCGCGCAGCTTTTTCTCGGCATTAGCATCCAGATTGCCGGTTTCGGCGGCAAAGCCGATTAGTAGTTTTCCATCCTTGCGCCGCCCGAGCTCCTTGAGTATATCCGGGTTCGGCTCCAGGCGCACATTCAACGAGCCCTTACCTCGCTTTATTTTGTCGGCTGAAAATTCGGCTGGATGATAATCCGCTACCGCGGCGGCCATGATTACGGCAGTGCATGTGGCGTACTCGTCGAGAATCGCCCGGCGCATTTCAGCCGCCGTGTTGACGGCGGTTACTTTAACGCCGGGAGGCGGCGTGAGCGCTGTCGGGCCACTGATCAGTACGACTTCCGCGCCCCTTCGCGCCGCCGCTCGCGCCAGTGCGTACCCCATTTTGCCGGATGATCGGTTGGAGATATAGCGCACCGGATCTAATGGTTCGCGGCTGGGACCGGCGGTTACGATAAGCTTTTCAGCCGCCAGATCTTTTTTTTTGAGCTGCAGCCGGATCTGTTCGAGAATCGCCTCGGGATCCGGCAATCGCCCCTTGCCTTCGTACCCGCATGCAAGATAGCCCTCGTCCGGTTCGAGGATTTCATAGCCGATCCGCCGTAACTTTCGGAGATTTTCTTGCAAGATTGGGTTTTCGTACATGTGAATGTTCATTGCCGGCGCAATCAGCACCGGCGCCTGAGTAGCCATCAACACGGTGGATAATAGATCGTCAGCGATACCGGCGGCAATTTTACCAATAACGTTGGCCGTAGCCGGGGCAACAACAAAGATGTCGGCTGAGTCGGCTAAATTGATGTGCCCTATTTCAGATTCTTGCGTCAGATTGAAAGTATCGGTAGCAACTGGCCGGGCAGAAAGCGTCTGAAACGTCAAAGGCGTAACAAACTGCATCGCGCCACGAGTCATGATCACCTGAACGGTATACTGTTCTTTTACCAATAAGCGGACCAACTCGAC
>Ga0247830_10000810_pt1 | contig 11971 bp, 7 predicted proteins | sample 12C_Control_Day5_FD_207766 | JGI IMG/M metagenome (GOLD analysis project Ga0247830, IMG submission 207766) | Soil microbial communities from agricultural site in Penn Yan, New York, United States - 12C_Control_Day5 | ecosystem: Environmental > Terrestrial > Soil > Agricultural land | place: USA...
GAAGGCCGGTCACAACATATGCACCATGAGCTTTAAAGGCCACGCGAGGAAAGGCAACACGGGCCAAGTGTTTGAATTGAAGGACTTTGAACTCGAGGTTCGTTCTTCCCGTCTTCCCCCCCCCCCCTTAACGAACCCGTCCTTTCGGAGACCTGCCAACTCGTAATCACCTAGATGGCAGTACCAAGCATGACCTTGGCCGGTAAACTTCTTGGAAGGACACCGTCAAGTGGCAAGCCATACATTCGCAATCTCCTTCGCCGCGACTGCTGCATCGCGTCCGAAGTCTCGTCGTTATATGCCGTGGGGATGTTGGTGCGACTCACTTCCGCCACGCACGCGGTTCAAGTCGTCGGGGGAACCGCTTGGGGTTGTCAGGCCTTCGCGCTTCGCCATCTGCCCAAGGTCGGAGCAATTCCAATGTACTTTTTCGATCAAAATACCTCGGCATGGTATCAATGCAATTTGGAAAAATCGAGTCTTAAGTGGGTGAGGATCGAGTCGCCACCAGCGCCAACGGGATCGTATGCTGGAATTGGCACGCGAGGTCTGAATGCCGACGGCAAGAAGGCGATCCACGATCTTTATGTGTAATGTGCCATGTGTGTATATATATATACGGAGGAGAGTTCGTGTAATATCGTGCCGTGTTCGCGCGCGCGTAGTCTTTTTTTTTGCACCAGCGGTGATTCGCCCCCCCCCCTCCCGGGAACGGGTCCGGAGCGCGCGCAAAGACTCGTCGTGAGAACGCGCCGTTGTTGACCGTGGGTTTAAGCAATCGTTCCGTGGCGCGCACACATCTCTCTTGCAAAGACGCGCTCTGCCGCTACCCTGCATCCCGCACACCTCACGCCTCAGTGAATTCTACACGATGAGCGAGACACCTGATGAAACCCTTCGCCTGCCGACTGATGTCACATGCCCGCGATTGCAAGCAGGACGAGTCTTTTCGTTTCCTGTACAAAGCAAGCATATCCTCTCCAGCCAGAACGAGCAAGGTCGCCAAACCACCATGTCCGAATCTACCACTTCGTCTCCACTGGGCGCGTTGTTGACCGCGTTCGCCTACGTGGAAGCCCAGTACGGAGATAGGTCGCGCGGACTCACCGATTTCACCTCCGTGTCCGCTGTGCCGAGCATCCTATCTGACGCCGGTATATCCGACAGCGACACGTTGGTTGCCGCCCTACTCTGCGGAAATGATTTAATGGACGAAGAGGATATCGCGTGGGCGGCCTGCGCGTTCGCGGATACGGGCGTGGCCAAGCTTATTCGTGACGTCGGCGCTACAACACTGAGAAGGGCCCGTACCCCCGATGCCGTCAGGGCGTGTATTGATAGCTTCGAGTTTGCGAGGCAGTCCGTCCGGTATATCGTGCTCGCGATAGAAATCGACCGACTGGACTTTGCTGTACATCGGGAGGACGCGTGGGACGCGCAGCTGACACACGACCACTTTGTGCTCGCCGATGCGGTGGCTTGGACGGCATACCACCGCACCGAATCATCCGATGTCATCGGCAACAAGCTACTGCGCCGTCTTCAAACGGCAACGAAGGCGGAAGTCAGTGTCGGCGTGCATGCAACGTACCGCGGGTTGCCATCCGATGATTCCAAGCGCGCGTTGGAGTGCTTCTTGACGAACAGATTTCCAGAGGACGGCAATGTCGGCGAAGGTGCCGCCCAGACGCAGGACTCTTCCCGGAAGTTAGCCCAGATCAGCCAAAATGCCACGTCATGGATCGGCATTATAAACGCCGAACCCGGACTTGACCCACCCAAACGATGGGATCGGGAACCCACTGTAAGAGAAGCTATGTGCGCGCTCTTGAGACTTGCCGCGGATACCGAGAAGTTCGGCATGCGAGACCGCACGCAGGGGCCCGATGCGGCCACTCCTGTGTCTGTCATCCCGTGTGCATTATTGGATGAGCTACGGGCCTTAATCAACACTGGTCTCATGACCGAACGTTGTTTGGTGGACTCTCCGTATGACACGTTCTCGCCTAATATACGCATCGCCGATGTGTACAAGACACTGTCGTATGTCATATTGGACACGGACAACACACTCTCGGATGCTATACGTAGGTTTTTGGCAGATATGTACTATGCACTCACAAGTCGGCTCGACGTGCTCCTCGCCAGGCGGCTGGCTGCACTCACTACGTTGGTCGTGACTGGGTCAGGTGATCGTATGTGGAGACGGTCCGACGAGATCACCCGCGTGGCCATCGACAATCGCCGTGCCGCTGTAGAGAGATACATCGCCCTTTGTTGTGAAATCTACGTGACCGTGCGCGCCGTGATGGATGCAAGGACTCGGGGCCCAGACGCGCTCAAGGCCGCGATTCAGACCGAGTTGCTGGAAAAACGAAACGTGCCGCTGGATGTAGTCGCGTACAACGTGTTTGAGGAAAGGCTCAGACTTGCGCCGACTGTCCCCGTTGGCCTTCGCGCGCCAGTGGCAATGCCGGCGCCATAATGTATTTTTGCCTGTAAATCTGAACTTTGAGGGTATCACTATAAGTGATTTTTATTATCGTGCCGCGTACAAAAAAGTAAAAGTACAATGGATTTAAACTTGAGTGGAGTGAACCCGCCGAGTGACTACAAGTCTTCCCCGGGAGGGTAGATGGGGGGGGGCGGTTTTGTTTTATGCGAGTGGGATATCCACGGTGGCCAATGGACCCTTCTCATTCATGATACGAATGCACGCAGTGCGTTTCATGGGGTCAATGGCCACGTCTCCCCAGCTGTTCTCCACAACGTTGACGAGGGCGTTGGTGTTGCTTGGCTTGCCCGCGAATGTGGCGGTGATGCTGTTGCTGCGATAGTTTCCGACGGTGGATAAGCAGGCCTCGACAATGACGTTGTCCTTGTCCAAGTACTGGACTGTGCTGTTGTGAGGATCGCCGGTCACAAAGAAGACGTTCTTGATGTAGTTGGCCTTCATCCAGGCAACAAGCTCGAGGACGTCGGGGTTTGGAGTCGCGTCGGCCTTGTCAACGCGACGTTGGAACCATAGTTTGTTGAACATGGAAGTAGCAAGACCGGCGTTGACCTGCACATTACCAGTTCCGAATGGTAGACTCTCCTGTACGACTTTAGCTAGGAAGGCAGCGTGTTGAGCGGAGTAGTTAGGCGTGACATTGCTGGAGAAGAAGATGAGCTTGGCAGTGGCAGAGTGGGGCCCATTCCTGTCGGTCATCAAGGCGTCCTTGATAAACTCGAGCCCAGGAGAGGGGATGAACTGGTTCATGCGCTCGTTTGGCCCGGCCACGTGCCAGTCGATGGTTTGGTTCTGCGTAGTTGCACCAGTGACTCTGGCACGGCGTTTCCAGTAGTCAATCGAACCGTCATTGTTCAAATACGGTTTGCTGTTGACGAACAAGGCCAGAACGCGTCCCCATCGCTCGCTCCAGTTGCGCTTAACGTGGTCCTTGTTATGTGGCATGGTCGGGAGAAGCTTGTCGAACGCGTGGTACGCGGCTTGGATTTGCTCGTTGGCGAGGACAGATGTACGCAAGCCATCGTTGGCAATGCGGGTAAACGGCATGTAGGGCGTAAACGAACCGCCATTCTTGGTCATGAGCCAGTTGTACAGTTCCGCCTCCTGAGGAGTCAATTGGAACTGCGGGGCATTTCCTTGGTGAAGACCGATCAGAGAGTCCCAGTTGTCTCGGACTTCGTGGTCGTCGGCCAGGAAGTAATTGCAGCCGTCGATGGCAGCGTAGAACCAGGGATCATTACGCCACAATCCGTCGTAATGTTGCTCGTAGTCGAAGAGGTCCTCGGATGAGTCTTGGTAGTAGTTGTCTCCGTTGAACACCTTGAAGACATGGTCGCCATTTCCCTCAAGTGACTTTAGAGGCGTCGCGTATCCGTCCATGCATGAAAGGGCTGCGACGCGGATGACCTCGTTTGAGGTGGGCTTGGGCGGGGTTCGGATGTGGCAAGGTCGGATTGGCTGCGGAATTGTCGCCGCTTGCATCAAGTAGTAGTCCGAGGACGTGTCTCCGGCATCGCGCACCAACTTCAGGAAGTTAGGGGAGTTGGAAACGTTGGAAATGAATGCAGAGAACTTGGTGTCGGCGGGGAGATCCTCCACGATGTATTCAACGTATCCATCGGCCGTGATGATTGAATGATCAAATCCCTCGGCATACTGGCTCGACATTCGGTTGATGGCGCGGGTTGGGTGGCCAAGTTTGAGTGGGCTACTGCTACCCAGTACCTTGGGTACGTAGTCCACCCACTTGCCATCCTCCGCCTGCATTGCCATCCTGAGATACACGGCGGTGGGTAGAGGGACAGTGGGGCTGGTGGGGAACTTTGTCTTGAACGTGGCCGTGTACAAGCCGTTGGACTGTCGGGCGACGCCACCACCGATGGTACCAAAGAACATGTCGGTGATAGCCACGCGGATAAAGGTGACGTTGTAGATGGCAGTGGCGTTTTCGTAGGAGGTTCCAATGCTCCCACTCAGGAACCTGGTCGTGCAGCGGACGGACTTTCTGTCTTGGGAGAAGCTGCTGGGATCTACGAGGAGGGGCTGATCTTGGTCCTCGACGATGATCCAGATTTCGTCAATCTTGTAGATGCTCGCGGGGTCGCTTGTCGGCGACCTGCGACCAACGACGGGGTTGATCAGCTGATCGGGGAATACGCTAACATCGTCGTTGATCGTGAACAAGTATCTGTCACCCACGCTAATGCGACACGGACAACGGAATTCGAAGACCTTGGTTTTGCGGCCCTCGGATGAGCTGTGGAAGTTGGCGAGGACAGTACGGTCAGGATAGTTGCCCGGCATGGATGCATAGCGCTGGGTAATAGTGGCTCCTCGGCGGTATGGAGGGCCATTGACGTTGTTGTCGGCCAAGACGCCGGAGTCGAAATCTGATACCCCCGAAAGAGTGTCCGCAGCAGACATGGTTCCTGACGACGTCTCTCGGCGGGCTTGGGGATTTTTTTCGTCCGGAGGGGGCCGGCAAGCATCCCAACGCCGGTTGCACCCGGACTTCACAGAGCAATTTTTTCGCATATTTTTTCTCCCACCTGGGAAGAGCAAAGTCGAGAGTGGTTCAGTACACCAGACAGAGTTGAATTGCGGTGGGGGGGGGGTAAACAATAAATACAGGCGTTATTCGTTTATTGTTCGTAACATTAGCGAGGGGAGGAATTCTGACATGCGCGGGGGCATAATTAGGATGTACCATTCAATGTCCCTTGTAGAGACCAGCATGTGTATGGCCCATTCACGGTCGTCGTTCGCGTGCATTGTTCTGGGACGAGTCGGCGACTTGCCGCGCAGTCGTTGTATGGAGATCTTGGCGTCCTTCATACACTGATTCAACTCCGGTATGTATGGCTCGATAGACGTCGGAATTGGCAGTGCCGGTACCACCCGAGAGTATGGAGTGAGTACAATGCCACATAAGTGGGTCGTGTTTTCATTGCCTACGTAGCAGTGCGCGACTAGGTTGTCGGAGATGGGCTTGAACTCTCGCTTCCGGAGTTGTTCTTTTAAGACGGTGCATACGACGCTATGTAGGTTCCCCCCACCCGTGGGGATGTTCGGTGCCACATATTGACGTAAGACGCCGTGAAACTCCGCGACGGGCAAAACTTCTTTTTGGCGTCCGCGGGTCACCTCGAACGAATGTACTCCCGGTGCGGGCAATTCGGCAGATGTAACATCATCGTCGGCGTATGCGCGGGTTCCTGGGGTCCGGTCTTTACGCGACCGGGTGTAGGGCTTGTCGGCCTCGGTGGGTCCACAGTAGGGCGTGTGGTATTGTGCCATCGAGAGGGGGGATGCGTGGGTATTGTTATTATAAGGGCGGGAGCTTATGCGAACAATGGGCGGGCTGGAATTTTTGTGGACCCAAAGACTCGTCCGGTCTTTTTTTTCCCGGGAACCCGTCCGTGTCACTGAGTGTCAGGATAGCGCAGCGACACGGTGGCATATCGTCCCATTCCCCTCCGGTTGATTATATGCAATGTCAACTCCCCCGGCGACCTGTCAATCCGGGTCAGATGACAGGATCGCCGAGCTCATTGCCGGAATCACAAAACGCGCAGAACAGGCAGTGCGCGCAGAGTCACGGCTCATCACGCGTCACTACTTTACCATGCACCGCGACGTATGCTACCCGACAGCCCATCGTTCCATGATCGTTCACGGAAACACTGCCTCCCTCGAAATGGAGCACCAAGCGTGGGCCAATAAAATATGGGCCTTGTGGTCCGAGAGCCCGTCGGCGAGTTCTGATATCCCAATGCTTCCGACAGATATGCTTGAGCATATTATGGGACACGTTGTTCCCGATTGGGTCCGGGACACATCATACAATAAGCTGCGGCTTGTGCCGGGGACGATAGCCCGCGCCTTCAAAAACATGGCTGCAATTCGTCGCACTTGCAAGTTATTCAACAAAGCAATTGGAAAGATTCGCGCAGACCGCGAGGCCCCGCGTTGTCCACTCACGTGGGTAGCAGTACATATCGGAGGAGAACGCGTACGTCTGCCATTTGTTAATTTGTATTGTCGCCGTGTACGCCCTTGTCTCACCGCGTGTTGTAGCCGGAGGCACACGCGTATTCCCCGTACCAAAAGGCAATCGCGCCGTTCGTCTCTCGAAACTGCACGTCGATGCCGAGAGACACGCGTGCTTACAAGCAGCTTGACAATCGAGTATGGCCTACTAATTCGGATTGGCAGGTCCGGTTCGCCAGCGACGTTGCGTCTTACGAGGAAGAGGAGGACGAGACAGACGGCGAATCCGAAGATACCGCGTACGCGGTTGTGTGTACCAATGGAGATGGAGGAGCCAAGCGACGGAAGATATGCGAGCCTGTAGATTATGACGATCTATGATAGAACCAGTGTGTATTGTACAGAATAACCCCCACCCCTCGGTGGGTTTGATTAGTACCACGGGTTACAATTCGCATGTAACATGCAATCGGAGAGGGGCGGGCCCGGAAACACTTCTTCATTCAGATCCGCGCCGTGCGTTTCGTTTTTGTCGTCCTTTGGGGCGCCGCGGATCTCAAGCGTGTACAAGTCGAGTCCCAATAATATTCGGAGGTCCTTGGGGACAAGGTCGATGAGGAAGGGTATCAAGACACGCTCTCGGACAAAGCGTACTCCGGTTGCATTGAACCGGAGTTCCCCGGTTTTGAGGGTGTTGCCCGCCCGGAGTTGTCTGTATATTTCATTGATAGCGGCGCGTACGAATCCACCCCGCGTCGTCGATCGGTTGCAGCAACAGCTGGCCCATGTGTGCATTAGCGACTTGCGTACCTCATGGTCGTCCCAGACCATAAACGACAAGACCGTCAGCGCAGTGGCTCGCAGGACTGTCCACTCGGCCATCGTGAATTTAGCGCTGGATGGCACTTCCTCTAGTATCGCAGGTAGCGCGGAGTAAAAGTGACTCGAAGGTGCTTCCAATTGGAGATTGCACTCGATGGAGCTGAAGCGCTTTATTGCAACTAGCATGGCGTGGTGTGGTATCCTGATTCTACCGGGGATGGGTTCAACACGGCGCAAGAAGCCCTCCAGTGCGTGCGATCCGAAGGTGATGTTGCCCATATCTCCAAGCCACTGCTGTCCGGTTGGTGCGAATACGCAAGGCTGTCCTCCTCGTATTAGCGCACGGTAGAGAGCAGGATCCGCGATCTCAGTGGTATTCGGCGGTCCGGCGCTCCCTATTCTCAATTTGTAGACAGACCGGTTATCCGCGTAAAGCCTGGTAAGCGACGCGGGCGTGCAGTCGCCCGAGATCACCAGTGCTTTGATTCGAGGGTGGAATTTGAAGCGTACGGTCCAATCGCTACTCCCGGGGTACATATATACATGTAGCTTCTCAGCCCTGTCCAGTATATCAATGAGCGGTAGGCATTCTTCGGACAGAGCGACGCATACTTTGGCAGGGGATGCGCCGGCTGCGTAGAAGTTTGCCAGGTGCTGCAACGGAGACATAGGCACGACACGCAGGCCCGAGTAGCGAATGCCCTTTAGGTTCAAGTAGCGAATCTTCTTTAGATCTACGAGCATTAATACCGTGTCCATCAGAATGGCGTCGTCATACGAGCCTGCTATGACGAGGGTAGTCGCGTGGGGAAAGCGGGGGCGCATTTTGGAGAATGCTTTCTTTTGCAGCTCGCGGTGTATTGCCCAGTGGCGACTGAGTACAACCATTTGGGTATTTGTCGTGTCGTGCGGATAGCACGCTATGGCGCCGACAGTGTCTCGAGACACGGTGACTTTGTACGGCGTAAAGGTCCTCCTGATGGCATGGAAAGCGAGACATGTGTTAGATAGTGCATCGGCCATGTCGTATTTCATAATCTCCTTCACGGCGTCGTCCGGTAGGTCGCGGATTGTGCGGGTTCCGTCGTGTTCCTCGCATACTTTGGCGCGCTTGGCACTCGGTGCACCGGACTGCGTGTTGTCTGCCATCCAAATGCTGAGCGGTGTTGGCGCTGCTGGGTTAACGTAGGGCGAGTGGGCGCGAGCGGGAAATGAACCTGTGTTTGGGGGTTTTTTTTGCCACGAGTCTTTGGTGCGCCGTTCGTCGGGTCTTTTTGCGAATGTAGAACGCGAATCAATTTGCCGAGCCCGTCACAACAAGCAACTGGGGGTTTTAATAATACTATACATGAACGTAGGCTAAGCTGTGCGAAATTTCATGATCTTGCCACACTGTGTCGGCTATGCACATTTCCAACTGAGTTATCATCATTCTTCGTTCGCATTCGCAGGTATAACCCTCGAGAACACGCGGCACAACAAACCTGGCAATGAATTTCAACCCAAGTCGGCTGCATTGTTGTGTGCACATTTCGCGATCGCATCGGGCGAACATATCGTCGAGCTCCTTGACTGCAGCGCGCACGAATGCCACTCCAGTCAATGCATTTCCGCAACAGGTGATCCACGTTCGTAAAAGCGAGGTGTATATCTCCGAGTCATCCCAATACATGGAAGACAAGAGTACCAATCCGGCGGCTCGCAGTGTCGTCCATTCTTCCATTGTAAATTTGGCCCTGGTCGGCGTCTCCTCTAGTATCGCGGATCGTGCAAACGGAACGTAGCTCGCGTGGGTCATGTGGCGCCACCCGGAGTGGCGATAGCGCCGGAGTGCCACTAGCATGACGTGATACGGGAAATTCATCACACTCAGGGCGGCACACCTGCGGCGCAAGAGGCCCGCTGTTGCCCGTGCACCGGGAATAGTGTACACCGCGAATCTGGAAAATTGCCGGTATGACGCAACCAGATCCCATTGCCCTCCTCTCAGTAGAGGGATTTGGTCGGAGCGTATATCAAAGTGATCGCCTTGTATATCACTGGGTTTTCCCACCATTAATTTGTAAAGAGACGGGAATCTCTCGATGATCTCCTCTATTGAGTCGGTTTTGGCTCTTGGATCCAAGATTACCACTGCCCTGGCCTCGGGACAAAGGTCGTCTATAATGCGCCAGCGATTTTCGGGCTGGCCCTTTTCGTAGACGGTCAAGTAGAGCTCCTTGACTGCTTTTAGTAGTTCGGCACGAGGATCTCGTACATCCGGTAGTTCAATCTCGAGTTTATCGGGAAAGGCGCCGGCGGCGTGGAACTGGGCCAGTAGTTGCAATGAGCCGGGTCCTTCAATCACGCGCAGCGACCGGATCTTCTTTATGCACACGAGGGCAGAAATGACGTCGAACCAGTCCTCATTGGCGATATCACACGTCCTCGCGTATATGACGAGAGTGGTGGCATGCGAGAAGCGCGGGCGGGTCTTGGAAAATCCGCGCCCTCTCAGTGCGCACTCCATTGCCTTTCGGTTGCATGCCCTGAGCGTGACTCTGGCGGTGGTACTCGTGTTGTGTGGATACTGTAGCACGGCGGGGAGTGTGTGGTCACGCACGACGGCGTGGTACGGCGTGAAGGTCGTTGAGATGGCGTGGAATGCGCTGCACACCATCGGCAGTACATTCGCCTTCTCGTACTGCATAATCACTTTAATGGCATCGGCGGGTAAAGTGCGGATATCGCCATTGCACTCCCAGTCGTCGGAAACCTTGGCACGTTTGGCATTCAGTCCGTTGGACCATATAGTTCCCATTGTTACGGGGAGGGGGTTTAAGGTGAAGACCCTGTATTTGGCGGCGGCAACGGGAGGTGTGCGGTCAGTGGACACGGACAACAAAGAAAAACGAAGACCGCGCAGCGAGTCTTTGTTTAAATACCCTCTCCGAGTGGCGAGCGACCGGTAAGAAAAAAAAATGATATGTCGCGAATCGGGGTCGAACCGATGACCTTAAGAACTTCAGTCTTATGCGCTACCAACTGCGCCATCACAACATCTGGCACTCTGGCTCTCCGCTGTCGGCGCACGACTACCAGAACGGACAAAAAAAAGAACACAAAAAAGATAGGAGACCGGCTATTTACAATTAATACCGCCTAAGTAATGCAAACATGTCACCGTCGTCTCGCTTGCTGAGGAGGTGGTAATGCGCGGTCATGGTTAGCTGTATCCTCTGTGGGTGTGGACCGGTGACATGCCTATTGAGGACGCGTGGCATTACAAACTCGGCGAGAAACTCAAGACCGAGTCGGGTATGGCGTCTATTCGCAGCCATTGCTTGTCGCAAGTCCAGGCCACGGTCGAGTTCCCGCTCAATCTCCTTGATGGCGGCACACGCGAATGCCTTCCGCGTAAACGGGTTATTGCAGCAATCGGTCCATGCTTTGAGTAGAAGGTAGTATGTCGTCCACTGGTCCCAGTGCATGAATGACAAGAGCACCAGCGCGTTGGCTCGCATTGCGGTCCATTCCGCGACGGGATATCGATCACTGGTTGGTGCCTCTTCTAGTATCGCGCGTAACACTAAATTAACCCACTCGTCGCGGGGCAGCCACGGTACGTTTCGGCGACGCAGCGCTTTTAAAATAGCATGGCATGGTATCGTAACCTCCGATGGGATCGGGCACGCAGAGAGCATAATACCTTCCAACGCCCGCGACCCGAGGACATCGCCAGACTCGCAGCTTAGGACGGAAGCATAGATAGGATCTTTTATATTGGTATGTCCTCCCCTCAGTAGCGCGCGGCGCGTGGCGGACGTCGAGGCGATGACCGTACCGGGTTCCAATTTGCCAGACCCCAATCGTAGCTTACGGACGCCTGGGCACCGGCTGAGGATCTCCTCTATCAGCGAGTCGGATTGATGAAGATACTCGCCCGAGATCACCATTACCTCGGCGTCTGGGTGCAGAAGAGTGTGTACGGCGTGGTGGTGGTGGGTAGTCTTGGCCTCGCGGGGGAAGGACAAGTACAGCTTTTTGACGAGAGACAGTGACTCGACACACTTGTTCTCCTCCCGCCACTCCCACTTTGCATTCCTGCAGAAGGTTTTCGATAGTATGCAGTTTACTTTGTCGGGATATATGCCTGCCGCGTGGAACTTCGCCAGGAGTACCAGTGCGCGTGGAAGCAACAAGTTCAGCGACCGGACCTTTTCCACGTGCACGAGGACAGAGAGCGTGGAGAACCATGAATCCGGGAACTCCATTTGATTGGTTGCGTGTATATCGAGGCAGGTGGCACGAGGGAATAACGGCTGTGCCTTTAAGAACCCCTGCTCAGACAATGCATGGCACAGGTACCTGCCATTGTGGAAGCCCTTGATCACGATTCGGCGGGTGTGCGATGTGTCCCGGCGGTAACGCGACAGTTTGTGTATCGCGCCCCTCTCCACGACTACCGTGTGTGGGGAGAATGTTTCCCGGATTGCATGAAACGCGCGACAGGAGATTGCCAGTGCGTTGGTCGTATCGAACTTTAGGAGCTCACCGACGATGTCGGCTGGGATGCCCGAGATATTGACCTCTCGGGCGTCTGTTGAATGCGACGCGGTGTTGCCCATCACCGTCGCTGGTCTGGGGGGGGGTGTGGGTGTGTGTGTG
>Ga0247830_10000811_pt1 | contig 11967 bp, 9 predicted proteins | sample 12C_Control_Day5_FD_207766 | JGI IMG/M metagenome (GOLD analysis project Ga0247830, IMG submission 207766) | Soil microbial communities from agricultural site in Penn Yan, New York, United States - 12C_Control_Day5 | ecosystem: Environmental > Terrestrial > Soil > Agricultural land | place: USA...
CACCTGGGCGACATGCGCACGCTGCTCGACGGCATCCCGCTCGACGCCATGAACACGTCGATGACCATCAACGCCACGGCGGCGTGGCTGCTCGCGCTCTACGCGGCGACAGCCGACGCGCAGGGCGCGCCGCGCGAAAAGCTCACCGGCACGATCCAGAACGACATCATCAAGGAGTATCTCTCGCGCGGCACCTACGTGTTCCCACCCGAGCCGTCGCTGCGGCTCATCAAGGATACGATCGTCTTCTCGCGCAGCGCGATGCCGAAGTGGAACCCCACCAACGTGTGCTCCTATCATCTGCAGGAGGCGGGAGCGACGCCGGTGCAGGAGCTGGCCTTCGCGCTCGCCACCGCGCAAGCCGTGCTCGACGCCGTGAAGGCCTCGGGCGAGATCGCCCCCGAAGACTTCGGCGCGATCGTCGGGCGCATCTCGTTCTTCGTCAACGCGGGGCTCAGGTTCATCACCGAGATCTGCAAGATGCGCGCCTTCGGCGAGCTGTGGGACGAGATCACGACCGAGCGCTACGGCGTCATCGACCCCAAGCACCGCCTGTTCCGCTACGGCGTGCAGGTCAACTCGCTGGGCCTGACCGAGCCGCAGGCCGAGAACAACGTCTACCGCATCCTCATCGAGATGATCGCCGTGACGTTGTCGCGCGACGCCCGCGCACGCGCGGTGCAGCTGCCCGCCTGGAACGAGGCGCTGGGCCTGCCGCGCCCCTGGGACCAGCAGTGGTCGCTCCGCATGCAGCAGATCCTCGCCTACGAGACCGACATCCTCGAGTATCCCGACATCCTCGACGGCTCCAAGGTCGTGCGCCGCAAGGTCGACGAGCTCAAGGCCGCGGCCAAGGAGGAGCTCGCCCGCATCGAAGCCATGGGCGGAGCGGTGGCGGCCATCGACTACATGAAGCGCGCGCTGGTCGAGAGCAACACCGAGCGCGTGCGCCGGATCGAGGCCGGCGAGCAGATCGTGGTCGGCGTCAACCGCTGGACGGAGACGGAAGTTTCGCCCCTGTCCGCCGGCGAAGGCTCGGTCTTGTCGGTCGATTCCGGCATCGAGGCCGAGCAGGTGGAGCGCCTCAGGGCCTGGCGCGCGGCCCGCGACGGCAAGGCCGCCAAGAAGGCGCTGGCCGAGCTCGAGCGCGCCGCCCGCGAGGGCCGCAACGTCATGGAGCCGTCGATCGCCTGCGCCAAGGCCGGCGTCACCACGGGCGAGTGGGGCACCACGCTTCGTGCCGTGTTCGGCGAGTACCGCGCGCCGACCGGCATCACCGGCGGCGTGGGCGCGGCGGAGGGCAGCAGCAGCCTCGCGACGGTCCGTGGCGAGGTCGAGCGCGTGTCGGTCCGGCTCGGGCGGCGCATCAAGCTGCTCGTCGGCAAGCCCGGCCTCGACGGCCACTCCAACGGCGCCGAGCAGATCGCGGTGCGCGCGCGCGACTGCGGCATGGAGGTCGTCTACGAGGGCATCCGCCTCACCCCGGCGCAGATCGTGCGCGCCGCCGTCGACGAGGCGGTGCACGTGGTGGGCCTGTCGATCCTCTCGGGCAGCCACGTGCCGCTCGTCGCCGATGTCATGAGCCGCATGCGCAAGGAGGGCCTCGACGACGTCGCCGTGGTGGTGGGCGGCATCATCCCGCCGGAGGACGCCGTCACTCTCAAAGCCCTCGGCGTCGCCGCCGTCTATACGCCGAAGAACTTCGAGCTCAACGCCATCATGCGCGACATCGTCCGCCTCGTGGACGGCCACGCCGAAGCCGCGTGAGCGGGCCTCCGCCGTCATCCCGGCGCCGCGAGCGCGCGCCAGCGCGCCCGCGGAGGAAGGCCGGGAGCCATGCACCTCTCGGCTCATTGCCGATGCACGGCACGCCCGCGACCTCACCATCTCACCCAACACAAGTCACCTCGCGGGCCGCGACCCTCGAGGACTTGCTCGGAGGAAAACCGGCGCGACAGCGCCGAGCGCGCGACTGCGCGTCATGCCGGAGGCATGCTTCCAGCATGACGACGAGTCGCGGCCATCAGGTGGCGCCAACGCCGCTACGCCTGGCACGCGCTCGCTGCGCATGTCAGCTCGAAAAGAGGGAACGGGGCGTTTAGCCGCCGGACCGTGTTTGGAGGCCTGAGCACTCGGCTCTTGCGCCCCGTTGCCGCGATGGAAGCTGCTTGACCGATCCGATCACCTAGCCCCAAGCGCACGGGTTCGAACCGTGTCGCCTTTACGCGGCCCCCCGGCCGTCCCATGAGACCGCCCCTCGAGTGGCAGCCTCGCGAGCCGAGGTGGGAACAGTATGACTCGATTTTCGAAGGCGGGGATAAGTGCGGTCTGGGTAAAGGGGAGGGGAATAGGGAGTGGGGAGTAGGGAATAGTTGATGCGGCAAACGCGTGCCGAACTCGGCCCCAACCCCCTATTCGCTACTCCCCACTCCCTACTCCCTCTTTCCACGCCTCGACAAAGCCGCTTGCGCAGCCTAATCCTCGCGCCAGAAACGCCATGACCACAAAAGTCAAGATCTGCGGGCTGAAGACCGAGGCGGCGCTCGAGGCGGCGCTGGCCGGCGGGGCCGACTACGTGGGCCTGGTGTTCTTCCCCAAGAGCCCGCGCAACGTCACCCCCGCCCTCGCCAAGGCGCTCGCCGACAAGGCCCGCGGCCGCGCCAGGATCGTCGCCCTCACCGTCGATGCGGACGACGCGCTCCTCGACACCATCGCCGCGGCAGTTGCACCGGACCTCATCCAGCTGCATGGCGAGGAGAGCCCCGACCGCGTCGCCGCCATCCGCCGCCGCTGCGGCATCCCCGTCATGAAGGCGATCAAGGTCGAGACGGCCGACGATGCGCGCCGCGCGCTCGCCTACCGCGAGGCCGCCGACCTCGTCCTGTTCGACGCGCGGGCCCCGGCCGACAGCACCCGCCCCGGCGGCAATGGCGCCCCGTTCGACTGGCGCGCGCTGCTCGGCGTCAAGGACGAGATTGCGTTCATGCTCTCGGGCGGCCTCACGCCCGACAACGTCGCCGAGGCGATCCGCACGACAGGGGCGCCAATCGTCGACGTCTCCTCGGGCGTCGAGTCGAGCCCCGGCGAGAAGGACCCCGAGCTCATCCGCCGCTTCCTCAGTGCGGCCAAAGGGTCATAGCTCGCTACGGCGATTGGGAGGGCACACCGATGCATGCGGCCTGGCGCTTCAGCCTCGGCACTGCGGTTCTGGTCGCCGGCTTGGCCGCGAGCGGAGCACCTCGGGCGCAAGCCCCCATGAACGAGGCGCGCTGCAAGACCCTGATGACCATCATCACCGGGATCACCATGGAATACGCCGGCCAGATCAGCAGCGACTTCATCAGCGACCTGCAGCGCAAGGTCGGCCCCGACGGCACGTGCGACGGGCCCGACGAATACCGCATCTGGTCCAACACCAAGGACCGTGAGGCGCTCGGCCGCATCCGCCAGCTGCTCACCGCCTGGGACATCTGCCAGAAGGAGCCTGCCCGCGAGGAGTGCAAGCCGTAGCTGCGTGCCGCCCGCCCAGCAGCGCGCCCGCTTCCTTCTCGCCCTAAACCGCGTATAACTTCTCCGCGCCGGCGCCGCCCTTGCCAAGGCTGGGATGGCCGCACGGCCTTCCGCATTCTCCAACCGGGCTGGTGGATGCCCTTCCGGGCAGGACGCAGAGGCTTCGAGACCATGGCGACGAAAAAGAAGAAGGCGAAGGAGCCCAAGCTCAACACCTATCGTTCGGGTCCGGACGACAAGGGCTTCTTCGGCCTGTTCGGCGGCCGCTACGTCGCCGAGACGCTGATGCCGCTGATCCTGGAGCTGGACCAGGCCTACGAGGCGGCCAAGGCCGACCCGGCGTTCCACGCCGAGCTGACCCACCTCAACACCCACTACGCGGGACGCCCGAGCCCGCTCTATTACGCCGAGCGGCTCACCAGGCATCTTCGCGAGATTTCTGCGGCCTCCGGCCGCGGGGGCGGCGCCAAGGTCTACTTCAAGCGCGACGAGCTCAACCACACCGGCAGCCACAAGATCAACAACTGCCTGGGCCAGATCCTGCTCGCCAAGCGCATGGGCAAGACGCGCATCATCGCCGAGACCGGCGCCGGCCAGCACGGCGTCGCGGTGGCGACCGTCTGCGCCAAGTTCGAGATGCCCTGCGAGGTCTTCATGGGCGCCGTCGACGTCGAGCGCCAGAAGCCCAACGTGTTCCGCATGAAGCTGCTCGGCGCCAAGGTCAACGCCGTCACCTCGGGCGCGCAGACCCTGAAAGACGCCATGAACGAGGCGCTGCGCGACTGGGTCGCCAACGTGCGCGACACCTACTACATCATCGGCACCGCCGCCGGCCCGCATCCCTATCCCGCCATGGTGCGAGACTTCCAGTCCATCATCGGCCGCGAGGTGCGCGAGCAGATGGCCGAGGCCGAGGGCCGCCTGCCCGACACGCTCGTTGCCTGCATCGGCGGCGGCTCCAACGCCATCGGCCTGTTCCATCCCTTCCTCGACGATCCGGGCGTCGCCATCTACGGCGTGGAGGCCGGCGGCCACGGCCTGCAGCGGCCCGAGGACCATTGCGCCTCGCTCACGGGCGGACGACCCGGCGTGCTGCACGGCAACCGCACGTACCTGCTGCAGAACGAGGACGGGCAGATCCTCGAGGGCCATTCGATCTCGGCCGGCCTCGACTATCCGGGCGTGGGGCCCGAGCACTCGTTCCTGAAGGAGAGCGGCCGCGTCAACTACGTCGCCATCACCGACAAGGAGGCGCTCGAGGCTTTCCAGCTCTGCACGCGCCTGGAAGGCATCATCCCCGCGCTCGAGCCGGCGCACGCGCTCGCCTACGTCACGAAGCTCGCGCCGACGCTCCCCAAGGACAACCTGCTGATCATGAACATGTGCGGCCGCGGCGACAAGGACATCTTCGCCGTCGCCGGCCATCTCGGCATGAAGATGTGAATCCCCTCTCCCCATTCCTCTTCGGAATGGGGAGAGGGTTAGGGTGAGGGGCGGCGCCACTGACGAAGGCCTGGACGACCAAATGACATCCCGCATCGAACGCCGCTTCGCCGCGCTCGCCAAAGAGCAGCGCAAGGCCTTCGTCGCCTTCGTCACGGCCGGCGATCCCGACTACGCCACCTCCGAGAAGATCCTGCACGGCCTGCCCGCCGCCGGCGCCGACATCATCGAGCTCGGCATGCCCTTCTCCGATCCGATGGCCGATGGACCCGCGGTCCAGGCCTCGTCCCTGCGCGCGCTCAAGTCCGGCCAGACCATGAGGAAGACGCTGGAGCTCGTGCGCGGCTTCCGCAAGCGCGACCCCGATACGCCCATCGTCCTGATGGGCTACTACAACCCGATCTACGTCTACCCGCGCGAGACCTTCCTCGACGACGCCAAGGCCGCCGGCGTCGACGGCCTCATCATCGTCGACCTGCCGCCCGAGGCCGACGAGGAGCTGTGCCTGCCGGCCGTCGAGCGCGGTCTCAACTTCATCCGCCTAGCCACGCCCACTACGGATGCCAAGCGGCTGCCGGCCGTGCTCGCCAACACCTCGGGCTTCCTCTACTACGTCTCCATCACCGGCACGACCGGCTCGGCCGCCCCCGACGTCGCCGACGTCAGCGCCCATATCCGGCGTATCCGCAAGTCGACCAGGCTGCCCATCGTGGTGGGGTTCGGCGTCTCCACCCCGGCCCAGGCCAGGGCGATCGGGGCCGTTGCCGACGGGGTCGCGGTCGGGTCAGCGCTGGTTAACGCCATCCGTGATAGCTTGGGCCCGAACGGCGAAGTCACTGGAAAAACAACGTCCAAAGTCCTAGATGTGGTGAAAAGCCTGAGCGGGGCATTGCGCACTCCTTAAGGAGCGCGCCAAATCCGCCCGAAGGCGATAGGCTGACCGGTGTAAGACAGAAGGCTGGCGCGACGGGCGGGCGATTGCTAAGCCAATCCGTTGTTGGGGGTCCGGGGGTCGGTGCCGAAGGAGCACGAGACGCGTGAACTGGATCAATAGTATTCGTCCCAAGATTCGCAGCCTGCTGGCCACGAAGCGCGAGCTGCCGGACAATCTCTGGGTCAAGTGTCCCGACACCGGCCAGATGGTCTTCTACAAAGACCTCGAGGCCAACCAATTCGTCATCCCCGGCTCCAACTTCCACATGCGCATGGACGCGCACAAGCGCCTCCAGCATGTCTTCGACGATGGCGAGTTCGAGATCGTGCCGATCCGCGAGGTGGCGCAAGATCCACTCAAGTTCCGCGACGGCAAGCGCTACACCGACCGTCTCAAGACCGCCAAGGCCGACACCGACCTGCAGGACGCCGTCCTCGTCGGCGAAGGCTACCTGGAGGGCCAGGAGGTGGTCGCCGCGGCGCAGGACTTCCGCTTCATGGGCGGCTCGCTCGGCATGGCGGCCGGCGAGGGCGTGATCGTGGGCATGATGCGCGCGGTCGAGAAGCATGCGCCCTTCATCCTGTTTGCCGCCTCCGGCGGCGCGCGCATGCAGGAGGGCATCCTCTCGCTCATGCAGATGCCGCGCACCACCATCGCCGTGCAGATGCTGCGCGAGGCGCGCCTGCCCTATCTCGTCGTGCTCACCGATCCCACCACCGGCGGCGTCACCGCCTCCTACGCCATGCTGGGCGACGTGCACATCGCCGAGCCCGGAGCGCTGATCTGCTTCGCCGGCCCCCGCGTCATCCAGCAGACCATCCGCGAGCAGCTACCCGAGGGCTTCCAGAAGGCCGAGTACCTGCTGGCGCACGGCATGGTCGACATGGTCGTGCATCGCCACCAGCTGCGCGAGACGCTGGCGCGGCTGTGCCGGCTGCTCAACGGCGACACCGCTCGGGTGCGCCCGAGCCGCGCTCACGCCGCCGAGGACCACGGCTATCTCAACGGCAGCCCCGCCGAGCCGATGACGATCGAGTCGCTGGCGCGCTCCTACGGCGACGTCATGGACGGCGAGCCCAACGGCGAGGCCGGCCGCCACGAGCCGCGCGAGACCACGCGCGATCCCGACAAGCCGCGCACCCGCCCGCCCCGCGACGGCATCCGCAACTGAGGATATGCCGCGCAGATTGAACGTCATCCCGGCGCCGCTCGCTCGCGACAGCGGGCGAGCGGAGGAAGGCCGGGACCCAGTCCACCTCGCAAGCGCGCATGGATCCCGGCCTTTCCTCGCGAGCGCCCTGCCGGGCACTCGCGGCGCCGGGATGACGACATCCGGGCAGAGGTCCCCCGAGGGGAGAGGGGTGCAGAACGCGCTCGTATATGCTATCGCGCGCCATGCTCACGAGTGACAGACTGCTGGCAGAGCTGCGGACGCTGCATCCCAAGCTGATCGACCTTTCGCTTGGCCGCATCGCCCGGCTGCTCGACAAGCTCGGCAACCCGCAGCAGCGCCTGCCGCCCGTCGTCCACATTGCCGGCACCAACGGCAAGGGCTCGACGGGCGCGTTCCTCAAGGCCATGCTCGAGGCCGCGGGCAAGCGCGTGCACGTCTACACCTCGCCGCACCTCGTCCGCTTCCACGAGCGCATCGAGCTCGCCCGTCCCGTCGGCAAGGCGCGCCCCATCGGCGAGGCCGAGCTCATCGACGTGCTCTCGCGCACCCGGGCCGCCAACGCCGGCGATCACATCACCTATTTCGAGATCACGACCGCTGCGGCCTTCCTCGCCTTCGCCGAGCATCCAGCCGACGCGCTGATCCTGGAGGTCGGTCTCGGAGGCAAGCTCGACGCCACCAACGTCATCCCGCGCCCGGCGCTCTGCGTCATCACGCCCGTCTCGCTCGATCACCAGGACAAGCTCGGCGACACCCTTGCCGCCATTGCCGGCGAGAAGGCCGGCATCCTCAAGCGCGGCGTCACCGCCGTCATCTCCCGCCAGCCGCCGGAGGCGGAGGAGGTGATCCGCGCCTGCGCCAGGGCGGTCTCCGCCCCGCTCCTGGTCTGGGGCGAGGGCTTCGAGGCCTTCGAGCAGCGCGGCCGCCTCGTCTACCAGAGCGAGGCGAGGCTGATGGACCTCCCCGCCCCCGCGCTCATGGGCCATCACCAGATCGGCAATGCCGGCACCGCGATTGCAGCCGCCCTGCAACTCAAGTCCCTCGGCCTCACCGACGCCGCCATCGAGCGTGGCCTCACCCAGGTGCGCTGGCCGGCTCGCATGCAGCGGCTCGACAACGGGCCCCTGTCGCGTCTCCTCGAGGAGGGCTCCGAGCTGTGGCTCGACGGCGCCCATAACGAGGACGGCGCGCGGGCCATCGCCCAGACGCTGGCCGAGCTCGACGAGCGGCTGCCCAAACCGGTCGGCCTGATAATAGGCATGATGGGCCACAAGAACGCGTCCGCGTTTCTGGGGCATTTCCGCGGCCTTGTGCGCCGGGTCGTCACGGTGCCGGTGCCGGAGCTCAGCTACACCACGCACGACCCGGCGGCGCTCGCCAAGATCGCCGCCGCCGCCGGCCTCACCGCCGATGCCGCGCCCGACGTCCCTGCCGCCATCCACCGCCTGCAGAGGACCGAGAAGGCGCCGCTCCGCATCCTGATCTGCGGCTCCCTCTACCTCGCCGGCCCGGTGCTCGCCCTCCAGGACGGCGTGCAGCCGCAGCTCAATTGAGCAGTGCCCATACCCTTGACGGGGTACATCGCTCGCCGGCTACCATTGGCCACAAAGAGCCCAAGCAAGTGCACTCGAGAGCGCTGCCTGCTGGGCGAAAACCTGCCGGAGGAAGCCAGTGCATCTCTTGGGCGCCATCTTGGCCGTGCTGTCGGCCGCGACCTTCGCGCTCACCAATGCCACGGGTCGCCGGGGCGTGATCAGCGGGACGCCCGCCCAAGGCATGGTCATCAGCATGCCCGTCGGGCTTGCATGCTTCCTGGCAATTGCGCTCCTTACAGGTGCTTTCCAGACCCTCAGCCGCGTTACCGCATTTGGCCTGGCGTCCCTTTCGGCAGCAGGCGTTCTCCACTTCGTCTTCGGGCGGTACTGCAACTTGCGAGCGACCCAGGCGGCAGGCGTGAACCTCACGGCGCCCGTGATGCAGCTCAACTCCGTCGTCACGCTCGTCCTTGCCGTGGTCGTTCTGCGCGAATCCTGCACGATGCTGCAGGTGGTCGGCGCCGTGCTCATGGTCGCGGGCTCGTTCGTTACCCAGAGCGGATCTCGCGACCCGACCATGGCAAGCAAGCCGCAGGAGCGCCCGGTGTTCGCGCCGCGCGTTGCGGCGGGCGTCTTCTTTGCCGCCCTGGCCGCGTTCGCCTACGGCACCTCGCCCATCATCATCCGCCAGGCTCTCCTCGATGCGGGACCTCTGAGCGGTGTAGCAGGCGGCTCGATCGCCTATGGCGCTGCCACCATCGCGGTCGCGCTCGGCCTGCTCGTCCCCTCCCTGCGCCGCAACGTGACGAAAGTCAGCGCAGAGAACGCCCGCTGGTTCGTCTACTCCGGCATCTTCGTCGCGGCCGCGCAGGGTTTCCTCTACTCGGCGCTCGCGCTGGCCCCGATCATGGTCATCGCGCCGCTCCTGCAGCTCTCCTTGGTGTTTCGCTTCCTCTTCTCCTACCTGCTCAACCCGCACCACGAAATCTTCGGCCTGACCGTCGTCATGGGCTCCGTCGTCTCGATCATCGGTGCGTGCACCATTGCGGTCGACACACAGCTCATCGTGCACGCGCTCTCCGTCCCCGAGCCGCTGGCCGCCTACCTTCGCAGCCAGCTCTGAGGCGACCGGCTCGATCGGCATGCGAGCGGCCGGCGTGGTATGGATACCGGAGCCATCTTGCCACCGGCAGGCAGCGCAGGGATGCTCCAGCAGACGATCGAGACGGCGGTTGAGACGAGCAAGCCATGACGCAGACGCCTACGACCAACCCGATGCGGGGTCCCAACAAGTTCAAGCTCGGCATATTCAGCGCCAATTGCGATGGCGGCCTCACGATGAGCCTGGCGCCCGAGCGCTGGTCCGCTGACTGGGACGACATCGTCGCCATGTGCCAGATCGCCGATCGAGCCGGCATGGAATTCATCCTGCCGGTCGCGAAGTGGCGCGGCTACCAGGGCAAGGCCAACATCTACGGCAAGTCGTTCGAGACCATGACGCACAGCGCAGCCATCGGAGCCTTGACCAGGCACATTTGCGTATTCTCGACCATCCACGTGCCGCTGGTGACGCCGGCGTTCGGAGCCAAGGCGATTGCGACCATCGATCACATCACCCATGGACGAGCCGGGCTCAACATCGTCTGCGGCTGGAACCAGGAGGAATTCGACCTGCACGGCGTCGAGATCGATCAAGACGCCCGATACGACCACGGATTGGAATGGTACCAGGTGTGGTCGCGGATGCTTGAGGGCGGCCCGGAGTTCGACTGGGACGGGCGCTTCTTCAAGCTGCGCCGGCTCGAGACCAACCCGGTGTCCGTCCAGCGCCCGCGCCCGCTCGTCATGTCGGCGGGCTTCTCGCCCAAAGGCCGGGACTTCGCCGCGCAGGCGGCCGACGCCCTGTTCACGACGATGACGGAGCTCGATCAGGCCCCGGCAATGCTGGCGAACGTGGCTCACTATGCCGGCAGGCATGGCCGCCATCTGCCGGTCTATGCGATGGGTCACGTCGTGTGCCGGCCGACACGCCGCGAGGCAGAGGAGTTCTTCCACTACTTCGCGGAGGAGCTCGCCGATGCGGAGGGCCAGGCCTACTATCGCAGCCGTCGCGGCACGACGACGACCGGGCCGAGCGCGGCGCCGGTGGCGCGCCCCTTCGAAAGCCGCTTCACGCGCACGACCGGGAAGTCGTTCTTCGGCGCCTATCCCGGAACCTATCCGTTCGTCGGCACGCCCGACGACGTTGCATCCGAGATGGCGCGCATGAGCGCCGCCGGGCTGGCCGGAACGTCAGTGGCATTCCTCGACTATCTCGAGGAGATTCCCTACTTCGTCCAGGAGGTCATGCCGCGCCTGGAAGCGCTCGGGTTGAGGCGTCCGATGACCGTGGCGTAGTTGCGCCCTACGCGACCGGAGGCAGACCCTCGCCGACGCGGACATCGTTGATGACCTCCTTCACCCGCTGGCGCAGGGGCTGGTACTGCAAGCCGAACTCTTCGATGAGGCGACGGTTGTCGATCAGGAAGTTGCCCGAGGTCGCGCGGCCGCCCGTCTCGGCCTCGAAGCGGATATCGGCCTTGGGCAGGAACTCTCGCACCAATGCTGCCAGCTCGCCGATGCTGAGGGTGACCCCTCCGGAATTGTAGGTCGTGTGCTTGGGCTTGTCGGCGAGCAGCACGCGCGCGAATGCCTCCGCCATGTCCTCGACGTGGATCACGCAGCGCATGGCATCGGCGTGGGGGAAAGTGACGGGCTGTCCGCGCGCCGGCTGGCACATGCAGTTGACGTGATCGATGGAGCCGAACTTCTTGTCGGGGCCGGTCACGTTGGTCGGCCGGACACAGGTGATCGTCATGCCGTAGGCGCGGCGGTAGTCGTGCGCCTGCCATTCATTGATGATCTTGTTGACGGCGTACTGCGTTTCGCCGCGCCGCTCGTCGGTCTCGTCGACGAGACGCTCGCCAAAATGGGACTGCTGGCCGCTCACGGCCACCGAGCTGGCAAAGACCGTGTGCTTGACGCCGCAACGCCGCGCCGCCTCGAAGCAGTTGTCCATGCCCTGGATGTCGAGCTTGAAGGCGACGTGGGGCGCGAGCTCGCCAATGAAGTAGGAGAGATTGATCAGCCGCTCGGCGCGGGATTCCTGAACCGCACCGATGACGTCGTCGAACTGGGTCACGTCGCCGCGCACGACCTTCACCTTGTCGCCAAGGCGCGCGAACGCGGCCGACGCGCCGGCGACATCGATATCCACACAGGTGACATCGTGGCCGGCTGCCACCAGCTTGGGAACCATGCGTCGCCCGATAAAGCCCGCGCCGCCGATCACCAGGATGGACATGTCTCCCCCTCCCCTTCTCTTCGCATTA
>Ga0247830_10000812_pt1 | contig 11965 bp, 13 predicted proteins | sample 12C_Control_Day5_FD_207766 | JGI IMG/M metagenome (GOLD analysis project Ga0247830, IMG submission 207766) | Soil microbial communities from agricultural site in Penn Yan, New York, United States - 12C_Control_Day5 | ecosystem: Environmental > Terrestrial > Soil > Agricultural land | place...
TTGATCTTGTCGAGATGTACATTGGGTTCATCAGCGGCGCAAACGACGTCAAGATTTCAATTCAGGATGTCGATGCGAGCGGATTGCCTGACGGAACCGACGACGTGTACAAGGTCTCCTCGAAGGCGACAGGCTGGCAGTCGTATGCGCTGACCGATACCGGATCTGCTGGAGGCAATCGGAAAGCTGTTGTCAAGGGTACGTACTACGCCATCGTTGGAAAATGGAACGCGACGGAATCCGGAGGCTTCGAGCCACACGGATTGACGACGGCTGGAAACCTCAACTTGATTGGCGGTTCGTACTGCGCGAGCTATAACGGTACATCGTGGACGAAGACCGCAGGCGTGACGGTCTATCCGAGTTTTGCAATCAAGTACAGTGACGGGAACTACTACCCGATCATTAATGCGCGACCAATAAACTCAATTGCCGCTGAGACCTTCGCGAGTAATAGCACGCCGGATGAGCGAGGCTTGCTACTCGTTCCGACTGCGCCAATTCGGGTCGCTGGCTTCTGGATGATCGCCTCGTTCGGAAACGCGTGCGATGTCGTTCTATATGATTCGGCCAATACGGTTCTGGCTTCACTGTCCCTCGACCCGGATGTACAATCCAGTACGGGTCAGCGAACTGCGCGGTTCATGTTCGCTACGCCGGTCACGTTGGAAGCCGGTGAAACGTATCGCCTGGTCATGAAACCGACCACGACATCAAGTAACAGTTTGTACGTGGCGACACTGAACGCTTCAGCCCTGATGGCCGCTTGGCCTCACGGTACGACGTGGCATTACACCGCGAGGACAGACGCTGGTTCTTGGAGTCAGACGACGACCAAGCGCCCATTCATCGGTGTCCTGGTTGACGGTATTGACGATGGTAGCTCGATTGGTGCTGTTGAGATGGTTTCGTTGCCGTCGCCGATCACGTGGCCTCCGTCTTTCCCGAGTCAGAACTTCGGTGGTATCAGTCTCGGTGGAAACAGTAACGTCATGGACGCCTCGGGTGAGAAGATTGCGATCATTGTCCGCGCTCCGAAAACGGGAACGCTCAAGAGCTTCGCAGTTAAGTCGACGGCCTTCAATACGGGAACGCTCAAGTTCAGCTTCCAGGATATCGACCCGTCAACGGGAGGTCCTGACGGAACTATCGACCAGTATTCAACGGCGACCAACGGAAACAGCGTCTGGGTTCAGCCGACTCAGATCACTTCAGACGGAACGAGCGGAGGAACGAAGCGGACGGTCACTAAAGACGACCTTGTCTGCTGTGTCATCGAGTTCAATGCCTTCTCCAGCGGGCATAACTTCGGCATAATGAATCAGGCCGGAGATATCGCTGAAGGAGGTCGAGACCTCGTCGAAGCGTACTACGCTGAGTTTCTGACTGGTTCTTGGGTACGATTTGCGTTCAATGGCGGAGCGTTCGCGCTGGAGTACGATGACGGAACGTACGGACAGTTCAGTCAGTGGCTGACACCGATGACTGCTCTTGCGTCTCGAACCTTCAGTTCTAGTGATACGCCGGATGAACGCGGCAATCGGTTCGTTGCACCTTCGACAGTCCAGTGCGACGGCATCTGGGCGAGGATTGACCTCGACGGGCCGTGTCAAGCAGTTCTGTACGATAACAGCAACGTTGTTCTCGCGTCCAGCGCGATGACTGATCCGGACGTTCGTGGAAATAATGCTGCTTCTATCGCATCGATGCGATTCAGTACTCCTGTCACGCTGGAGCGCGGGTCGACCTACCGAATGACCATCAAGCCGTCGTCGGCGACTTCGGTAGTCATCTGGGAGTTCACAGTTCCTTCGGCAGCACTCATGGGTGCTGTACCGGGTGGAGCGGATATGTATTCTACTTCACGCGCAGACGCTGGTTCGTGGACTGATACAAATACCCAGCGTTACTTTATGGGTCTTATCATCACCGGAATACTTGGAGATGGTGGGGATCCTCCTGAAACTGGTGGTGTCATAATTTCGGCTGGATTTGGCCAGCGCGGAGTGGGAGTTTTCTAATGGCTTCAACAGACGCACGGCCAGTACCTCGTAAGAACACAGCCTTTCGATTCTATTTTGCACTTCGGAAGAACGACGGAACATTGATAACGTCGTGGTCAGGTGCGGATTCGAAGGTATCCCTCGATGGTGCATCGTTCTCAGATTGCACTAATGAGGCAACTGAAATTGGTACAACGGGTTGTGGATACATTGATTTCACATCTGGTGAAATGAATGCCGATGGTGTTATGTACAAAGTGACCTTCACTAACACCGACGCACTTCCTCTTGTATTTACGTTCCACCCTGAAGAAATAGCTGACACTCTTCTTCAGTTTACGGACGGTGTCGAAAGCGGAGTTACTCTACAGAATGCACTCCGTGGAATGGTTGCTGCTCTGTTTGGTAAACTGAGCGGTGCTGGTACAACGACAATCACAATTCGTAACGCAGGAGATACGAAGAACGTTCTTGTTGCCACCGTTGATGCTGACGGTAACCGAAGCGCTTTTACTCGTGACTTGACGTAATGGCTAGTTATTTCGGGAAGCGATATTTCGGTCATCGCTACTTCACAGCTAGATACTTCACCAAGATTCCGAATGTAGTACTTTCGGATATTGATGTTGATCTTCCTGCGTTTCAAGTTGCGGTTGCTGGATATGTTGGGTCAGCGACAACGGCTACCGTTGCCCTTCAACTTCCTGCATTTCTAAGTGAGTCTTTCGGCGGCGCACCAATCGATGCTACGCTTGCAACGAGTTTACCGTTGCTTCGTATGGCACTACTTGGTGGACCACCAACCGAAGCTACGATTTCAATCCCGCTGCCGGCTCTGAATGCTGCGTTGATTGGAGGCGTTCCACTTAGCTCTGTCATCTCCGCAAGTCTTCCAGCGTTTACGACGTTCCTGTTCGAGGGTTCAGTTGAAGCCAGTGTCGCAGCATCTTTGCCTGCATACCGTGCTGCACTGATAGCCTACCTCGACGCGGGTCCGACTGCAACAATCGACACACGACTGCCAAGAATTCGTTCACGTTCAGAAGCGTCGTTTCCAGTTCAGTATCTCACGCTTACTATCAACGGAGAGAACGTTGGTGATAACTGGAAACTGGACGCGTGGACCGTTACGAAAGATGGTAGTATCGAGGACGGTACATTCACCCTCGAAGATCCCGTCGAGAGCGCCTCGGCATTCCGTGTCGAGAAGGGAAGTATTGTACTCCTCGAACATCCGGTTGGTGGCCTGATCTACGGAGGTCGTGTTAAGAAAGTTACGGATAGCAGAATCGGTGAAGGTAAAGGTGTTCGCAGTACGATTGAAACTGGTGACTGGATGTTCTTGGCCCAGCGTCAATTCATTGATCCGCAGACCTTCTTGCCAACTGAGTTGCTTATTCGTATTAACGAGATTTACGAAAAGTATCTTGAGTCTTCTGGTGTTGAGAATCTCGTGCCGTCAGGTGAAAGCCCTGACATTCCTGAACTGATTGTCGACGAGCCTATCAGTGTTCAGGAGTTCTTTGACCGACACACTGAACTTATCGGGTGGCCGTGGCGTATCAACGGTCTACTGAAGTTCGCGTTTGTCGAACCAGGATCACTTATCTGGCCGGGTGGTGAGCTGAATGGCTCGAATGCTAAGCTAGTTCCAGATGTTAAATGGGAAGAAGAGGAAACAATTTCCTACAACTTCCTGTATATGAAACTGGCTAAGCACCCAGCAGGTGAAGGTCCATACGCACATTCCGAAACTCGTTTCGGTGATGGCGTGCGGACTGTGTTCCCAGTCAATGTTCTGCCCACTGAAGTATTGGGCGAATTGAATTCCGATCATGCAGTTGGCTCTGGTACGCTGACTGTGAAAGGTCTCCCTCCAGGTGCGAAGGTTCGTTACGCTGACGAACTATATGTCAGTGGGGATGTTCGTAAATACTACGTGGGAACTGGTGGAACGGTTAACGACGAGGGTATCGTAACCTTCTCAATCTCAGAACTCCTCGAACTTGAAGCTAAAGAAGGAGCTCAGGTAACTTTCGTCGAAGGTGCAATGATTGACCTTGTAATCGACGGAGTTGACACCGACTTTGCTGGTGATCCGTGGGTTTGGGATAAGACAACGAAATCCTTTGTAAATCCAGTTGCCGCGCCGGGAATCGGTCAGGCAATCAAATACAAAGCATGGGTTCGCAGTGAAGGTTGGGTGCGTGCCTGGGAGACTTCGGATCCACAGGTACAGCTGCCAATTGGATGGTTTGATTACACAATCATGTCCGCTCGCAAGGTGGACAATGAAGATCATTGGGAGTGGGTGGAAACTGTTGGTTATCTTCGAGACCTCATCACTAAGGATGTGGAATCGAAGCGTACCGTTATGTTAACCACGCACGAACATGGGATTTATCCATTCATCCAGGCAGACCTCAACTTCCCAGAGCGGTTGATCTTTGGACCGTATATCTGTGAAAAAGTTGAGATCGCACCAATCGGCGCTGATAAGACTTTGACCGATAAGGAACTTGCATACAATTGCACGTTCCGTAAGGATTACTTCGGTAAGAAAGAGTTTGATTTCTGGCGGCCGGTTTCTCAGATTCGTTGGGGTGAAGGTGAACAGCCTCTGCCGCCTGATTTCCAGTGGAGCGCGTCTCGCGAGTACGTGCTTCCTGGTGAGCAGACCGGATTCGTTCTTAACCCTCTTGGTGAATGGGAATGGACTGATTGGCTCGAGGTAAATCCAAGCATGTTCTCTGCTGCGATTCTCACTGGAATCGTTATTGAGCGCACGGATGCCTATCAGCCTTACGGGTCATGGACTAAGAAGTTCGAGGTTGAGGTTGCTATCAGTGTAGATGGTGGAGACCCAGAAACGATCGCACGTTTCAAGGGTTACAGCCGTGATACTGCTGGCGGTGCAGAGACTGGAACAATGCGTCTCATGACCCCTGTGGATAATATCCCCCAGGGTTGCCGTCTGCTCATGAGAATGCGTGACAGCAGTGGTGGCTTCCTATCAGTTATTGAGCCGTGGGAGATTTCGCTACAGGTTTACTTCAAGCCTGTCACTGGCAATGTCCAGACGACTCCTTACGTTCAGGAAGTCTCAACACCGGGTGAAGACTTCACTGTTGTCACTACGAACGCTACGCCGAACACGTTCTCAGCTTGGACTGAGATTATCGAGGAGTTCACGTACGATGCTCTGGTGACAGCATTGATGCTTGGACCGCGTAACTTCACTGACTGGAACTATGGTCATATCCAGTTGGCCATCGCAGACGTTGGAGACACTCCCTCGACTGACGATCAGATTGTCTGGGAGCTCGCGTTCAGTGCTGAGCAGGAAATTCTGCACAACCACAGCATGTTCGAACTTGAGAACCCTCTGTATGTGAATTCTGGAAAGAGTTTACATATCCGTGTAAAATCTGCACAGTCTGGACCTGAATCGTTCGCGACTGCTATTGAATACGTGAGGGTGGCAGAATGAGTACTCGACACACGACAACTCGTATGCGAGTGTATCCCTCGCCACCAACCGGTCTTTCATTAGCGACAGTTGGGTTGTGGGCAGAAAATACTTGGACTGAGATTTTTCCAGCTACAGATACTCTTGTATTCATAGCTGGTGTTTCGTTTGCCATGGCTCCTACTGGCGGACAAGCTGTTGATCTTCAGTTTGCGCGTGGCGCAGCTGGTGAAGAAGAGATCGTGCACACCTATCGCATTGAAGTCATCTACAATGTGAATAATGCACGACAGTATATTCTGTTTCCCGTACCACTTGGACACTTTCCAATTGGAGTAAGAATCAGTTGTCGTATCATGGGATTCTCACTGTACGCAAACGTGATGAATGTCATGTATTACGAGAATCTTGTTTCTGGGCACAAGTCCATTGGGGATGCGAAACCGTTTCCGTACAATGAGAATTCCTTCTCTGCTACGTGGGGTCTTACAGCATGGCAGAACAGTGATTGGTATGAGATAACTTCTGGGGAGGATTCTGAATTCACCCTTACGGACTTTCAGTTCGTTCCAAAAGATAACGAACATTGTGCAGCAGAATTTGATTTGGCAAAAGGTTCAGTTGGTACTGAACACGCCAATATTCTAACTACGAAGCGTTTTCTGTTTAGTGGTCTTACAGGATTTAATCATCGTGTTGTGTTTCCAGGTGGATTTCCGATACCTCCTGGCACACGTGTCGTGTTTCGTATTCGACGTGCCGTTGCGGTACTGACACCCAAACTCTTAGACATCTCTTTTAACGCGATTCGCGCGACTGTATTCTTATCATGATCGACCCAGGGAAAATAGCAGAATGGGCAAATAGCCTTGGAGTCATTACGATCTTCGTGCTACTTGGCTATGCCTTGCACAAGAGACATCTTGTGCTGGGTTATCAGCTAGTGGAAAGGGATAAGCGTATTGCCAATCTTGAGGCGGAGAACCGCGAATTACTGCGTCACATTTTCCGTAGTGTTGGGGTCTTCTCAAAAGCCATGGGGAGGGAAATCCCCGATCTTCCTACTCCGTCGTCTGTAGGAATCCTTCCGGACCAGGAGGAAGGATGAACGAGCTAACGAGACGATTTGCGCGTTGGTTATATCGTGTGAGCGTTTCACTTGACCCAGATATTCTCAACGAAGGTCAACCGACTAAGCTCTTTTCCTATGAGGAGAATATTGTAGATCCAAGGTTAGCTTCAATGCGAAACATCACCCAAGTTCGAAATTTGATGCAGGCTTTCGAGTGCCATGCCGAAATCGTTCGACATGATCATGATCATCCGCCCATTCCAGGATAAAGAAATGCACGGATCTTTCCTTGAGTGGTTCCAGTTGGTTGTCGGCGTTACTGGTGTGGTAATGACCAGCATATCATGGCTATACGCTAGAAGTGATTATGTTTTCGTTCAGAAAACAAATCCTACTTCTCCTGTAGCTACGATGGTTTCTGAAGGAATGTACTTCGCCGAAACAATCAACTTAATCATCGCCTTTGCGACTGTAATCGCAGGAGTGGCGGGAGTTACGCTTCCACCACCTCCTGGTGAATTTTCAGTTATGTCGTATTGGCGAATAACTATCGTATCGGCTATTTCGATACTCATCTCAATCCAAGGATATCGCGCTCGTTGGTATCGCCGTCAGCTCTTAGGCATGAGGCCTTTGGACCGACGGTCTATCCTCGATCGGCGAGTTGGATTTGACAGACGCAAGGGAATTGAACGTCGTCGCAATCAGGAGCTAATTCATGACCAGAAGCGAGATTCTGAACAGCCTAACTGAAGCCCAAGTTGTTGGTCTGACTATCTGGGCGGAGTCTCGGTCTGAACCTATCGAGGGTCAGATTGCTGTTGGGTGTGTTCTGCGCAACCGGATGCGCGCGGCACGTGGAAAGGCATGGGGCCTGGGTTGGAAAGGTGTCTGCCTTCATCCGTGGCAGTTCTCGTGTTGGAATGAAGGTCCTGACAAGAACTACAAGATGGTGATCAGCGAAGCGAACAATCTGGCTACGGGTTTCGCTGCTGGTCCACAGCTCGCAACCGATATTCACATAGCCGAGGGAATTATCAAAGGAGTGTACATAGATCCCTCGAACGGCGCGTCGCATTACTACGCACCGAAAGCAATGGTGCCTCCAGGGAGTGTTCCGATTTGGGTAACTCCCAAGGCGATTTTAACGACAGTGATAGCTAACCACCGCTTCTATAAAGCGGCTACAGGCTACCTGTAAAACTGGCCCGGTAGCGGCCCCTACGCTGCCCGTTTAACGTATGCAAACGGCCCTAGGTTAAGCGTTTAGCCTTAGGGTGGTACTAGGGTATGGCCCCGGTTGACAACGGCCGTAAAAGGCTTTAAAATGCGTCCTAGGCCATCTCAATATCCAGTAGGAGGAACGGATGACTTTGATTGGATTGATTGTCACGCTGATTGTTGTTGGCCTGATTTTGTGGGCGGTTCGCAGCCTTCTGCCCGCATTGAGTATCCCAGAACCCATCTCGACGATTATCTGGGTAATCACGGTCGTGTTGATCGTGTTGTGGCTGCTGCAGAGATTTCTCGGTTTCAGTTTCTAGGAGTTAAAATGCGAAGAGTGATCGCGATTCTCACGTTTCTGCTTGCGTTCATCGCAGCACACGCCACGGCTCAGACGACGAAGCTTGGGCCAACCGATTCAATCAAGGTCAATTGGCCGACTCCTTCGGTTTCTACTGACGGGCTGAACGCTCCGGATGGTTATCGAGTGAAGGCTGTCAGTACGACGACTCCTGGAACGGTGCTTCGTGTGTGGAGTATTGGAAGTATCAGTACTCTCACGCACACGATTCCGCCCACTGAGATGCCGGCTGGTGTATTCCAGATTTCTGTACATCCTTACAACGTCGCGGGCGAGGCAGGTCCCTCGAATCTCAGCGGCCCTTTTGGCAAAGCAGTAACCCCGACCCCATATACGACGGGAGTTACTGCCGGAGTGGTTTCAGGAGCACCGTAGGCGAAGCTGGTATCTGGCGGAAAGGAAAGTATCTTGATACGTACATCAACACCGTCAACTACGCACCCAAGCAAATCAGGATCATTGCAGAAGTCGTACTTTCTGACGGTCGCCGATTCACAGACTCCAAGGACATTCCTTCTGGAGAACCCTGGGGATTGCGTGTCGCCGATGTACTACCAATTGGTGCAACCGAATCGCCGGATTGGAACGATGTCAACGCCCGAGTCACAGTTACGTGTGATGGAGGGAAAATGCCGTGTCCATTGACAGTCGCAAATTGGTACTATCCGTTCCCCATTCGAGAAGGGTATGGGCCAAGTACCTATTCGCCTCAGCCGGTCTGTTCACCGTACTGAAAGCCCAGACGGTGTCAGTCGTTTGGTTTGTGTGGGATGCCAATACAGAAACTGACCTTGCCGGTTATGTTTTGCATTGGGGTCTACAGAGTAAAGTTTACACACAATCCAAAGTTCTGACACCGGATTCAACCACTACGAATCTCGCGTTGTCTGATGGTCCAGATGTTGGAAAGACGACGTGGTACGTAGCGATCAGGGCGTTCAATACAGCAAATCAGTTTTCAGGGTATAGTAACGAAGTTCGCGTGGATGTGCCATACGAAGGTCAACAGCCAATTCGTCTACCGGAACCGCTGTTCGGTGTAACAGCTCAGGTGGTTTAATGGAATTCAACCTCAAGAGTGATCACGGTAAGTTCTGTTCTGCCGAGGACGGGGGTGGTAATGAAGGTCAGGTCGTCGATGGAAGACCTGCTGGGCTTCTTACTGCAACTCGTGATTCGGCTGGTGGTTGGGAAACATTCCTAGGCGAGTGGAATGAAGACGGTACGTTTTCACTCCGTGCAAAGGATACGAACAAGGCGCTCTGCTGCGAGAACGCTGACGCCGACTCAGATGCTGATCGTGACGGTGTTTTGGTTTTCAATCGAGACAACGTAGGAACCTGGGAAAAGTTCTACCTGTGGACAGACGATGAAGGACGTGTATCGTTTGAGTCCGTTGCCCGACCCAAGTATTTCATCAAGGTCTGGCCGACTGGAAGCGTCTCACTGAGTCGTGCTTTCGCCGACAATCAGCCTGTCGATGAACCTGGTGGTTACGAGAAGTTCGTAGCGGACCCTCCAATCACCAGCGCAGGTGTTCCGACTGGTGGACCTCTCGACCCGGTATGGGGGCCGGTTCGCCTAGACGACGAACTGTTCTACGACGGTCGTGGTCCGCTTGTTCCTATCGGCATGCATTTCGGCGAGGCCTTCTCTGCCTTTTGTCGAGGGAAGGGAGATGTCGAACGACAACTTTCCGTTGCTGTTGCCGCAGGCTACGATCATCACCGTGTTTGGGGAAATCTTGGCTATTACGAATCGTGGCGAGGTCGTGAAGTTGCGTTCACGTCCTTTACTGGCCGCGACGGTCAACATGTTCCCGCAACTCCCGACTACTACGCAAAAGTGGATCGATACCATCAACTCTGCCAGAAGGTAGGAATTCGAGCGGTGTGGGATCAGGGTGACATGAACTCCATGTCACATAGTGCAATCACGGGTCATCAGAAACAGATTCGACAGATCGCTGATAAGTATCCTGTCGTTTCCATGGCCTACGCTTTGGCGAATGAGAAGTGGCAGAACTTCCCAGAAGATATCGCCAAGGATGAAAACTGGGCCGTGAGTTGCATGACAGCAGCTTGGGGCAGTTCGCCGTTCATTACGATCAACTCGTGTCCACCCGGAAGTGGTGAAAGCGCCGAAGAATTTGTTAAGATGATTAATGGATTCTTCGCTTGCAACGCGGTCCATGGAACCAGGAATTTTGGGGACATGGAATTCGTGATGCGCCGCTTCTTCAACTACGGATACGAACGTTATCCGGAGCACTATCACGGGAAGCGTTACGGGCAGTTCTCCCTTGAACCTGGTGGTCCTGGACAGGGTGTCACGGTTGGAAATACCAGCGAGACCTGGAAGATCGTTGGTATGCATCTAGCAACCCTGATTGGCCGTTCAGCAATCGAATACATGTCCGGACGCGGAGTGTACTGGGACGGTCCCATCGAAGAACAGCCTGGGTTCTACGAGGTCGGAAAGCTGAAGTCGATCTTTGTACCAAACTCCTTCCAATTCTCGGCTTACCACGGGAATCGCGGGGAAGCGTGGTTCACCTCGACCTACGGCTTCGCTGACAAGGGTGAAGGATATGGTCGTGTCGATCAGCTCATTTCGGACAACTTCCGAAAGGGTTACTGCATCGCACACAGTGGAAAGGGTCGCCGTCAAATCACGTCACGTCGCACGTGTGACGTGAAGGTCTATGACCTTGCCCTCCGAGAGAAGTTCGATCTCAAGGTCACGGCGGGAATTCCGTTCGACGTTCAGGGCGACGCGTTCTTTGTCGCTAACTTGGTCTAGGAGGCTCAATGTTTGGAAAAGAACCTTCAGTTATTGTTGGAGGAATCACCGGGCTTGTTACTGCAATCCTTGGATTGCTCGTAGCGTTCAAGGTGCCTCTAACACCAGATCAGCAAGTCGCAATCCTCGGTGTAGTGGCAGTCATTGCACCGTTCATTGCGTCGATAATCATTCGTCAGAACGTGGCGAGCCCGGACACACTTCGAAGGTCTGGTACGTCTCTCGCGCAGGTAACGACTCTGGCGAAGGATGAACACTCAGAAACAAATCTGCGCCCGGTGGGGCCGGCTGCAGATGCTCCGGAAGTTCAACTGGTCGCCCCGAAGTAAACAAGGAGAGAATGATGAGAGTGATTCGATTTGGGTTGGTTGTGGCACTTCTCAGCACGATTGGCTGCGGTGGAATGGGGAACCCCAACACGCAGCCCGATGCTGTCGCCGCGAATGTCGCAAAGTACGGCACGGATGCCGTGGATCTGGTCACCGCCGCGCAAAAGGTGATCAATTCCTACGCCATCGCACAGGGAGGTCGTACTCCAGAGACGGACGCACCCTCGAGGATTATCACAGATCAGGTCATCCCGGCGGCGACGCGTCTCAGTACCGTGCTGAAGACATACGCTGCCACGACTGACGTGAATCTGAAGACCGCGACGGCCAAGCAGATTCTCGAGGCTTTGAATTCGTACGAAGCAACGGTGACCGCTGCGATTGGTCGTGATGCGAAGGTACCACCTGGTCTGGCGAATCAACTGGCAGCTTCCGTCACGAACATCCGTGATCTGATTGTCGCCATCCGGAACACTTTCGGCGGCCAGCCCACTTCAACCCTTCAGCCGGCGGTCTAGGAGAAAACATGGACGAGATTCTCAAGTTTCTCACGCAGTTCAACCAGAGCGCCGGCATCGTTACCGGCCTGATGTCGCCGACCGGGGCGATCGGTGCGCTGCTTGCTGTCGTGCAGCGTATCCGTGAACGTCGCGCCGCGGGTCAGGACGTCTCACAGGACCTCGATCAGCTGATCATTCTCTACGA
>Ga0247830_10000816_pt1 | contig 11954 bp, 9 predicted proteins | sample 12C_Control_Day5_FD_207766 | JGI IMG/M metagenome (GOLD analysis project Ga0247830, IMG submission 207766) | Soil microbial communities from agricultural site in Penn Yan, New York, United States - 12C_Control_Day5 | ecosystem: Environmental > Terrestrial > Soil > Agricultural land | place: USA...
GCGCCGCAGCGATGGGGAGGTCAGCTGGACGCTCGCCCGTGCCCAGATTTCCGCTACTCCCAATTGCATCCGCTTCGAGCGCGAGCCCGGACGCCTGCCGCTGCCGTCTCTCACACTGGGGGCCGGTGCAACGGCGCTTTGGGACGGGCGCTTCGTGGTCGGTGTCGGTGCCGGATTCGTGGGCAGCATGGAGGTGCGTGCGCTGGGGCCGGAGGGTATGGCCGAGCTGCGGCGCCTCGGCCGAGATGTCCGCCCTGCACGCGCATTTCGGCTCGTGCCGTCCTTCTGGCGGGGCCCGCGCCTACTCGCCGTGCCGCAGGCCCGCTACTGGGCTGAAGCCGGCCTCGAGGGGCCACTTTCGGCCACGTTTGGGGGCCTGCGCTACAACTCGGAAGGTAGTTTGCCCCCAGAACAGGGCGGATTCGACAGGTTTTGCTAAGGATGAGCTGCCATCAAATAGCGCGGCTGGCGTGCTCAACTTGGCAAATATTCTATACATACCTATGTTAAATGGAGCTTGGGATACGCCGAGCAGCGGCGCGATACGGCCTACCGGCCGGCCAAACTCCTGGGACGGGATGCGGCACATGACGGCCCAGGGCGAGAAGGAACCCCGATGAATTCGAACTTTCGCAATCTTGCGATCTGGGTCGTGATCGGCCTGTTGCTGATGGCACTTTTCAACCTGTTCCAGAACCCCAGTCAGGGGCGCCGCGGCAACGAGATCCCCTATTCAGAGTTCCTGGCCGGCGTCGATGCCGGCAATGTCGCCGAGGTGACGATCGCCAAGCACCGCATCACCGGCAGCTATCGCGACAAGGGCGCCAGCTTCACCACCATCTCTCCCGAGGATCCGGGCCTGGTCGAGCGCCTGAGCAAGAAGGGCGTGAAGATCACCGCCCGGCCGCCGGAGGAGGACGTGCCCTCGATCCTGGGCGTGCTGGTCAACTGGTTCCCGATGCTGCTGCTGATCGGCGTGTGGATCTTCTTCATGCGCCAGATGCAGTCGGGCGGCGGGCGCGCCATGGGGTTCGGCAAGTCGAAAGCCAAGCTGCTGACCGAACGGCACGGGCGCGTGACGTTCGAGGACGTGGCGGGTGTCGACGAGGCCAAGTCCGACCTGCAGGAGATCGTCGAATTCCTGCGCGATCCCCAGAAATTCCAACGGCTTGGCGGTCGCATCCCGCGCGGCGCGCTGCTGGTCGGGCCTCCGGGCACCGGCAAGACCCTGCTCGCCCGCGCCATCGCCGGCGAGGCCAATGTGCCGTTCTTCACCATCTCGGGCTCCGACTTCGTCGAGATGTTCGTCGGCGTCGGCGCGTCCCGCGTGCGCGACATGTTCGAGCAGGCCAAGAAGAACGCGCCCTGCATCATCTTCATCGACGAGATCGACGCCGTCGGCCGGCATCGCGGCGCTGGGCTGGGCGGCGGCAACGACGAGCGCGAGCAGACGCTGAACCAGCTGCTCGTCGAGATGGACGGCTTCGAGTCCAACGAGGGCATCATCCTGATCGCCGCCACCAACCGTCCCGACGTGCTCGACCCGGCGCTGCTGCGTCCGGGCCGCTTCGACCGGCAGATCATGGTGCCCAACCCCGACGTTGGCGGCCGCGAGAAGATCCTGCGCGTGCACATGCGCAAGGTGCCGCTGGCGCCCGACGTCGATCCCAAGGTGATCGCGCGCGGCACGCCGGGCTTCTCCGGTGCCGACCTCGCCAACCTCGTCAACGAGGCGGCGCTGCTGGCGGCGCGGCGCAACAAGCGTCTGGTCACGCAGGCCGAGTTCGAGGACTCCAAGGACAAGGTGATGATGGGCGCGGAGCGGCGCTCGATGATCATGAGCGAGGAGGAGAAGCTCGCCACCGCCTATCACGAGGGCGGGCACGCGCTGGTCAATCTGATGGTGCCCGGCAACGACCCCCTGCACAAAGTGACGATCATCCCGCGCGGACGGGCGCTCGGCGTCACCATGAGCCTGCCGGAGCGCGACAAGCTCTCCTACTCCAAGCAGTGGTGCGAGGCCCGCATTGCCACCATGTTCGGCGGACGCGTCGCCGAGCAGCTGATCTACGGCGAGGACCATCTCAATACGGGCGCCTCGAGCGACATCATGCAGGCGACCGAGCTTGCCCGGCGCATGGTCACGGAATGGGGCATGAGCGAGAAGCTCGGACCCCTGCGCTACAACGAGAACCAGCAGGAGGTATTCCTCGGCCACGCCATCACCCAGCGCCAGAACATGTCCGAGGACACCGCCAAGCTGATCGACGAGGAGATCCGGCGCATCGTCACGGACGGCGAGAAGAAGTCGCGCGAGGTGCTGTTCGCCAACCGCGACAAGCTCGAGTCGATCACCCAGGCGCTGATGGAGTTCGAGACCATCAGCGGCGAGGAGGTGCAGGCGCTGATGCGGGGCGAGAAGATCGTGCGCGCGGTCGACGACGAGGAGACCAGGGGCCCGGCAGGACCCGCGGTCCCGGCAGCCGGCAAGATGCGCCCGCCGCGTCCGGAGCCCGGCGCCGGTGGCCTCGAGCCGCAGCCGCAGACCTAGGTCCGCTGTAGGTCCATGTAGGTCTGCTAGAGGTCAAGTCGGGAATGGTGGTTCCCGGTCACGCACCGCGCCTTCCTTTCGTCGCTTTTTGCGCCTCCTCCTTGCCTCGGCGATGCAATGCGCGTTGATTGGCGCAGCAGCGCGATTCCGGTTGCCAGGGCCAGGAAATAGGCCGTCGCGGGCGGAAATGGCGGCACGCCGAGATCGGGGTGGGGGACTCTTGCGGCTCGGCTGCCAACATGGACTGGTGCTGGCAGCTGGACGGGTGCCTCAGGCGGGCGAGGGAACGGTTTGACGACCACGACGGGGGGCACGACCGGAGGGCAAGGAGCGACGCGGACGGTGGTGACGGCCCGCAAGCGGACGTCCACAACGGCTAGCCGTCGTGCACCCGTGCCCTCGCGCCCATGGCGGGCGGCGCTCCGCGTCTCGGCCAAATTGGCCGCGCTGGTCATCTTCCCGATCCTGATCGCTGCCGGACTCCTCTACGTGCGCCTGCTGCACGGTCCGGTCTCCGTGGGCTTCCTTGCCCAGCCCATCGAGCGCGCGATTGCCGAGGAGATCTCGACGGTCGGCGTCGCCATCGAGGACGTGGCCCTGCGTCTGGGCGACGGCGGCCAGATCGAGTTCGAGCTCAAGAACGTCCGCATCACCGACACCGACAACGTGGCCCTGGCGATGGCGCCTTCGGCCCTGATCTCGCTCAGCCGCAAGGCGCTGCTGAGCGGCCGCATCGCGCCCGAAAGCATCGACCTGGTCTCGCCGCGCCTGACGCTGCTCTATGGCGAGGACGGCACGCTTGCGCTCAAGTTCGCAACGCCCGCGGAGCCTGCGGGCAGCGAGCGCGCCAAGGTCGCGGTCCGGCGCGGGACGGCAGAGGCGCCGGTTGCGCCATCTGCAGGCCAGGTCGATGCCGAGGGCGGGCTCGGCCGCATCGATCTTGTCAAGATCCTGTCGGAGTCTTCCGCGCGCGCCCGCAGGCGCGAGCGTGCCAGCGCCTACCTGCGCGAGATCGGGCTCAAGTCGGCAACCGTCATCATCGACCACAGCGGCCGCAAGAGCATCTGGCGGGTGCTGGAGCTCGGCGTCGACCTGGATCATCGCAGAAGCCGCAGCTCGATCGCCGGCAGGGCCAAGATCGAGTCGCTCGCCGGCCCCTGGACGCTCGACTTCCGGACCTACGAGATCGAGGCCGCCAACAAGCTGCAGCTCGCGGTTTCCGTGCAGGGCCTGGTGCCGCGCGGACTTGCACGTTCCCTGCCCCAGCTCGCCGGCCTCGAAAGCCTCGACGTGCCGGTGTGGGCCGAAGCCAAGCTGGATATTTCCAACACCGGCGAGATCCTGAGCGGCACCATCGACATCGACGCCGCGCCGGGACGGGTATCGCTGCCGTGGCTGGCGGCGACGCCGCTGCGCATCGATGGCGGGCATCTGGCGCTCGCCTACGACAAGGCCGCGCGCCGGCTGACGATTGCGCCCTCGGTGCTGGTGTGGGGCGACAGCCGCGTGCAGTTCACCGGCACGGTGGCGCACACTGCCGAGGGCGCCGAGGGCGCGCGCTGGGCCTTCGACTTGCGGTCTGCTGGCGGATGGATCGGCGCCGAGCCGCCGCACATCCCGCAGCTGACGATCGACGACTGGACGGCGCGCGGGTTCGTCGCGCCGGAGCGGGGTCGCGCCGTGCTCTCGGAGTTTCGGCTGAAGGCCGGCGGCGCCGAGATCTCCGCCGAGGGCGATGTGGCGGACATGGCCGGGGCGATGCAGGCGCGCCTCGACGGCAAGATCGGGCCGATGCCTGCGAGCATCTTCAAGGCCATCTGGCCCGCGCCGCTCGCACCGCGCTCGCGCGACTGGGTGGTCAAGCATCTGGTGCGCGGCTGGCTGCAGGGCGGCTCTTTCCGGCTGGCCACGAACGCGGGCGTCGGGGCCGGCTCGGGCTGGGCGGCGACCACGGCGCCCTCGCAGGGCTCCCTCACGCTGGAGGCGGCCAACCTCGCCTTCAGTCTCGTCGACAGCTGGCCGACGCTGGAAGCGCCGCGCGCCCTCGTGCGGCTCGACGACCAGAGCTTCGAGCTGCGCCTGCCCGACGCCACCGTCACCGCTGCCGACGGCCGACAGCTTGCCCTGAAGGGAACGTTCAGCGTCGACATGACGGAGCCGCTGCCCCGCACGGGGCGCGTGGCCGTGCGAGGGCAGGGGCCGTTGTCCGCCGCCCTCGACATCCTCGACCGGCCGCCGTTCGGCCTGGTGCAGAAGAGCGGGCTGAGCGTGGCCGGCGTCGACGGCAAGGTCGACACCCAGCTCACGGTCGCATTCCCGCTCGGCCAGGCGCTGGAGCCGCGCGACATCGTGCTGGAAGGCAAGACGCGGATCACCGAAGCCCGCCTCGGTCAGGCGCTCGGCCCCTACCAGGTGCACGGCGCCAACATCACCATCGACATGACGCCGACGGCGGCCGAGGCCAGGGCCGACATGCTGATCAATGGGGTGGTGGCCAAGGCCATGTGGCAGCATGTGTTCGCCGCGCCCCCCGAGAAGCAGCCGCCGCTCAAGATCACGGCTACCCTCGACAACAGCTACCGCACCCAGCTCGGCCTCGACATAAATGATCTGGTGCAGGGCGACGTCGGCATCGAGGCGACCATCTCCACCGATGCGCGCGGCGAGCGCCGCGTCCATGTGCGTGCCGATCTCGTCAATGCCGAAGTAGGGCTCGACAGCGTCGCTTGGCGCAAGCCCAGGGGCAAGCGCAGCGTGTTCGAGTTCGATGTGGGCAAGGGCACGGGCGCCTATCCGATCGAGCTGCTCAACGTCAGGCTGGTCGGCGACGACGTGGCGATCGAAGGCTGGATGGGGATCGGGTCCGACAACAAGGTCAAGGAGTTCCGCTTCCCCAACTTCTCGCTCAACGTCATCACCAGTCTCGAGACGCACGGCAAGGTGCGCCCCGACGGCGTCTGGGACGTGACCGCGAAGGGCCCCACCTACGACGGCCGCGAACTCTTCCGCTCGTTCTTCGATGTCGCCCATCAGGTCGACCCGAACGCCAAGATCAGGCCGGGCCTCGACCTCAAGGCCGAAATCACCACCGTGGTCGGCTTCACCGACACCACGCTGCGCAACGTGAAGATGACGTTGCAGAAGCGGTCCAACAAGCTGACTGGACTCGACGTGCGCGGGACGCTCGAGGGCGGCAAGGCCTTCGCCGCCGTGGTGCGGCAGGAGCCCGGCAGACCGCGCACCCTGATCGCGGAATCCCAGGATGCCGGCCAGGTGTTCAAGCTGGTCGGCTTCTATCCCAATGCGGTCGGCGGCATGATGAACCTCGAGGTCAACCTGCAAGGCGAGGGCGCAGCCGAGCGGACGGGCACGCTGTGGGCCCGCAACTTCCGGGTGCTCGGCGATCCCGTGGTCATCGAGGTGCTGCAGAGCGCGGACAGCAACCGCAGCGAGCGGCGCAACGTCGTGCGCCAGCAGTTCGACTTCGAGATCATGCGCGTGCCGTTCTCGGTCGGCCACGGCCAGTTCGTCATGCACAACGCCGTCATCAACGGCCCGTTCGAGGGCGCGAGCCTGCGCGGCAAGGTCGATTTCAGGGCGCAGGTCATCGACGTCGGCGGGACCTACGTGGGCGGCACCGGCATCATGCAGGTGATAGCCTCGATCCCGGTGCTGGGCCCGATCCTGACGGGGCCGCGCGGGGAGGGTGTGTTCGGCATCACGTTCGCGATCAAGGGCACGATGGCCAACCCTCAGGTGGTCGTGAATCCGCTGGCGCTGCTGACGCCCGGCATCTTCCGCGAGATCTTCCAGATGACCGACGAGGACCCGCGCGTGGTGCCGCGCGAGCGGCCGACGCCGAAGCGGGACGGCGCACGTGCTTCCAGCGCGCCGGCCTCAGGCCCTCCGGGTGGAGCGCTGCTGGCGCCGGGCGTCCAGCCCGAGGTCGGGGGGAGCTGGTCGGCAGAGACGCCGCCGCCGCAACAGCCCAAGCGCAAGTAGCACGGCGCGCTCAGCCCAAATCTCTCCTATTCGTGGGACGCATCCCCGACGTGCGCGCGCTCCCGGCGTTCGTCCGTGACGGAGCGCACGTGCGCGGGCTAAGCTCGCCGCAACGGCCGGCGCCGGGGCAGCGTCACAATCCAGGAGACACCGAATGGCAGGCATCACCAGAACCGCGCGCGCCGAGTGGCAGGGCACGGGCAAGGAAGGCAAGGGCACGCTGACGACGCAGAGCGGCGTGCTATCGACCACGCCCTACGGCTTCAATACGAGGTTCGGCAGCGAGAAGGGCACCAACCCCGAGGAGCTGGTCGCGGCGGCGCATGCGGGCTGCTTCTCGATGGCGCTGGCGTTCGCGCTGACGGCGGCGGGCTTCACGCCGACACGCATCGCCACCTCGGCGGCCGTGACGCTCGAGCCGGAGGGGACCGGCTTCAAGATCTCGAAGTCGGCGCTCAAGCTCGAGGCCAGCGTGCCCAATATCGACCGTGCGCAGTTCGAGAAGATCGCCGCGGGCGCCAAGGCCGGCTGTCCGGTCTCCAAGCTCATGAACGCAGAGATCACCCTCGACTGGCAGCTCGTCTGAATAGTCACTCTGGAAACGAAGGGACCCACATGGAAAAGCGCAAGCTCGGCAAGTCGGGACTGTCAATCGCGCCGCTGATGTTCGGCGGCAACGTGTTCGGATGGACGGCGGACGAGGCGATGTCGATGAAGCTGCTCGACGGCTTCGTCGGCGCGGGCCTCAATGCCATCGACACGGCCGACGTCTATTCCAAGTGGGTCCCGGGCCACAAGGGCGGCGAGTCCGAGACCATCATCGGCAAGTGGCTGAAGGCGAGGGGCGGGCGCGACAGAATCGTGCTGGCGAGCAAGGTCGGCATGGAGATGCCGGGCATCGGCAAGGGCCTGCGCAAGGCCTACATCCTGGCGCGCGTCGAGGACTCGCTGAAGCGGCTGCAGACCGACTACATCGACCTCTACCAATCGCACACCGACGATCAGGAAGCGCCGATCGAGGAGACGCTCGCCACCTATCAGCAGCTGATCGAGCAGGGCAAGGTGCGCGCCATCGGCGCCTCGAACTACACCGCGCCAAGGCTGGCTGCCGCGCTGAAGGCGAGTGCGGCGGGCAAGCTGCCGCGCTACGAGAGCCTGCAGCCGCACTACAACATGTGCGAGCGGCCGCTCTACGAGGCCGAGCTGGAGCCGCTGTGCCTGAAGGAGGGCGTGGGCGTCATTCCCTACTATTCGCTGGCGAGCGGATTCCTGACGGGCAAGTACCGGTCGGAGGCCGACCTCGGCAAGAGCGCGCGCGGCGGCGGCGTCAAGAAGTACCTCAACGACAAGGGGCTGCGCATCCTGAAGGCGCTCGACGAGGTGAGCGCAGGTGCGCGCTCCAAGCCGGGCGTGGTCGCGCTCGCATGGCTGATCGCGCGGCCCAGCATCACCGCGCCGATCGCGAGCGCCACCAACATGGCCCAGCTCGAGGACCTCGTCGCAGCCACGCAGCTGAAGCTCGACGCCGCTGCGATCAAGAAGCTCGACGCCGCGAGCGCGTGAGCGGTCCCTCTCTCCCCGCGAGGCGGGGAGAGGGTCGGGGTGAGGGGCGGCGGCATACGCCGACATCCTGGTGTGTGGCCGCCCCTCACCCTAACCCTCTCCCCATGCTGAAGGAGCATGGGGAGAGGGGACTATGCGCGCTGGCGCAGGAGGTAGGTGGTGGCGGCGCGGATGGCGGGGGGCGCGTAGAGGATCTTGCGGTGGCCGAGATGGTCGAAGGCCTGCAGCCGGGTGGTCTTGCAGGCGGACGCCATCTCCTCGGCGTCGCGGAAGGCAACGTCGGCGTCGTCGCGGGAATGCAGCAGGAGGGCGGGTCGGCCGGTCTCGGCGAGCAGCTTCTCGCCCGTGAAGTCCGCGATCCGGCGATGCGCAATGCGCTCCAGGCGGCGCTCGTAGGCGCGGCGCGCGGCCGGTAAGCCCGAGCTCCTCGCTGAAGCTGTCCGTCACCTGCGAGAAACGGTTGGGAACGGCGACCAGCACGAAGTCCTGGAACGGATAGGCGCGCGGCATCGGTGCGCCGGCGGTGCCGGCAAGCAGCACGGCGTGCCCGCCGAGGGAGTGACCGACGGCGTACTGAATGGGGCCCAGCGCCTCCGCGACCTCGCGCACGGCATGGCCGCAGGAGATCAGCGTCGTGTGCGCGCCTGAGCTCCTGCCGTGCGCGGGCAGGTCGAACAGGACGGCGCGCAAGCCGCGCCTGCGGAACTGCTCGGCGAATGCGCTCATGAAGGCCGCCTCGCCGGTCCAGCCGTGCACCAGCAGCACGCTTGCCGCGGCGGGGCCGTCGGGCTCGAAGACGTAGGCCTGCAGGTCGCCGGTGCTGGTGGGGATACGCAACTCCTCGGCATGGCGCAGATGGAAGCGCGCCCGGGCCACGAGCTGATCGTGATCGGGGCTGCGGTGGCGCGACAGGCTCGGGGTGCAGAACCGCTGGTAGGCGAAATCGCCCCAAGCCTGGGGCGCGTGCGGGCCTACATTCGGGGGGAGATCGTCAAGGACCTGGTGACGCTGCAACATGTAGAAGGCTCGATTGGGTCGTGCGGAAGCTGCGTAGCATATGTCCGTTGCGTTGCGGTTATGTGCTGCCGATCGCAGTCATGGTTGCCAGGCCAGACCGACGCGGCTGTTACATAGGGAACCGGCGCCGAGTTGCCAGCCCCACGATCGGCGGGAACTCGTATACAATTTGGCGCATGGATTGGAATGACGAAGGCGTGATCCTGAGCGTGCGGCCGCATGGCGAGACCGGGGCCGTGCTCGAGCTGTTCACGCGCGGCCACGGGCGGCATCTGGGCCTCGTTCACGGCGGGCGCTCGCGCAGGCTGCGGCCGGTCCTGCAGACCGGCAACCACCTGGATGTCACGTGGAAGGCGCGGCTTGCCGATCATCTGGGCCATTTCGGCGTCGAGCTGCGCAAAGGTTATGCAGCCGCTGTCATGGAGGATGCGTCGGCCCTGGCGGCGCTGACGTCGATGGTGGCGCTCGCCCGCCTGCTGCCCGAGCGCGATCCCCATCCCAACCTCTACGAAGTCACGCTGTTCGTGCTGGGCTTCCTCGACGAGCCGCAGGTGTGGCCGGCGCTCGTGGTGCGCTGGGAGCTGGCGCTGCTCGAGGAGCTGGGCTTCGGTCTCGATCTCGCGTCCTGCGCGGCGACCGGGACAACAGCCGATCTCGTCTACGTCTCGCCCAAGTCCGGGCGCGCCGTCTCCGGCGAGGCGGGTGAGCCCTACAAGGACCGTCTGCTGGCCCTGCCGGCATTCCTGCGCGGGCGCGCGACGGGGCCGGTGACGGAGGAGGACGTGCGCGCGGGCTTTGCTCTCACGGGGCATTTTCTCGACGCGCGCGTGCTGCGGCCCAGGGAGATTCCGATGCCGGACGCGCGCGGGCGCCTGCTGTCCTATCTTCGGCCCAATCGTTGAGTCCAATTGGCACGAGCGATCGACGAGGGGTGCACATGCCAGCTTCAAGCCTCGACAATTTGTTGCGCTCCCGACCGGCCGACGTCTTTGCGGCGCTCGGAATGGCGGCAGGCAGCCTGTCAGCAGCCTTCGGTCAATCCTCCTCCCTCGAGTTTGCGGCGCTCAAGCCGCTGGCGATGGCATTCCTGCTCGATCCCGGCGCACTGCCGATCGGCGTCTTCTACGGGGTCGCCATGGGTCTCGGCATGGCCGCCTGGACCCGCAAGCCGTGGGTGGGCGTCTTCGTGCTCGTCACCACCCTCTACGCCTGGAGCTTCGCGATCCACACGGCCATCCGCCTGCAGCGCAACGCCGGCGATGATCTGCACCTGATTGCCGGGAGCCTCGCCGCGGGCGCGGTCGGGGCCGGCATCACGCACCTGGGCTGCGCGGTGTTCGCCGTCGACCTGCGGCGTCCGCCCTGGCGCATCGCGCTCACCTGTGCGGTGGGGGCGGTATTCGGCATGCTGTTCTACTTCGGTGAGCGCAAGATCCTCGACGAGAGGCTGCTGTTCTTCCTGTGGCAGCCGGCGGTGGCGTTCGCGATCGGGCTCGGGTTGCCGCGGCAGAAAGAGGGCGCTTGAGGGCGCGCTACTTGCGCTCGAGGCTCACCTCTACCTCCTGGCCCTTTGGGCTCACCACGTAGCGGTCGCCGTTGCGCGGCGCATAGGGCTTCGGCGGGGCGGCTTTTTCGAACGTGAGGGCGTCGGGGGTGCAGCGCGAGTAGGTGGCGATGGTGCGATCGGGAAGCGTGATCTTGTCGTCGCCCAGCTGGTAGCGCACCGCCTTCCCAGCGCGATTGACGACGGAGAACTCGACCTTCAGCGAGTCGGGGCGACCGAACAGCTGCACGGAGATGAACTTGGGGTCGGGGTCGGGCGCACGCACGACGGCGACGCCGATCTCGGTCACGTGCGGCGCCAGCATGTTGGCGCGATGGCCGGGCGAGGCCTTCCAGCCCTCCACGGCGTTGCGGGCGAGCTGCCTGGTCTCGAAGCCGCGGCTGTCGAGGTTGAGCGCGAGGTTCTCCGCCACCGTGCAATAGCGGTAGCCCTGGGCCTCGGCGCGCGCGGCGGGTTTGCGGCCGTCCGCCTCGTGGGCGAACTTGCCGCTCTTTGCCAGGTAGTCGGCGAAGGCGCGTGCGGCAGCGGCGAGCGCCTTGTTCGGCGCCAGCGCACCGAGCTTGTTCTCCTTGCGAAACGCGTTCGTCATCTCGACGATGGCGATCTCGGTCTGCGGCAGGTCGGGGAGGGTGACCATGGTGGCGTCTGGCTAGAGGTCGTCCGGATTGACGGGCGCTCGGGCGCCGTGGCGGACGTGCAGGATCACAATCTCATCTTTACCGATCGTGTAGAAGACCGGGTAGTCAGCAATGCCAGTCAGGTCACGAATGGCGCGCGGGCTGTAGCGAACGCTCACTTTCGGAATCGTGCGAAGGCCGCTGCGACCTCGGCTTCGCTCGCGAACTCGCCGCGCCCGACCTGGGCCAGAGCTTCGTCAATGGTCTGAAGCTCATCCGCTTCCGCTCGATAGACGTCAGTGCCGAGGCGGTCCAAGGCAAGCAGGATCTTTGCCGCTTCATCCTGCCGAGCCTCCGGCCAGCTCTGCACCGTGGCTAGCGCCTTCTCCATCAAGCTGGTCATCGGTTCACCTGTGTCGTCATCCTGGTCAAGCTTTGGTCCGTGAGTTGGCATCTCGCCCCTCGATCAACCTTTCGCATGCTTTCTACAGGTCGTCGGAGATGGAAAAATCATTGGGGTCATATGGTTGCTCGCTTCGAAGCTTTTCAACAAGCAAGATAGTCAAGCTATCCATTTCCGGCAATCTGGGGTGCCGGACACTTGAGGTTCGCGGCCGCAGCCAGTAACCACCGCGTATGA
>Ga0247830_10000817_pt1 | contig 11950 bp, 13 predicted proteins | sample 12C_Control_Day5_FD_207766 | JGI IMG/M metagenome (GOLD analysis project Ga0247830, IMG submission 207766) | Soil microbial communities from agricultural site in Penn Yan, New York, United States - 12C_Control_Day5 | ecosystem: Environmental > Terrestrial > Soil > Agricultural land | place...
CGCCTCGCCAGCCTTCTCGGCTGGCTTCCAGAGGTCCTGGAGCCCCTGCACCGCCTCAGCCGTTTTCTCCCGCGCGTTCGCGGTGGCCGCGGCGGCCTCGCGCGCGGCCTTGCTGTAGCTCGGGAACCACTTTGTTGAGAGGTCCTCGATGATGCTGCTGATGAAGGCGAGCGGGCCAGCGAGCGCCTGGACTCCGGCGGCGATCCCGACACCGAGCGCGGCGAACACCACGCTAATCTCGCGGACGGTTGATTTGACGACGGTAAACTTCCCAAGCAGCGTCTCGAAGACACTCGAGACTGGCTGAAGCTGCTCGCCGACCGTCGCGAAGGTCGCGCGCCAGATGCGCCCCAACGCTTCAAGCTGCGCTGGTAGCTCTTGCCCGGCCTGCTGCCCGATCTCTTTCAGCTTGGCGATGACGCGATCGGCGTCATCAATGAATTGCGATGCCCAGCGCGCGACAGCGAATTCGGCATCAACAAGGCCTTTTGAGACCGTCTCCTTCCAGTCCTGCCACTTGTTCCGGAGCCGCTCGACCTCCTCACTCTGGCTCCGACTCGCCGACGTTAACGCCTTCGTGGAGGCCTCGGTCTTCGCGAGGTACGCTTGCAGGATCGCCTGCGCCCGGCCGACGCTCGTGATGTTCTCCGCAGCCTGCCCGTTCGCCATCGCGTACTCACGCACCACCCGGTCCACATCCAGCGTGGCGCCGTACATCTTGAGCATGCGGGTGTTGCCGTTCGCGATGGCCGTCGTGATCTCATTAAAGGCGGTCGTGACATCGGTGCCGGCAAGCTTGGCCTGCTGACGCGCCGCGGTCATCAGCGCCGTCAGCTGCTCAGGCTGGAGCCCCTCACGCAGGCCGCGAGCGGCGGCGAGCATGATATCGCTCGTGCTCACGATGTCGCCGCTCGCGGCCTTCAGCTGCGCCGCGAGGACTTGCCCGGCGACCCCGACGGATTCAGTCAGCCGGTCAAACGTCTCTTCCTGGCGTTTCGCCTGGAGCCCGAGCCGAGTCAGCTCGGTCGTAAGCCCGGCGATGGCCGCGGTGCCGAGGCTCACCCCGAGCGCCTTGCCGATAGTCGACAGCGCCGAGGTGAACACCTGAAACTCGCGCCGCGCCTTGTTGAGGTCGGAGCGGAACTGCGACGTCTCCAGGAAGAGGTTGACGAACAGGCTACCGAGTGAGGTGCCAGCCATCAGGCGCGCGGAAGTCGCGCGAAGGCCGCGCGGAGCCGGAGTGTGAGATTGTTGGCGTCATCCGAAGCCGGCTCGCGATGAAGAAACGGCATAAACTCCTGCGGTGTAAACGGCTGCGGGCGCCGCTTCGGATCACGCGACACATTCGCCATCACGCTTGCGATGATGCCAGCGCGCAGATCGGCTCGCTCCTCTCCGAACGGTTCGACCGACGCGTACGCGACCCACCCTGCGAACGTGCGATGACTGAGCTCAGCGGCCCACGCGTCCACGTCATCAATCCCCAGGGCCAGCGCTAGCCGATAGAGGAATCGCCGTTCTGCGCTCCCTTTAAATTTTCCGCGAGCTCCTCCACCACCTTCCGCGACATGCCGTTGAACTCGATCACGGCATCAGCGATCCGCTTGCACGGCCCCAGCTCCAGCCGCCGGAGCTCGTCCCGATCCTCTCGCGAGAACGTGGGCGAGCCGTCCTCGTTCACGACGCTGGCCACGACCAGCTCGACGATCCCGTCCTCAGCGGTGATGGCCTGCGCCGCCGCCACAGTGAGCGCCTGGATCGTCACCCGGCCGCCCCACTCCGGCACGTCGACCTCACGCCGCTTCGGCTTCCGTGCGAGAATCTGCTCCCGAGTCAACATGAGCGATCCTGCCTCCCTACGACCACGCGACCGCGCCCGTGATCCGCATCGAGACGTTCAGCGTGATCGCGCCATCCGGCGCGCCGGCGATGGCGAACTGCTTGACGAAGGCGCTGAACGTCAGGACGGTCGGCGGGGTATCGGTCAGTGTGAGCGTGTACGTGTTCGCAACCTGCGCATCACGATCGGCGCGCAGGCCGGCCTGCGCCGTGTCATCCGGGCTCAGGAAGCCGTTGAAGGTGATGTTCCCCTCATCCGCCAGCCCCTGCAGATACTCCTTGGCGACTGAGCCCAGGTGCGTCACATCGATCTCAGTCGCCTCGCCGTCGGGCCCGGAGAAGCCGGAAATCTCGGCGACGGCGACACCTGCTCGCTTGAGGACAACTCCTTGAGTCTTCAGCGCCATGTGCGCCTCCTAGATGCCGAGTACGGCGATGTCGTACACCACGGCTGTGCCCGCGCCGCTGTTGGTCACCTTGATCAGATCGGCCGTCGTGCCCGTGACCGTCCAGCCAGCGGCGGTCAAGTTCGTGAGCAGGAACGGGTTGCCCGGGCGAATGGACACGGAGTCCAGCGCCGCATCGAAGATCAGCACGTGCGCCGCGTCGCCGCCGATGACGACGTTGTTCACATTCGCCGCCTTCGCGAATACGAAGATCACCTTGATGGCCGAGAACACCACCGTGGTGCCGAGCGCGTCCGTCAGAGAGCCAGCAAGATCCCAGGTCTCCGAGGAGCTGGCCGCGAGCGACTGATCCTTGCGCGACCAGACCTTGTTGCACTGGTTTGCCCCAGTGCCGTTGGTGATGTTCAGCGCCACCTCCAACGGGTGCTTCACCGATGCCACACCCAGCCCACCCGCCGCCCCGGTCAGCAGGGCACTCAGGTTCGCGACCACAGATCCCGTCACCGCCATGGCAGCCTCCTCACTCTGTTTCCCAGATCGCGTAGTCCTGCGCGATCCCGGCGCGAGAGATGTCCGGGCTCACTGGCAAGACATGCGCGTCCAGGATCATCGCGCTCACCCCGTTCGCGTCATAGCCATCCAGCGAGGCCCGGACCGCCTGGGCGACCTCGCGGGCCACGTCCGGTGTATCGGCCCAGCAGTTCACCTGGATGCGCGGGCGGGCGATACTCAACGACCGAGTCAGTGTCGAGAAGTACCCGGCGTCGATTTTCTGATACGTGATCGCCGGCATCGGCGCTGTGTACGGCACCCTCAGCTCATAGATCCGCTCACCGACCAGCGCGGTCACAGCGCTCGAGGCGAGCAAGCGCGCATGCAGGGCCGTCTCGGCATTCACCGCGTCACCTTCTGCATTCGCTTCACGGCACGCTCGATCCCTTCTTTGAGCTGCACCGCGAGCGCGGCCGTCGCAATCTGGCTATCCTCGTCGGCCGTCGGGCGCATGAACGGCTGGGCTGGGAAATCCACAGTCCCGAGCTCCTGAAAACCGCCGTAGAATGCGCGCTCACTCGGCCCGACGCGCGCCTCGCCGCGATCCCGGCCGATATTCGCGTGAATCTCCGAGACAATCTCGTCAGCCAGGGTGACCTTGTCGGGCGTCGGATCCCGCGGTGCTCGCCGGGCCATCCCGTCCTTCCAGACATCGGCGCCGGCCTTGAGCCCCGCCCGCGCGGGCGCGCGCTGCAGTTCGTCAGGCAGCGTGCGCATCGCCGCATCCAGTTCACGCAGCCCGCGAAACGTCACGACAGCGGCCATCAGAACCCCCGCCTCGCGTTCTCGGCCTCGAGCTTGTCCCGACTCACGAAGAAGCCCCGATCGTCGCCCTCACCGAACGTCGGGCTGTAGTTCATCGTCGACGACCAGGCCGACGCTGTGGTCGCGCTCGGCTGAATGATCACGCCGGCGTCAGTGACCAGCAGCATCTCGCCCGCCGCGACCCGCAGCAGCATCGCAATCGCCGCCTTGTAGCGCTCGATCCAGCCATCCTCAATCGGGCGCGGCGGATTAGAGAACTTCCGGCTCATCCAGATGCGATGGATCGCGATGTCCGTGGCGATGGTCGTCAGCAGCGGCACCGTGCCGGTCAGCGGTAGCGTGTAGAGCTTCGCGAGGTGCCCGTTGATCTCGGCCTCCGCCAGCGCCGCGGCCTGCTCGGCCTGTTCCTGCGGCACGACAGCCAGAATCTCTGGCTGCGCGAGCGACAGCTGATGAATGTCGGTGTAGGTGGCGGCCAGCGGTGTGGGGTCCATGTCACCACCAGGGCGAGACGTAGGGCTTCATCGTCTCGCGCACGGCAAAGAGGATCTCGGCCTCGGCCTCCTCGATCGACGCGAACCGCACGCGCATGGGCTCGCCGACAGCGACCCCCTCGTCCTTCGCCGCGCCCACGACCCACGCGACCTCGACGCCCTCGCCGAGCATCCGCAGCGCCGTCGAGTAGTACTGAAGCGAGTCGGCGTTGAGGTAGGTGCCCTTGCCGAGGAAGTGCTCGCGATAGATCCGGAGGACCTCGCGGCAGTGCGCCTCGATCTCGGCCGTGATGACGCCCTGGCTTTTCTGAGCCGCCCACTTGGCGAGCTGGATGTGGTCCCGGCAGAGGAAGTGCTTCTGGAGCTTCCTGTCGGGGTACACCTCCCGATCCCGCAGCAGCAGCGGCAGGTTGCGGTGGAACCGCGCCACCTGATCCTCGCCGGTCAGGTAGCCGAGGTGCGCGAGGTGCACATCCCGGAGGATGATCGTGCGCCCCGGCCCCTCATTCAGACCGAATTCTGGGTGCTCGTGGATCATCCCCACCCAGCGCATCGCCTGGCCGTCCTCCCGCGGGCGACGCCGGAAGCAGCGCACCGGCAGCGTCGCCTCGTGCGGCGCATCGCAGGAGAAGTTGTGCTGGCGGATGTTGTAGCCGTTGAAGATGTTTTCACGAAGGTACTTGTTCAGCGCCTCGCCACCGACCAGCCGCTCGTCCGTGTCGAACCAGAGCACCCAGTCCATCGTGGCGTGTGCGAGCGCGTCGTTGCGGGGCGCCTCGAAGCCGTGCGCGAGCGGATCGGCTGCCGGAACCACAAGCGCCTTGTGCTCGGCGCAGATGGCCCGAGCGCGATCACTCAGTCCGCAGTCGCCGACGATCAGCTCATCCACAAGCTGCCGGATCGGGGCCAGCGCCCAGGCGAGCGTCGCCTCCGTCGTCGGGCCGCCGATCAGCACGGCCGAGACGGTCTGACGCGGGCGCTGAAGCCGGAGCTTTCGCGCCATGTCAATCTGGCCGGTCGGTGTGCCGTCAACGCGGTACTCGATCACATGCCACCCGAGCGCCTCGTTGAGCGGCTGGCACGGGCCGGCGGCCATGGCGGAGATTTTCAGATCCTTCTTCTTCCCGAAGAGGTCCCGAAGGTCGTGGAGGTCGAACTCCCAGAGGTGGCAGCGGTGCGGGTACGTCTCGTAGCTCATCCACTCCCACGGGCCATACGGCACGGTGATCAGCACGTAGCCGTCGGGCTCGACCCAGCGTTCAAGCTGATCAAGCACCGCCGTCGGATCCGGCACGTGCTCCAGCACCTCGAAGGCCACCAGCGCGTCAAAGGGCGCCTGATCGCTCAGGTCGACCTCGTGTGTCCCGACCCGAAACTGCACCGACTCCGGGGTCGTGCAGCGCTCGACACGGTTGTGCTCGGCCCAGCGGATGGAGTGCTTGTCGATGTCGACCCCCACCCACTCGCGCCCGACGCGGTTCGCCAGGTTCACGGTGTACGAGCCGTGTGCGCAGCCGTAATCCAGCACACGCGCCACCTGCGGGTGCTCACGCATCCACTGCTCGAGCAGCTGAAACCGCCCCTCGCCCGGCACGCCGAAAAAGACGTCGGTGTGGGTCTGCCCGACCTTCTCGTACTGGTCCTGCAACCCACTCGCTGACTCAGCGAACGCCCAGCCAGCGTCAATCTCGGCCTTCGCGGCGGTCGCCCAGGCCGGCGCGTCGCCAGCCAAATGCGCGCCAACCACCTGCCGAGCCGCGATGATGTCCGAGCGGCGCATCAGGTGCCGCACTAGCCGCGAGGGCGAGTCATTCCGCTCGACGATGAACCGGGTGAGCTCCTCGGTCCACTGCTCGGCCACGGCGGCCCAGTCAAGCCCGGCGGCGTGCTGCCGACCGGCGTCGCTCGCGGCCTGCCAGGCGTCATCGTCCCGGACGTACCGGAGCACCGCGTCAACGAACGCCTCGAGGTACTCATCGGACGCGGGGTTACCGTCGATCAGGACCCCGGCACCGGGCGCCAGCGTCTCGGGCAGCGCGCCACGCCGGCTGCTCACCACCGGTAGCCCGGCAGCCATGCACTCCATCAGCGTGATGCAGCTGATCTCGGCGAAGGCTGGCGCGGTCGGTGATGGGGTCGGGTAGACGTACACCCCGGCCCCCAACAGCGTGTCGTAATACTCCGCCTTGGAGAGCGGCGGAAGCATCGTCACCCGCGGCCCGAACTCCCGCGCGCGGCCGACGCACTGCTCGTAGAACGGCAGCAGGTGGCGCACGTTGTTCCCGTAGGTGGCGATGGACAGCGTCAGCATCGGGCGCTTCATCAGCAGTGTCGGGAAGATCCGGTCCAACAGCACGTCCAGGCCGCGCTCGGGCCGAGCGCCGAACACGAGCCGGTGCCGGTCACGCTGCGCCGCAGCCGGGCGCTGAAACAGCGACAGGTCGATGCCGTTCCGGGTGCGCCAGAGCACGTCATCCGGCACGCCATAGACGTCCTTGTACTGGCCGGCCATGTACTCCGAGAGCACGGCGATCTTGTCGACGTTCCACAGGGCCGTCCGGAACACGTCACCGCGCCGGCCGACCGCGAGGTCGTGGCACCAGAGGATGTTCAGGCGGCTGTTCATCCGCGCCGCGAAAATCTCAGGCGCCCGCTGCACGATCGTCACGTCGTGCGGGGCGCTGGTCGCGTAATCGCCGAAGTCAGCCAGGGGCCGGTACAACACCCCGTCGTAGGTGCCGGGCGTGTCGCAGTTGCAGAACATCCCCACGTGGTGCCCCATCGCCGCGAGCGCCCGCGCAAGACAGAGGCCGGCTGTTTCCGAGCCGCCGAGCCCGGTCTTGGTCAGCGTGTCGCCGGTGAACGGCAGCCCGGGGACGAGGAAAGCAAGATCAAGGCGGTCGAGACTCACGCGGCGCTCCTATCGCGGGCGCCGGCTTTCGTCCCGTGCCGCCGTGCGGCTAACGGCCAGCCGGTCGTGCCCGTCATTCGATGGTTGCGAGTTGAGCGCGGCCACATACAGGCGAGCCGCGTCCTCCACAGGGATCGCGTACTCATCCAACCGCTCGTGCACCCCGTGATGCCTCGCGACTGACTGCTCGAACGCCGACCAGTCGAGGTCCTCGATCTGGCCGGCGCGACAGCCGCCGACATCACGCAGAAAGATGCGGGCCGCCACGACTATCTCGGCGCCACCATCAGGTAGCCGAGGTTCTTGGCCACGATCTTCTCGTCCTGGTAGTAGCCGACCTCGACGACCTCGATCTTCTTGCCCGGGTCCGGGTCGTCGTAGCGGCTCACGGCGAAGGGCGCCGGCACACCGTCGGGCGTCCACCGGAACTGGAGGCCGAGCGTCGCCGTCTTGAGCCCGGTCGCGGTCGGGGCGATGTACGCGAGCAGCGCGTTGTTCCCCCAGACGTTGACGATCGAGCCAGCTGGCCCCTCGAGCGCCATGTTCTTGATCGACCGGCCGTGGAGGATCCGGTCCACACCCATCGCCGCGGCGATCTGCGCGTCGCCCAGCAGACCGCCCGTGGTGTACTTGTACAGCTCGAGTAGCTTCGAGTGCCGCCGCAGTGTCTGGAACGTGTCCTCATCAACCACCAGCGTGTTCGCCATCATGCCGGTCTTCTGGCGGATGAAGGCGTGCGCGGTGGTGACGTCCACGAGGGGGTTGCTGTTCGTCAGGTCCGACCACTTGCTACCGACGGTGACGCCGGAGCCGACGTTCGTCGCTGAGGTCACCATGTTGGCGACCCGCACTTCGAGGTCCTGGAGGAGCCCCTGCAGCACCACCTGCGCCGTCGTCTCACGCACGTTCAGTGCGGCGTCGGCGTTGGCGATGTCTTCCTTCGCGATTTCGCCGGCCAGCGCGAAGTTGTCGGCGAAATACGCGTCGGACGAGACCTTGAACTCGATCCGGTTCGGGCGGGTCTTGGGCGCCCGCATCGTATCCGGGATGCGCAGCCAGGAATCCGGATCGATGATGTAGTACCGGTTCGACTGCTTGGGCACCGGCACATCGAGAAAGAGGCTCTGCGCGATGAACCCCTGCTGCTCGGCGGTGCTCGGAAAGGCCGCGATCAGCAGGTTGGTCAGCGGCGCATCGAAATGAATGTCACGTCCTGTCGCGGAGGCGCTCGCCATGGTAGTGTCCCCTTCCCCTCTGCTAGATCGCGCCCGACTGGCGGCCCGGATCTCTCAGCAGCACGGTGATGATGTCGCCATCCGCCGCTGACGTCTCCAGTGCGCGACCGATGGTCACGCCCCCGGACGCCACCTCGGCCGCCCGGCCGCTGCTGTTGATCGTGATGAGGTTGGGCGCCGTGACAACACCACCGGCGACCATCTTGGACTTGCCCGAGACGGCGACGGTCGCGAACTCACCCGCCTTGGGCTTGTTCTGGAGCACGCCGATCACCGATGAGGCGCCGACGTCAGAGGCGACGTTGCATTGACGCGCCGCTGAGATGCGTACGGCGGTGTACTGATGCAGGCTCAGGTCCGCCGCGGCCTGAAGCGTCAGGGTCTGCAGCTCAGGAGAACCAAACTCAGCCATGGGGGTCGCCTCCTCAGGTCCCGCTGTACTCGGCCTTCAGTTCCGGGTCGGCGTTCAGCACGGCCTGGAGCGCCGCCTTGTAGTCCTTGCGCGAATCGAGCTTGTTGGCTCGCAGGTAGGCGTTGACGCGATACTCGATCCGCTGCTGGACCTCGTCCGGCTCGTTCGGATCACCGCCGCGCCGCGTGTCGACCGAGAGCGTGCGGAATAGCACGTCGGCCTGCCGGTTGATGGCATCGACCCACTCGTCGACCACCTCTTCCGGCGTCATCAGCTTCTCCGGGTCACCGAGCGAGTAGATCTTCGCCTCGGGCACGTCCCGCAGCGCCCAGCTGTAGAACTGCTTGGCGAAGGGGCGGAAGGCGGGGATCTTGATTTCGCGCGTCTTGTACGCGATCCGATCCTCCCGCTTCCGATCGGCTAGCTCGGCCGCCTTCTGCTTCTCGCTCTCAAGCTCCTGCTGGAGGCGGACCAGCCCGTCGGCCTTGGCGGCCTTCTGCTTCAGCTCTTCCAACTGCGAGAGCTTGACGATGATCTCACCGTCACGCACCCCGTCTTCCCGACGCTCATCGCGCTTCGGCTTCTTCTCGGGGGTCTTGTCCTGGGTGTGCTCGCTCATCTTAGCCTTCATGTGGCACTTGCCGTCGTCACCCTTCACGTACCCCTCTTCGCAGTTGCCGTCAGCGTCCGGATCCATGACCTCGGCGTGCTCCTTGGTGTCCATGCTCTCGTTTCCTCCGGAAGCCATCTTCTTGGCAGGTGGCCGAGCCCGGGCCTTGTCGGGTGTCGCCAGCTCTACCGCGTAGTGCCGAAACACACTCGCCGGCGGCGGGGTCAGTGCGAGAAACGCGCGGAGCGGCTCGAGGTCCACGGCCGGCACCTCGGCGCCGAGCAGGGCGAGCGCCTTCAGGACGCGCGGGAACTTCCGCCCGTTCCGCTCGAGGTTCCAATAGATTTCCGCCGACACGGCGTCGTAGCCGCGCGAGCGGATGAGGTCGTAGACTTGCTTGGGGAGCGCTACGAGGTCGGCGTAGAGCGCCGTGCCGACCCGGCGGATGTTCTCAAGCCAGCCGACGGCCGGAGCGGAGGTGTTGTCGGTGTGGCCGAGCTTGACCGGCGGGGTGAAGCCGACTTCCTGCGCGGCCCGGACGATTTCGTCGAGCGCGGCTTCGTCATACGTGTCCCCATTCCAGCGCCCGGTCTTGAAAATCTGCACCCCGAGGATGCTGTGTGCGCCCTCGGTGTGCTTGGCCGCCTCGACGGCGCGTTCTTGCGCCTGGGCCCCGGCCTCTGAATCGTGACACCCCAACACGCGACTTTTGTCTCGTGTCAGGAGACACCACTTGTCCTCGCGTCGCTCGATGACGTAGTTCGCGATGTCCACTAGGACGGGAGAGTAGGGGCGAAAAAAGCAGCGGAGGAGCGAACAGCGTGCTCACGGGGTGGTTACGCGCTACGTGTGGACCCGCTTTTCTATCTGGACATCCCTCGCTGTTTGTTCTGGCTCCGCATCCACTCCTCGATCTCCGACCAGAAGCCGTAGAGTAACCCGTTCTCACGAATCCGCACGAGGGGGAGGCCGCAGTCCCGGCTCAGCGCCTTCACCGTTCGACGCGTCAAGGCGAGCCGGCGACACACCTCAGCCAGGGGGATCAGATCCACCGTGGTGGGGGTGCGTGTGTCAGCACCGGTCACAGGAAACACCTTCGCTGCCGTCGCCATGGCGCCTCCTCGCCTAGTCCGTCTCATCCTCACGTCGTGCACTTCGCGCCCCCGCCCCCCGGGGGGTGGCTGCCGGCCGACCGTTGGTGGGCTGCGGATCGGTACCGTTCGCAGCCGGTGCGACCCCCGGCACCACGCGCGGGATCTCGGTGTCCACCTTTTTCTCCGGGAACTGCATCATCTTGCGGATGTGGATCTCGTCGTCCGCCTGCGGGGTCACCACCGCGCCCGTGACCAGCTCGCCCCACTGGCGAAGCAGCTCCAGCCGGAGGTCATCCGTCAGCGGCAGGAACCGCCAGGCCGGGTACACCTGCAAGCCCGGGAAGTTGATGTCGAGGAGCGGGCGCAGTACTTGGTGATTCATCGCCACGAGCTCCAGGTCCTTCCGGATCGACTCAACCACAAGCAGGAACACGTCGAAGTGGATCCGCGAGCGCGCGTACGAGCCCTGTGATGTGTCGGAGGTCATGCCGAGCAGGCTCGGCATGAGGACGGCCCGGGAGATGGCTGCGTTCATATACTCAAGCGCGGGGATGAAGACGCGGGTGGCCGGGGCGCTCAGATCTGACGGTGACCAAAACTCCAGCGCGTCCTTGTCCGGCCGGGGGAGGATCGCGCTCGTCGCCGCCTGGAGGTTCGTGAAAATACGCTTGATCTCCTCGAGCAGGTTTCGGTCAGCGGCGTAGCGGGAGGGGTTGTAGAGGCCGAAGATCGGCGGGATGCCGAACCGCTCGAGGAGCATCGCGAGCCACTTCTGCGCGTTGTGCTTCAACCACCACGGGAAGTACGCCGCCTCGAGGTCGCTTGTCCCGTACGGGTTGCCGAACTGCGACTGATACGTGAACAGCACGAACTTATCCCGCGGCAGCCGCCCGTTGTTGTACGGGTTCGATGGCTGCACGACCCCGTCGGCGGCGAGGTTTCCGTAGACGTCCTGGGCGAAGCTGATGTGGTGGGGTGAGCGGGTTTTGAGCGACCGGAGCCCGACGTGGCCGCGGAACGGCCCCTCGGTGATCTCGGAGTAAATCTTCTCGCTGACCGAAAAGCCGTAGTCGAGCGCCCCCAGGATCTCATAGAGGTCGCCGTCCAGCGTCGTGCTGCCGATCTCGTGCGGGTCCATGTTCTCCAGCACCCAGCGCGCGAACCGGGTCGGCTCCCAGTCCTTCGACTTGCCCTCCGGGCTCGTGACCGTCCAGCCCGTGGCGATGCAGGCGTGCTTCTTGAACGCCAGCGCCGCCTTCACCTGGTCGTCCCGGCGCATCTCATCGAACAGCTGGAGACCTCGCATCCCGACGAGCGTCGAGGGGTTGAACGTGCGGTACTTCTCGGAGCCCGGGAAGAGGCGTCTGGGGTCAGCGTACGCGACTTCACCGCGGATCGGCCGCTCGGTGTCACGCGCCGGGGCCGGGCGAAACCGCCCGTCCGGGATACTGCGGAACTGGAACCAGCGCACGACCTCGTTGATCCGCTCGGTGAACGTCATGTCGTCATCCCCCCACTCACGGCACGATCATGTGACAGCGCTGACAGCCGACCTGCTCGTCGCCCCACGGGCGCAAGCCCGTGCCGGGCGTCGTCAGGGATTCAAGGGGATCATCGACGTGCCCCACCAC
>Ga0247830_10000818_pt1 | contig 11948 bp, 6 predicted proteins | sample 12C_Control_Day5_FD_207766 | JGI IMG/M metagenome (GOLD analysis project Ga0247830, IMG submission 207766) | Soil microbial communities from agricultural site in Penn Yan, New York, United States - 12C_Control_Day5 | ecosystem: Environmental > Terrestrial > Soil > Agricultural land | place: USA...
CGCTCATGCCTGAAGTATCGGTCGCGTCATCATCACGACCGAGTACGTCAGCGCACCGATCGTTACGACTTCTTCGGACAAACCACGCGTAGTGGATCGTCCGGGGCCAGCCGCTGCGTCCGCTCGACGCCGAGCACGGTGTAGGTGACGAGCACGGCGTCGACCGACGAGATCTGGTGGGAGGGCAGCGGCCAGCATGAGCGGATCCGCGCCCGGGTGGCCAGCGTCACGCTGTCGCCGCGGTTGAGGTCGGCGCCGGCGGGGACGTCGACCGGCCGGAACAGGCCGCCGGACACGTCCGGAGTGACGCCGGTGACGTGGATCGGCAGCAGGCCGGCGTTGTTCACCGTGACGCGGAAGATGGCCACCATCGGCTTCTGCCGGCCGAACACCAGCTTCTTGAACTGCAGCGGCCGGTCGGTGTCGTAGACGCCCTGCGGCACGATCCGCACTTCGCTGGCGGCGCCGTTGGCCTGCACCAGGGGGGCGCCCATCGTTACCCACAGGCCCCCCAGCCCGGCGACGGCCAGCCCGCCGATCGCCAGCCAACCCCGCTGCGTCGGCCGCCAGGTCGTCGACGGCCGGGCAAACGCGCGCACGATCAGCGACATCACGGCGATCGAGGCGGCCATGATCGGCAGCGCCTCGACGCGATCGTCCAGCCACGCCCAGCCGCCCGGCGCGATCAGCACCGACAGCACGGCCCAGCCGCTGGGCAGCCTTACGGCGGCGACGGCGCGCACGCAGCGGATGCGGACCAGCGCGTCGAGCACCACCAGGCCGGTGAACACCGCGCCGCCGAGGATGTCCCAAAGCACGTTCGAGCCGGGCAGCGTGTCCAATAGCGCCGTCTCGCCGATCGACTGGGACGGCGTGACACCGGCCGCGTGCAGCAGAGACCAGAGCACGAGCAGCACCGCTGCCGCGGCGGCCGGGCCGGCCACCACCGCGAGGGTCGCGGCCGCGATTGTCCGCGCCCACGTGGGCTGCGCCACACGCCGGGTGCGGGCTATCGGCGGGTCAACCACTGCCATCGGCAAACGGTACGGCCCGCACGCCGGGTCGGCAACCGTCAGCCATTCAGGCAAAGCGCGGCGATGTTGACGCCGCTGTACGCCGGGCTGGCAATTACGCAGCCGAGCCGGCCGGAAGTGAACACCGGCGCCGCGAGCTGCTCGTAGGTAATCCAGGGCACGGAGCTGCGCAGGATCCGCCGTTCGAGCGCACCAAACCGGTCGGCCCGCTCGGCCCCGGAGGCGGCCTCGGCCCGGTTTAGAGCCCGTCGCAGCGGTGCAGGCCCGAACCCGGTCGGGTTGAGTCCGGGGTCGGCGTCGAACATCGGCGTCCCGATGATTCCGCGCGGGTCGTACTCATCGAGGATCCACTGGCGGGCGGACATGTCCCACGTATCCGGGTCAGCGTCGTAGATGTTCTCCATCTGGCGAACACGCAACTCGATGCCAATGGCCGCGAGGTTGCGCCGCAGGATCTGCGCTTGTTCGCGGCACACGCCGGACGTGCACGTGACCAGGACGACCGTTGCGGTACGGCCGTGCATCAGCGTCCGGGCCTTTGCCAGATCAGGCCCGTCGACCGGATAGATATGCGCCCCGGTGACGCCGGGCATGTCCTTCGGCAGATACCCGTCCGCCGGCATCGCCTGGTCGGCCGTCGCGAGCGCCGGACGGTCGATCGCGTATGCAACCGCCCGCCGGACGGAGAGGTCGTCGAACGGCGGCCGGTTGATATTCAGCATGTAGAAGGACAGGCCGTTGGTCGGCGTCATCTGCCAGCGGGGCCCACCGGCCCGTGGCTCGCCGTAGCGCTTCGCGATCTCGCCGCCGGCGGAGATCGCGCCGGTGTCCGGCGGCTGTTCGGAGACCATGTCCAGGGTGCCGGCGGCGATCCGGTTGGCCGCTTCGCCCGTGGCGACGTCGATCTCGAACGTCATCGCGTCGAGCTCGTGCGGCCTGTCGCCGCCGTAGTTCGGGTTGCGCTTGGCCACCACGTACCAATTGTGCGTGGTCACGTAATACGGCCCGGCGCTGGGCGGTGCGGTGCTCAGCCGCGTCCACGGGGTGTCGTCGGGCACGACGCCGAAGAACGGCATGGCAAGCAGCGCCGCGACATCCGGATGCGGCGTTCTGAAGCGCAGCGTCAGGGTGCTCCCGTTGACCAAGATGCCGTTGACGTGGTCCGCGCTGCCGGCCAAGAACGCACGCTCGCCGACCAGGTCGGTCAGATAGACGGAACCTGGTGTCTGGGGCGCGAGATCCGGCGACAGCGCGCGCTCGATCGACCGGCGCACGGTCTCGGCAGTCACTGGCTGGCCGGACGGCGGAGAGAACCGGTACCCATCGCGCACGGTGATCCGCACGGTGCGGTCGCCGTCCGAGAACTTCGGCATGGCCGTTGCCAGTTCGGGAATCAGAACACCGCCGGGACTGCCGGCCCGATCGGGGTAGTTGTAGAGCTTGGCAAGCGTGGCGTACTCGAGCTGCCAGAGCGGGCGGCTCCAGGCCAGCGCCGGGTCGGGCTCGTTCAGCCAGTCCTCGCGCATGCCGACCCGCGCGACGTCGCCAGTCACGCCCTTCAGGTCGTCGGCCGGTCCCGCGAACAGCCCGACGAACAGCAGCCCATCCTCCTCGACCAACCCGGCAGCCGCGTGCCCCGTGGGGAAGCTTTGCGGCCTGCGGCGAGGATTGACCGGGTCGATCCTCGCCACGGTGCCGCGCCGCGGGTTGTCGACCCAGAGTGCACCGTCGCCGGCCGTGATGGTCTGTGGATCGCTGTTGGGTGGCCCCGTCGCGATCGTTGCCAGCTCCCTGCCGTCGTTCAGCGCCACCTGATGCACCGTCGCATCCGCACCGATGACGACCCACAACGATCCACCACTGACCAGCAGGTCGTTGATCCACGGCTGGAACTGTGTCTTCCAGAGGATGTCCCCGGTGTCGGGGTCGACCTTCCGCACGTAACCAGTGGGCGACGATGCGACATACAGCGCGCCGTCCTCGAACCGTAGCCACCAGGCGCCGTTGATCGGATAGCTGTGGATGAGCTTGCCGGTCGCTGGATCGAACCCCTCCACGTGGGCGTTGCCGGCCACCCACACGAGCCCACCCCCGACCGCGATCCCCACGGATGGCGGGAAGCCGGTGTCCGGGGTGTCAGTATGCAGCCGGATCTCGCGTTTGGTCATGTAGGTGGGATCGATCCGGATCAGTGCCGTCGGGTCGTCGTCCGCGATCGCCCAGACCGATCCGTCACCCGTCGTCCACGGTCCCTCGCCGACCGCGAGCGACTCAGTGACGCGCAACTTCTTCGGGTCGATCCGGTTCAACGTCCCACCGGAGGTCATCGTCCAGATCGCTCCGGCGAACGACTGAACGTCGCCGGGATCGGCGCCGAGATGCACCTCGCCGACGAGCTCGTGAGTATGCGTGTCGAAAGCGGCGATCGTGTTGGGATGCGACCCGATCGCCGGCGGACCGCCGTCCGATCCGGCCCGCACGACGGCGAGGCCGGCGAGGGCGCCGATCACCGCGCCGGCGGCGATTGCGGCGCGGCCCCAGCGGCGGCCGTGCATGCGCCGGCGAATCCGCCGGGTGAGGCTGTCGCCGCGTTCGGCCGGCACGACCTCAACGACCTTGACCGGCTGCTCGATGCCCTTCAGCCGCTCGATCCGGCCCTCCAGGTACGCGATGCCCTCGACCCGGCGGGCCAGGTGGACGAGCGGCTCGCTGGCCAGCACCTCGCCGCCGCCGGCGGCGGAGCACAGCCGCGCGGCCATGTTGAGCGCGCCGCCGCGGTAGTCGTCGCCCACTTCGACCGCCTCGCCGGCGTCCAGCCCGACGCCGACGCCCAGCGGGAACCCGTCGGCCACAACGGCGGCCTGGATGCCCAGCGCCGCGCGGAGCGCGCGGCGCGGCGACTCGAACACGCTGACCACCTCGTCGCCGTGCGTCGCCATCACGCGTCCGTCGAACTGCTGGATCTGCACGGTGGCCAACCGGATGAACCGCTCGCTGAGCTGGGCGGCGGCATCGTCGCCCTGCTGCTGCGTGAACCGCGTGTACCCGCGGACGTCGGTGATCAGGAAGGCGTGCGCCAGCTCGCGCGGGGGCGGCGCGTCGACCTCGCCTCCGGCCAGTCCGACGGCGGCATCCCGCGCCAGCTCGGCGCAGGAGGCGTAGCGCTGAGAGGCATGCTTGGCCAGCGCCCGCGCCACGACCGCGTCGATTCCATCGGGCAGCTCGGGCCGGATCGCCGTGGGCAGCGGCGGCGGTTCCTTGAGGTGGGCGAACACGACGGCCAGATCGCTGTCTCGACGAAACGGCGGCAGCCCTGTCAGCGCCTCGTACAGCACGCAGCCGAGCGCGTACTCGTCGGCCCGCCCGTCGACTGAGCCGCCCTGGATCTGCTCGGGCGCGATGTAGTCGATCGTGCCCACGAACGCGGTATCGCGTGTCAGGCTGTTGACCGTCGACGAATGCTTGGCCAGGCCGAAGTCGCACAGATAGGCGCGGCCCGACGGGTCGACCAGGATATTGCCCGGCTTGACATCCCGATGCACGAGGCCGGCCTCGTGCGCCGCGTCAAGCGCCTCGGCCACCTGGGTCACGATCGCGACGACGCGGTCGGAATCGAGCGGCCCCTGCCGCTTGATGATGTCGCGCAGGTCGGACCCCTCGATGTAGCGCATCGCCAGGAACAGCGTGCCCTCCGCCTCGCCGGCGGCGTAGATCGGGACGATCGCCGGGTGCTCCAGCCGGGCGGCCGTTCGCGACTCCCGCAGGAACCGCTCGCGGAAGCGCTCGTCACGCGCCAGCTCGGCCGCCAGCAGCTTGAGCGCCACCGGCCGTTCCAGGTGCACGTCGTGGGCGAGATACACCGTCCCCATCGCGCCGCTGCCGAGCAGCCGCTCGACGCGGTAGTTGGAGACCATGGAGCCAATCTCGACCTCGACGTTCACGCGGATGCATTCCTCCGCCACACTCGACGCGTCCGGAGCAGCGCGTCTTCCCGCCGAGCATACGCCCTGGCTAGATTGCAGGTATGGCGCGCGACCCCCTGGCACCGTTCACCGATCGCGTCGCGGGGTGGTTCCGCAGCACCTTCGCAGAGCCGACTCCGGCCCAGGTGAAGGGCTGGCCGGCCATCTCGTCGGGCGACCATACGCTGATCCTGGCACCGACCGGGTCGGGCAAGACCCTGGCCGCTTTCCTGTGGGCGCTCGACCGGCTGTGCGCCGACGGCGAGCGCGGGCGCACCCGCGTCCTCTACGTCTCCCCGCTGCGCGCGCTGAACCACGACGTCGAGCGCAACCTGCGCGCGCCGCTGGCCGGCATCGCCGCCGACCCGCCGGTTGCGGTGGCGCTGCGAAGCGGCGACACCCCGCAGTCCCAGCGCGCGGCGATCCGCCGCAACCCGCCGGACATCCTGATCACCACGCCCGAGTCGCTGTACCTGATGCTGACCTCCGGCGCCCGCGAGGTGCTGAGCTCGGTCGAGACGGTGATCATCGACGAGATCCACGCCGTCGCCGGCACCAAGCGTGGCTCGCACCTGATGCTCTCGCTGGAGCGGCTGTCGGCGATCACGGCGACCGAGCCGCAGCGGATCGGGCTGTCGGCGACGCAGCGCCCACTGGAGGAGATCTCCCGCTTTCTGGGCGGCGACCGGCCGGTGACGATCGTCGACGCCGGCCACCGCAAGCCGCTCGACCTGGAGGTGGTGATCCCGGTCGAGGACATGCGCGAACTGGGCGCCGCGCCGACGGTCGAGGGCGAGCCGCGGCAGTCGATCTGGCCGGCGATCTACCCGCGGCTGCTGAAGCTGGTGCAGGCGCACCGCTCGACGATCGTGTTCGTCAACAACCGCCGCTCGGCCGAGCGCGTGGCCAACCGGCTGAACGAGCTCGCCGAGGCGCCGGTCGCCCGCTCGCACCACGGCTCGATCGCCCGCGAGCAGCGGCTCGAGGTCGAGGAGCTGCTGAAATCGGGGCAGCTGCCGGCGCTGGTCGCGACGTCGTCGCTCGAGCTCGGCATCGACATGGGGGCCGTCGACCTGGTCGTCCAGATCGAGTCGCCCAAGTCGGTGGCGGCCGGCCTGCAGAGGGTCGGTCGTGCGGGCCACGGCGTCGGCGAGGCGTCGGTCGGCCGCTTCTTCCCCAAGTGGCGCGGCGACCTGCTGGAGACCGCCGTGGTCGTCCGCCGGATGCGCGAGGGTGAGATCGAGCACACGCGGGTGCCCAAGCAGCCGCTGGACGTGCTGGCGCAGCAGGTGGTGGCGGCGCTGGCGATGGACGAGTGGCCGGTCGACGCGCTCCACGATCTGGTGCGCCGGGCGTATCCCTACCGCGAGCTGTCGCGCGCCCAGTTCGAGGGCGTGCTGGAGATGCTGGCCGGCCGCTACCCGTCGGACGAGTTCGCCGAGCTGCGGCCGCGGATCGTCTGGGATCGGATCGCCGGCACGGTGCGGGCCCGCGACGGCGCTCGTCGCCTGGCCGTCGTCTCCGGAGGCACCATCCCCGACCGCGGCCTGTACGGCGTGTTCCTGGCCGACTCCGGCGCCCGCGTCGGTGAGCTGGACGAGGAGATGGTCTACGAGGCCCGGCAGGGCGAGGTGTTCCAGCTGGGCGCGACCTCGTGGCGGATCGAGCAGATCACCCGCGACCGCGTGCTGGTCTCGCCGGCGCCCGGCGTGCCCGGCAAGATGCCGTTCTGGAAGGGCGATGGCATCGGCCGCCCGTTCGAGCTGGGTGTCGCCGTCGGCGAGGCCGTGCGCAAGCGTCGCTTCGGCGACCTGGACGAGCTGGCCGCCCGCAACCTGGCCGCTTACCTGGACGACCAGCGCGAGGCGACCGGCGTCGTGCCGGACGACCGGACGATCGTCGTCGAGCGGTTCCGCGACGAGATCGGCGACTGGCGGATCTGCATCCTCTCGCCGTTCGGCGGCCGCGTCCACGCGCCCTGGGCGATGGCCATCGAGGCGCGGATGGGCGCCGCCGCCGGCATCGAGGTGGAGGCGATGTGGTCGGACGACGGCATCGCCCTGCGGCTGCCCGACGCCGACGAGCCGCCGCCGCTGGAGCTGATCGCGATCGCCCCCGAGGATCTCGACGACCTGCTGGTCGAGCGGGTGTCATCGAGCCCGCTGTTCGCGGGTCGGTTCCGCGAGAACGCCGCCCGCGCGCTGCTCATCCCGCGCCGCCGTCCGGGCCAGCGCACGCCGCTCTGGCAGCAGCGGCTGAAGGCGCACGACCTGCAGCAGGTGGCGGTCAAGCACGGCTCGTTCCCGATCGTGCTGGAGACCTACCGGGAGCTGCTGGCCGACGTCTTCGAGGTGCCGGCGCTGCGCGGGCTGCTGCAGCGGATCGGCCGCGGTGAGGTGCGGCTGATCGAGGTCGAGTCGGAGCGCCCCTCGCCGTTCGCCTCCTCGCTGCTGTTCGACTACATCGCGACCTACATGTACGAGGGCGACGCGCCCGTGGCCGAACGCCGCGCGCAGGCACTGCAGCTCGACCGTGCGCTGCTCAGCGAGCTGCTCTCCGCCGGCGACCTGCGCGAGCTGCTGGACGGCGACGCGATCGCCGAGGTCGAGTCTGAGCTCGGCGGCGGCGCCCGCCGGCGGACGGCCGACGACGACCACGAACGGTTGCGCCGGCTGGGCGACATGGCGCCGGCCGACGTCCCGCATGCCGAGCAGCTGGTCCGCGAGCGGCGCGCGGTGGCCGTCCGGATCGCCGGCCGGGAGCGGGTGATCGCCGCCGAGGACGCCGCGCTCTACCGGGACGCTATCGGTACGGCCATCCCGCCCGGGCTGCCCGCCGCCTTCCTCGACCCGGTGAACGAGCCCCTGGAGCGGCTGGCCGCGCGCCACGCTCGGACGCACGGGCCGTTCACCGCCGACGAGCTGCGCGGTCGGTTGGGGGTCGACCCGTTGCCTGCGCTGGAGGCGCTGGCCGAGCGGGGCGAGCTGCTGCGCGGCGCCTTCCGGCCCGGCGGCGCATCCGAGGAGTGGGTGGCGCCCGACGTGCTGCGCCGCGTCCGCCGCCGCACGCTGGCCGCGCTGCGCCGCGAGGTGGAGCCGGTCGACCGCGACGCCCTGGTGCGGTTCCTGCCGACCTGGCACGGCATCGGCCGCGATCTGGGCCGTGGGCCGGACCGCGTGCGCGAGGTGATCTCGCAGCTGGGCGGCGTCGCGTTGCCCGTGCAGGCATGGGAGCAGGACATCCTGCCGGTGCGCGTGCCGGGCTACCGGCCGTCCGACCTGGATGTGCTGTGCGCCGCCGGCGAGGCGGTGTGGGTCGGCGCCGGCCGTGACCGCGTCGCGCTGGTGCTGCGCGAGGACGCGCCGTTCCTGCTCAGCCGGTCGGAGGACCGCGAGCACCCGGTGCTGGACGCCCTGCGCCGGTCGGGCGCACTGTTCTTCCGCGACCTGCAGGCCGAGCTGGGAGGCACCGAGCGCGAGCTGCTCGCAGACGTCTGGGAGCTGGCCTGGGCCGGACTGGTGACCAACGACAGCTGGCAGCCCCTGCGCGGCGGTGGGCGGCCGCGGGCGGTGCCCCAGCCGCTGGTCCGCCGCCGTGCGCGGCCGACAGCACAGCTTCCGGCGGCGCAGGGCCGCTGGTCGCCGGTCGACCGCCTGCTGGAGCCGGAGCCGAGGCCCCGCGACCGCGCGCGGGCGCTGGCCGAGGCGCTGCTCGACCGCCACGGAGTGCTCACCCGGCCAGCGGCGCTGGCCGAGGGCATCCCCGGCGGCTTCTCATCGGTGTACGGCGAGCTGCGGCTGATGGAGGAGGGCGGCCTGTGTCAGCGCGGGTACTTCGTCGAGGGCCTCGGCGGCGCCCAGTTCGCCCTGCCGGCCGCCGTCGAGCGGCTGCGCGACGTGCGATCCGCCGGCTCGGGCGGCGCGACGGCCGTGCTGTCCGCGGTGGACCCGGCGAGCCCGCTGGGCACCGTCGTCCCCTGGCCGGAGGCGCCGCGTAAGCTTGCGCGCGCTGCGGGTGCCCGCGTCGTGCTGGTCGGGGGCGGACCGGCGCTGTACGTCGAGCGCGGCGGGCGCAGCATCGTGATGCTCGACCCGGAGCTGCTGGAGCCGGCGATCGAGGCGCTGACCGGCCTGGTCGCCGACGGCCGCGTCCGCCGGCTGGCGATCGAGAAGGTGGACGGCGAGCCGATCGGCGGCACGCTTGCGGAACGGCTGCTGATGGCGCACGGCTTCCTGCAGGCCCCGCGGCGGGTCGTGCTGCGTGCCTGAGGGCCAGAGCCTGGTCCTGGCCGCGCGTCGGCTGGCGCCGATCGTCGGCCATGAGGTGACCGAGGGCGCGCTGGCGGGCGCGACCATCGAGGCGGTCGAGCCCTACGGCAAGCACCTGCTGATCCGCACCGACGACGGGCGAACGCTGGACGTGCACCTGGGCATGCACGGCAGGGTGCGGCTGCGGCCGAGCGGCGCCGGCAGCGGCCGTCACGTGCTGCGGACGCCGGCCGGCGACGCCGTCATCCACCATCCCAGCCGCTACGACGTGCGGCGGTCGCGCACCCACCGGCTGCGGCTCGGCCCGGACGTGCTCGGCGACTTCGACCCGGAGGAGTACCTGCGCCGCGCCCGCCTGGTCGACCGCCCGATCGGCGAGGCGCTGCTCGACCAGCGCGTGCTTGCCGGCGTGGGCAACGTGGCCAAGTCCGAGGCGCTGTGGCGCTGCCGGGTCGACCCGTTCGCTCCGGTCTCGGCGCTCGGCGATGACCGGCTGCTGGCACTGGCGGCCGAGGCGACCGACGTGCTGCGGCACGGCGTCGACGACGGCGGGCGGCTGCCACGCGAGGTTTACAAGCGCGGCGGGCGCCCCTGTCCGCGCTGCGGCGGCCCGATCCGCCGCGACGTGCAGGGCGAGGCCCGGCGCAGCACCTACTGGTGCCCGGCCTGCGCCGTGTAGCCTGACCGGTCGTGCCGTTTCGCCGCTCCAAGACCGATGTGGTCGATCGCGCCCGCGGCGCCCTGCTGGGCCTGGCCGTGGGCGACGCGCTGGGCGCCGCCCTGGAGTGGCTGTCGCCCGAGCAGATCGCGGCGCGCTACGGCGGCCCGCTGCGCGACATGGTGGCATCCGGGATGTGGGCGATGGGGGAGTGGACGGACGACACGGCGATGATGCTGGCGCTCGGACAGAGCCTCTCCGACCGCGACGGCTACGACGAGGACGATCTGTTCGCCCGGTACGCGGTGTGGATCCGCAGCGGCCCCAAGGACGTCGGCTCCACCGTACGCGGCGCGCTCGAGCGGGCCCGCTCGGCGGACGAGGCGCGGGCCCTGGCCGAGCGCTACCACGAGCAGTCCGGCGCCCGCAGCGCGGGCAACGGCTCGCTGATGCGTACGGCGCCGATCGGCATCCGCTACCGCGGCGACCGCTCCGAGCTCGAGCGGTGCACGCGGGCCGACTCCTCGATGACTCACCACGACCCGCTGGCGGCCGACGCCTGCGTCTTCTTCAACCTGACGCTGGCGGCGCTGCTCGACGGGCGCAAGTTGCCGAAGCCGGAGTCGGCGGCGGCCGAGGCCGCGATGGCGGCGACCGCGGCCGGCGAGGATGACCTGCTGGACGAGGTGCAGCGGCGGACGGGGTTCGTGCTGACCGCCCTCCGCGTCGGATACGCCGCCGCGTTCGGGCGCGAGAGCTTCGAGGACGCCGTGGTGTTCGCCGCAAACCTGGGCGGCGACGCCGACACCAACGCCGCGGTGGCCGGCGCGCTGGCCGGCGCGCGGTACGGGACGGACGCGATCCCGCAGCGCTGGCTCGAGCCGCTGCGCGACCGCGAGGTGATCTCCGGCGTCGCCACCCGTCTGGCCCGCGCGTAGACGGTAAGCTCAGCAGCCATGCCCGAAGCTCCTGACCGCAACCTGGCGCTCGAGCTCGTCCGCGTGACCGAGGCGGCGGCGCTGGCCGCGGCCCGCTGGGTGGGCTTCGGCGACAAGATCGCCGCCGACCAGGCGGCCGTGGACGCGATGCGCCACATGCTGGCGACGGTCGAGATGGACGGCGTCGTGGTGATCGGCGAGGGCGAGAAGGACGAGGCCCCGATGCTGTTCAACGGCGAGCGGATCGGCGTCGGCCACGGCGTGTCGGTCGACGTCGCCGTCGATCCGCTGGAGGGCACCGAGCTGTGTGCGAAGGGCCAGCCGAACGCGCTCGCCGTGGTCGCCGCCAGCGACCGCGAGACGATGTTCGATCCCGGGCCGTGCGTCTACATGGAGAAGCTGGCGTGCGGGCCCGACGTCGACGACGAGCTCGACCTGAATGCGCCGATCGAGGAGACGCTGGAGACCGTCGCCAGGGCGAAGCGGGTGCGCCCGCGCGACCTGATGGTCGTGATCCTCGACCGGCCGCGCCACGAGGAGATGGTCAAGCGGATCCGCGCCGTCGGCACCCGCATCCGCTTCATCCCGCACGGCGACGTGTCGGGTGCGCTGATGGCGGCCAGCCCGGACACGGGCATCGACCTGCTGTGGGGCATCGGCGGGACGCCGGAGGGCGTGCTGTCGGCGGCGGCGTTCAAGTGCCTGGGCGGGCAGTTCCAGGGCAAGCTCTGGCCGCGCAACGACGAGGAGCGGCAGGCCGCGCTGGACGCCGGCTACGACGTCGAGAAGGTGCTGTCGCTCGACGATCTCGTGCTCGGCGACAACACGTTCTTCGCCGCCACCGGGGTTACCGACGGCGACCTGCTGCGGGGCGTCCGCTACACCCGCGGCGGGGCGCGGACGCACTCCCTGGTGATGCGCTCGCGCTCGGGTACGGTGCGCACGCTGCAGGCGACGCACAGCATGGACAAGCTTGCCGAGCTGGCCGGCGACCGCTACGCCTGAAGGTCGGCGCTGACGGCACCGGTGAGGTGCACCAGGTCGGCCAGCGGCACCTCGACGATCGTCCCGCGCCCGCCGCCGTTCAG
>Ga0247830_10000822_pt1 | contig 11910 bp, 11 predicted proteins | sample 12C_Control_Day5_FD_207766 | JGI IMG/M metagenome (GOLD analysis project Ga0247830, IMG submission 207766) | Soil microbial communities from agricultural site in Penn Yan, New York, United States - 12C_Control_Day5 | ecosystem: Environmental > Terrestrial > Soil > Agricultural land | place...
GGTCTGGGTCTGACGGCGGGCGGGGCGCGCGCCGCGCGCCCCGGCGCGGCCTCGGGGTACGGAGGTGCGGCGATGACGGAAGTGCGCGATCGCTTCCGGGCGGGTTGGCCCGCCCCGATCTACATCAGCACCCGGCTGCGGGCCGTGCTGGTGGGCGTGCTGCTGGCGGTGCTCCTCCTGATCTGCTGGCGCGCCCCGGTGGCCCCGGCGGTCTTCATCCTCGGGCTCCTGCTGGCCCTCATCCTCTCCTTCCCCCTGCGCCTGGTCGAGCGCGTCCTGCCCCGGGGGCAGGCGGTGGCCGTCGTCGTCGGGGGGGCGGTGCTGCTGGTCGTGCTGGTGGCGGTCAACGTGGTGCCCCGCCTGTTCGAGGAGCTGCCGGGGTACGTGGCCACCCTGGACGAGTACCAGGAGCGCCTGGCGGGCGCCCCGCCCCCGGGCGTCGGGCCCCTGCCGCCGGGGGTGGCCCTGGTCGTCGGCGGGGTGCTGGCCGCGCTCGCGGCCGGGGCCCGGGACGAGGTCCGGGACCTCCTGGGGGACGCGCTGAGCGCCGTCTCCGGCGTCATCGGGCTCCTGTTCTACGGCTTCAGCCTGGTGATGGTGACCATCTACTCCCTGGTCGACGCGCGGCGCTTCGAGGCCGCCTACCTGCGGGCGGTGCCCCGCCGGCGCCGGCGGGACGCCCGCGCGCTGTGGCGCGCCCTGGGGGACACCCTGACTCGCATCCTGGGGGCCTCGCTCATCTCTAACACCGTGCAGGGCCTGATGGCCTTCACCTTCCTGACCCTGATCGGCGTCCCCTACGCCCTCCTGCTCGGGGCCGTGATGTGGGTCACCGCCTTCATCCCCTACTTCGGCTCCTGGCTCGGCGGGATCCCCGCCTTCCTGGTGGCCTTGACCGTGTCCCCCACGGCGGCCGTGCTGACCGCCGCCGCCTACTTCACCATCAACATCACCGACGGCAACGTGCTCACCCCCCGCCTGCAGGGCGGGGCGCTGCGCCTGCACCCCCTGGTGGTGATGCTGGCCGTGCTCGCCGCCGGCCAGCTCTTTGGGCTGCTGGGGGTGCTGCTCACGCTGCCCCTGCTGGCCGTGCTGCGGGTGGTCGGCGGCTTCTACGCCGCCCGCCTGCGCACCCGGCCGGCGCCCGCGCCCGTGCTCGACCGCGGCGCGCCGGCGCCGGCGCCGCCGAACGGCCCCCAACCGCTGCGGACCGCGTGAGGTTCCGTCGCGGCGGCGCGGGCACCCCGGTTTCGCGTGGCGGGTGACCGCGCCACGGCCCCCGCCGGCCGGGTCCCGGAACCTGGGCCGGGCCGCCGAACGGATCCCCGGCGCGGGGCCGAGCCGCGCCGAGCGGCGCCGGCCCACGCCGCCGCAACAGGACCGGCTCGGCCGGCGGCGAGGCGGCGGTCGCCGTCCGGCTCCCCGGGGCCCCTCAGCAGCCGGCGCGGAACCGGTGCGCTCGGGGGCGTGGCCGGATCGCCGGAGCTCGCGCGGGGCGTCGTCTTCGCCGTGCTCGGGGCGGCGGGGTCGCTGGCGGCGCCCCTGGCCGCCCACCGGACGCTCGACGCGGCGCTGTCGCTCCTGCTGCACCCCTCGGGCGGCGCCACGTCGGCCGCGGGCTGGCCGGGGCCAGGGCTACGGGGCGCCGGATGGCGAGACGGCGGCCGCCCGCCCGGACGGGTCCGGACCGGCCGCCGCCGAGCTCCGGATGACCGCCAGCATCTCCGCGGCGGTCACCTCCAGGAAGCTGCGGCCGTCCGGGCCGGAGCGGTCCGGGTCGAGGTAGCCGCCGGGCCCGGTGTGGGCCATGCCGGGCAGGAGGACGAGTCGCAGGCGGCCGTCCGCCAGGGCCCGGTTCCAGAAGGAGCGCCTGGCCAGGCGCCAGCGGGAGGGCAGGAAGATGGCCGGCAGCTTCTGCTCGAGGTCGTCCGAGCCGTAGAGGTGGACCATGCGGTCGACGGACTCCAGCCCCCGCACGGAGCCGACGGCGCCGCCGAGCGAGATGACCGTCGGGGGGGCGCCCAGGGCCGGCTTGAGGTAGGTCGCGGCGCCGAGGCACACCTGGGCGCCCCCGCTGTAGCCGATCAGCACCACCGGCGCGCCGCTGCCGGGCACGAAGCCGTGGTTCAGCAGGGCGGCGTAGAGGCTGCGCGCGCCGCCGGCGTCGTAGATCGGCCCGTACCGCGGGTCCATCGAGACCAGGACCTGGGTCAGGTTGCGCCAGTTGACGAGCTGATCGGCGAGCGCGGTCAACCGGCCGGGCGGCTCGTCCCGCAGGCGCTCCAGCCGGCCCCAGAACGCGCCGGTGCGGCGCCGCTCGGACAGGGGCAGCGCCGACGCCGAGAAGGGGAACAGCCCGGTGACCATGACCCCGCCCCCGGCGCCGTCCGGCCCGCGCATGCCGGCCTCCAGGCGGTCGGTCAGGCGCTGCTCCCAGGCGTCGATCTGGCGGCCCATCGTGCCCACCCCGGAGAGGAAGACGACGAACGGCCCGGCGGGTGTCGCCGGGGCCGGGGCGCCCGGCGCCGCCGGCCCGGGGGCCGCGGCCCGCGCCGGGGCCGCCTCCGGCTCCTCGGGGCGCTGCCGGACCCACCCGGCCCACCAGGAGAGCGAGTCGAAGGGGGCGACGAGCAGGGAGAGCAGCAGCCCGATCACGAGGACGGTGACCAGGGCGCCGGCGACGGCGAGCAGGTCGCTCACGGCCGCGGCTCCGTCGGACCCGGCGCCGGCGGGCCCGGCGGGCCCGGCGGGCCGAGCAGGGGCCCCGCGGCGACCACCTCGTGGACGAGGTCGAGCTGGCCGAAGTGCAGGAGCAGGTCGACGCCGAGCAGGCGACGGGTCAGCCAGCCGAAGCCCCGCACGACCGCCCGGTCGACGGTGTGGCCGATGACCAGGACGAGGACCCAGCCGGCGACGGCGACGGAGAGCGCCTGCCCCAGCGCCAGCCCGTAGAGGGCCTGCAGGGCGACGATGGTGGTCACGATCACCCAGGCGTGGAGCAGTCGGAGGAGCACGGGCCCGAGCAAGGGCAGCAGGGCGAGGAAGCTGAACAGCATCGGGGCGAAGCCGAGGCCGACCACCAGGGTCGCCTCGGCCACCGTGGCGTCGACCGGGGTCAGCAGGCTGAGCAGCAGCACGAGGGAGACGATCCAGACGGCGATGCGCACCACCGACAGGAGCGTGTCCACGAGCAGGCAGGCGACGAAGCGCCCCCCGCCGACGCCGCTGAGGAACAGGATGGGGCTGTTGCCGATGGCGTCCGAGAGGCTGCTCAGCAGCAGGATGCCCACCGCCAGCCGCAGGCCGTCCGGCGACTGCGCGATGGCGCGCATCGCCTCGGGATCGAGCCTGATCACCCCCCCGATCAGTCCGAGGACCTCCCCCGGCGCCATCGCACCTCCTCCGTGCTCGGATCGACCGACCGGCTGCTCCCGGCGGGGGCCGCCGTCGCGCTCGGTTCTCGTAGGCATAGCCGACGACCGGCTCACGTCCTGCTCAGTCACCCCGCCCGGTCGGCCGGCCCCCCGTCCTGCGGCGGGTGCGCCAGCGGCGGGAGGTCTCGACCATCGCCGGGCTGCTCGCGCCGCGCGACGGCCCGGCGCGGGTGTACGCCCGCCACGTCCGCGGCCGCGTCCGCGGGCCGCACGTCATCGCGGCGCTGCGCCACGTCCGCCGCCGCGTCGGTCGGCCGCGGGTCGTGGTCTGGGACCGGCTGAGCGCCCACCGCGCCCGGCCGGTGCCGGCCATCGTCGCCGCCCGCCAGGCCGACGACCGGTTGGAGTGGCCGCCGCCCTCCGCCGCCCTCCGCGCCGGCGCCGGCGGGGCCGGGCTCAATCGAGGAGCCCGGCGAGCCCTCGCAGCACCAACCAGCCGCCGACCGCCGCCAGCGCCGCGGCGAGCGCGGCCTGGCTGACCCGGCCGATCCACGCCCTGAGGGCGGCCAGCCGGGAGGCGGCCTCCGCGGGCCGCGCGGCGTAGATCGCCAGCGGGATCAGGACGGGCGCCGCCGCGGTCACGACGACCAAGCCGGTGACCAGCGCGGCCGCGGCGGCGCCGAGCCCGGCGCCGCCGGCGACGTCGACGGCGGCCAGGTAGACGAGCAGGTTGTCGGGGTTGCCCAGGAGCAGCAGGACGCCCAGGCCGAAGGCCCGCAGGGGGTTGATCCGCTCCGCGGCGCGGAGCCAGGCCGGCCGGGCCGGCGCGGGCGGACGGGCCGCGCGCCGCCCCCACCGCGCGGCCGCCAGCGCCACGAGGGCCACGCCGACGCCGACGCTCAGGACCTGGCGCGCGGCGCCGGGCTCGCCCCGGGCCGGATCGAGCCGGACGAGGAGGGCCGACAGGACGGGGACAACGATCCGATCGATGAGCGCGGCCCCGGCGACGGCGACGACCACCAGGGCGGCGACGTAGCCCGCGCTGTAGGCCCCGGCCCGGCGCAGCGGCCGGGGGAACTCGAGGAGCGCGACGCAGACGAGGGCGGCCAGCGGCGCGAAGCCGGCGTACAGCGCCAGGGGGAGGAGGTGGACGAGCAACCCGACCACGGCCGAGCAGCGTAGCGCCCCGATCCCGGACCCGCCATCGGCGCCCCGTCGGCTCCCAGCGCCGGTCCTCCGGTCGGCGGGCGGCCCGGGCGCGCCGGGCGCGCCGGCGGCGGGGCGGCCGCGGGGCCGCGCCGCCGCCCGGGTGATCCCCCGTGGCCGTACTGCGCACCCGGCGGGTAGACGGGCGGGGCGAGTCCCGGGCGGCGCGATACTGAGGGGATGGCGCGGGGAGACGCGGCGGCGGACGCGGCGGACGCGGCGGGCGGACCGGACGCGGCGGTGGTCCGGGCCGTGCCCGCGGTCGCGTTCGCCGCGCGGCGCCGGCGCCGGCGCCGGGGGCGCTACCGCGTCGACCCGGACCCAGGCGAAGTCCGCCGCGCCCGCACCGCCACGGGGGCGCCCGCATGACCGCCCTGGCCGTCATCGCCACCTACCTGAACGGCGTCGTCGTCACCGGCGAGCTGCTGCTCCTCGCGTTCGTCGCCGCCGGCCTCGTCGTCGCGTACCACGCCAGCCCGCTCGCCGGCCGGCCGACGAGGCGCCGCCCGGCGCGCCGGGCGGCCTGGCTTCCGGCGCTCGGGGTGCTCGGCGTCGCCGTGCTGGTCGCCGCGTCCGCGCTGCTCCTGCCGGGCATCCTCGGGTGGCCCGGCTGGCTCGCGCTCGTGAGCCAGGCGCTCGCCCTCGGCGCCGGCCTGTGCACGGGGGAGTGGCTCGCCCGCCGGCGCGGCCACTCGCCGGGCCGCCGGCGGCCCGGTTTCCCCGTCCCCCGCCGCGGGCGGCCCTGACCCGCGCCACCGGCGGCGCGGGCCGTCGTCGCGCGAACGGCTCGCGGGGTAGGATCACCGCCGTGTCCTGGTGGGGCGAGCTGCGGCGCGCGGCCGAGGCCTTCGTCGAGCAGCACGGGCTCGCCGCCGCGTTCCTCTTCCTGCTGGTGGAGGAGGCGGGGGTGCCGCTGCCCGTGCCGGGCGACGTCCTCATGCTCGTCCTGGGGGTGCAGGCGCGCGAGGGGCGGGTCCCCCTCTGGCAGGCGATCGCCGTCCTCGAGCTCGGCACCGCCCTCGGGGCGACGCTCCTGTACCTCCTCGCGCGCTGGGCCGGCCGGGACCTGGTCTACCGCTACGGCCGCTACCTCCGGCTGACCCCGCCGCGCCTGGAGCGCGCCGAGCGCTGGATCCGCGGCTACGGGGCCCTCGCCGTCGTCGTCGGCCGGCTGGTCCCCGGCCTGCGCATCGCGACCGCGGTGGCGTGCGGCGTCTTCGGCCTGCCAGTCCGGCAGTTCCTCCCGGCCATGGCCGTGGGGTCGCTCCTGTACATCTCCGCCCACACCTTGCTCGGGTACTTCTTCGGCCGGCCGGTGCTGGACTTCGTCGCCGGCCTCGACCTCTCGCTCGGCGTCGTCCTCTCCCTCCTGCTGCTCGCGGTCTTCCTCGTCTGGATCGTCCGGGCCCGGGTGGTCGTGCGGGCCGGCGGGGCCGGCGAGGCCGGCGGGGCCGGCAGCCGGGCGCCGTCCCGCCCCCAGCGGCTGAGCGCGGGCGCCCTGGCCGGCGCCCTGGCCACCCTGGTCTCGACCCTGTTCATGAACGTGCTCACCCACTTCACCGGCACGCTGGCCTTCCAGGCGCCCGGCACCCTCGTGGAGCGCACCGCGCAGCGCCTGCCCCTGGCCGTGGCCCGCGAGGGCGGGCCCTGGCTCCTGGCGCTGGCGGTGCCGGCCTTCGCCCTCGTCGGCGTAGCCTGGGGGGCGGTCTACGCCGGCTGGGCGGAGCCCCGACTCCGGCTGCCCGACTGGCTCCGCGGCCTGCTGTTCGCCGCCCTGCCTCTGGCGACGTCGCTGCTCGTGGTCATGCCGGCGCTGGGGCTGCGCTTCGCTGAGCCCGACGCGCGGCTGGTCGCCGCCGCCGGCGAGGCCGTGCGCCACGCGGCGTACGGGGTCGTGCTCGGGCTGACCTACCCCGAGCTCCTGGCCCGTCCGTGGGCCCCGCCCCCCGCGGCGCCGTGCCCACCCCGATCCGGCGGGCCAAGCTAAGCACGGAGCGGCTCACCGCCGCACGGCCGGTTGACGGTCTGCCGGCTGCGACCGCTTCGGAGGCGAGTTGCTGACGGCACCCCTCCAGGAGGTCGCTCACCTACGTCCTCGCCCGACCGGGCCAGGAGGCGGCGCGGAGGCGCTCGCCCGGACGTGGCTCGCCGACGAGGTCGGGTGGCTCGACGGGCGCGTCGCCCGGCTAGATGCTTCCAAGTATGTCAGGCAGCATGAGTGAGGGCGTGGTCGGGGGCGCCTGGGCTGCCGATCTGCCGCAGGACGGCGGCGGCTGGGAGGGCGGCGGCCCACCGGTCGGCGTCGGCGAGCAACGGGTCGAGCGTCTGCCGCTGGTGGTTGTGGGTGACCGCCCGGCGCAGCGCCCGCCAGAGCCACTCGATGCGGTTGGCCTCGGGGTCGTAGCGGGGGGTGTAGACCAGCACCAGGCGCTCCGTGGTCGCGTTCGCCTCGGCCAGCAGCTGCCGCAGGAGGCGCGACCCCTGCGGGGTGTGGATGGAGAGGTTGTCCAGCAGCACGATCGCCGCCCGGCCCCGGGCCGCCGAGCGGGCCAGGGCGCGGCGGAGCTGGGCGCAGAAGGGCGCCGCCCGGCGGCCCGCCTCGAGCGACCAGTCGAGCCAGCCGTCGCGCCAGTCCACCAGGCCGAAGCCGTGGCGCTTGCGGTTCGTCCCGGGCGTCTCGACCAGGCGCTGGCCGCGCCGCCCGCGGCGGCACCAGACGCGGGTCAGGGTGGGGTGCAGGGCCACCTCCACCTCGTCCTGCAGGTACAGGTCGGCCCCGGGCAGCAAGCGGAGCAGCCGGGGCAAGTCCTCGGGCACCAGCTCGGCCAGCGTCGGGTCCGGCACCAGGTCGGCGGCGGGTGGAGGCAGCGGGGACGCCGCGGCCGCGAGCCGGGCCTCCACCCTCAGGCGTTTCCCGCCCACGCCGGGTCCTCCTCGGCCTTGCGCTTGAGGACCCAGCCCGGGCGCTTGCACACGTACCCGGCCTGGTGCAGGGCCAGGCGCACCGTCTCCGGGTGGGCCCGGTGGCCGGTGGCGCGGGCCAGGTAGGCCGCCAGCAGCCCGGTCGTCCAGTTGGCGCTCTCCACGCCCACGTCGTGGGGGTCGAGCTCGATCACCCGAAGCAACTCGGACGCCCACGCCGGGGGCGCGGCCACCGGGCGGCCGGGGCGGGGCCGGGGCGCCACACCGGCCGCGCCGCCCGCCAGGTAGCGCCGCAGCACCTGCCACACCGTCGCCGGGTGCCGCTGCACCAGCGGGGCGACCTGCGGCGCGCTGCGGCCGGCGCCGGCCAGCAGGACCATCTGATAGCGCAGACGCGTCTCGGCGTCGCGCGTGGCATTGAAGCGCGCGACCAACTCGGCGCGCGCCGCGTCGGTCAGCACCACACGAACCGGGGCAGGCACAGGGAACCTCCAAGGACGGATCAGTCCGGCCCTCAGAGCTTACCACCGGTCTCGTCCCACTTCTTTGGAAGCATCTAGCGATGGGCGGGCACCGGCAGCCGGAGCCCCAGGTGCTCGTCGTGTGGTGGGACTGACGCCCGGCGGGGGCCCCAGCGGGCGCGGAGCCTGGCGGCCAGGGAGCGCCGAACACTGAGGGTCAATCGATCGGCCAGGCGGCGGCGTTCAGGACGGGCCATGCTCGCTCTGAAGCATGAGCGTCACCGCTCGCCGCCCGCGCGGGGGTTGTTGGCCCTCGCCGGCCGGGTGGCCGACGGCACCACCACGGCGCGGACCGGCCCGAAGACCCTGCGGACACACCCCGTGCCCCGCATCGCCGCGGCGGCCAGGGCGGGCGGCGCGCGCCGCCCGGCGCCGTGGAGCACGCGCGCGAGCGCCGCACCTGGTCGTCTGGGCGTCCGGGCGCCGCAGGACGTCCTCCCGGAGCGCCCCGCCTGACCCCGACCAGCCGGCCGGGCACCGCCTACCGAACGGCCGTCCGCCGCCCGCGCCGCCGATCGACCGGCCGGGAGGGGGTCGCCGCCGCTGCCGGACCCGTCCGGCCGGGCGCCGCCGTGCCGGTGGGTCCGGAAGGGCCCGTGCTCAACGCCGCCTGGCTGCGGGCTTCGCTGCGGATCTGGGCCGGCGTCGCCCGCGACTCGCACCCGGACAGGGCCGCGGCCGTGGCCAACGCGGCCAGGGATAGCCCCACGCACCGTACCGCCGCTCGCGTCATCGTCGTGCTCCTGATCTGCGCTCGACCAGTCCGGCGAGGGCCGCGCGGCCCTCGCCGGGTGGCCCGACCCGACCCGCGCTGCACCGGTCGGGCCGGGGGTCGTACTGCTTCGGGGCGTTTGGGGCCGCTCCCCGGCCCGGGAGCGCCCGCGGTCGGGGGCGCTCCCGGGCGGTGGTCACGTCGGCCCGCCGGCGGCGCGACCTGCTCTCCGAGGCCCGAAACGCGGCGCGGCCGGCGCCGGCCGCGCCGCGCCGGGTCAAAGGGTGCCCGCGCCGGTGCTCAGGACGTGCTCACGCCGGGCTCCCGGCGCCCGCGGGGGCGCGCCGGGCCGCGACTCCGCCGCGCGTCGCGGCGCCCGCGCTCGCTACGGCGGGCCGCGCCCGAGGTGCCTCGACCTCGGCCTCGTCCTGGCCCGCGGCGCGCGCCCGGACCCACGGGCGCCTCCGGGCCGGTGCCGGGCCCGGTGGGCGAGGCGGAGGCGGCGGGCCAGGAAGCCCGCCAGCACGCGCACGACGGCGAGCAGGGGCAGCATGACCAGGATCCCGCCCAGGCCGAAGAGCTGCCCGGCGGCGAGGACGGCGACGAGGACGAGGACCGGGTGGACGGTCAGGGCCCGCCCCTGGAGGCGCGGCGACAGCACGTTGCCGTCGAGGAAGTTGACCGCCACGTAGAGCAGGGCGGTCCACAGCGCGGTCGCCGGCGAAACGGTCAGGGCCACGAGGACGGCCGGGACGGCCCCCAGCCACGCGCCGGCGATGGGGACGAAGGACGCCAGCCACGCCACCGCGGCGAGCACGCCGGCCAGCGGGACGCCGAGCAGGCGCAGGCCGACGTAGGCCAGGGCCGCCAGGACGGTGTTGGAGACTAGGGTGGCCACCAGCATGCGGGCGAGCGACCGGACCAGGGTCTCCCACAGCTCCTGCGCGTCGGCCCGGTAGCGCGGCGGGGCGGCGGCCAGGAAGCCCGCCCGCAGCCGCGGGGCGTCCCCCACGAGGTACACGGCGATCACGAAGACGCTCACGGCCACGAAGCCGGCGCTCGCCACCCCGGCGATCGTGGCCGACAGGCTGGCGCGGGCCGCCTCGGCCGCGCCGAGGGCGCTCGCGAGCGCGGCTCGGAGGAAGGCGCCGAGCGCGGCGTCCGTCTCCCCCGGGAGCCAGCCGCCGGCCGCGAGGGGGGCCACGACCTGGCGCACGGTCTGCGTCAGTTCGGCATCGGTGGACGGCGCGGCCCGGAGCACGCCGGCGAGGTCCGCCACCAGCGCCGGGACGACCAGGAAGAGCACCGCGGCCAGGAGCAGCAGCACCAGCACGAGGGCGGCCAGCACGGCCAGCCCGCGCGGCAGGGCCGGGGCGAAGCGCTGGAGCGCCCGCACCGGGACGGCGAGCAGGACCGCGAGGAGCGTGCTCAGCAGCAGCACCACCAGGACGCCGGGGGCCACCCACGCCAGCGCCGCGGCGGCGACCACCACGGCCAGAACGATCCCGTTGCGGACCCGCGCCGAGATGTAGATCGGCGTGGCCGGTCGCGGGGCGTCCGGCGCTTCGGCCGGCGGGTCTGCCGACGCGCGGAGGGGTGCGGGCCCCTCCGGCGCCGCGGCGTTGCCGGGGATCCTCGTCATGTCGTCCAAGCCGGCACCGGCGTCCCCGGCGTGGGCGCGTTCGGTTCCCGGCCGCGGCCCGATCCGCTCAGTGCCCCGAAGAGGTTTGGCACCGGGCGCGTCGGCGGTCCGTCCGCCAGAGCCCCGGCCGCGGGCGGGGCGGCGCTGCTGCCGGCGACGCGGTGCGGAACCATCGTGGCCGTCTCCTTCACGAACCGTACTCGGCGGCCGCGGGCGGCGCAGACCGGTCGCCACAGGGCCGGCGGCCGGGCCCCTGCGCGCGGAGTGTACGGTGCCTGCGCGTCCGCGTCTCCGTGCGCCACCTGGCGCGCCCGCGCCGCGCCGGCCCGGCGTGGCGCTCCTACGCATGCTCGCCACCCGCCGCGCTGCCCCGGGGCGACTCCGGGCGGCCCCGGCGACGGCGAGCGCTGCGGTCAGCCGGCGCGGTCTCCCGTCCTGCGCCGCGCGGCAGCGGTGCTCGACTGGCGACGCGAGCAGGGATGGCAATGCGCGCAGGGGCTCCGGTCCGGTCGGCGCCTGGTGTCTGGATCCGGCAGCCCACGCCGCGGACCGTCGCCAGCAGGGCCGGCCGCCCGTCTCTGGGAAAGAGCCACGGAGGCCACGGAGGCCACGGAGGACGCTGATGCTGCGCCCGCGACGTGCCGGCGGCCCGCGCCGGGTGCCGGTCCGCCTGCCGGTCCGCCTGCCGGTCCGCCTGCCGGTCCGCCTCCTGGTGGCCTTGGTCCTGGCCCTCGTCGGTGCCCGGCCGCTGCCCGGGCCGGCCCTCGCCCAGGCGCCCCGCGCCATCACCCTGACGGCGCCCGCCGCCGGGGCCGCGGTCACCAGCCCGGTGGAGGTGCAAGGCCGGGTGACCGTCGCCCCCTTCGAGAACACCCTGGTGGGCACGGTCGTCGACGCCGCGGGGCGGACCCTCGGGACCGGGCCGGTGCCCGTCACCCCGGACGACCCCGGCGCCCTCGGCGGGCCGGGGGCGTTCAGCGGCCGGGTGGGCTTCACCGGCGCGGCGGGCGGCGCCGGCCGGATCGTGGTGGCGGACGTGAGCGCGGCCGACGGGTCGGTGCTGGCCAGCGCCGGCGTCGACGTCGTCCTCCCGGGCGGCCCGCCACCGGGCCCCCCGCCGGGGCCCCCGCTGGGGCGGGTCGTCGGCGCGACGTACGCCAACCCGGCGGCCGGCTACGCCCACGAGTTGCCGGCGTCGTGGATCAGCCACGGCTACCGGTGGTACGAGTCCTGGGTGCAGCAGGCCGACCAGGCCCGGCCGGGGGCGGCGTACGTCGCCGAGTGGGTGTACGTGCCGGCGGACCCGGCCAAGCCGGAGGCCGCCCTGGTCACGATCGCGGTCTACCCGGCCGCCGTCTGGGCGTCCCTGGCGGCCCAGGGCGGGCCGCCGGTGGGGCAGGCCCTCGCCGCGACCGCGCGGTGGGTGTACGCCTGGAGCGGGCGCCAGGACGCGCCGTACGGCGACGGCTCGGCCGACGACCAGCAGGCGGCCGCGCTGTACGCCGACGCCCACGTCGTCGTGGACACGTTCCG
>Ga0247830_10000823_pt1 | contig 11907 bp, 9 predicted proteins | sample 12C_Control_Day5_FD_207766 | JGI IMG/M metagenome (GOLD analysis project Ga0247830, IMG submission 207766) | Soil microbial communities from agricultural site in Penn Yan, New York, United States - 12C_Control_Day5 | ecosystem: Environmental > Terrestrial > Soil > Agricultural land | place: USA...
GCCGTCCCCAGGTCGGCGCGGGTGCCCCGAGCGCTATTCGTCCCCCCGCCCGGTTGCGCCACCCGCCCCGTCGACGGTACACCCGCGGAAACCCGAGGTCCCATGAAGATCCACGAGTACCAGGGCAAAGAGCTGCTCAAGAAGTACGGCGTGCCGGTGCCGATCGGCGTCCCCGCCCTTTCGGTCGAGGCCGCGATGGCCGCGATCCCCGAGGTGCAGCGACAGAGCGGCACCGACGTCGTGGTGGTCAAGGCGCAGATCCACGCCGGCGGCCGCGGCAAGGGCGGCGGCGTCAAGGTCGCCAAGACCCGCGCCGACGCCGAGGCGGCGGTGCGCGCCATCTTCGGCATGAACCTCGTGACCATCCAGACCGGTCCCGAGGGCAAGAAGGTCCAGCGCCTGCTCGTCGAGCAGGGGCTCGACATCGCCAAGGAGTACTACCTCGGCATGCTGCTCGATCGCGCCACCGGCCGGGTCACGGTCATGGCGTCGTCCGAGGGCGGCATGGACATCGAGGAAGTCGCCGCCAAGCACCCCGAGAAGATCCTCAAGGAGCAGATCAACCCGGCGGTCGGCTGGCAGGACTACCAGTCGCGCCGCCTGGCCAAGCGCCTGGGCATGTCGGCCGCGGTCACCCGCGAGCTGGCCACGTTCCTGCGCGCGCTGACCCGCGCCTACGAGGAGATGGACATGTCCCTCCTCGAGATCAACCCGCTGGTCGTGACCAAGCAGGGCAAGGTCCTCGCGCTCGACGCCAAGGTCAACTTCGACGACAACGCGATGTACCGCCACCCCGATCTCGAGGAGTGGCGCGATCCGGCCGAGGAGGACGAGCAGGAGACCGAGGCCAAGAAGTGGGACCTCAGCTACATCGCGCTCGAGGGCAACATCGGCTGCATGGTCAACGGCGCCGGCCTCGCGATGTCGACGATGGACATCATCAAGTACTACGGCGGCCAGCCGGCCAACTTCCTCGACGTCGGCGGCGGCGCCACCACCGAGAAGGTCACGGCCGCGTTCAAGATCATCACGTCCGACCCGCAGGTGAAGGCGATCTTCGTCAACATCTTCGGCGGCATCATGAAGTGCGACACCATCGCCAACGGCGTCATCGCCGCGGTCAAGGAGACCGGGCTGAAGGTGCCGCTGGTGGTGCGCCTCGAGGGCACCAACGTCGAGCTCGGCAAGAAGATCCTGGCCGAGTCGGGCCTGAACATCGTCGCGGCCGCCGACATGGCCGACGGCGCCCAAAAGGCTGTGGCGGCGGTCGCCCAGTCGAAGGGAGGCAAGTCGTGAGCGTCCTCGTCGGCAAGCACACCCGCCTGGTGGTCCAGGGCATGACCGGCTCGGCCGGCGCCTTCCACACCCGCCAGATGCTCGAGTACGGCACCAACGTGGTCGCCGGCGTGACCCCCGGCAAGGCCGGCAGCAAGGTCGAGGGCCTCGAGAAGGTCCCCGTGTTCGATACCGTCGACGAGGCGGTCGAGCAGGCCGGCGCCAACACGACGGTCATCTACGTGCCGCCGCCGTTCGCCGCCGACGCCATCCTCGAGGCCGCCGCCGCGGGCATCAAGCTGATCATCACGATCACCGAGGGCATCCCCGCCCGCGACATGATCAAGGTCAAGGAGGTCCTGAACGGCGACTACCCCGACGTGATCACGGTCGGCCCCAACTGCCCGGGCGTGATCACGCCGGGCGAGGCCAAGGTCGGCATCATGCCGGGCTACATCCACAAGCCGGGCAAGATCGGCGTGGTGTCGCGTTCGGGCACCCTGACCTACGAGGTCGTGCACCAGCTGTCGGGGCTCGGCCTCGGCCAGTCGACCGCGATCGGCATCGGCGGCGACCCGGTGAAGGGCCTCGACCACATCGAGTGCCTCAAGCTGTTCGCCGAGGACCCGGGTACCGAGGCGATCTTCATGATCGGCGAGATCGGTGGTGACTCCGAGGAGCGCGCCGCGCAGTTCGTGAAGGAGAACATCAAGAAGCCGGTCGCCGCGTTCATCGCCGGCCAGACCGCCCCGCCCGGCAAGCGCATGGGCCACGCCGGTGCGATCATCTCCGGTGGCAAGGGCGCCGCGTCGGACAAGATCGCGGCCCTCAAGGAGGCCGGCATCGCCGTCTCTCCGACGCCGGCCGAGATGGGCAAGACCCTCGCCGCGCTGTTGAAGTAGCCCCCACGATCGGCTATTCAGCGACCGCCACGGAGCCCCCGTGGCGGTCTTTCATTTTCGGAGCCCCCCACCATGGCCATCGAGCGCACCTTCTCCATCATCAAGCCCGACGCCGTCGCCAAGAACAACATCGGCGGCATCATCCAGAAGTTCGAGGAGGGCGGCCTCCGCGTGATCGCGGCCCGGCTGACCCGGCTGACCGAGGCCCAGGCCAAGGCGTTCTACGCGGTCCACAAGGAGCGCCCGTTCTACAACGACCTGGTCAAGTTCATGACCGAGGGCCCGGTCGTGGTCCAGGTGCTCGAGGGCGAGAACGCGATCGCGCGCAACCGCGAGATCATGGGCGCGACCAACCCCGAGAAGGCCGACGCCGGCACCATCCGCAAGCTGTTCGGCACCAACATCGAGCGCAACGCCGTCCACGGCTCGGACGCGCCCGAGACCGCCAAGGAGGAGATCGCGTTCTTCTTCGCGGCGTCCGAGCTGGCCTCGCTGGCCCGCTGACCCGTCGCTAGCGCACCGATTCGACGACGTCGGTCCCGGTGGCGGACGCCACCGAGTACACCAGGTGGCGCTGGTCGCGCGACACCCACGGGTCCATCTCCGCCGCGTCGGTGGCGAGCTCGTCCAGCCGCCGCGGCGTCGACCAGCGATCGAACGGAGTCGCCCGGGTCGCGACGTACAGGTCGTAGGTCCCGACCCGGTTCGACGAGAAGTACAGGGTCAGGCAGTCCTCGAGCAGGTACGGGCTGGCGTCGTCGGCCATCGAGTTGAGCTCGTCGAGCGGACGGGCCGTGCCCTCGAGGTCGTACTCGTAGAGGTCGCTGGTCACGCTGGCCGGGCGGTTCGAGGCCAGCACGAAGCGAGCGCGGCCGTCGCACGGCGAGGCGTGGCGATCCTCGGCGGCGGTGCTGAGCCCGGTGTCGACGCCGACCAGCACCCACGGATCGGCGAGCCCGGCGCGGTCGGCGGCCCAGATGTCGTCGCCGCCGAGGCCGCCGGGCCGGTTCGACGCGAAGTACAGGCGGCGGCCGTCGGCGGTCAGGTGCGGGCTGGCGTCGGAGTCGAGGGCGCCGTTGAGCTCGACGATCGGCGCCGCCGTCTGCCAGCCATCGCCGGCGCGCGATCGGCGGGCCCGGTACAGCTCCTTGGGCGCGGGCGGCAGCTGGTACGCGAAGTACAGCTCGAGGCCGTCGGGCGACACGTGCGGATCGTCCTCGAAGCCAGCCTCGGAGGCGGCAACCAGGATCTTGGTCGGTTCGCCCCACGACGCGGTCGGCGCGTCGATCGCCCCGCCGTCGCCGGCGGTCGCGTCGAGGCGCGCATCACCCTCGGCGGGCGGCTCGAGCCCGAACACCTGGTTGCAGCCGGTCGCGGCCGCCAGCGCACCGGCGAGCACCCAGATCGGCGAGCAACTCCCCATTGGCGCCAGTGTACGCCGTCGGCCACCGCGCCGCCCCCTCGAGCCGTTCGCGGTGAGCGAACGGTTCAAGGGCGCACCATACGCAGGGCGTCACGGCACTTCGTCGCCGGCGCGGCCGGCGTTCTGGTCGTTGACGTTGACGTAGTCGTTGACGTGGACGAGTAAAGGGACCGCGCGCAGACGTGCGCGGCGCCTTCGTTCGTCGCCGTCAACGTCAACGTCAACGTCAACGGTTCAAGCCCGAGGACCGGCAGTCGGGACTAGACGCTCACGTCGAAGCGACGGAGCGCCGGTCCGCGAACAACGTGGTCGTAGACGTGGACGTGGTCGGGTGAAGGCTCCGTGCTGGCCGGCGCGGCCCCCTTCACTCGACCACGACCATCAGGACCGTTCGCCCCGACGTCGAATGACGGCGTGCGGCCGCGGCGGGCCGGCGTTCGAGTCGACGGACGCGCCAAGCCGTCGGCGCCGTCTGTCGGCGCGACGGCGCACCTTCGCCCGTCCGGGGTGACCGTGAGGCCGCCGCGCCGGGGCCGCGCCGCGCACTACGCTCACCACATGTTCCGCTTGCTGGATCCGTTCGACACGACCGAGGCTGCGACCGAAATCCGCACGATCGCTCCGGGCAAGCGCACGCTGACCGAACGCCTGATGCAACGGCGCGCCGCGCCGGCAGGCGCCGTGGCCGCGCCCGCGGCGACCGCGGCCCAGGCGCCGCCCGTTGCCACGACGGCTGCGCCGGCCTCGGGTTCGTTCGTCGACGAGATCCTCGGCCGCAGCAGCGGCAGCGGCGAGGCGCTGCCCGAGCCGCTGCGCGCCAAGATGGAGGCCTCGTTTGCCACCAGCTTCGCCGACGTTCGGGTGTTCGAGGGCGGCGAGGCCAGCCGCGCCGGCGCCCTCGCCTATGCCAGCGGCGACGAGCTCCACTTCGCGCCCGGCCAGTACGACCCGGGGAGCGCGCGTGGCCAGGAGCTGATCGGCCACGAGCTCGCCCACGTCGTCCAGCAGCGCGAGGGCCGGGTCGCCGCCACCGGCCAGGCCGCCGGGCTGGCCATCAACGACGACGACGGACTCGAGCGCGAGGCCGACGAGCAGGGCCGCCGCGCCGCGGCCGGCGAGGCGGCGCGCCCGGGCCGGGCCGCGCCGGCGAGCACGGCGGCGCCCCGCGTCCAGCGCAAGGTCGTGCAGCGCCGGGTCGGGTTCGAGTTCGAGTCGACGCACAACTCCGGCTGGCACTTCGAGGGCCAGCGCGCCGACGGGGGCTGGGAGGGCATCGGCCACACCAAGGCGATCCTGCTCGACACCGACGACGGCCGCGGCGGCATCTCGGCCGACAACGGCCACGTCGAGTTCGTCACCCGGCCGTTGACGTCGCTGGCCGAGATCCAGGGCACGATCGGCCAGCTGCTCGGGCTCCGCGATCGGTTTCGCAACCGGACCACCCAGCTCGCCGACGACGAGCGCGACACCGCGCGCGGCCGCGAGGCCAACCAGCACCAGGAGATCCGGGTGCGGGTCGAGGGCAATGGGCTCATCACGCGACCACAGGCGACGACCGGGGTCACGCTCGCCGACATCCCGCGCCTGTTCGAGACCGCGATGCGGCTGCAGCGGACGCTGATGCGGGGCCCCGCCTACGCCGTCGACCGCGCCAACGCCGCGGCGACCCGCGGCGAGATCATCGGCGGCGCCGACCGGCGGACCGCGCAGCGCCTGGTCGGCGGCGACGTGACCCGCAACATGGACCTCGCCGCGCAGCAGGCGCGCGCCGCCTACGCCGAGGCCGTGGCGGCTCTCGGGGCGGCGCCTCCACGCGCCGACGGCGTGCCGCGGGTGCCCGCCCCCGCCGATCCCGCCGAGATCATCGGCCTGCTCACCATCGTGCTGTACACGCTCTACGCCGCCAATCGCGACGCGGGCGTCGACGACATGAAGTACGCGTTCCCGCTCATGGCGCGCACCGACTTCCGCTCCATGGTGCGCGGCATGGAGCACGACGCCCAGGCCTACCTGATGGAGCTGTGGGACGGCGGCAACGGCCCGCTCGCCGCGCGGCTCGAGGCCAAGCTCGCCGACGCCGAGGTCGCGCCGGTCGGCGGGGCCGACGACGCGCGGGCCATGGACGACCCGATGTTCCCGGGCGGCTACGGGGCCGACGGCGGTCACGTCCATCATGGGCCGACCCGCACCGCCTGGGTCTCGTCGATGGTCGACAGCACCGGCCGCAACGCGGCCCAGCACCGCGACGAGCTGTCGCCGGCGCCGGGCTACGCGCGGCTCGAAGGGCTCGGCGCCCTCGGGGCCGACGACCAGAATGCCAAGCTCAACCTGTTCGAGTTCCGAGGCCTCGCTGCGGTCGGCCAGAACGCCACCATCAGCTCCGACGAGTGGCTCGGGCTGGCCGAGGCGTTCTTCCGCCTGGTCGACTTCGTGCAGAACCCGCCGGCGCCGGCACCGGTCGAGGAAGAGGAGGAGGAGGACGACGACGCGGGTGAGGGCGCCCCGATGGCCATCGGCGGCCCGGCCGCGCCGGTCGACGGCGGCCCGGCACCGGTGGCGGTCGTCCCTGCCCTGCACGCGGTGATGGCGGTCCTGCCGCCCGCCGACGGCGGCGGCGGCGGCGCGGTCGGCGGCCCCGGCGGCCGCAAGCGGCGTCACGACGAGATCTGAGCGCCGCCCGCGTCAGTCGGCGCGGATGTTCCCGGCCAGCTCGGTGAGCGGCGACGTCGCCCAGGTATAGGTGAGCACCGGCACCGCGACCGCGAGGACCGCGACCACCGCATACGCCCACGCCGGCCGGACCCGCAGCCCGAGCAGCGCCGCGACCGCGACCAGGATCGCGACCACGCTGCCGTACTGCCAGGCAGCGCTGAACGCGAGCCGCTCGGTCCACGGGCGGAGCGTCTCGGGCGCGAGCTCCGCCCAGCCGATGCCGCGCATGGGCGCGAGCTGCTGGCTCAACCACAGCTGGGCCGCCGCCGCCGACAGCGCGACCCCGGTGCCGAGCCCGACCGCGAAGCCCGGCCGCGGCGAGGACCGCGATACGACCGGCTCGACCGCACCGCGCGGCTCGGCCTGGGCGTCCATCGGCCTACTCGACCGCCGGGGCCGGCGGGGTCTCGGCGGCGCTGGTCCGCGCCGGCCGCTTGCGCAGCGGCACCAGCAACTCGCCGTTGCTGCGGTTGGCCAGCTGGCCGCACGCGGCGTCGATGTCGTCGCCGCGCGGGGTGCGCAGGTAGGTCGGCAGGCCCAGGCGCTTGCACTCGTTCTGGAAGGCGTCGACGACGTCGGGCGCCGGCCGGCGATACGGCGCCTCGGGGTGCGGGTTGTAGGGGATGACGTTGACCTTGCACTTCACGCCGCGCAGCAGGCGGGCGAGCTGGGCGGCGTCGGCCAGCGAGTCGTTGACGCCGCCGAGCAGCACGTACTCGAAGGTGACCCGGCGGCGGTGCTCGAGCGGGTAGGCGCGGATCGCGCCGAGCAGCTTGCCGATGTTCCACTTCTTGTTGATCGGCATGATCGCGTCGCGGACGTCGTCGTTGGGCGCGTTGAGCGACACCGCCAGGTTGGGCCGCACGTCTTCCTTGCCGAGCTTCTCGAGGCGCGGCACCAGGCCGGACGTCGACACCGTGATCCGCCGCTGCGACAGCCCGACCCCGAGGTCGTGGGTCAGGATGCGCAGCGAGCGCATGACGTTGTCGTAGTTGTGCAGCGGCTCGCCCATGCCCATGTAGACCAGGTTGGTGATCCGCCGGTCGGGATCCTCGTCGGCGAGCAGGGCGCGGGCGCGGTAGACCTGATCGGCGATCTCGCCGGGATCGAGGTTGCGGGTCAGGCCGAGCTTGGCGGTGGCGCAGAACTGGCAGTCGACCGCGCACCCGACCTGCGACGAGATGCACTGGGTGGTCTTGTCGCCGTCGGGGATGAGCACGCTCTCGATGGCGTAGCCGTCGCGGGTCGTGAAGCGCAGCTTCTTGGTGCCGTCGCGCGAGCGCTGGACCTCGGCGAGGGTGAGCGTGCCGATGCGCGCGGCGGCGGCCAGCCGCTCGCGGACCGCCGGGCCGATGTTGGTCATCTCGTCCCAGGTGGTCGCGCCCTTGCCGTGGACCCAGCGCCAGGCCTGCTCGCCGCGGAAGCGCGGCAGGCCGAGGCCCTCGGCGAAGGCCTGGGCCTCGGCGAGGGTCATCGCTCGCAGGTCGGGGCGATCGTCGGGATCGGGGGCGGCGGCGGCGGTCACGGGGAGGTCCCTGAGGCGGAGCCCGAGGGACTACCACGGTCCGGCCGACCGGACAATCACCGGCTGGGCGGGGGTCGGTGGTTCTCGGGCGGTCTCAGAACGTCCACAGGCCGCCGAGCTCGGCGCCCACCGTCGAGGCCGTGGCCGAGGTGCGGGCCTCGTCCACCTCCAGGAGGGCGTGCCGGGTCCGGTAGCCGAACGCCTCGGCGAGGAACGACAGCCCGGCCCGGACCTTCACCTCGACGCCGAGGCGCGCGTGCAGGTTGAGCCGGATGCCGGGCCCGGTGCCGGCCAGCGCCGCCGCGGTCATCGGCGGCGGGTTGGCCGGGTCGATGGTGCCCGCGTAGCCGTACGACGGCACCACGTCCTCGTCGTTCAGCACCGCCGCGCCGCCGGCGTTGGCGAACACCGACCACGGCCCGCGCACCGCCACCCGGGTCGACACGAACCCGCCGACCTCGCGGAGGTCGACCGCCGGGTCGTCCACGGCCGCCCCGGCGCGGGCCTGCCCCAGCGCCAGCAGGAACAGGTTGGCGGCGTTCTGCGCGACGTAGCCCTCGAAGCGCAGGTTCCACGCCGGGGTGAGGTCGACGTCGCCGTAGACGCCGGCCTCGCCAGCGATCGTGCGGAGCGGCATGTCGCCGCTGCGCACCAGCAGCGACGTGCCGATCACCGACACGCCGACGCGGCTCTTGCCACCGGGGTTCCACTGGACCCGCCCGGCCACCGTCGGCGTGACCGACAGCTCCACCAGCCCGTCCTTGGCGGTGTTGTTGTTGCTCTGCACGCCGACCGCGGCGCCGACCTCGAGGTCGCCGACCTTGGCGAGCACCTTCACCTGCTGCCGCATGAACGCGGTGTTGCCGGCCAGGAAGCCGCCACCGACCAGGTTGATGCCGTGCGGGTTGATCGGCTGCTCCAGGCCCCAGTCCTGGCCGGCCACCAGCGTGACGTCCTCGCTGGCCGCCCACTCGAGCTTGGCGATGCGCAGGCGAGGGATCGACGCCACCGTCGGCGACGCGCGGGTGGCGTCGACGAAGTCGAACTCCAGCTGGCCGCGGTACGGCGTGCCCTCGCCGAACCACGCGCCCAGCCGCGACTGCTGGGCCTGGAAGCTCGACCGCGCGTGGTCGGGCTCGACCGCGTACACCGGGTTGCCGGCGGCGGTGATGGCGACCAGGTTCGGGTTGCTGAACGACTCGGTCGCGCCGCTCGCCGCCGAGATGGTCGGCTTGAAGGCGCCGTACACGCGCACCACCGGGCGGCTCGCATCGGCAGCGCTCGGCGCGGGCTCGGGTGCAGGGACCTGGTCGTCGGCGGCCGCGGCGGAGGCCCACAGGCAGGCTGCGACCACGATCGTATTTCGGGTTGCGCGCATGACTCCCCCTGGACAGCGAAGGTCTAGTCTTCGTCGTTGATGTCGTTGTGCCGGGTCTCTTTGACCGCGACCGCGCAGACGACGGCGGTCAGCGCCGCCACCGCGATCGGATAGGCGAGGCCCATGTACATGTTGCCGGTCGCCGCGGTGAGCGCGGTGCTGATCAGCGGCAGGAGCCCGCCGAAGACGCCGTTGCCGATGTGATACGGCAGCGACATCGACGTGTAGCGGACCCGGGTCGGGAACAGCTCGACCAGGAACGCGGCGATCGGCCCGTAGACCATCGTCACGTAGGTCATGAGGACGACCAGCACCGCGATCACGCCGGCGACGTTCGGCGACGGGTTGGCGGCGAGCGACGGGTTGGCGAACGCGTGCAGGGCGCGGAACAGCGGGTAGTAGGTCAGCGCGGCCAGGACCAGCCCGGCCAGCATGATCGGCTTGCGCCCGATCCGGTCGGACAGGCGACCGAAGAAGATGAACAGCGGCGTCGCCAGCGCCAGCGCCGCCGCGATCATCAGGTACGACTCGACCAGCCCGACCTTGAGCGTCTTGTTGAGGAAGAACAGCGCGTAGAACTGGCCGCCGTACCAGACGACGCCCTGCCCCGCGGTCGCGCCGAACAGCGCGAGCAGCACGTAGCGGAGGTTCTGCTTGTTGGCGAAGCTCTCCTTCAGCGGGTTCTTCGCCACCTTGCCGCTCGACTTCAGCTTCTGGAACACCGGCGACTCGCGCAGGCGCAGGCGGATGTAGATCGACACGCCCAGCAGGACGAACGAGAACAAGAACGGCAGCCGCCAGCCCCAGCTCTTGAACTCCGCTTCGCCGAGCGCCAGCCGGGTGCCGAGGATGACCAGCAGCGACAAGAAGAAGCCGAGCGTCGCGGTCGTCTGGATGTAGCTCGTGTAGTAGCCGCGGTGCTCGTTGGGGGCGTGCTCGGCCACGTAGGTCGCCGCGCCGCCGTACTCGCCGCCGAGCGCGAGCCCCTGGGCGAGGCGCAGCAGCAACAGCACGGCCGGCGCGGCGTAGCCGATGGTCGCGAACCCCGGCAAGAAGCCGATCACGGCCGTCGACAGGCCCATGATGATCATCGTGACCAGGAACGTGTACTTGCGGCCGATCACGTCGCCGAGCCGGCCGAAGACCAGCGCGCCGAACGGGCGGACGACGAAGCCGGCCCCGAACGTGGCCAGGGTCGACAGCCACGCCGTCGTCTCGTTGCCCGGCGGGTAGAACCGCTCGGAGAAGATCGCCGCCAGCGATCCGTAGAGGTAGAAGTCGTACCACTCGAACAGCGTGCCGAGTGACGAGGCGACGATCACCGTCCGCAGCTTGGTCGGCGTCTCCGCGGACTCGGCGGCGGGCAGCGCGTGGGCGCGGACCGTTGCGGTGCTCATCTCGTGTGCTCTCCCGTGAATGGATCGACGGCGTCGAGGAGCTGGTCGACGACGTGGGGGTCGGCCAGCGTGGTGAGGTCGCCCAGCTGGTCGCGCTCGCCCTCGGCGATCTTGCGCAGCAGGCGACGCAGGATCTTGCCGCTCCGCGTCTTGGGCAGACCGGGCACGATCAGCAACTGATCGGGGGTGGCGAACGGCCCGATCACCTGGCGCACCTTGTCCTTGAGCGCGCCGACCAGCTCGTCGCCGGCGAGCAGGTGCTTGCCCTCGCGCAGCACCACCCAGGCGCAGATGCCCTGGCCCTTGATGGCGTGGGCGATGCCGACGACCGCGGCCTCGGCCACCGAGCCGCTGGCGACGAGCGCGCTCTCGACCTCGGCGGTGCCGAGGCGGTGGCCCGAGACGTTGAGGACGTCGTCGACCCGACCGGTGATCCAGTAGTCGCCGTCCTCGTCGCGGGTGGCGCCGTCGCCGCTGAAGTAGTAGCCCGGGAAGCGGGCGAAGTAGGTCGTGCCGAAGCGCGCGTGATCGCCGTACAGCGTCCGCGCCTGCCCCGGCCACGGCCGGGCGATGCACAGGTTGCCGGAGACGCCGTTGCCGGTGAGCAGGTGGCCGGCGTCGTCGAGCAGCACCGGCTCGATCCCGAAGAACGGCCGCGTCGCCGCGCCCGGCTTGGGCGCGATCGCTCCCGGCAGCGGGGCGATCATCACGCCACCGGTCTCGGTCTGCCACCAGGTGTCGACCACGTCGCAGCGCCCGCCGCCGACGACGTCGTGGAACCACGTCCACACCTCGGGGTTGATCGGCTCGCCGACCGTGCCCAGCACCCGCAGCGAGGTCCGCCGGGTCCGCTCGACCGGCGCGTCGCCCTCGCGCATGAGCGCGCGCAGCGCGGTCGGCGAGGTGTACAGCGTCCGGGCCGCGACGTCGTCGGCGACCTGCCACAGCCGCGACGCGTCGGGCTCGGTGGGCAGGCCCTCGAACATCACCGACGTGATCCCCGCGGCCAGCGGGCCGTAGACGATGTACGAGTGGCCGGTGACCCAGCCGAGGTCGGCGGTGCAGAAGTGCACGTCGCCGGGCCGGATCGCGAAGCAGTGCTCGAACGTCATCACCGCGTACAGCAGGTAGCCGGCGCTGGTGTGCAGCACGCCCTTGGGCTTGCCGGTGCTGCCCGAGGTGTAGAGGATGAACAGCGGGTCCTCCGACGCCATCGGCTCGGGCGGGCACACCGGCCGCTGCCGGGCCGCCTCGTCGTCGAGGAACCAGTCGCGGCCGGCGCGCATCGGCACCGC
>Ga0247830_10000824_pt1 | contig 11907 bp, 12 predicted proteins | sample 12C_Control_Day5_FD_207766 | JGI IMG/M metagenome (GOLD analysis project Ga0247830, IMG submission 207766) | Soil microbial communities from agricultural site in Penn Yan, New York, United States - 12C_Control_Day5 | ecosystem: Environmental > Terrestrial > Soil > Agricultural land | place...
GTCTACCCGTGGGGTGGCGGCGGCTCGTCGGTGGACGGGCTGCGCAGCCATCGTCAGGCTGCCGCGTGGTCAGGCGTCGTCGCGCGCCACGACCTCGGCGAGATACCGCCGGAAGGCCGGGCCGACATCATCGCGTTCGATCGCCATCTCGACCGTCGCCTTCAGGTAGTCGAGCTTGTTCCCCACGTCGAAGCGGCCGTGGTCGAAGCGATAGGCGTACACGGCCTGCTCCTGCGCCAGCAGGTTGATCGCGTCGGTGAGCTGCAGCTCGCCACCCTTCCCGGGCTTGATCCGCCGGAGGGCGTCGAAGATCCCGGGCGCGAACACGTAGCGGCCGATCGCCGCAAGGTCCGATGGTGCCTCGGCGGGTTCGGGCTTCTCGACGATCGAGAGGACCTTCGCGAGGTGCTCGTCGACCGGCTCGGGCGTGATGCAGCCGTAGAAGCCGATCTGGTCGTGCAGGACCTCCATGCCGGCGATCACGGTGCGGTCGTGCGTCTCATAAGCGCGCAGCATCTCGCGCAGGAGCGGCATCGACGGGTGGATCAGGTCGTCGCCGAGGAGAACCGCGAACGGCTCGCCCCCGACGTGCATCTCCGCCATGCCCACCGCGTGTCCGAGGCCGAGCGCCTCGCCTTGGCGGATGTAGTGGATGTCGGCCATCTCCGAGAGCTCGCGGATCTGCTTCAGCTCGTCTGACTTCCCCTTTTCCTCCAAGAAGACCTCGAGCTCGACGGCCCGGTCGAAGTGATCCTCGATCGAGCGCTTGTTGCGGCCCGTGACGATCAGGATGTCGGTCAGGCCGGCCGCGACGGCCTCCTCGACGACCAGCTGGATCGCCGGCGTGTCGATGACTGGGAGCATCTCTTTGGGCGTGGCCTTCGTCGCCGGCAGGAACCTGGTGCCCAGGCCGGCGGCGGGGATGACGGCTTTCCTCACCTTCACACGATCCTCCATGGCGTCGGAGCAGAACCCTCACGGTACCCGGGGTTTGCCATAGGCGCATCGTCCGGACGGGGTACGGCGTTCGGCCAAAGGTCCACAGGTACACTCGATCCCGTCATGCCGACCTACGAATACGTGTGCAGGAGCTGCGGGCACCTGTTCGAGATCGTGCAGTCGATGCGCGACGAAACGCTCACCGAGTGCCCGCAGTGCGGGGGGGAGCTCCGCAAAGTGTTCGCCCCGCCCGCGATCTCGTTCAAGGGATCGGGCTTCTACGCCACCGACCACGGCAAGAACAAGACCAAACCCCCCGGCGACAAGAAGGCCGACGCCGGGTCGGGCCCGGAACCCTCCGAGACGAAGACGGACGCGAAGCCCGCGGCCGAGACGAGGAAGGATGTCTCCTCGAGCTCGCCGGCGCCCGCGAAGGATGCGAGCGGCTCGTGAGCTCGGCCGACATCGGAGTCTTCGGCGGGTCGGGGTTCTACTCGTTCCTCGAAGGCACCAGCACCGTCGAGGTCGAGACCCCCTACGGTTCGCCGAGCGCCCCGGTCACGATCGGCGAGGTCGGCGGTCGGCGGGTGGCCTTCCTGCCCCGCCACGGCTCGCGGCACGAGTTCCCGCCGCACCGTATCCCGTACAAGGCGAACCTGTGGGCGATGAAGGAGCTCGGCGTAGGCCGGGTGCTCGGGCCGAACGCCTGCGGCTCGCTCCAGGTGGGGGTGAAGCCGGGGGACTTCGTGATCTGCGACCAACTCGTCGACCGCACGCACGACCGGCCGAACACCTACTACGACGGTCCGATCACGACGCACATCTCGTTCGCCGATCCGTACTGCGAGGTGATGCGATCGACGATCGTCGAGGCCGGCCGCGCGCTCGAGATACCGATCCACGACGGCGGAACGGTCGTCGTGATCGAGGGGCCGCGGTTCTCGACGCGCTCGGAGTCAGCATGGTTCGCCGGCGCAGGCTGGGAGGTCATCAACATGACCCAGTACCCCGAGGCCGTGCTCGCCCGCGAGCTGGAGCTCTGCTACGCGAACATCTCGCTGATCACCGACTACGACGTCGGCGTGGAGGGCGTGCCCCCCGTCACGAACGACGAGGTCGTCCGCGTGTTCACCGAGAACAACGAGAAGCTACGCGAGCTGCTCTTCGCGGTGATCCCCACGCTGCCAGAGGAGCGCTCGTGCGCCTGCGCGACCGCGCTCACGGGCGCCCGCTTCGAGGTGTAAGACGAGCGCGGCCGTAGACGGCCGGTCGCGACACCCCTCGTCGTGTTGATCCTCGCCTCGTCGTGCTGATCCTCGCCGCGGGGTGCGGCACCGAAGCCCAGCCGGGCCGATGGCGACGTGTGCGAGATCCCCACGGCCGCCACACGGGCTCCAGATGCGGCCGCCCTCCAGCTGCGGCCGGTCGAGTCGAGCCCAGATCTCCGGCCGTTTCACGCGACAGGCCGAGGACCTCGCCGCCTTGCTCGGCGGGTCGTAGCCCGGCGCTTGCGTATCCTCGCTGCATGACGAGCGATCCGATGCTGGTGAAGATCGAGTTGGCCTTCAAGACGACCGAGGACGAGAACGCCGACGCGTTCGGAGACCGGATCCGGGAGGCGGTGGGGATGATCGTTGGCCGCGACGCGCTCGAGGAGTTCCGGGTCCGGACCCTGCCGCTCACGCCGCCGAAGACCAAGGGCGGGCTGCGGCCGATCGACTGAGCACGACCGCGCCCGAGTGGTGACGGCGGTCACGGTGGCGACCCCGCAGGCGCCGTAGCGTCCGGCCATGTTCCGGCGACGCCTCCCGACCACCGCGATCGTCCTGTTCGGCGCGGCCGCCGTCTGCATCGTCGCCGCGATCGTGCTCCTCCGCGGATACGCGGAACGCCTCGAGTCGACCCGACCCGATCTGGGGCCGCCCGTCGCCATCGTCGTGGCGGCCACCGACCTGATGCGTGGCGCCACGTTGACCGAGTCGATGCTGGCAGAGCGCGATATCCCGGCGTCGCTCGAGCCCCCGGGCTCCGTGCCGGCGATCGATCCGCTCATCGGACGCGTGCTCGTCTCCGATCTGACCGCGGGGGAAGCCGTCACCGAGAGCCGGCTCGCCGGGGCGCGGGCAGGACCGGTGGCAGGGCTCGTGCCCGATGGTTCGGTGGGGATGGTGGTCTCGTCGGGCCTGCCCGCGGGCACCGTGGCCCCGGGCGACCGGGTCACGCTGTTCGCGACGTTCGGCGGCCGCAGCCCGCACACCGAGACGGTCGCGTCCGGGGTGGATGTCGTGCGGATCCTCGTAAGCGGCTCGGAAGGCGCCTTCCCCGGAATGGACGGCGGTGGTGGCGACCCCCTCGTCGTGATCGTGGACGCGATCGCGGCCGAGCGGATCGCGTACGCGGGGGCATTCGCGACGCTTTCGGTTGCGGTGGAGGCACCGCTCGCGGCCGTCCCGACGAGCTCCCCGACGCCTGCGACCACGTCGAGCCCGTAGGTCGAGCCCGTAGATGGAGAAGTCGTGACGGGTACCGAACGGCTGAGGCGGCGGGACCGGACGGCCCGCTAGCATGACGCGGTCCGCCGTCCCGTGAGGAGCCTCCCCTGTCGATCCTGCAGGCGATCATCCTGGGCCTGACCCAGGGCGCGACCGAGTTCGCCCCGGTCTCCAGTTCCGGCCATCTGATCCTCGTGCCCTGGTTGTTCGGCTGGGCGCCGATCGTGAACGCCGACTTCAACAAGACGTTCGACGTCGCGCTCCACATGGGGACCCTGCTCGGCGCGGTGATCTACTTCCGGCACGATCTGTGGCGCTACCTGATCGCGTGGGGCGGCTCGGTGAAACGCCGCTCGATCAGTAGGACCGACGAGCGCATCGCGTGGGCCCTGATCGTCGGCACGATCCCGGGCGTGATCGCCGGAGCCGCATTCGAGAGCGTGATCCAGGACAAGCTGGGTGCGCCACTCCTGATCTCGATCATGCTCGCGATCTTCGGCGTCATCCTGTATGTCGTGGACCGCGTGTGTTCCAGCGACCGACACTTCGAGAGCATCGGTGTCCGGACCGGCCTCTTCCTCGGAGCCGCGCAGGCCCTCGCGCTTCAGCCCGGCGTGTCGAGGTCCGGTATCACGATGACCGCGGCCCGGCTGATCGGCCTCGACCGTGAGGCGGCGGCCCGGTTCTCGTTCCTGCTCGCCCTGCCGATCATCGCCGGCGCAGGCCTTTACAAGGGCGCCGACCTCGTCACGACCGGGTTCCACGGATACGAGGCCGAGTTCTTCTGGGGATTCGTCGCGTCGGCGGTCAGCGGGTTCGTCGTGATCTGGGGCCTGCTGAAGTACCTACGGCGCCACAGCTACTTCGTCTTCATGGTGTACCGGCTCGCGGTCGCGGCCCTGTGTCTGATCCTGATCGCGACGGGCGTTCGCAGCGCGACCTTCTAGCTCAGTTCACGTCGCGGACGCGCAGTAGCGCCAGCGAGACCCCCACGAGCACGAGCACGTACACGCCGATCACGACGGCCCCCCGCTGAGGCGTCAGGAGGTACGTGGCGGTGTCCTGATGAACGGTGAGCGTATGGGCGGTCAGCACCGTCGTGAGGTTGTCGCCCAGCATGAACCGGCCCATCGCCGGCCGGAGCCCCCGCACGATGCTCTCGAGGACCGCGAGATAGACGAACACCGCGCCGAGCGCCGCGGCCGTGTGACGGCCGATCATCGCGACCGCTCCCCCGATCACGGCGATCCCGCCGGCGGCCGCGCCGATCCGAAGCACCGTGAGGGCGGTGTCGGCGATCCACGGCGTCGACGTAGCGGTCGTGCCGCGGAGCGCGGCCACGCACGCGAGCGCAGCGGCGAGGATCGCGAGGAGCACCGCCGCCACGAGCGCGGCGCCGACGGCGATCACGACGACCCGGGAGAGGAACCATCGGACGCGCCGCGGCTCCCACGTGAGGATCGTCGTGATCGTGCCGGTCTGCCAGGAAGCCCCCACCATCGAGGCGCCGAGCACGAGCCCGATCAGGACCACGATGAACGCTGCGCCGAGCACGAGCTCGCTTAGCTCGTCGAGCCGGACGCCGAGGGCGCCGGTGAATTCGTAGCGGGAGTAGCGGCCACGGCAGTCCGCCTCGACGCTGGCGCCCTCGGGCACCTCGCCGAACCCGTTCTGCTCGATGCACTGGGCGACGGCCCGATCGTAGCGGCGTTCCGAGCTGCGGAGCTGTGCATCCGTGGGTTTGTCGGAGGCCGACGCTGCGAGGAGGGCGACGACGACGACGCCGACCACGCTGATCAGCATCAGCCACCGAACGATCCGTCGCGACCGGAACCGGAGCCATTCGGAGCCGAGCAGGCGGATCATCCGACGTCCTCCGGATCGCGCGTCAGCTCGAGGAACACGGTCTCGAGGTCGACCTCGTCGGGACGGAGCTCGGTCACGAAAAGCTCGCGGGCGGCGAGGGTCCGCGACACCCGCTCGGCGTCGGAGCCGGGCAACTCTACCCGTAGGGCGTCCTCGAGACGGGATGCGGCGATCCCGGCCCCCTGCAGGGCGGCGAGCCCCGCATCGAGGTCAGACAGACGCACGATCAACCCGCGACCGCCACGGGCCGCCAGCACCTCCTCGACCGGACCCGATGTGATCAGCCGACCGCGCGCGAGGATCGCCACCCGGTCGGCGGTCTGCTGGATCTCCGACAGGATGTGGCTCGAGACGAAGACCGTCCGGCCCTCGGCGCCGAGCTGGCGGAGCAGCTCCCGGACCTCGACGATCCCCGCCGGGTCCAGGCCGTTCGCCGGCTCGTCCAGGATCAACAGGGCCGGATCCTTCATGAGGGCCGCGGCGATCCCGAGTCGCTGCTTCATCCCGAGCGAGTAGGTCTTTACCAGGTCGCCCGCACGGTCGGAGAGGCCCACCCGCTCGAGCACGCCGTCGATCGTCGACCGGCCGATCCCGTCGAGCCGGGCGAGGATCTCGAGGTTCCGGCGGCCGGTGAAGCGCGGGAACAACGCGGGCGTCTCGACGATCGACCCGACGTCGCGTACGACGCTGGGCAGCCCGGCGGGCATCACCCGGCCCATCATGCCGAGCGTCCCCGCGCTCGGTGCGACCAGACCGAGGAGGCACCGGATCGTCGTGGTCTTGCCCGCCCCGTTCGGCCCCAGGAACCCGAAGACGCCGCCCTCGGGCACCTCCAGGTCGAGCCCGTCGACCGCCACGGTGCGGCCCCCCCGGAGACGCCGGTACTCCTTGCGGAGCCCGTGTATCTCGATCACGCCGGCCATGCGGCACGATACCCCGCGGCCCGATAGCCGCGTCAGTCGACCGCGGGCACCTTCCCGAAGGTCAGGACCACCCAGGGCGTGAAGCCCTCTCGCTCGTAGAGACGCATCGCTGGCTCGTTCGTCGCCTGCACGCCGATCATCATCGCCTCCACGCCGGCGGCTGGGACCTCCCGGGCCGCGTGCCGCTCGCTGCGGATCGCCCACCAGGCATCGGCGTCGCGCGACGCGATCCCGGGGATGCCCGGGTCGATGGTCAGGCGGTGGGCGTGTAGGTCGCACGTGAGCGGCTCGAGGTCCGGGATCCGTTCGGCCCCGCACGCACGATCCGCACGTCGCCCACAGGACGGCTCGGGTATCAGACGCCGGCGAGCGTCATCTCGCCGATCAGGATCGACGGAGTGCCCACGCTCGAGAAGAACCGCAGGTCGTCGCCGACGCCCGTGATGCCCTTCAGCATCTCCGGGAGCGTCGAGGCGATCGTCATCTCACGAAGGGGCTCGCCGAGCTCGCCAGCCGCGATCCGGAGCCCCGTCGCGCCTACGCTGAACTCGCCGCTGATCGGGTTCGCGCCGGAATGCACGCCGCTCACGTCCTGGATCAGCACGCCGCCCTCGGCCTTCCGCAGGAGCTCCGCGTACGGGGTCTCGCCGCGATCGAGGAAGAAGTTCGACGTGCCCACGCCGGGGGTGCTCTTGTAGCCCGCGCGCTTCGCGTTCCCGGTGGAACGCTGGCCCTCGCCGGTCCGCGCGGCCGTGTAAGTGTCGTGCAGGAAACCGTTCAGGGTGCCGCGCGTGAAGAGCTCCGTGCGGCCGCTCGGCACGCCCTCGTCGTCGAACGGCGAGGCGCCGGGGCCGTCGAGCACGGTGCCGTCGTCCACGAGCGTGAACAGCTCGGATCCGACCTGCTGGCCGGCCATCGATGCGAAGAGCGACCGTCCCTTCAGCACCGACTCCGCGTTGAGCGCGCCGGCGAGCACCCCCAGGAACGACATGGCTGCGAACTGATCGAGGATCACCGGGACCTTCGCGGTCGGCGGCTTCACCGCGCCCAGCATGCGCGCACCGCGTTCCACCGCCTCGCCGGAGATCGCACCGACGTCGAGCTCGTCGATCGCGCGGGTGATGCGGTAGGAGAACCCGGTCTGGGTCTCGTCGCCCTCGACGGCGAGCGTGACGACGACCGCCCAGGCGTCGGTACGCGCATACTCGGCATCCACGCCGGCCGTCGAGGCCACCGCCACGCGCGAGACCGTGTCGCCGACCTGCGAGAGGTCGATCTTCGTGACGCGCGGGTCGCTCGAGACCGCGAGCCGCTCCAGTTCGAGCGCGAGCTCGACTTTCCGGTCGGTGGGCACCTCCGCGCTCGCCGCGTGGAACAGCTCCGGGATCGGCGAGATCGGCTCGGCGGAGGGCAGCACGTTGAACTCGTCGGGCTCGGCGAGCGCGGCGTTCTCGCGCGCCCGGCGGACCGTTTGGCGCACCTCGTCGAGCGAGGGATCGGCGGCCCATGCGTAGCCGAGCCGCCCGCTCGAGATGAGCCGTACGCCCACGCCGCGCTGCTCCGCGAACGTGAGGCCCTCGACCTCCGCGCGGAGCGCGCTCGCCTCGGTCGTGCGGCCCTCCTCGGCGAACGCCTCGACGGCCTCGTCGCCCTGGGCGGCCTCGACCGCCGCGCGCGTCAGCTCGCCGAGCTCAGGCACCCGTGCCTCCGACGGTGATCTTCGAGATCCGGAGCGTCGGCGAGCCGCTGCCCACGGGCGCGGCCTGACCGTCCTTGCCGCAGACGCCCTCCCAGGTGTCGAAGTCGTCGGCGACCGCGTCGACCGCGCTCATGACCTCGATCGCGCGCCCGATCAGGTTCGCCCCGCGCACCGGCGTGGTGGGCTCACCGTCCTCGATCAGGAAGCCCTCGCTCACCCCGAAGACGAAGTCACCCGAGGCCGGGTTCACCTGGCCGCCGCCGAGCGAGGTCACGTACACGCCCGACGGGGTCGACGAGAGCACATCCGCCGGCGAGGAGTTGCCGTTCACGATGTACGTGTTCGTCATACGGGCTACGGGCGGGTGAGCGTACGACTCGCGCCGGCCGTTCCCCGTCGACGCGACCCCCACCTTCTCGGCCCGCAGGCGATCGTAGATGAAGCCTTGCAGCACCCCGTCGATGAACAACTGTGTGCGTTGCGACGGTTGCGCCTCGTCGTCGAAGTCGTACGAGCCCCAGCCGTTCGCGATCGTGGCGTCGTCTACCCCGTTGATCAGGTCGCTCGCGCACTTCGTCCCGACCAGGCCGCGGTAGACGCTCGCCTCTTTGTCGACCGCATCGGCCTCCAGTGGGTGCCCCACCGCCTCGTGGAAGAGGACACCGCCCATCCCGGGCGCCAGCACCACGGTCATCTCCCCCGCCGGCGCAGGGATCGAGTCGAGCATCGTCACCGCCCGCTTCGCGGCGACCTCGGCCGTGGCCGCGGGGCCGTGCACGTCGAGGAACTCGACCCCGCTGCACGCCGCCGGCCCATGGAACCCGGTCTGGATGTTGTCGCCGCGCTTGGCGACCACCTGGGCCACGAGCCGGATCCGCGGGCGACCCTCCTGCACCCAGACGCCGTCGCTGGTCGCGATCAGCCGCCGCTGCAGGGAGTCGCCGTACATCCCGGTCACCTGCACGATCTCGGGCGAGAACGCCCGCGCCGTATCGTCGAGCTCGCGGAGCCAGGCGACCTTCTCGGCCGCCGGAAGCTCACCCGCGGGCCGCTCGACGTGGTTCGTGCCCGCGCCGCGAGCCTCCGTCAGGTCCACCACCGCTCCGGGAGCGTCGCCCCGGAGCGCGGCGCTCGCGGCCTCGGCGGCCAGCAGCAGGGACTCGCGATCGAGCCGGTTCGAGTAGGCGTAGCCGTAGGACGTGCCCTCCGCCACCCGCACGCCCGCGCCGCGGTCGAGACCGGTCGTGAGCTCCTCGACCTTGCCGTCGTCGAGCCGGATCGAGGTCGACGAGCGCTCCTCGACGAAGACCTCGGCGAAGGACCCACCGTGACGACGCGCCGCGCTCAGCACCTCGTCGATCAGTCCGCGGTCGAGCATGCGCGCGAGATTAGCAGCAGCCCGCGCGAACGCCGTCGGGTACAGTCCACCTCCGAGAGCGATGCAGGACCCCGAGCCGACGCCACGCACGATCCCGGCCTCTTTGGCTGCGCTCATCGCCACGGGCACCCTGGTCGTGGGTCTCCTCCTCGGGAGGGCGTGGGGAGGTTCCGACGAGGCGATCCCGACCCTCTCGGTCCCTGTTCCTTCCGCCACGGCGAGCTCGGCCGTCACGACGGGCCCGAGCGCGGTGTCGCCGACGGCGTCACCCATCGCCGGATCGGTCACGGCGGGACAGGCCTCGCTGTCGCTGAGCGGCGGGATCAATACGGTCGTCTCGTTCGGCCGCCTCGCGACGCCGGCCGAGTGGACGCCTCCGCCCGGCACGCTCGCGCTCTCGTGGGGCGGCCCGGGAGCGCAGGTGCTCGATCTCGAAGGTGATTCGTTCACGAGCCAGATCGCGACCGACGCCGAGCACGCGCTCTCGTTCACCGTGAACGTCGACGGCGCGCCCGTCGCGTTCAGCTCGACGGCCGGGGAGTGTTCGGTCACGATCAGCCCCGCGCTCCTCTCCCAGATGGGCGGCACGTTCATCTGCACGAACCTGTCGAGCGTCGACGACGCGGTGAGCGTGAACGCCCAAGGCAGCTTCTCGGCGACGGGGTAGCGACGGACACCGCGGAACGAGGGCAGGCGCGGCGCGACCTCGCGTGGCTCGGGGCCCTCGCGGGGGTGCTCCTGATCGTCTTCGTGGCCCCCACGATCCTCAGCTCGTGGAACTTCGGGGTTGGCCCCGACGTGCCGGTCTACATGTGGTGGGCTCGGGTCGGCGCCGCCCAGGGACTGTCGGTGATCGGCGAGCGGCCCGGCATCGCGGCCACGATCGCCACCGCGGCCGGCACCCTGCACCTGCCGCTCGTGCCGGCGCTCGCGGGACTGCAGTACTCGCTGGCGGCGAGCGTGGGCCTGGGGGCGGTCGCGCTCCTGCGTGGGCGCACGGCGGGCGGGCGATTCCCCTGGCTGCTCGCGGGGCTGGCGACCGGGCTGTTCGCGGCCCACCTGGGCGGCGGCTACGTGGCGAACCTCGCGTTCACGGTCCCGTTCTTCGCCGCAGGTACCGCACTCGCCGCTCGGACCCAACGGGGCACCGACGCTGCCGCCGGCCTCCTCGGCGGAGCGGGCCTCGCCCACCCACAGTTCTTCCTCGTGGGGGTGATCGTGCTCTCGATCGCGGCGCTCTGGTCGTTCTTGCGCGAGCCCGAGCGGGGCTGGGCCTCGGACGCGGGCCGCGTCACGGTCGCCGCGGCCGGCGGCAGCGCGATCGTGGGCGCCGGACTGCTCTCGATGCTGGTCGGGCCGGCGAAGCTCCGTGCCGACACGTCGAAGGACGCGTTCCTGCGCCGAACGGGCCTCGAGTCGCTCCTCGCGGACACCTACCGCGAGCGGTTCCAGGAGAACATCAGACGGTACGCGTCCTGGGCGCTCCTCCCCCTGGCGGCCGCGGGGATCCCGCGCGTGCATGGATTCACCCGGCGTTTCCTGGTCGCGTGGGCACTGCTCACGATCGTCGGGGTACCGATCGGGATCTGGTCGGGATGGTTCCCACCCGACCGCATCATCACCTTCGGGTTCGCCCTGCCGGCGCTCGCCGCGCTCGGGATCGCGTGGGCCGACAGGTTCCTCGAGGCCCGCGTCCCACTGTGGATCGCGTGGCCGGCGACCGCGGCGCTGATCATGCTGCTCGCCTGGCCGACCCTGGGTGCCTGGGCGCGCCAACAGCCCTTCATCTCGCCCCAGGACCTGGCATCGGCTACCGAGGCAGGGAGGATCGCGGCGACGACGCCACCGGGTACCCCGATCGTGGTCATCGTGAACGACATCGACGACACAGCGATCTTCCTGGCGACCCAGGCGGGGAACATCCTGCGCGCGGCCGTGCCGCCCGAGCGCGCCGGCGACGTCTACATCTACGTCGGCGAGCCTGCCCGCTACTTCGCTGGTGAGCCCACGTTCCGTGGGAACGCCGAATACGACGCGCTCTCGAGTCAGCTGCTCGACGACATCCCCGCCGGGGACGCCGCGGTGTTCGTGCTCGATCAGTTCGACCGGGTCGGCGGCACCGATCGAGACCCGCACTTCGTCCGGTGGTCGTCAGATGTGGTGTCCACCGTTCGCGATCCGCGTCCGCTCCCACCCGGCGACGGTGAGCTCACGGCGGCCGCGCCGTGGGCGATCGTGGGCGCCACGCTGCTGGTCGCGGCACTCCTGTGGGGACTGGGCTACGGGTGGGCGCGATGGACGTTCGGCGGCACGGTGACGGCGGCAGCCGCTGCGCCCGGGTACGGGATGGCCGCCCTCGCGATCGTGGGCCTGCTCGCGGAACGGCTCGGCGTGCCGCTCACCGGCTCATGGGGGCCGACGCTGATCTCACTCGTGGCCGGCGGGCTCGGCTACGGACTCCTGATCCGCAAGGGTGTACCCCCCGCGGAACCGGCCGCGTAGGTCGAAGAGCGCCCACACGACCAGCGCGAGCATCACGGGCGTGGCGACCCAGTGCCCGAGCCAGAGGTTCACGCCGAACGCCGTCGGGTACCGGAGCGGCTCGGTCGT
>Ga0247830_10000826_pt1 | contig 11891 bp, 10 predicted proteins | sample 12C_Control_Day5_FD_207766 | JGI IMG/M metagenome (GOLD analysis project Ga0247830, IMG submission 207766) | Soil microbial communities from agricultural site in Penn Yan, New York, United States - 12C_Control_Day5 | ecosystem: Environmental > Terrestrial > Soil > Agricultural land | place...
CGTCGTCCGCCACCGCCACGATGCCGCCGCCGACCTCCGCCAGCCGAGTGACCGCGAGGGCCATGTCCTCGTCGCTCACGCCGACGACGACGATGTTGTGCGCGTCGTGGGCCACGGAGGACGCCAGCGCCCCGCGCTCGATACCGGACCCGCGGACGAAGCCGTACCCGATGCGGCCCGTGCCGAGGTGCCGCTCGACCACGGCGATCTTCACGATGTCGCGTGCGGGGTCTGCGACGGCGGCGCCGTCGACCACGGTCGGCGCGTCCACCAGCGACTCCGTGACGATCTGGTCGGGGACGAGGCCGATCACGCGAGCCTCCCCGCCGGTCCACGGGATCCGGAAGTCGTCGGCGGTCACCGGTCGGATGCGGACCGAGTGCTTGACCCACTCGGGCACCCGCGGGTGTGGGATGTCGTCGACCTTCCTGCCGCGCTTCAGCACGAGGGTCGGCTGGAAGCTCTCGAGGTCGGGAAGGACGAGCAGGTCCGCCTGGTATCCCGGCGCGATCGCGCCGAGCTGGTCGAGGCCGTGCCAGAGCGCCGCGTTGTGGGAGGCCAGCACGAGCGCATCCTCGGGCGCGATTCCGAACGCGACCGCTTCGCGCACCATGCCGTTGACGTGGCCGTTCTCGGCGATGTCCTCGGGGTCGCGGTCGTCGGTGCAGAAGGCGATCCGGCTCGTGCCGAACTCCCGCACGAGGGGGAGTAGCGACCGCAGGTTGCGCGCCATCGACGCCTCGCGCACGAGGAGCCACATCCCGACCCGCAGCCGCTCGCGCCCTTCCTCCACGGTGAGGGTCTCGTGGTCGGACCGGATCCCGGCGGAGACGTAGGCGTTCAGCTGCTTGCCCACGACGCCGGGCGCGTGGCCGTCGACGTGCTCCCGCTCCTCGAGGAAGAGCTTCTCGAGCTCCGACTCGTCGCCTGCGATGACGCCGGGGAAGTTCATCATCTCCGCGACACCGAGCACGCGCCGGCGGCGGAGCAGGCTTTCGAGATCGCCGGTGGTCAGCGGCCGGCGCGGTGACTCGAAGCGCGAGGCGGGGACGCACGAGGAGGCCATGAAGTAGAAGTCGAGAGGGAGGTCCTCGCACGCGTCGAGGAGCCAGTGGACGCCGTCCGTGCCCAGGACGTTCGCGAGCTCGTGCGGGTCGGCGACGACGGCGGTCGTGCCCATCGGCAGGACGAGGCGTGCGAACTCGTCCGGGAGCAGCTTCGTCGACTCGAGGTGCATGTGCGCGTCGATCAGCCCGGGGACGATCCAGCTCCCCGACACGTCGAGCGTCTCGGCGCCCTCGTAGTCGCCGAGGCCCGCCACGACGCCGTCGACCACGGCGACGTCTGTCTCCAGCCATTCCTTCGTGAACACGGACAGCACCCGCCCTCCGCCAACGACGAGGTCGGCCGGCTCGTCACCGCGCGCGACCGCGAGCCGACGGCGGAGGCTTTCCATGGACGACAGCCTAGTACGGTGCCGGCCGCAGACCCGTCCGTACTCCCCACTGATTGCGCGGCGGTTGGACTGTCATATAGTCGGCTCGTCGTTCGGTGCCGTGTTCAGGAGGGAGCAGATGAGACGGAAGCACGTACTGACAGGCCTCGTGGTCGCGCTCGCCGCGATCGGGCTCGTCGTGGCGACGACGGGCTCGGCGAGGTCCGAGCAATCGGCCTTCAAGGCCGCGTGGATCTACGTCGGGCCGCACAACGACGGTGGCTGGTCCCAGGCACACGACCAGGGACGGCTTGCGGTGCAGAAGGCGCTCGGCTCCAAGGTGAAGACGACGTACAAGGAGCTGGTCCCGGAGGGGCCGCAGACGTGTCAGGTGATCGAGAGCCTGATCCGCGACGGGAACAAGCTCATCTTCGCGACGTCCTTCGGCTTCCAGTCGTGCGTCGTGAGCGAGGCGAAGAAGCATCCGGACGTCAAGTTCGAGATGGCAACCGGCACGACCGTGACGAAGAACCTCGCCGAGTACTTCGGTGCCAGCGAGGACTCGATCTACCTCTCGGGCATGGCTGCAGGTGCAGCGACGAAGAAAGGTTTGATCGGGTACGTGGTGCCGTTTCCGATCCCGGAAGTGATCCGGCACGCGAACGCCTTCGCTCTGGGCGCGCAGGTGATGCACCCGGGTGCCAGGGTGCGGCTGGTCTGGACTCACGACTGGGTGGACGTGGAGAAGGAGACGAAGGCCGCCCAGAGCCTCGTCGCCGCGGGAGTGGACGTTCTCGGACAGAACGTCGATACCCCTGCGACCGGACAGGTCGCGAAGTCGAAGAAGATCCCGTGGGTGGGGTACAACTCGAACTCGCAGAGGTTTGCGCCCAGCTCGTGGCTCACCGCGGCCGTGTACGACTGGGGCGTGTACTACGTCCCGCGTGTGCGAGCCGCGATGAACGGCACGTGGAAGACCGGCTTCTACTACGGCTCGATCAAGGACGGCTTCACCGACCTCGCTCCCTACGGCAAGAGCGTCACGGCGAAGACGAAGGCGGCGATCAAGGCGAAGCGGGCGGCCCTGATCTCGGGCAAGTTCTACGAGTTCACGGGCCCGCTCTACGACCAGAACGGCAAGCTCCGCGTGCGCGCGGGGAAGAAGCTGACCGTGAAGGATCTGTACGCGATGGACTGGCTCGTCAAGGGCGTGATCGGAAGCCCGAAGGGCTAGACGCGTGGGAGAGGCGAAACCACCTCTCCTGCAAGAGGACGAAGCGAGGGGCGCCGGTGCGACCGGCGCCCCTCGGGTTCCTGCCGTCACGATGCGGCAGATCACGAAGCGGTTCCCCGGGGTTCTCGCGAACGACCGCGTCGACTTCGAGGCGACGGCGGGCGAGGTGCACGCCCTGCTCGGCGAGAACGGCGCGGGCAAGACGACGCTGATGAGCGTCCTCACCGGGCTGTACCGCCCGGACGAGGGCGAGCTCGAGCTGTACGGCGCGCCGGTGCGCTTCGACGGCCCGCGCGACGCGATCGCGGCCGGGATCGGCATGGTGCACCAGCACTTCCGGCTGGTCGAGCCGATGACGGTCGCGGAGAACCTCCAGCTCGGCTGGCATACGCCGCGCTTCTGGCTGGACTCCCGCGCCGGCGGCCGGCAGGTTCGAGAGGTCTCGGAGTCCCTTGGGCTGCACGTCGACCCCGACGCGCGGATCTGGCAGCTCTCCGTCGGTGAGCAGCAGCGCGTGGAGATCGTCAAGGCCGTGTTCCGCGGGTCGCGTGTGCTCGTGCTCGACGAGCCGACGGCGGTGCTCACGCCGCAGGAGGCCGACGGGTTGTTCGAGACCCTCCGCACGATGGCGCGTGAGGGGCACTCGGTCATCGTGATCACGCACAAGCTGCGGGAGGTGATGAGCGTCGCCGACCGCATCACCGTCCTCCGGGACGGACGCTCGGTGACGACCGTGGCGGTCTCGGAGGCGACGCCGCGCATGCTCGCCGGCCTCATGGTCGGCCGGGATGTCGCCGAGCCGAGGCGCGTCGAGCGCCAGGGGCCGGTGGGCGAGGTCGTGCTCGAGGCGGAGGACCTCCGCGTCACCGGCGATCGCGGCGGCCCCGCGCTCGCCGGCGTCTCGCTCCGGGTCCGGGCGGGCGAGATCGTCGCGGTCGCCGGCGTCGCGGGCAACGGCCAGCGGGAGCTGGCCGAGGCGGTTGCCGGGATTCGCGACCTCGATGCCGGCCACGTTCGTGTTGCCGGCCGTCGACTCCGGCCGGGCGATCCGCGCTCGGCCATCGCCGCGGGGATCGCGTACATCCCCGAGGACCGCCTCGGCACCGGCCTCGCGCCGAGCCTGAGCGTCGCGGCGAACGTGTCCCTGAAGGCCTACCGGGAACGCCCGGTGTCGCGCGGGCCGCTCATCCTCCTCCGGCGGATGCGGGAGCTCGCGGTCTCCCTGATCCGGCGCTACGACGTCCGCGCCCCGGGCCCGAACACCCCGGTGCGGAACCTGTCCGGGGGCAATCTCCAGAAGCTCGTCCTCGGCCGGGAATTCGAGGGCGAGCGGCACGTCCTCGTGGCGGGCCAGCCGACGCGGGGCCTCGACGTCGGCGCGATCGAGACCGTGCACGCGCATCTTCGCGACGCCGCAGCGAAGGGCCTGGCCGTGTTGCTGATCAGCGAGGACCTCGACGAGATCCTCGCGCTCGCCGACCGCGTCGTCGTCATGTACGAGGGCGAGATCCGGGGCGAGCTCGACGCGCGCACGGCGACCGTGGAGGAGATCGGCTATCTCATGGCCGGGGGCGAGGCGTGAGGCTCGAGCGCAGGCTCGAGCAGCCTCGCTGGCTTCTCGTCGCCGTCCCGGTCGGCTCGATCGCCTTCGCGTTCGTCGTGATGGCCTTCGTGCTGCTGCTCACGGGCCACAGCCCGCTCGGGACGTACCGCCGGCTGTTCGACTCCGCGTTCTTCGCCGACGGTGCGCTCACGTCCACGCTCGTCTTCGCAACGCCGATCGTGTTCACGGGCCTCGCAGCGGCTGCGGCCTTCCGCATGCAGCTCTACAACATCGGAGGAGAGGGTCAGTTCTACCTGGGGGCGGTCGCCGCGGTCGGAATCGCTCTCTATCTCGGAGACCAGGGCGTGAGCTCAACGCCCGTGCACATCGTGGCCATGGTGGTGGCCGGCGCGGCGGCGGGCGCGGCGTGGGCGGCGATTCCCGCGGTGCTGCGGGCGTTCGCGCGAACGAACGAGATCATCACCTCGCTGATGCTCAACTACGTCGCCGGCCTGCTCCTGACGTACTTGATCATCGACAGCCGCTCGTACTGGCGGGATCTCGAGTCGTTCGAGGGGCAGACGTTCCCGCTCGGCAAGCAGATCCCGGAGGATGCGAAGTGGCCGAGCGCGAGCCTCGACGTCGCGGGCGGCGTCCTCGTCCCTCTCGGCTTCGGCCTTGCGATCGTGGCCGCGGTCGTGCTCTGGTTCACGTACAGCCGCACGCGCTTCGGCTTCGAGCTCCAGGTCATCGGCGACTCGCAGCGCACCGCCCGCTTCGCGGGCATGAGGCTGCGCCGGAAGATCGTCGCGGTCATGTGCATCTCCGGTGCGGCCGCGGGCGTCGGGGGGGCGAGCTTGGAGGGCGACTTCGCATACCAGATCGACCCCACCGGGCTGCAGAGCTCGTTCTACGGCTACACCGGGATCGTGGTCGCTGCGCTTGCCCGCTACAACCCGATCGCCGTGGTCCCCGTCGGCGTGTTCATCGGGGGGCTGCAGAACGCCGGCTTCACCCTCCAGGGCGCCGACTTCCCGTCGGGGCTCGTGGGCGTGATGCAGGGCCTGATCCTCTTCTGCGCGCTCGGCGGCGAGGTTCTCGTCCGCTACCGCGTCCGCTTCGGGCGGAGCGTCACGCCACACCACTCCGACGCCGCGACGGCGGAGGCGACGTCGTGACGTACGAGCTCCTGGCGAGTAGCGTCAACGACAGCTTTCTCGTCGTCATCGTCGCCGCGGCGGTCCTGTACGGGACGCCACTGCTCTACGCAGCCCTCGGCGAGCTCCTCGCCGAGCGGTCGGGCGTGCTCAACCTCGGCGTGGAGGGGATGATGCTCGTCGGTGCGGTCATGGGCTTCTGGGCCGTCCAGCGACTCGAAGTGTCCTCCGGCCTGTCGCTCGCGCTCGCGCTCGGCGTGGCAGCGCTGGCCGGCGGTGCGATGGCGCTCATTCACGCGTTCCTCGTCGTCACCCTCCGCGCCAACCAGATCGTCTCCGGCCTCGCGCTCACGATCTTCGCGGGCGCCGCAGGGCTGTCGGCCTACCTCGGCAACGAGCTGAACCTGAGCGGCGCTCCGGCGGAGCACGCGTTCTCGGCGCTCGACGTCCTCGGGCTCGCGGACCTGCCCGTGGTCGGGCCGATCGTCTTCGGCCAGTCCGTGCTCGTGTACCTCTCGTGGGCGGTGGCGCTCGGGATCGGGGTCTACCTCGCGAGGACGCGGCCGGGCCTGAACGTGAGGGCGGTCGGAGAGTCCCCCGCGGCGGCCGATGCGATGGGCATCGACGTCACGGCGTACCGCTACGGGCACACGGTCGTCGGGGGCGCGCTCGCCGGGATAGGCGGCGCCTGCTTCAGCCTCCAGCTCACGCCCCAGTGGGTCGTCGGGCTCACCGGGGGTGCCGGGTGGATCGCGGTCGCGCTCGTCATCTTCGCGTTCTGGAGAGCGGACCTCTGCGTCCTCGGGGCGTACCTCTTCGGAGCGTTCTCGGCGCTCCCGCTCACGCTCCAGGCTCGCGGCTGGCTCACGGAGGTGCCGTCCGAGGTCTTCCAGTCACTGCCCTACGTGATGACGATCGTCGTCCTCGTCGCCGTGTCCTCCGGCGCCGCGAAGCGGAGGCTCGGAGCGCCGGCCGCGCTCGGCGTCCCCTACGTGCGCGAAGAGCGGTAGAACTGGGTCGGCATGGACGTGCTGACGCCACGCTCGCTCGACGACGCGCTCCGGCTCGCGGCCGAGCACCCGGCGGCGCTGCCGATCCAGGGCGGTACCGACGTCATGGTCGCGCTCAACTTCGATCACGCCCGGCCGGAGACGATCCTGAATCTGAACGAGGTCGTGGAGCTCCGTGGCTGGTCGCGCGAGAACGGGACGGTTCGCCTGGGGGCGGGGCTCACGTACTCCGAGATCCTGCACGAGGAGGTCGGCGAACTCCTGCCGGCGCTCGCGGAGGCTTCGCGGACGGTCGGCTCTCCGCAGATCCGGAACCGAGGGACGATCGGGGGCAACCTCGGGACCGCGTCGCCGGCGGGCGATGCCCTACCGCCGCTGCTCGTCGAAGGGGCGGAGGTCGAGATCGCAAGCGTCGCGGGCGTCCGCCGGCTCTCGCTGGGCGACTTCCTGCTCGGGCCGAAGCGGAACGCGCTCCAGGAGGGGGAGCTGATCGCGGCCGTGCACGTCGCCCCGAGCCGGCAGCCGCAGACCTTCATGAAGGTCGGTCCACGGAACGCGATGGTCATCGCGGTCTGCTCGCTCGCGGTGGTCGCCGACCGCGAGCGCGGCGAGCTGCGCGCCTCCTTCGGCTCCGCAGGCCCGGTGCCCGGCCTCGTCACCTGCCCCCTCGACGAGGCGGCCTCGTTCCCGGAGCGGATCGCGGGGGCGGCGAGCCCGATCGACGACGTCCGCGGCACCGCCGCGTACCGCCGTCACGCCCTTACCGTGCTCGCGCGACGCGCGCTCGAGAGGTGCCTCGCGTGAAGGTCGCGTTCGTCGTCAACGGCGAGGGGCACGAGGCCGACGTCTGGGCGGGCGAGAGCCTGCTGACCACGCTGCGCGACCGCCTCGGGCTGCCGGGATCCAAGAACGCATGCGAGCAGGGCGAGTGCGGGTCCTGCTCCGTGCTCCTCGACGGCACCCTCGTCTGCGCCTGTCTCGTGCTGAGCGCCCAGGCGGACGGGCACGAGGTGCTCACTGTGGAGGGCCTCGCCGAGGACGGACGTCTCCACCCGGTTCAGGAGGCGTTCGCGGAGACGGGTGCGGTGCAGTGCGGCTTCTGCACGCCCGGGCTCGTCGTCGCAGCCGCGGAGCTCCTCCGCCGCAACCCGGACCCCGCGGAGGACGAGATCCGCGAGGCGCTGTCCGGCAACCTCTGCCGCTGCACGGGGTACCAGAAGATCCTCGACGCGGTGCAGGTGGCGGCGGGGCGGTGAGCGCTCCCGCCCGCACCCTGCGCAAGGGGCGCGCCGAGGTCGGGCCGCGGCGGCACGACGCCGTGCCGAAGGTCACGGGCGAGTTCGCGTATGCGAGCGATCTCGAGCTGGCGGGGATGCTCTGGGGCCGCACGGTGCGAAGCCCGCACGCACACGCACGGATCGTCTCCGTCGACGTCTCCGAGGCGCTCGGGCTCCCGGGCGTCCACGCCGTCCTGACCCACGAGGACGTGCCCGGGCGGAAGACGTACGGGCTCGAGTTCCCGGACCAGCCCGTGCTCGCCGTCGACCGCGTGCGCTACTTCGGGGAGCCGGTCGCGATCGTCGCCGCCGAGGAGCCGGAGCAGGCTCGTCGCGCCGCCGCGGCCGTCCGGGTCGAGTACGAGCTCCTCGATCCCGTGATCGACCCCGAGCGCGCGACCGAGCAGGAGCCGCTGCACCCCGACCGGCCGACGATGGGCCATGGCTTTCGCGACGACCCGCGGCCGAACGTCGTTCGCTCGATCGTGATCCGCCGCGGCGACCCGGAGGCGACCGGTGAGGTCGTCGTGTCCGGCGTCTACGAGACCGGGCATCAGGACCAGGCGTTCCTCGGGCCCGAGTCCGGCCTCGCGATCCCGGACGGCGAGGGCGGCGTCGACATCCACGTCGCGACGCAGTGGCTGCACGTCGACCGCGACCAGGTGGCGCCCTGCCTCGACGTTCCGCCCGAGCAGGTGCGGATCCACCTCGCGGGGGTCGGGGGAGCGTTCGGCGGCCGCGAGGACCTGTCGGTGCAGATCCATGCCGCACTGCTCGCCCTCCGCACCGCCCGCCCCGTGAAGATGGTCTACAACCGGGAGGAGTCCTTCGTCGGCCACATCCACCGGCATCCCTCGAGGATCTGGGCGGAGCACCACGCGACGAAGGAGGGCAGGCTCGTCGCCGTCCGGATGAGAATCCTGCTCGACGGTGGCGCGTACGCCTCGAGCACGGCGGCGGTGATCGCGAACGCCTGCTGCTTCGCGACCGGGCCGTACGCGGTCGACAGCCTCACCATCGAGGGCACCGCCGTCTACACGAACAACCCTCCGTGCGGCGCCATGCGCGGCTTCGGCGCGGTGCAGGCGACGTTCGCGGCGGAGGCGCAGATGGACCGGCTCGCGGCGGCGCTCGACATCGATCCGGTCGAGCTGCGGCTCCTGAACGCGCTCGAGTCGGGCGGCGTGCTGCCGACGGGTCAGGTCGTCACCGGATCGCTCCCGACGAGGGAGGTGATCCGACGCGCCGCCGCGATCCCCGTCCCCGAGGCCGAGGCGCTCCCGCGCGAGCCGGTCCGCCTCCCCGGCGGTTCCGGGAACACGACCCGCGGGGAAGGCGTGCGTCGAGGCGTCGGCTTCGCGCTCGGCTTCAAGAACATCTGCTACTCGGAGGGCTTCGACGACTACTGCACGGCGCGGGTTCGCCTGTTCGCCGACGGCCACGCGGAGGTGCACTGCGCTGCGGCCGAGGTGGGCCAGGGCATCACCGACGTGATGCTCCGGGCCGCGCGCTCCGAGCTCGGTACGGACGACGTCGCGCTCGTCGGCGGCTCGACCGCGCAGGTCGGCTCATCCGGCTCGACGTCGGCCTCGCGCGGCACGTGGATGGCGGCCGGCGCCGTGCAGCTCGCCTGCCGCGCAGCCCTCGAGGAGCGCGAGCGCTCCGGCGCTGACGAGGTCGACGTCGAGCGCGTGTACCGGCACCCGCGCACGTTTCCCATCGACCCGGAGACGGGTCAGGTCACGAGCGGCCCTTCCCACGTGGCGTTCGCGGTAGCCGCGATGCGCGCCGTCGTCGAGGTGGACGTCGACCTCGGCCTGACGCGTGTGGCCTGGATAGGGACCGCGCAGGACGTCGGCCACGCGCTCGACCGCAAGGCGGTCGAGGGCCAGATCGAGGGAGGCACCGCGCAGGGCCTCGGGCTCGCCCTCATGGAGGAGCTCCAGGTGCGGGACGGCGTGATCGTGAACGCGAGCTTCACGGACTACCTCATCCCGACCTTCCTCGACATGCCCCCGGTCGTCTCCGAGCTCGTCGAGGTGCCCGAGCCGGACGCGCCGTACGGCGTGAAGGGCGTCGGGGAGCCGCCGACTCTCGTCTCCACCCCGGCGGTCATGGCGGCGCTGCGGGATGCGACGGGGCTCGAGCTCCCGCGCGTCCCCGTGCGGCCGGACGACATCGTCGGCCTCTGACTTTTCGAGCGCACAGGGAGGAGGGGCCGCCTTGCGGCCCCTCCTGCTCCCCCCGGATGGATCGACGAAAGAGCGACGTCAGCGAAGCTGGGCGCGAAGCTGGGAGAGCCGGAGCACGCTCGCCCGCTGCGACCTGACCTGCTGGGACCTGAGCAGCTGCGACCGCACGAGCTGCGACCTGACCTGCTGCGACCTGACCTGCTGCGACCGCACGAGCTGCGACTGCACGAGCTGCGACTGCACGAGCTGCGACTCGACGACCTGAGACCTGACCTGCGCGACGTTCCCCGCGTTGGCGACCGAAGGGGCTACGAAGAACGCCGTGGCGATGCCGAGGACGATGGCGATGCGCTTCATGACCGGCTCCTCTCTCGTCGACTCCATGGGAGGAGGCTACGGCGTCGCAGAGCACGTGTCGTGCGCCGAGGCGACGCTCGAAGTGTCACGCTCGCGACACTTCGTCAGCTCGTCGTCGCCTCGCCGAGCTGCCTGTACCCGATCGTGTCACCACCGAGCGTATGGACGAGGAGGGTTGCCCGATAAGGGCCGTACGCGACCGGCTCGTGCTCCACGACGATCGGGAGCCCGCTCGCGTCGTAGGAGACCTCGACGACGGGCACGAGCGCTCGCTCGGACTGCGCGGTGCAGCGGAAGTGCCTGAAGCGCCCGCCCGTACCGCTGCCGCTGCAGTCGGCAGAGATGACACGGAAACCCCCTTGCACCTGCTTCAGCACGGTCGAGTACCGGTAGCGGATGTTGTGGATCCGCGCCGCCGCCTGCTGGTCGCCCAGGTCCCACGCGAGGTTCTCGAGGGTGCGAAAGCGGGGGATGAGCACGAGGAGCTCCCGGCGGAGCGACTCCCGCGTGCTTGCCGGAACGCTCACGGTGGCGTCGCGCTCCACCATCCGCTCGGCCTTGCCTTCGCTGAAGGCGGGCGCACCGGCGTGCGCCAGGGACGCCGAGGTCGGCGCCGCCACGAGAACGACCAGGGCGAGGATCGAGAGCCTCATGCGCCGAATCTACGACGACGCGACCCGCGCGTCGTTCTCCGGCGCGACGTTGCGAGTGTCACGGCGGTGACGGACACTTCCAGCGTGCAGTCGCCACTGCTCGAGGGTCTGCCGGCGGACGACGTCCGCGAGCTGCTCTCGGTCGCACGCAGGCGCACGTTCCAGAAGGGGGAGGTCGTCTTTCACCGCGACGATCTCGCGGAGTCGCTCCACCTCGTCGTCCGCGGCCGCTTCGCCGTCCGCGTCTCGACACCGGTCGGGGACAACGTGCTGCTGGACGTCGTCCGGCCAGGGGAAGCGTTCGGCGAGCTCGCGCTCCTCGCCGCGGACGAGCGCCGCAGTGCGACGGTGTCGGCGCTCGAGGACGGCGAGACGCGCTCCGTCTACCGGGACGACTTCACACGGCTCCAGCGCCAGCACCCGGGCGTGAAGGACATCCTCCTCCGCCTGCTCGCCGAGCAGCTGCGCAGGGCCAGCGACCGGATCGTGGAGGCGCACTACGTGGATGCCGAGACGCGCGTGCGGAGGCGCGTGTGCGAGCTCGCCGGCTCGTACGGGGACGGCGGCGAAGCCCCCGTCGTGCCCCTGACGCAGGAGGATCTCGCGGCGATGGCGGGCACGTCGCGCGCGACGGTGAACCGCGTGCTGCGCGAGGACGAGAAGCGCGGGTCGGTACGGCTCGAGCGCGGGCGAGTCGTCGTGCTGGACGCCGACGGCCTCGGAAGGCGCTGCAGCTGGGGTTCCCTGTAGGAGCGAGGGCGCCGGCCGGCTACGAGGAGAGGTCGTCCAGCAGGGCCGAGAGCAATCTGTAGAAGCGCTCGGTCGCCGGGATGCTGAGGCGCTCGCCCGGCGCATGAGGCCCGACGATCTCCGGGCCGATCGAGATCATCTCGATCCCCTCGAGACGGTCGCCGATCACAGCACATTCGAGGCCCCCGTGGACGACCTCGAGCCTGGGCTCGGCGTCGAAGAGGCCGACGAACGTTTCCCGCGCCGTCGCGAGCAAGGACGAGCCGAGGTCAGGGCGCCACGG
>Ga0247830_10000827_pt1 | contig 11880 bp, 10 predicted proteins | sample 12C_Control_Day5_FD_207766 | JGI IMG/M metagenome (GOLD analysis project Ga0247830, IMG submission 207766) | Soil microbial communities from agricultural site in Penn Yan, New York, United States - 12C_Control_Day5 | ecosystem: Environmental > Terrestrial > Soil > Agricultural land | place...
GTCTTCAGGTCGCAGGACGGCGGCCGCACGTCGAACTTCTCGATCGACGCCCGCGCCAGGTCGCGGATCGCGGTCCGGTCCAGCGTCAGCGCCGGCCCGCGGAACCGGTCCTCGTGCTGGTAGCCGAGGCACGAGCTCTCCCACTCTGCGAACGGCATGACCAGCCCGCGCCGGTGCCGGTCCTCCGGGATGTGCGCGATTCCGGCGTCCCGCCGGTCGTCGGCGTTGGTGATGCCGTCGAGCGCCAGCGGCGCGCCCTTGTAGCGCACCGCGCCGCCGGTCGCCGCCCGGATCCCGGCCAGCACCTCCAGCAGCTCCGACTGCCCGTTGCCCGCCACCCCGGCCACGCCGAGGATCTCGCCGGCGCGCAGCGCGAAGCTCACCGACTTCAGCCGCACCACCCCGCGGTCGGTCAGCGACAGGTTCTCGACCTCGAGCAGCACCGCTCCCGGCTTCGCCGGCACCTTCTCGACGCGCAGCAGCACCCGCCGCCCGACCATCGCCTCGGCGAGCTCCGCCGGGCCGGTCTCCGCGGTCCGGTAGGTCCGCACCATCTCGCCGCGCCGCATCACGCTGACCGCGTCGGTCGCCGCCATGATCTCGCGCAGCTTGTGGGTGATGAGGACGATGGTCTTCCCCTCGGCCTTCAGGTGCGCGAGGATCCGGAACAGGTGGTCGGCCTCCGCCGGCGTCAGCACCCCGGTCGGCTCGTCGAGGATCAGGATGTCGCACTCGCGGTAGAGCGCCTTCAGGATCTCGACGCGCTGCTGCAGCCCGACCGACAGCTCGCCGACCACCGCGTCGGGGTCGACCTCGAGCTCGTACTCCTGCTCGAGCCGCTTCAGCTCGGCCCGCGCCTTCGCCAGCGACGGCCGCAGCAGCGCCCCGCTCTCGGCCCCGAGCACCACGTTCTCCAGCACGGTGAACGGCTCGACCAGCATGAAGTGCTGGTGCACCATGCCGATCCCGGCCCGGATCGCGGCCTGGCTGTCGGGGATCGCCACCGGCTTGCCGTCGATGCGGATCTCGCCGGCGTCGGCCTGGTAGAAGCCGTAGAGGATCGACATCAGCGTCGACTTGCCGGCGCCGTTCTCGCCGACGATGCCGTGGATCGTCCCCTTCTCGACCCGCAGGTCGATGTCGCGGTTGGCCTGCACCGGCCCGAAGCTCTTGGAGATGCCGACGAGCTCGATCGCCGGGGGTGGCGCCCCAAGCCGGTCCGCCGCCGTGCCCCCCGCTACCACCAGCGACTCAGCTGACCGGGCAGCTGTCGTCGGTCATGTAGTCGTGCACGGTGATCTTGCCCGCCTTGATCTCATCGGCGGCGGCGTCGACCTTCGCCTTCATCTCGGGGGTGATCAGCGCGGCGTTGTTCTCGTCGAGCGCGTAGCCGACGCCCTCCTCCTTCAGCCCGAGCACCTCGGTGCCGCCTTTGAACCCGCCGGTCTTCACGTCCATCATCGCGTCGTAGACCGCGTTGTCGACGCGCTTCAGCATCGAGGTCAGCACATGGCCCGGATGCAGGTGGTTCTGGTTCGAGTCGACGCCGATCCCGAGCTTGCCGGCGTCCGCCGCCGCCTGCAGCACCCCGACGCCGGTGCCGCCGGCCGCGTGGTAGATCACGTCGGCGCCGCGGTCGATCTGGCTCTTGGCGAGCTCGCCGCCCTTGACCGGGTCGTTCCACGCCGCGCCGGTGGTGCCGGTCATGTTCTGGAACACCTCGGCGTCGGGATTGGCCGCCTTGACGCCCTCGACATAGCCGCAGGCGAACTTGCGGATCAGCGGGATGTCCATGCCGCCGACGAAGCCGACCTTGCCGGTCTGGGAGGCGAGCGCCGCCAGCATGCCGACGAGGTAGCTCCCCTCCTCCTCCTTGAACACCACCGAGCGCACGTTCGGCTGCTCGACGACCATGTCGATGATGACGAAGTCGGTGTCGGGGAACTCCGGCGCCACGGTCTCCATCGCCGAGCCGTAGGAGAAGCCGGTGACGATCACCGGGTTGTGGCCGCGCTCGGCGAAGCGGCGCAGCGCCTGCTCGCGCTGCGCGTCGTTCTGCAGCTCGAACTCCTCGTAGCCGATGCCGGTCTCGGTCTTGAACCGCTCGGCGCCATCGAAGGAGGCCTGGTTGAACGACTTGTCGAACTTGCCCCCGAGATCGAAGATCACCGCCGGGTTGACCTCCTGCGCCGACGCGGCCGCGGCCACCGCCATCAGCACGGCCGCCGGGGCCAGGGTCTTTGCAAACGTCATGAACACCTCCAAGGGGATACGCCGCGGGGCTTCCGCCGGCCCCGTCGTCGGGCCCGCCGCAGCGGCGGGCCCGACGGAACGCGCGCAGTAAACTCGGATCGCCGGGAAGCGGTCAATCGGTTTTTCCGGCGGTTTTTCCGCGATCCCGCAGCGCGCGGCGCAGCACCTGGGCGTCGACCGCCGGCCCGCAGGCCGGGTGGTAGTAGCCGGGGCGCCTGCCGGCCGGCGCGTAGCCGCGCGCCTCGTAGAGCGCCCGCGCCGCGGCGTTCGACACCGCTACCTCGAGCACCACCTCCTCGGCGCCGCGCCGGGCCGCCGCCGCCTCGAACGCCGCCAGCAGCGCCCGCCCGATGCCGCGCCGCCGCGCCGCCGGGTGCACCGCGACGGTCATCAGGTCCGCCTCCGGCCCGGCCACCCGCCCGAGCGCGAAGCCCGCGTCGCCGAGCACCACGATCGTCGACGGCTGGGCCAGCAGCGCCGCGAACTCCGCCGCCGACCAGGGCCGCGGCATGTCGGTGAAGGCGAGCGCGTGCAGCGCCGCCATCGCCTCAGGCGTCATCGAGGATCATCGGCGGCGCCTCCGGCGGCGGCATCGCGTCCGCCGGCCGCAGGTAGAGCGGCGCCGGCGGCGGCGCCGACCCGAGCCGCGCCGCGGCGATCCGCGCCACCCGCACGCAGTCGACGCGCAGCGCCGCCTCGGGCAGCGGATCGGGATCGTCCCCGGGCTGCGGCTCCCCGAGCGGAGCGCCGTCGGCGAAGCCCTGCACGAACACCGTCCCGCGCCGGTCCTCGATCGCCACCCGCGACCGCCCGGCCGCGGCCGCCAGCGCCTCGAACGCCGTCACGCCGACGGCCGGAACCCCGAGCGCCAGCGCCAGCCCGCGCGCCGCCGCAACCGCGATCCGCACCCCGGTGAAGTTCCCCGGCCCGGTGCAGGCCGCGATCCCGCCGAGGTCGGCCCATTCCGCCCCGGCGTCGGCCAGCATCTCCTCCAGCATCGGCAGCAGCCGCTCGGCCTGCCCGCGGTCCATCGCCTCCTGCCGGATCGCCAGGACGCGGTCGCCGGAAACCAGCGCGGCCGCGCATCGCGCGGCCGAGGTGTCGAAGGCGAGGATCAGCGGCGGCTCAGAGGCCAACCGAGCGAACCTCGGTCACCTCCGGGATATAGTGGCGCAGCAGGTTCTCGATGCCCATCTTCAGCGTCATCGTCGACGACGGGCAGCCGGCGCAGGCCCCCTGCATGTGCAGGTAGACGACGCCGCGGTCGAAGCCGTGGAAGGTGATGTCGCCGCCGTCCTGCGCCACCGCCGGCCGCACCCGGGTGTCCAGGAGCTCCTTGATCTGGCCGACGATCTCGGCGTCCGGCCCGTCGTGGCTGGCGTGCCCGACCGCCCCGGCCTCGCCCCGCAGCACCGGCTCGCCCGACTGGAAATGGCTCATGATCGCGCCGAGGATCGCCGGCTTGATATGCGACCAGTCGACCTCGTCGGCCTTGGTCACCGTCACGAAGTCCGGCCCGAAGAACACGCCGACCACGTCCCCCGTCTCGAAGATCCGCCGCGCCAGCGGCGAGCTCTCGGCGGCCTCGGCGCTCGGGAAGTCGGCGGTGCCCGTCCCGAGAACCCGCTGGCCCGGCACGAACTTCAGCGTCGCCGGGTTCGGTGTCGATTCGGTCTGGATGAACATGCCCGCCTCCAAATGGCTCGCGCCTTAGGTGCGCCCGGCCCCGCGGGAAGTCAAGGATCCTGGAATCTTTCTAAACAGGGTTTCCCGACGAAAACGCTCGCCATACGTGTTCCATACGCGTCCCGCATGCTTCCCATATCGCGCGTCGCGGCGTTAGCCCTTGATTCGGCTGGCTTTCCCCGTCACGCCGCCGCGATGATCTCCTCCTTGGTCATCGACCCCGGCACGATGGTGATCGGCACCCGCAGGTCGCTCATCCGCCGGCCGGTCAGCGCCGACACCATCGGCCCCGGCCCGGACTTCTCGGTGCCGGCGCCGATCACCAGCACCCCGATCTCCGGGTCGGCGCGGATATGCTCGAGCACCGCGTCGATCCGGTCGCCCTCGCGGACCGCGAGCGTCGGGGTGATGCCCTCGCGCTTCTCCATCCGGTCCTTGAACAGCTGGAAGTGCGCCTCGACCTTCTCGCGCGCCTCGGTCCGCATCACCTCGGCGACCCCGAGGAAATGCTGGAACTCCTCGGGCGAGATCACCGCCAGCATCTCGACGCCGCCGCCGGTCTTCGACGCCCGGATCGCCGCGTAGCGCATGGCGTTCAGCATCTCCGGCGTGTCGTCGAGCAGGATCAGGAACTTCCGCAAGGCTTCCTCCGGCGCACTTTCCGCGATGATCGGCCAAGCGGACCGGCACCGCAAGCGGCCCCTTGCGCATCCGCCCCGCCCCGTCGGACAAGGCGGCAAGCCGCCCCCGGACCGCCATGCCCGACGACGACGCCCGACGACCCGACTTCAGCCACGAAACCAGCTGCGGCCGTGTCCCGGTCTGCGGCATCGACGAGGTCGGCCGCGGCCCGCTCGCCGGGCCGGTGGTCGCCGCGGCGGTGATCCTCGATCCCGCCGCGATCCCGGACGGCATCGACGACAGCAAGCGGCTGACCGCCGCCCGCCGCGAGGAGCTGCTCCTGGCGCTCCGGGCCAGCGCCGTCATCGGCGTCGGCCAGGCGAGCGTCGCCGAGATCGCGACGATGAACATCCTCCAGGCGAGCTTCCTCGCGATGCGCCGCGCCGTCGCCGGCCTCGGCCGCCGCCCGGCGCTGGCGCTGGTCGACGGCCACCTGCACCCGCCGGGCCTCGGCTGCGACGCCCGGCCGATCGTCGGCGGCGACGGCCTGGCGCTCTCGATCGCCGCCGCCTCGATCGTCGCCAAGGTCACCCGCGACCGGATCATGGTGGCGCTTTCGCAACAGTTCCCCGGCTATGGATGGGAAACCAACATGGGCTACGGGACCCGCGCCCACGCCGAGGCGCTGGTCCGGCTCGGCGTCACCCCACACCATAGGAGAGGGTTCGCGCCGGTCCACAAGATATTGTGTGAAGCCGGATCCCTAACCACCTGATTCAATTATTTCTTTGACCGCGAATCGCCGGCACGGCATCGTCTCGGGCAGCAAACAGACCCCGACGGAGAGCCGCGATGACCAAGGCAGGATCCCCCCCGGTACCGGGCGGCTTGCCGCTCGACTCGATCCTGCCGGGCGACTGCGTCGAAGCGATGCGCGCGCTCCCCGCCGAGAGCGTCGACCTGATCTTCGCCGACCCGCCCTACAACCTGCAGCTGCGCGGCGAGCTGCACCGTCCCGACAACAGCCGCGTCGACGCCGTCGACGACCACTGGGACCGCTTCGCCTCCTTCGCCGCCTACGACGACTTCAGCCGCGCCTGGCTCGCCGCCGCCCGGCGGCTCTTGAAGCCCGACGGCGCCATCTGGGTGATCGGCTCCTACCACAACGTCTTCCGCCTCGGCACCGCGCTGCAGGACGCCGGCTACTGGCTGCTGAACGACGTGATCTGGCGCAAGTCGAACCCGATGCCGAACTTCCGCGGCAAGCGGCTGACCAACGCCCACGAGACGCTGATCTGGGCGGCGAAATCCGACCAGTCGCGCTACACCTTCAACTACGAGGCGATGAAGGCGCTGAACGACGGCATCCAGATGCGCTCCGACTGGCTGATCCCGCTCTGCACCGGACACGAGCGGCTGAAGACCGCCGAGGGCGACAAGGCGCACCCGACGCAGAAGCCCGAGGCGCTGCTCCACCGCGTCCTCGTCGCCTCGACCCGTCCCGGCGACGTCGTCCTCGACCCGTTCTTCGGCACCGGCACCACCGGCGCCGTGGCGAGGCGGCTCGGCCGGCGCTTCGTCGGCATCGAGCGCGAGCCCGCCTACCGCGCCGCGGCGCGAGCCCGCATCGCCGCCGTGCGCCCGCTCGACGCCGAGGCCGCGGCGATCACCACGCCGAAGCGCGCCGAGGCCCGCGTCGCCTTCGGCCAGCTCGTCGAGCGCGGCCTGCTCGCCGCCGGCGAGACGCTGACCTCGCTGAACGGCCGCCACGCCGCCCGCATCCGCGCCGACGGCACGCTGATCGCCGCCGAGATCCGCGGCTCGATCCACCAGGTCGGCGCCGCGCTCGAGGGCGCCCCCTCCTGCAACGGCTGGACCTACTGGCACATCCGCCGCGACGGCGTCAGCGTCCCGATCGACCTCCTGCGCCAGCAGGTGCGCGCGGAAATGCAGCCCTGATCGACCTCCAGGCCCCGGGTCGGCACGCCGCGTCCGCCCCGGTCCTGCCCGCCCGCGGCGCACCCGGCCGCCCCGCCCTGCGCCACCGTCCCCTCGCCGGCAACCGTCCCTCTCCACCCGGACGAGTCGCGAGGCCGGGCGCAACGCTGCAGCCGGCCGCTTCGGATTTCATACTGGCATGAAATCCTATCGGGCAGTCCAGGGGCCCCGCCAACGGGCGGGGAGAAACTCTCGACTCAGCGGGCGCAAGCCCGCTTCCGCCGGAGGGAGGCCGCAAAGGCGGCCGACCGCCAAGCGCCGGCCGGGCGGGGGCCTCTGGCCCCCCGAGGCCGGCGCTCCCCCCGCGCGACGCCGGTTCAGCCCTCCAGCCGACGCGGCCGGTGCTTGTCCAGCGCCGTCACGTTCGGCTTCCGCCGCCCGGCGTAGGGGTTGTCCCCCGACCGCAGCAGCAGCCGGATCGTCGCCCCCGGCATGTCGAAGTCGCGCCGGAGCCCGTTGACCAGGAAGCGCCGGTAATCCTCCGGCACCGCGTCGGGGATCGAGGCGAAGAGCACGAAGGTCGGCGGCCGGGTCTTCACCTGGGTCATGTAGCGCATCCGGATCCGCCGCCCGCCCGGCGCCGGCGGCGGGTGCTCGGCGGTCTGCGCCCCGAGCCAGCGGTTGAGCCGCGCCGTCGAGATCCGGGTGTTCCAGACCGCGTAGGCCCTGACCACGGCGTCGTGCAGCCGGTCGAGCCCGCTGCCGGTCAGCGCCGACACCATGACCATCGGCGCGCCGCGCAGCTGCGGCAGCAGCCGCCCGAAGGCCTCGCGCAGCGCGCTCAGCTTCTGCGGCTTCTCCGCCTCCAGATCCCACTTGTTGACCGCCACCACCACCGCCCGCCCCTCGCGCTCGGCGAGGTCGGCCAGCCGCAGGTCCTGGCTCTCGAACGGCACCTGCACGTCGAGCAGCACGACGACGACCTCGGCGAACCTCACCGCCCGGAGCCCGTCGGAAACCCCGAGCTTCTCCAGCTTCTCCTGGACCTTGGCCTTCCTGCGCATCCCCGCGGTGTCGAAGATCCGGAACGGCGTGCCCATCCAGTCGACGTCGACGGCGATCGCGTCGCGGGTGATGCCGGCCTCCGGCCCGGTCAGCAGCCGGTCCTCGCCGAGGATGGCGTTGACCAGCGTCGACTTGCCGGCGTTCGGCCGGCCGACCACGGCGATCTGGATCGGGCGGCCCACCGGCAGCGCCGGACCCTGGCCCTCCTCGTCGACGCTGTCGTCGACCTCCTCCTCGACCTCGACCTCCTGCACCGCGTCGGCGAAGCCCTCGGCCAGCGGCGTCAGCGCCCGCAACAGGTCGTCCATGCCAATGCCGTGCTCGGCCGACACCGCCAGCGGCTCGCCGAGGCCGAGCTCCCAGGCCTCGATCAGCCCGGCCTCGGCCGCCCGCCCCTCGGCCTTGTTGGCGACGAGCAGCACGTTGGCGGCGCGCTTGCGCAGCAGCTCGGCCAGGGTCCGGTCGGCCGGCGTCACCCCGGCGCGGGCGTCGATCATGAACAGGCATACGTCGGCGCCGGCGATCGCCCGCTCGGTCAGCGCCCGCATCCGCCCCGGCAGGCTCTCGTCGGTCGCCTGCTCGAGGCCGGCGGTGTCGACGACGGTGAAGCGCAGGGCGCCGAGCCGGCCGGCGCCCTCGCGCAGATCGCGGGTCACGCCGGGCCGGTCGTCGACCAGCGCCAGCCGCCTGCCGACCAGGCGGTTGAACAGCGTCGACTTCCCGACGTTCGGCCGGCCGACGATGGCGAGGGTGAAGGACATCGGCCGCGGCCTATCGAGATTCCGGGGACCGGCGGACCCTACGCGGGGCGGCCGCTATTGAAAAGCCAGAAGCCGCCCGTCCTGCGTCGGCACGTAGAGCACGCCGCCGGCGATCGCCGGCGCCGCCGCCGCTCCGCCGGGCAGCGGCACCTGGGCCAGCGGCGTGCCGTCGACCGGGCTGAACGCCCGCAGCAGGCCGTCGGCCCCCGCTACCCAGAGCCGTCCGCCGGCCAGCATCGGCCCGTAGTAGGCGACCGCGCGGTAGGGCTTGCCGCGGCCGAAGATCCCGGGGTTCGGGAAGTACTCGGGCAGCGCCACTTCCCAGACGACCGTCCCGGTCGCGGCGTCGGCGCGCACCAGCGAGCCGACGTCGGACATCAGGAACACCGCGCCGCCGACCGGCCAGGCCGGCCCGTAGGAGCCCTCCGGGATCGTCCAGAGTCGCTCACCGGTCGCCATGTCGATCCGCACGGTGCGGCCGCTCTGGTTCGAGGCGTAGACCGTGCCGCCGTCGAGAACCGGCGCGCCGCTGATGTCGTTGATGCGGTTGCGGGCGAACGCCCGGCGCCCGCCGGTCACCGCGGTGCCCCAGACCGTCATGCCGTTCCGGGCGAGCACCCCCAGCACCTCGCCCGAGGCGAAGGGCAGGATCGCGAGCTGCCCGTCCGTCGCCGGGCTCGCCCCGCCGAGCAGCCCGGTGCCGCCGGCGCCCTGCACCCGCCAGAGCACGCCGCCGCTGCCCGCGTCGAGGGCGTAGGAGGTGTCGTCGCGCAGCACCACCAGCACCCGCCCGCCCTGCACGGTCGGGGCGTTGCGGACCGGCGCCTCGAGCGTGCGCTGCCAGAGGGTGCCGCCGCTGCGCGGGTCGAGGGCGAAGACCTCGCCGAAGCCGGTCGTCGCGTAGAGCACGCCGCCGGCCGCCGCGAGCCCGCCGCCCGGGCCGGCGTCGGGCTCCTGTCCGGCGGGCACCAGGCTGCGCGTCCACGCGACCTGCCCGGAGCGCGTCGCCGCGGTCAGCCGACCGCCGGCGTCCATCGCGAACACCAGGCCGCCGACGACGATCGGCGCGGTCAGCAGCCGTCGGCGCTTGTCGTCGCCGAGGCCGAGCTCGACCGTCCAGATCAGCTGCGGCACCGGCCGCAGCGCCGGGTTGACCAGCCGCCCCGGCAGCGCCCCGTTGCGCGCGGCCCAGTCGGCGTTAGCCTGCACCGCGGGGATCGCGACCGGCTGCGCCCGGGACGGGCTCGCCGCCGGCGTCTCGTCGGGCCGCACCGGGATGCGCGTCCCCGGCAGGATATCGTTCCGATCGCTGCAGGCCGTGAGCGCCAGGGCGAGCGCGAGCATCGCCAGCGGCGCGCGGAATAGCCTCCGATCGGCGCCCGCCGCCGCCATGCCCCGGCTCAGCCGTCGACCGCCGGGGCGACTGGCGCCGGCGGCGCCGCGATCGACCCGCCGGCGGCGACGATCAGCTGGCGGGCGCGCGTCTGCAGCCCGGCCGTCGCCGCGGGGTCGGCGAGGGCGGCGTTGAGGTCGGCGATCGCCGCCTCGCGGTCGCCGGCCTCCAGGTGCGTCAGCGCCCGCTGCTCGAGCGCCAGGGTGCGGAACGGCGCGTTGGGCGCCACCAGGCCCTCGAGCGTCGCCTGCCGCTCCGAGGCGTCCATCGCCGGGCCGAGCAGCATCACCCGCTCGAGCGCCGCCAGCGACCGCCAGACCGGCGCGACCGTCCCGTCCCCGGCCACCTCGCCGAGGACGGCCGCCGCGCCGTCGCGGTCCCCCGCCGCCGACAGGCTGCCGGCCTGCGCCAGCCGCGCCAGCACCGCCGCCCGCGGCGTCGACGCGGCGAAGCCGGCGAGCGCCTCGGCCCGCCTGGCGGCGTCCGGCTCGGCCAGGGCCGCGGCGAACGCGCCGCCGGCCGCCGCCGCCGCCGCGCGCTGCCGCGCCTGGTTCCAGGAGTGGAACGCCGCGCCGCCGACGATCAGCAGCACCGCCGCGGCGATCAGCCAGCGATAGCGCCTCAGGGTCGCGAACAGCCGGTCGCGCCGGACCTCCTCGCTGACCTCGCCGATGAAGGAATCGCTGTCGTGCACGCGCAAGGCCTCCGGACCCGAGCGCCCCTATAGCGTCCGGCCCGGGCGGTGCCAAGCCCGCCCCCTCCGGGTTCAGACGGCTTCGCTCGCCGTCTCCTCGGCCTCGGCGAGCTGCCGGGTCCACATCCGCGCGTAGCCGCCGCCGAGGGCGAGCAGGGCGGCATGGGTGCCCGACTCGGCGACGCGGCCGCCATCGAGCACGACGATGCGGTCGGCCTCGACCACCGTCGACAGCCGGTGGGCGATGACGATCACGCTGCGACCGCGGCCGGCCGCCCTCAGGCTATCCTGGATCTCGCGCTCGGTGCCGGTGTCGAGCGCGCTGGTCGCCTCGTCGAGCAACAGGATCGGCGGGTCCTTCAGCAGCGTCCGCGCGATCCCGACGCGCTGCTTCTCGCCCCCGGAAAGCTTCAGGCCGCGCTCGCCGACCATCGTGTCGTAGCCGTGCGGCAGATCGGCGACAAAGCCGGCGATCCGCGCCGCCCGCGCGGCGGCCTCGACCTCGGCGCGGCCCGCCTCGGGCCGGCCGTAGGCGATGTTGTAGTAGATCGTGTCGTTGAAGAGCACGGTGTCCTGCGGCACGATGCCGATCCGGGCGCGCAGGCTGGCCTGCGTCACGTCGCGCACGTCCTGGCCGTCGATCAGCACCGCCCCGCCGGTGACGTCGTAGAAGCGGAACAGCAGCCGGGCGATCGTCGACTTGCCGGCCCCCGACGGCCCGACCACCGCGACCGTCTGCCCGGGCTCGACCACCAGGTCGAGGCCGCGCAGGATCGGCCGCTCGGGCTCGTAGCCGAAGGCGACGTCGCGGAACTCGATCCGCCCGCGCGTCACCGCGAGGGGTGGGGCGCCCGGCCGGTCGGCGACCTCGGCCGGCCGCTCGAGCAGCTCGAACATCGCCTCCATGTCGACGATGCCCTGCCTGATGTCGCGGTAGACCGACCCGAGGAAGCCGAGCGGCAGCATCAGCTGGATCATGTAGGCATTGACCATCACGAAGTCGCCGACGGTCAGGCTGCCGGCGGCGACGCCGCGCGCCGCCATCGCCATGACCGCGACGAGCCCTGCGGTGATGATCGCCGACTGGCCGGCGTTCAGCCAGGCGAGGGTCTCGCCGGTCTCCGCCGCCGCCGCCTCGTAGCCGCGGAGCGACGCGTCGTAGCGGGCGGTCTCGCGCTCCTCGGCGCTGAAGTACTTGACGGTCTCGAAGTTCAGCAGGCTGTCGACCGCCTTCTGGTTGGCATCGGCGTCGCGCTCGTTCATCCGCGCCCGCACCTGCACCCGCCATTCGGTCATCCGGAAAGTGAACACGGCATAGACCGCGACCGTGGCCACCACCACCGCCAAGTACCAGGCGTCGAACACCGCCCAGAGGATCGCCGCCACCAGCAGCAGCTCCAGCAGCATCGGCACCACCGAGAACAGCAGGTAGCGCAGCAGTATGTCCACGCCCTTGACGCCGCGGTCGA